>UMHV01044636.1_pt1 | contig 350472 bp, 335 predicted proteins | sample 1965621 | NCBI WGS metagenome assembly UMHV01 (sample SAMEA4836108, study PRJEB28245) | human gut metagenome | biome: gut microbiome; material: fecal sample | place: Denmark | collected 2008 | reverse complement strand
CGCATAAGAAGAACCACCGGCTATGCCGGTGGGTTTCTCTTTTGAGTAAAGGATTGTGGAGTGTTTTTGGAAATGCAATGAAAATGAGGCGCAGCTTGATAATGACAGACTCAACGATCTTAATAGAAAATGGCAGATCGGATAAGCTATGAGTGGATTTGCCCCGATAACCCGATAATGGGTATTCAGGGCTTTGGAATCTAAATAGAGAAATCCTAAAGATTAACTATAAAATTTACACAGATGCTGTCAACGGATATCTTTGGCCTGATTTAACAAGTGAACAATTGTCCTGCAAATATGTAAGTGAAGCGGATGTGCTAAATGTTGTGTTGTTTAATAAACGTGCAAAATAGTGGTGTGAGGAAACTCCGGGTCTGAAAAGAAGCATGAGGGATTATGCAAATTTGTATGAACCATTGACCCTTGCGAATATGGAAAGCTGTAATACGGTTTTAATTGGTAAAAAATTAATCAGAAAGAGCGAATGGTCGTGCTTAGAAAATTGGCAAGAACCTAATTATTTTCTTTGGAGAATTTGAATACTGAAAGAATGAAAAAACTGAAGGTTTTGGATAATGAAAAGTAAGAATGATCAAAATATTCATGAAGCTGAGCTATAGAAAAAGCAGTACGGCAAATGTATCCATGCTAAGAACATTTTGTGGTTGCTGTTTATTTTTATCATGGTGTACAATATAGACAACTGCTGGATCAGCAGCTTAGAAAATATATAGAATGATTATTATCTGCCGCATAGGCAGCCTATTTTGGAAAGGTGGTTCGACTATTTTTATAAATCCATGTATAGAATTATTCACGCATTTAAAGAGGAAAAGAAAATAATGACGATTGAAAAAGTTCATGAACAGCGAATTAAGGAGAGGAGAAAAATGGAACATAACATAAATGATACAGATGACATTGTGGAAAAAATGAGATTACTGGTGGCTGATGGTACGATATGGCTGACACAAAAGGAAATAGCGGAGCTTTTTCAAACGACGAAACAAAGTATAGGCATGCATATCAGGTTCATCCTGAAGCATGGTGAATTGGATGAAAGAGTGGTGGTCAGCTATCGGCTGGCTGACCGAAAACAGGGGACGATGCAAGGGAAATTGCAAGTACGAAAGACAGCCCATTATAACTCAGACATGGTATTGGCGGTTGCGCGCCGTGTGTGCTCACCAAGGGGGAGGCAGTTCAGGAGGTATGACACAGCGGTATTAAAAGAGTATCTTGGCAGGAGATTCTGCCAAGGATAAATAACATTTGAGAGGTTGGGGCGGAACAATCCTTTGTAAGGAGTTATCCTGCTGTATCAGGGGAAATGCCAGAGTGATCTGCAGCCGGTATGGATTATGGTTCTGAAAAGGAGGATAATGAGTTTCAAAATAGCATAAGCTTCATGAGAAAATCATAGGTCTGTTGATTGGCAGACGGTCATTGCAGGATGTATTTGACGGAGGTTTCTGATGATAGAGGATATTGTCAAGTCGGATTTGAAAACGATTCTTCATTCTAAACGGGCGAATCTGTATTATCTTGAAGAATACAATTAATCTTTGATTGTTACGATAAATACGCGCAATTAATATTGTTTCGTCAAAAATTCGTCAAAAAGAGTATGTGCAGAAAATGCACTTTTTTTAATTTATCCGAATAATCGTTGTATATCCTTTTTTGCTTTAATTCGCATATCTTCCGTATACGATACGTAGGTATTAAGCACAGTCTCTACGGAATCACCGAGCAGAGCGGCCACTGTTTTTACATCGGTTCCTGCAGCAATCAATTTTGTTGCGTAAGTATGCCGAAGACAATGGATACCGCGCCCCGTATAGTTTCGAACAATACGGGAGATACCACAACTACGTCGTCTTGTAAATAGCCGGCTATCAAAATTTACCGGGTGGATCTGCAGGTATAAGGCTATCTCGTCAGCAAGAGACCGCGGAATTGGAATAGTACGATTGCTTCTGTGAGTTTTGCACGGCATGAATCCTGTTAAAACCCTGGGAGATTCGGGTTTAATTCTGCCCCACTGCTTATTGATCGTAATTTCAAGATTTTCAAGGTCTACGCAATCCGCCGTTAGCCCTAACATTTCACCGACGCGTGTACCGGTTTTAGCGCAGATTGCGATTTGTAGATAGTTGGCAAACATCAGTTCTTTTTTCGTTCTTGCTAATAGTGTCTTTAATTCAAAATCGGTTAATACATTCAAACTATCCGCGGATCGAATGGTTATGCACTGCAGATCCTCGGCGGGATTGATCGCAATTATTTTATATGTCTTTTGTGCGGCGTGAAATAGCGTTTTTAAAACTATAATAGTTTTATTTTTCGTCGTGTCTTTTTGTGTGATATTGTTTAGTGCATGGCGCAGGTCGGCGAAAGTAACATCCGATATTTTCTTATCATAAAGCCCGTTCCGAAGAGATTTTATATCTGTTTTATAAGATACTTCGGTCCTGTACGCGAGATGCCTGTCTGCCGCATATATGTCTATAAACTCACCGAGTGTCAAATCTAACAAGTCTCTGTCCGTAGTTACTCCGATCTTATCTATCAGCAGTTTTTTAGCTGTGTCAGACATCGCTTCTGCGCGGGATGTAAAGCCGCCTTTGCTTTTTTGTTTCCACACGCCGTCTTGTTCATATGAGATGACCAGCTGCCATGCAGGCTTACTTTTCGTGCCACGATTCCGGACTAAGAAATTGTATCGCATTATAAAATCAGCTCCTTTGTTTAAAATGGGCTGATTATGCTATAATTATAGAGTAATCAGCCCGAGGTGGGTTATTACATTCTCCCACTATCGTATTGCCGTACGATAGTGGGATTTTTATGTTATGCAGGAATGTATACGCGATCAGTATTGGAACCTAATACTACAATATGATGATCGATTATCTCTTGGATTAAATCCTTTTTCAGACCATGTGCCTCAATTCCAGCGTCATCTAATATCTTCTGTAACTCGGCTTTTTTCATTTTAGATAGCATAACTTCTTTAGTTGCATCTTTCAGAATACCGGTATCGACAAATTCTTTAATAAAATCAGTCTCTTTATAGTTCGTTAGGGGCGCACTATTAAATAACATATTAAATGAGATGCCGTTCTTGTATTGATTTGCAAGATAGATAACGGTTTTTCTGAAAGATTCCACATCATCCGCCCAGTCAGCGTTATAAATATTCGGAACGATCCCACGCTCAATAGCCCGCAGTAAAATTTGAGTACAGCCCTCCGCGTCGGATAAAGAATTGTGATGATCTAATTTAAGACCCAACGTCGCGCACACTGTAGATAATTTATAATTGTTTAAACCCGGGAAAGCAGATCGCGCGACTTCTACAGTGTCTATGTATAAAATGGGCTCATGCAAATTCAAAGAATAGACTTGATCACAGTGTTTTAAACAGCCGATATCAAATGGGGCATTGTGTGCTACGAGTACATATCCTCCGATAAAGTCGCACAAAGTAGATTTGTAATACTCTTCAAACGTGGGAGCTTCTTTTACGGTATCCCAAGTAATATGATGAATATGACTATTTGTAAACTGTTTTTCCGGCGGACGGATAAGCGAAGTTATTTTGTCTACAACTTGTCCATTTTCAACTTTCACAGCCGAAATGCTACAAATTGAAAAAGGCTGAGGGCTCGCGGTTTCCACGTCGATAGCAACAAAAGAATTTAAAGGATATTGATATGTGTGGTGACTGCTGATATCCATTCTCGCGAAGCTGTTGTATTCAGGTCGCCTAAACGGATCTAACGTGTGATCTACGCCCGCGCGTTCGCGTTCAACGGGTATACTAATCGATTTATCTTCGGACTTCTTTTTTCTAATAAAAGAAAAATACACCCACAACAAAATTAAAAATACTGCAACGGCCATTTCATACTCCTTTCCAAAAACTCATTTAATTTCTGATTGCCGTAGTACAGCTAACCCTAATACTTTTATGCTTTCGCAAGTATCTTCGGTAAAAAACATAGGTGCATATTTACTGTTAGCTGAAGCTAAAGACACCGTTTTGCCAGCCTTATAAAAACGTTTTAGACATACTTTTTCGTTATCTATTTCAACGCAAGCTATTTTACCGTTTGGCACTTCGGGCATCGATTTAATAAAAACTATGTCGCCGTCGTTGATGTTTGCGTCGATCATACTGTCGCCGCGGACGGTAATGCAGAAGTCGACGTCATATTTATTCTCTACGTCATAGTAAGGCGTATCTTGATTGAGATCCTCAAGCGGCTGCCCGGCGGCCGCGTATCCCAGCATGGGGACTTTTTTAAATTGCGGCCGGTGGGTGCCGGGCGGGAGATTTATAGATGATTCAGGTCCTTTTTGCTCAACACCTGTAAGCAACCAGCCTTCGTTTGCGTTTAACGCTTGTGCTATTTTTGTTAATTTCCTCTGCTTCGGTATGTAATCGCCTTTTAGATATCTGGATATAGAAGACTTATCTATTTTCGTAATATTGGATAAGTCTATAGGGCGCATATCTGCATTACTCAGCAAAGTCTTAAGCCTATCAGCGAATGTACCCATCGGAATCCTCCTTACGTAAACTTTTGATTTAATTATAATGTATTTGTTGCATAACTGCAACTAAAATTTACAATTTTGAAAAAAATAGTTGCATTAAGTAAACTTGTGTGGTATAGTTGAGAAAACACAACGAAAGGAGGCGAAAATATGAAATACGACTATCGTCGATTAAGGGGTTTGATAAAAACTCGATTTAATTCAGAGAGCGAGTTTGCAAAAGTCTTGGGTATGAACAGGTCTACACTTTCGCTTAAATTGTCGAATGAACGAGACTTCACAAGAGCGGATATTCAAAGGATTTCTAAGGAACTCCTTATTCCGCTCGACGAGGTGGGGGTATATTTTTTTACCCCTGAAGTTGAGAAAAAGCAACACTATACGCACTAAAGATAAAAAAGAAGTGAGGTGAAGAAGAAAATGGATAAAGAATTATTAGATTTCGGGCAGTATCTCGAATCGATGCTTAGCGAGACACAAATTAGGATACTTGCTATTTGCTTAACCAATTCAATCCCGGTCTGCTTCTACGGCATTGGCCTCGGGAAGTCCACTCTCGTGGAAATTCTACGCAATGCCAATTTTGAAGAGGTCTATGCGCCGGAAGACTGCGACAGCTGTAGCGATCAGCTGTCTGTCTTAGATAAACCAGGCGCCATAGCTCTGTGCATGAAAAAAGGATCTTTCGACAGACCATTACCGGAAAATCCTTTTTCAAAAAGTGTCATTTATGCAGTTCTCGCGGGCGTTTTAGCACATACACGTTGAACTCATAGTTTGACTCTTTGTCTAAATTTTTACCGCTCAAAGGAAAGAGGTGATCAAAATGGAAATCGCGCTGCTATCAAAAGAAGAAGCACGACGGCTGCTCAAAATTTCCCGGTCGACGTTTTGGCGGCTGGAAAAGAAAAGTATCATCCGGCCGGTGCAATCGCTTCTACCGACGCGGCGATACAGACTCGCCGATATTGAAAAACTGGTAATGAGATAAGGAGGACTCAACATGATTGACAAAATGATGAATTGGCTATGGTTGTTCGTGTTTATCACGATGATTATCGCAGTCGTGGAGAAGCTGTCATGCGTACGTTTTTAATCGCATTTACGGCAATTGTTCTCTTAGCCGGCTACGCAGTACAGCCACCGGAAAAGACGATGCCGTACAAAGTGACACTCCGGAATGGTGAGAGCGTCTGGGATGCCTGCGCGAAAGTGGCAAGCAGCAAAGACGACGTGCGCGAAGTAGTTTACAACACGATGAAAGAAAACCACATCAACGATCCCGGCAACGTTCAGCCGGGGACAGAGTTAGTTATTCGAGTGAAGGAGATGAAGTAAAGATGGCTTGTAGAGGAGACGTCGATACTGAAGATTTAGAAAAGATAGTCTCTATCGCACGCAGCGGAGAAAATATACTCTGCGGATATTTTAAAGATTTCGAAGGCTGCCTGTCTGATGAACAGAAAGAAAAGGTGACAGCTGCTATGGATTTCTTTGAAATGTTAGCGGATCACTTAGAAACTTTATCAGCCGCTGTCGAAGACATGAATTACAGAGAGGAGATGCATGAATGCGGAGAAGACTATTAACTATTTTATTCACCCTGTTAGCGCCCTTCGCGGCGCAAGCCGAATGGATTATTGCAGAGTGCAGCGCGTACACACCGTACGACAGCGGAGCGATCACCGCGACGGGCGAAACAGTCCATGTCGGAGGGGTCGCTTGTAATTGCCTTCCGTTCGGTACGGTCATCGTTATTGACGGCAAGGAATACGTAGTCAATGACCGCTGCGGGATAGACAATTGCATAGATATTTTCATGGAAAGCTACGAAGATGCTATCCAGTTCGGTAGGCAGTACAAGGAGGTTTATATAAAGAGATGAATCCGATCATGCAACCAATTATTAATAAATACACCATGCTATATGTGGCACATCCTTTTGGAGGAGACTTAGACAATATCGCGCGTGCTGAAATCCAGCTGTCCAAGCTACGAAAATTGCTGCCCCGGCATACCTTAGTATCGCCAATCCACAACTGGGGCTACCTGGATTATGAGATGACGGATCAGGTAGCGGCAATCAGCGACTGCGTAAGCCTGCTTCTCCGCTGTGATGCTCTCATATTGACGGGGCGTTGGGAAGAATCCGCAGGCTGCCGGGCAGAGTACATCGCCGCGAAAGTAAAAGGTTTACCAGTTTTTACTTTCAGCAACAACGACCTGCAACGCTTATAAAAGGAGGTTTATATAGAGATGAATTATAAAAAGATATATTCGCAGGCGATCAAAACCATTTTAGGCGGAAGAAAAGGGGTAGTTCTCGGGCAGTTTACAAAATCTGCAGACGGTAAGGACCTGCTCACATTTGATAATTACGGCTTGTTTTTCATACCGAAAGAGCTAAATGTCTTCGCGGAGCATGTCGGAACATCTTTATCCGCACACGCTGTGTGCAAGTTCATTCCGAAAAAAGATACAGTACTCACAAATTTGCGGCCGACAAGCACTGTTATCGGAAAAAGGCCGTGCGGGCGTGTGTTAGAAAAACCAGACGGCAGTGAATATCCGTATCTTCTCGATGACAGCTATTTCGGATATTTCGACCATGACGCGGAGATTAAAGTAGATCTGACTGCAAAAACGTCGGTATTCTATATTTTCGAAAATGACAAGTTGGTATGCGTTGTCGCACCGATACGCAGAAAGAAATGAAAGGTGGTGGTGTAAATTGATTGCTGGTACAAGTAAAAACCGCTCAACTGCTGGAACAGTTAAGCGGCAAAAACAAACACTTACTAATTTATTATAGCACAAATGAAGGAGACAGAAAAATGATTAGAATCGAAATTGATGCAGAGAACGTAATCGAATTGAAAGAACAGTTGAAAGGACTCTTAAACGAGCCGGTTAAAAGCACGGTAACAGTTACACCGGAAAACGTTACGCTTACCGCACCACAGGTCAAAGAAGCCAAAGCACCGAAGGCGAAGAAAGCAGAGCCCGTAAAAGAAGAACCGCCGAAAGCGGCAGCTGCAGATGAATTGATGGAAGACCAGAAAACCGAGCTGAGGGCACTCTGTGCGGAGTACACACATAAAGTTTCCGACGGCAAAGAACGGATTAAACAGTTCTTGAAAGACAAAGGACTTGCTAAAGTAACTGAACTCAAACCTGCTGATTTACCTGAATTTAAGGCTTTGGTGCAAATCTGATGGCACACGCGATATTAAGTGCATCGGCCAGCTCCCGCTGGCTGCACTGCACGCCGTCGGCGAGGTTGGAGAAGAAGTTTCCGGACGCGTCGAGTCCGTATGCGGAGGAGGGCACGCAGGCACACGCTTACGCCGAACGCTTTCTGAATCTGTTTCTGAAAACAGGCAAGACCTCTGTCGCAATAAAAGACAACGCAGAAATGCAGGAGGCTGTACAATCTTACGTCAACATCTGCGTTGAGAAAATCAACGAAGCGAGAACTGCTTCTCCGGATGCACAGATTAAAGTTGAACAGCGGCTGGATTTCTCCCGTTGGGTACCGGAAGGTTTCGGCACGGGCGATATGGTAATGGTTTCAGATAAATACTTTGAAGTCGTTGATCTCAAGTACGGAAAAGGCGTTCCTGTTTCCGCCGTCAATAACAGCCAGATGCGGCTGTACGCACTCGGGATGTACGAAGCGTTCGGCTATCTGTACGGAGCCGATGAGGTCAGGATGACGATTGTGCAGCCACGGCTTGACAGCGTTTCGACTGAAACGATTTCAGTCGAAGACCTGCTCACGTGGGGTGAAGAAGTCAAAAAGAAGGCAAAAATCGCTTTTGCCGGTAAAGGTGATTTTTGCGCAGGCAATCACTGCCGATTCTGCAAAGCAAGGAACACCTGCAGGGTACACGCGGAATACGAATTAAAAAACGTTAAAGAAGATCTGCAGACAGCGGAACTGGAAGACTTTGAAATTTCGGATATTCTGCTTCGTGCTAAAAACATCAAAACTTGGCTTGACGGTCTGGAATCATATGCGCTTGGAAAAGCCCTTGACGGCTACGACTGGCCGGGAATGAAACTTGTCGAAGGCCGAAGCAATCGGAAGATAACGGATGACACCATTGCGGCGAACAATCTTTTGAACGCAGGTTTCGGAGCTGTCGAGATCTACAAGCCGCAGGCACTACGGTCGATTACCGACTTGGAAAAACTCTGCGGAAAGAAAATGTTCAGTGAGCTGATGTCCGGAGTGATTGAGAAACCGCCGGGCAAACCGGCGCTGGTCTCTGCAGATGACAAGCGGCAGGCATTAGAAATAACAAATATCAAAAACGATTTTGACGAAAGTCTTTTATAAAGAATAGGAGAAAACACAATGAAAAGCATTAAATTTGTAACCGGATTAGTCAGACTGTCTTACGCGAATATCTGGGCGCCGAAAGAAGATCTTAGCGGCCGTATGCGTTACTCGGCAAGCCTGCTTATCAAGAAAAGCGACACAAAGACGATCTCACGTCTGAAAGCGAAAATCAAAGAGCTTATTAACGACGAAGAAGCTAAAAAGATCCTCGGCACGCGTGGCAAAGATATCGATCTGCCTCTTCGTGACGGTGACACCGAACGCGAGGGCGACGCTAACTATGCCGGACACTATTTCTTAAATGCGAAAGCGACAGAAGATTACCCGCCGAAGATCCTCGGCCCGGACGGTGAAGAAACCTTTGATAAATCAGAAGTGTATAGTGGGTGCTACTGTCAAGCCGTTCTGTATTTCTTTGCATACAATCAGGGTGGCCACCGCGGCGTAGGAGTCAGCTTAAGCGGTCTGAAGAAAATCAAAGACGGTACACCGCTGTCCGGCAGCAGTGTTTCCGCAGGGGACTTCGATGATGATCTCTTAGGCGCTGACGCCAAAGATGACGATAATGATGATATTTTTTAAGGAGTAGGAATTATGGCTACACTGGCAATTGATTTAGAGACGTACAGTGACAACGACATCAAGTACGGAGTCTATAAATATGTAGACTCGCCGAACTTTGAAATCTTGTTGCTCGGATACAGTTTCGATGACGGGCCGGTGCAGGTAATAGATCTTACTAAAGAGGAGATGCCTGTGCGGATTGCACAGGCTCTTTTCGATAGCAGCATCACAAAGACGGCGTTCAACGCGAACTTTGAAATTACCTGCTTCAAAAAGCTGTATCCGGAGTTGCCCGCGGAGCAGTGGGCGTGTACAAGCGTACTGGCGCTGTACAATTCACTGCCGACAAAACTTGCGGATGTAGCTGCCGTGCTGCACCTCGGCGCGGATAAACAGAAAGACACGCGAGGCAAGGCGTTAATCAACTACTTTTCTAAGCCGTGCAAGCCGACCAAAGCAAACGGCGGCAGAACAAGAAATTTACCGGAACACAATCCGGAAGCATGGGCGCAATACATCGAGTATAACCGGCAGGACGTCGTTGTCGAAAAGGCCATACGGCAGAAATTACTGTCACTTAAGCCTCCGAAGCTGGAACACAAATACTGGCTCATGGATCAGGAGATTAACAGCTGCGGTGCCCGGGTCAACATAAAACTTGTCGAAAACGCTATCCGCATAAACAAAGAACACAAAGCGAAATTGCTGGCAAAAGCAAAGGAGCTTACCGGACTTGAAAATCCGAACAGCCCACTGCAGCTTACCGCATGGATAGAAAACCGGCTTGGTGAGACCGTCGAATCCCTCGATAAAAAAGCGATTGCGGAACTCTTGAAAAAAGACATTCCGGATGATGTGCGCGTTATGCTTCGGCTGCGTCAGCTGCTCGGCAAGACATCAATCAAGAAGTACGAAGCGATGTGGAAAGCGATGACGTCAGACGGCCGCGTGCACGGCATGTTCCAGTTCTACGGTGCGATGCGCACTGGGCGCTGGGCAGGACGTATCGTACAGCTGCACAATCTGCCGCGAAACAGTATGAATGCGCAGGAGCTTGATACCGCCCGTGCTTTTGTCAAAAACGGCGATTTAGAAATGCTGGAACTCTGTTATGACAATGTACCGGATACTCTATCGCAGCTTGTCCGGACGGCAATTACCGCAAAGCCCGGCTGCCGATTTATCGTTGACGACTTCTCGGCCATCGAGGCGCGTGTCATTGCGTGGCTTGCCGGCGAGAAGTGGCGGCAGGACGTCTTTGCCGAAGGCGGTGACATCTATTGCGCTTCCGCCTCGGCCATGTTCGGCGTTCCCGTCGTCAAACACGGCGAAAATGGACACCTGCGGCAAAAAGGCAAGATTGCCGAACTGGCGCTTGGTTACGGCGGCTCCGTCGGCGCGCTAAAACAAATGGGCGCCGACAAAATGGGGCTTTCAGATGATGAGCTGCAGGACATCGTGACGAAATGGCGCACGGCGTCACCAGCGATTACCAAGTTTTGGTGGGATGTAGACAACGCAGCTAAAAAAGCAATCAAGACAGGCAGTACGGTCAAAATCAAGCAAGGACATCTCGCTTTCTGCCGAAAGCAAGGGGCGCTATTTATCGAGTTGCCATCGGGCAGGCATTTAGTCTATATCAAGCCGGAAATTGGAGAGAACCATTTCGGCGGGGAATCTATCTTATACCGCGGCATTGAACAGGGCAGCCGGAAGTGGGGCAAGTTGGAGACCTACGGCGGCAAGCTTGTCGAAAACATCGTGCAGGCTGTTGCCCGTGACTGCTTAGCGGCGGCTATGCTGCGGCTCACGGAAGCGGGATACAAAATCATTATGCACATACACGACGAAGTCGTGATGGAAGTACCGGACGGCGACGGAAGCCTTGCCGAAGTTACAGAGATTATGTCGAAAAACGAGCCGTGGGAAGCCGGTCTGATCAAAACGGCAGACGGCTTTGAAGGTCAGTATTACATGAAAGATTGAGGTACTAAAAATGAACAAAATGCAAATGGAACAGCAAATCAAAATCGCAAAGGAAGGAATTGAAGTACTTGATAAATGGACAGAAATGCTTGACGCCGAAGCACTGGAAGAAAAGCGTGAACAGATAGAAAAAGCAAAAGCTTATTGTGAAGACTGCTTAGATGCTTCGCAAACACTTATTGAAGCTATTGAAGCAACAGAACCAAAGAAAGAAGAAGTAAAGAAAGATGAACCGAAGAAAGAAGAAAAACCGAAGCGTAGACGAGCTCCGGCTAAAAAGAAAGAAGAACCTGTTGTCGAACCTTGCCCGCCGGCTGCTGCGGCAGATGATTTAGACGATTTATTCTGAGGCGGATTATGAGAATCATCAGTCAATACAAAAATAATCGGTTATTCGAAGTCGTGCGCGTGTTTTACAACAGCCGGAGGTCGTATAAATGGAAAGAAAGTCTACAGGTGCACACCGCCTGCGGGCACTCTTTTCACTGCTTGTGGAAATTCCACGGCGGCTTAGGGGCACCCGTCGACGAAGGCTCGGGCTACTACTGCCCGAAATGCGGAAAAAGGCTATACAGACGTGACTCTGACTGCCCGTGGATTGAAGTACCCGAATCCGGACAGACGATCGTACCTTACAGCATCAGCTTAGAAGCCCGGGAATATAAAAACTGTTTAGACGTATACGCCGAAACACTGAACGTTGATGTTAAATCACCGATTGATGTATCGACACACGTCATAAAAAAATATACGCTGCGCTTCGATTTCAAAATCCGTGAAGTCTTGTACCTACAGCACGGTGCGTTTAAACGAGTAGATCACGGCAACGCAATATGGCCGTTAAACAAAACGGTAAACGATACTACGCGATTCTGCATGAAAGATACTGTTTTTCACTATCTAAACGCGGAAAGCAGTATTCGATATGCGGAACGGAAAAAGCTTGATTCGTTTTTTAAAGATGTAGTTGACTGCTTCAATCGCAAGCTGTCCGAAGCCGTCGGCTACAAAATCAAATCTGCGTACACACCGACAAGTACACAAGATTATCGCGGCGCTTTCGACTACTGCTTCTCAAATCTTGTTTGGCGCCTGAAATATCCGGACGCAAGAAACCTGACAACAGAAGAGATTCGCGCGTGTCCTTATGCAGATGACCCCATCGTAAAACTCGTAGAGAACACCGAAAAACCGTATCTGCAAACTGTACGCGAGATTTACCGATTCCCGGATATGCCCGGGCTGAACGTAAGACTTGCTAAATGTCCGATTCATTTTTTACGTATTCTCCGGTCCGCATGGCTCGTTTTTCACGAGATCGATAACAAGTACAAGCTTATAGATAAAATGCTCGTACAGTTAAAGTGCAGCATCGGCTTCTATCAAAGCACCGAAAGTTATCTTCAATCTCTTCGGATAATCAGGCATACCCGGGGAGAAGCCGCAGCAGTTAAATTGCTGGAACGTGAGGATGCCGGTAATTTACGAGACTGCGCACATATGTGGAGTCTTCTGACTCCGCAGAACAAGCGGAAGTTTATCCGGGCAAAAATCCGCAGCCGGGATATTCACGACTACCTTACGCGCTTAGTAGACAGGCAGCAGCACGAGAACGTTCGTATCAAGTACAAGTCTCTGCGGGATTTCCCGTTGACGGGCAAAGTTGATGATTTAATCTTCAGCCTGCCGCCGGATACCGAACAGTTAGCAAATTTAGGACGCGCTATGCACAACTGCGTCGGCACCTACCGCGACCGTGTTTTATCTGACAAAGTACGCATTATTGCCGCTTTCAAAAACAGAAAGCCTGTCATCTGTATCGAGATCAGAAATGGTGCGGTGGCACAGGCAAAACTGGTCAATAATCAACCCGTCCGAGAGGATGCAGAACTCAACCGGGCACTGCTGGCGTGGGCGAAGTCAAGGAAATTAACAATAGAAACAAATGATGTCCAGACAGAAAGAGAGGTGACCGGCGTTGCAGCTGCAGTGTGATATTGAGTTCACGATAGCGACAGCGCCACAGCGCTTCGCTAAAAAATGGAAACACACGAAAACGACATGGTCACATCTGCTTGAAAGGCTGTCTAAACCGACTGTGACAGGTGAAACCGTCGCAGAGTACAAAGCAATGAAGAAATCGGACAGAGACAATCGCAAAGACATCGGAGGCTTCGTCTGCGGATATCTCAAGAACGGCCAGCGGCTCAAGCAGAACGTCGAGTACCGGCAGATTGTTTGTCTGGACGCCGACAGTCCCGATGACGACTTCCTGACTGATCTGGATATCGGAATAGGCAATGTGGCATGGGGGCTGTACACAACGCACAGCCACACTGCTGCTGCCCCGCGCTACCGCGTGCTTATCCCACTTGACAGGCCCGTAACGGCCGATGAGTACAAAGCTATTGCAAGGCTTTTAGCAAAGGACATCAGCATCGAAGCGATGGACTCTACGACATACGAGCCAGAACGGCTGATGTACTGGCCGAGTACACCGCAGGACGGGGAGTTCATCTTCAGACACAATGACGGGCCGATTCTTAATGTCAATGACACGCTGGGCAGGTATGAAGACTGGCGTGATACGTCGCTGTGGCCGACTTCGAAAAAAGAAGCAAGTATCACGGTATCAGCAGCAAAAAAGCAAGGGGACCCGCTGACTAAGCCGGGGCTTATCGGCGCGTTCTGCAGGGCGCACACGATCGAAGACGCTATAGAGACATTTCTGGGCGATGAGTACACCGCCTGTGCGGTAGAAGGGCGGTACACGTACACGAAAGGCAGCACAAGCGCCGGGCTTGTTGTGTACGATGACAAGTTCGCTTATTCGCACCATTCGACAGACCCTGCCGGCGGAAAGCTCTGTAACGCTTTTGATTTGGTTAGGCTTCACAAGTTCGGAGCACTTGATGCAGATGCCGCCGAAGGTACTCCTGTAGTTAAAATGCCGTCTTATGTCGCAATGGTGAAACTGGCGGGAGAAGACGAGGCGACACGACGCATCATCGGCGCAGAGCAGGCAGAAGATATCAAGAAGAGTTTCAAAGAGTCCGGATTCAGCGCCGATGATGCTGATATGGACTGGATGAGTGAGCTGACAAGAGGATCCGGGAAGAATGCACCGATACTTCCGGTAGCGGGGAATTTTATTGCTATTCTTGAGAACGATCCACAACTCCAGGGCACTTTCGGACTTGACCTATTCTCCCGGAGGCTTATTGTCAAAAATGATCTGCCGTGGCGGAAAAAAGGTATCGACAACATCTGGCGGGATACTGATGACGCCGGTCTGCGTAACTATTTAGCAAAATATTACGATCTGGCCGCAAGGCAGGTCATCGATGACGCATTAGTAGAAGTCATGTACAAGTACAAAACGCACCCGGTGCGAAACTATCTGAAAAACCTAAAATGGGATGGAGTCAGACGCGCAGAAACGCTGTTTATTGACTTTTTAGGCGCCGATGACTCGCAGTACGTAAAAGATGTCACGCGGACGTGGCTTAAGGCCGCCGTGGCGCGTATAGAGCGCCCGGGGGTCAAATACGACTCATGCATAGTGCTTAGCGGGCCGCAGGGTATCGGTAAAAGTACAATTTTAAGCAGGCTGGGTGGAAAGTGGTTTAACGACAGCATTGTCAGTTTTCAAGGCAAGGAAGCGATGGAACAGCTGCAAGGAAGCTGGATTATTGAGTTGTCCGAAATGCAGGCATCTAAAAAAGCGGATAACGACATGATCAAGGCTTTTCTCTCCCGGCAGACGGACAAGTTCCGGGCGCCTTACGGGCGACGTACAGAAGAATATCCGCGGCAGTGCGTGTTCGCGGCTACTACGAACGACAGCATCTTTCTCAAAGACCGTACCGGCGGGCGTCGTTTTCTACCCGTCTTCTGCTTGGGTGGCGGCAAACGTCCGCTATCCGATTTAACAGATGATTTCATTGATCAGGTGTGGGCAGAGGTCAAGCGGCTATACGAAGCAGATCAAAAACTGTATTTACCTGCCGATTCTGCGAAGACCGCAAGAGAGCTGCAGGAAGCACATACAGAGGGCGGAGAGAAGCTCGGGCTGGTTTTAGAGTATCTGAAGATACCGTTACCCGCGAATTGGGGCGATATGGATATTTACGACCGACGGGACTATCTCAAGCACCACGGCGAAGAAGGTTATCCGGAAGGAACGGTGGCGAGAAACCGTGTGTGCGCGCTGGAAATTTGGTGTGAGGTTTTTGACGGGACGCGGCAAGGCTTCAGAAATGCTGACGCCCGCGAAATGAACGGTATTTTACAGCAGCTGAAAGGGTGGCAAGCCGCAAAATCTACGACGCGCATCGGTAATTTATACGGAACTCAGAGATTTTTCAAACGCATAAAGGAGTCAAAAAATGTGTAAACAAAGTAGGAAAAATGTAAACAGTTTTTGATATATCGAATTTTACTTGTAAACGGTTGTAAACGGTTGTAAACGGATTTTAACACAGTTTGTTTACTGGTTTTAATCAGACAGGGAGCTGAAAAATGGGTATTTGTAAACAGTGTAAACAATTATTCTATATAGAGTTACAGAATATGCAATTTATAGAGAATAGAAATACCTGTAAACTCTATAATCTCTATAATCCGTAGGGGTCCTCGCGCGTGCGCGCGTGGCGCGCGAAATAAAGATTTATATTCTTATATATAGGCGAAAAAAGTCTTTGTATATTTATGAGGTAAAAATGAAAGAATATGCAGTAGAAAAACATCTGATACGAAAAGCGCAGGCTCGCGGCGGGGCGTGTCTTAAGTTTACGAGTCCCGGAACTGCAGGCGTGCCGGACAGGATTGTCATTCTTCCCGGCGGGAAAATCGGATTTGCAGAGCTGAAAGCGCCGGGGAAGAAGCCGAGACGGCTGCAGAGAAATGTTCTCCGCAGGTTGTATTGGCTAGGCTGCAGAGTGTGCGTGATTGATAATCCGAAATCTGCGGATGGTTTTATCCGGAGGCTGGCAAAATGAAGTATATACCGCACAAGTATCAAGAAGCTGTGATTGAACATATCTTGAAAAATCAAGGTACTGGCGTTTATCTCGGGATGGGCCTCGGCAAAACTTCGACGACTCTATCAGCTATCTTTCAAGCGATGTTTGATGAGATGTCGATTAATAAGGTCTTGATTGTAGCGCCGAAGAAAGTAGCTGAAGCCACATGGCAAGACGAGGCGTCAAAGTGGGATTGTTTTAAAAACCTGACATTTTCAACAGTCTTAGGGACGCAGGCACAGAGAGTACAAGCACTGGCAAGAAAAGCGGATGTTTACATCATTAACCGCGAGAACGTCGTGTGGCTGCTTGAACACATGAAATATAAACCGGATTTCGACATGCTTGTCATTGACGAGAGTACAAGTTTCAAAGACGCAAGCACGAAACGGTGGAAAGCACTACGTAAAGTCAGGACGTGCTTCAAAAAGATCGTTTTGCTGACAGGCACACCGCGGCCAAATGGATTAATGGATCTGTGGGCGCAGCTGTACCTGCTTGACGGCGGTAAGCGTCTTGGCCGGACGTTGACAGAATACCGGAACAATTATTTTGTGCCGGATAAGCAGAACGGCCCGGTGGTTTACAGCTACCGGATACGAAGCCCGGACGCTGAAAAAGAAATCTATGACAAGATATCGGACATCTGCATCAGCTTGAAAGCCGAAGATTATCGTCTGATGCCGGATAAACTTCCGCCGGTGACTGTTCTGGTGGTGCTTGATGAAAAATCGAAGAAAGCATACCGGGAACTTGAGCGGGAGTACGTCACAGAGTTACACGGTGAGGAGATAACAGCTTTATCGGCAGCGGCGGTCAGTAATAAATTGCTGCAGCTGGCAAATGGAGCTGTGTACGACGGCGATAAAAAAGTTATACCGGTTCATGACGCGAAAATCACAGCGCTAAAAGAAATCATAGAAGCAAATGACGGAAATCCAATTTTAGTCTTTTACAATTTCAAACACGACAAAGACCGGATTAAAGAAGCGTTCCCGGACGCACAAGAATTGCAAAATTCAGCTGATATAAGAGCATGGAATGACGGAAAGGTAAAACTACTCATAGCGCACCCGGCAAGTGCGGGATACGGCCTTAATTTGCAAGCAGGTGGACACATTATCGTGTGGTTTGGTTTGACATGGAGCTTAGAACAGTATCAGCAGGCAAACGCAAGACTTGAACGACAAGGACAGAAAGAGCCGGTTATCATACACCATTTAGTCGCGAAAGGCACGGTAGATGAATTGGTTATGCAGGTGCTGAAACGAAAAGAAAACGGGCAGGAAGCCATGATGAACGCGGTTAAATTATTAGTCGAAAGGGATGGTGAAAGATGATTGATATGGTAAATAGACCGGCACATTACAATAAGGGTCGGGTAGAATGCATTGACGCAATCGAAGTGGCGACAAGTGATTTAAGCGGTATCGAAGCTGTGTGTACAGCGAATGCGATTAAGTATCTGTGGCGTTGGAAACAAAAGAACGGAACAGAAGACTTGAAGAAAGCACGATGGTATATTGAGCATCTGTTAGAAAGGGTGGACGAGAAATGACAGAGATTTTGATTTTCGTAATTGGCGCGTGGATTGGCGCTATCGTTGGTGTCGTAACAGTAGCGTTGTGCGTAGCGGCAAGCAGGAGGATGAGAAGAAATGACGGTTAAAGAGTTTTTGCGATCAGTCAGAGAGCAGGACCGCTTGTTACGTGCGTATGAGCAGGAATTAGAAGATCTAAGGCGCAGAGCGTATAACATCTCAAGTCCGAAACTTGGCGATAAGATACAGTCAAATCATTTAGCTACTCTTGATGAGATTGTTGACAAACTGGACTCACAGATCGAGAAGGTAAATGCCGCATGGGATGAACTGATTGATAAGAGAGAGCAGGCCAAAGCATTGATTGACAGCGTGGATGATAAGAGCGTTAGGTGCGTGCTGTATCTGTACTACATCTTAGGGCAAACATGGGAGCAGATAGCCGTGGATATGGGATACGCTATACGGCATGTGTATAGATTGCACGGAACAGGATTACAATTTTTAGAAAAGATGTCACTAAATGTCATTAAATGTCACCATGACGTGTGATATTATGGTAAAGGGAAATTTAAGGATGAACCTCCTTTCCGCAAAAAGCACATGTCACTCCCCGGCATGTGCTTTTTGTTTACCTTTTTAATATTTCAATCGGTGAACAATGGGGGTATGTTTCGGAATTTCACGGCTTAGGACCGCAATTCGGCGGGTCCTTTTTAATTTTTCTCAACAGATGTATTTTAATAGACGGGTGTATATCAAATGACAAACACGGCACGAAACAGGGCAATCAAAAAACTAAATAACTACATCTGGACACTGCAGCATAGGTGCGACACGATTAACAAAGTTAATGAAAATCTCATTATGCAGTATTGCCGGTTTACTGTTTTAGCCGAAGAAATATCTCAGGAATTAACTGCTAACTTAGACAAAATGGATGCAGCTAACGTTGAGGCGCATTTGCGGCGGTATGAACAGTTTAACAAAACGGCGCTGGGGATTTATAAAGCATTGAAGTTTGACAAAATAAAGGATGAAGAGGCCGACAACGGAAATCCTTTTACGCGCATGCTGACTGAAGCACAGAGTGATGGCGATTTTTAAACGCTGCAATACGTGTCATCAGCTCTACGACGGGTACAGATGCCCTGTGTGTACACGCAAATTTGCTAAAAAATATCAAACTGAGAACACAGCAAAAAAAGTATATGCATCCCGTTTATGGCAGAAATGCCGCAAAAACGTGCGTATAAAATACATGGATTATGATATTTGGCTGCTTGGAATTGGCGTTTTACAGCGGTTAGATAATCCGATCATTCATCACATCAAAGAGCGGGATGAAAGACCGGATTTGCTGTTTGCTTTAGACAATCTGATTACCGTTTCCGAAAAAAGTCATGGAGAAATACACGCATTGTATAGAGCTGGCGGGGTGAAAAAAGAGTATGCACTACACAGGATAGCCGACGGCATAGCAGAATTTGAAAAGAGGTTTGGCGATGGTTGAAGATGAAATTAAGCTGCTGAAAGTACCGGCAGAACTTAACGAATTTATTGGAGACTATTACAAAGCTCTGGTAAAACGGGCAGATAATGAACTGGTAGGAGAGTCGGAATATCGGTGTTTTAAGCGGTTTCTGGATCTGTACAATTCGGGAAAATACAAATTCGCATTTAACGCAATGCGCAGGATGTTCCAGTTTATAAATTTACTGATTTATGTAGACGAAGACGGTAAAGCTAAACGCTTGAGTCTGTACCCTGTTCAAAAGTTTATTATGTGCGGGATCTTCGGGCTGAGATATCCTGATGGCCGGTACTTGGTTAATACGGCGAAACTGTATATGGCGCGCCGTAACGGGAAAAGCTTTCTATTGTCTGCAGTACTACATTATCTAATAGGAATGAGCAAATTCCGGAATGAACTGATTGTACTCGCGTCATGCAAAGGGCAGAATGCGACTATCTGTTTTAAAGAATTTTGTAAATTTATTGATAATGATCGCCGCTTGAAGGAGGTTTTTGACAACGTAAACAAGACGGCGTGCTGGGCAAAGCACAAGAACACCGGGAACTATTTAGAAATGTTCCGGACAGGGGGAAGTGCGAAGAACTCATTGGATGGTTACACGAACAAAGTAGCCGTTATCGATGAAGAAATGCTCTGTGATGAGATCATCACTAAAACAATTCAAGACGGGCAGGCGCATTTTAAAGATGCGTTACTTGTCGCGATGTCTACAGCGCAGTTTGAAATCGGTGGAGACAATCATAAAAGCTGGTTGACTTTGAGAAAGATGTTGTATGAAGATCTTTTGCCAGATAATGTTTTCTTGTTTTTAGCAGAGCCCGACGCGGCGGATATTCAGAGTAAAGACTATGCGAATATCAAGTTGTGGGGTAAAGCAAATCCGGTACTGTTGTTTGAACAAGACGGGTTTACCATTAAAGACCATATCCGAAAAAAATATCTGCAGAAAGCTAAAGAGGCGGTAGCGAAGAAAGGGTTTACGCTGCAGTCGTTTGTGACGAAACAGTGTAACACTTGGTACTCGGCCGAAGATAAACAGGTTTGTACATACGATCAATTGATAGCTTGCGGAACAGATACTACTTTTGAAGACCTGATACAAGCAGGGTATAAAGACTGGTACTTAGGAATTGACGCTTCACAAACAGTCGATTTAACATCGGTGGATTGGCTAACGTACTACGGAGTAGACCAGACGGGGGCAATGGTGGATAAAGATGCTCCCGCGGCCGGGTATAGATTGTTTATACACAGCGTATCATGGATGCCCGAAAAGAAATTGCAGGATCACGTAACGTCAGATAAGTTTTGTTATCGAGATTACCTTGATACGGAACTTTTTTTATGTTCCGGCGCAGGCGGTGAGAATATTGACACGGTACAGGTTTTTGAATACATAGACAAAACTCGGACAGATCACGACTTGCACTACGTAACGATAGCAGCCGATCCCTACAATATCGCCGGGATACAAGACCGGTTGTCTGAGATATGCGATACATTCATATTGCAAAACCAGAGTCCGAAAGCGCTAAGTCAGTATATCGAAGCGTTGTCGCAGCACTTTAAAGACGGGGTTATTGCCTACGCTAAAGGGCGTGAAGATATATTTCTAAAAGCCGTTACGAACTCTTTATTAGTGCGGAACAGTACCGGATTTTATTCTATCGAAAAAATTACTCTTCGCGCAGACAGCAATATTCGAATAGACCCGCTGGACGCGGCGCTGACGGGATTTATTGCGTGCTACATTGATTTCAACCGGCGTACTCCGTCTGGCGATGAGCTGGTAGACGACTGGTTTGACATGATGAAAGGCAGGTGAGTACATGATTACACCGGAAGAATTAAAGGAGTATCTGCGTATCCCGTATGACGATGACGACGCTTTTATCCGGCGGATTATAGATACCGGTTATGGATACTTGGAAGATGCAATTGATGATTACAAAGCGCTGTACAAAGCAAATGAACGATTTCGCAATAAAGCCGATTTATGGGTAATGACCCAGTGGAGCCCGCAGATGTACGATCAGCGGGAAGGCATGTCAAGTATTGCCGATGCAGGTTTGAACTACGGAGCACGGGCGATGCTTACACAATTACAATTTTATCGATTGGAGGAAAAATAACATGGATTTGAAAATCAACGGAGCTATTAAAGCTGCGGAAGAAGTAGTTAAGTCATTAAATGAGGCTACGGAGGATGTTACGTTGGTGATTAACTCTCCCGGGGGCAGTGTGCTCGAGGGGCTGCAGGTGGTTAACGCGATCAGGAATTGCAAGCAGAAAGTAACGGCTAAAGTAGAAGTTATGGCGTGTTCTATGGGCGGGGTTATTGCGTTGGCATGTAATCAGCTGATTATGCATAAAGACGACCTGCTCATGCTGCACAATTGCATGTCTTACGCAGAGGGCAATAAAGAAGAGATGGCGAATGTAATTGAGTCTATGAAAGCTATCGATGCCGTTTTGCATAGTATCGTGATGGAGCACGCTAAAGATAAAACATTGGACGCCAGGATTGATAACGGCGAAGTGTGGCTTACCGGAGAGCAGGCAGTAGAGATGTTTGACCACGTGGTTATTGAAGACGCTGCTAAAAAGCCCGATATGGTAGCTATAGCGGGTTTTGCGGGGGTAATACACAAATTACAGGATCTTGAAGCTGAAAAAAGAGAAGCCGAACGCAAAGCAAATTACAAAGTTCCCGAAGACTTGCAGGCTCTGCTTGACTCGGCAGATAAACTGGAGTAACAGCCATGCTGGATAAATTTAAAGCTTTTTTCCGTGGTGGTGTATACGAAAACACGAAAAAGAATTTCTATCCTATCGGCACGGGGCGCCGTGTCGTAGTTGACGCTGCAGGAGATGTCATCTTTGCTACCTGCGTTGAGATTCTTGCTAAAAATATTGGACAGATCCAATGGGGGTTATACGACCCGGGCGGGAATACTCCTGTGATTTTCGGTCCGCTATATGATCGGGCGCTTAATGTAGAGCCGTACGACGGTATAAATGCGTATGAATTTTGGCGGTGGATAGAAGTACAGCGAAATACTTACGGAAACGCCTATGCATACATTCAGTGCGGCAAATCGGGCGTAGTAGAAAAGTTGATTCCGCTGAATGCTTTTAATGTTAGGGCGTACTGGGATAACGCAGACATACTGCAAGGGCAACGGAAAATGGTATACGAGTACTATGATTCGCAATCCGGGCATAAATTTACGATTTTACCTGAAGAAATTTTGCATTTTAAAGCTTTTAGCGCTAATGGGCTTGTCGGCAGACGGGCTATCGACGTGCTGATGAATGAGCTAAAAGGGTCAGCGGAATCGGAAAGCGCGATGCGCAGTGCCGTGATGAACGGCTTTTCCGGGACAATTGTGCTGTCATATACATCTGATTTGAGCGCGTCAAAGCAAAAAGAACTGCAAAATCAAGTTCGAGAGCTCCTGTCGGACAGCAATAATACAATATTGCCGTTGCCGGCGGGAATGGCGGCGACGAATATCTCGAACGCGATTAAAGATTACTACGAATCTTTACAGCAGACTTCTGCACAAAAGATTTCGTCATTCTTCGGCATACCACTTGCGATGCTTAACGTAGGCGGCGGAGCAGGGATGGCTACGTTTTCGACAAATCAGATGGCGCAGTTCTTTAATCAAACGATGATTCCGATTATTACGCAGTATGCAGCAGAGTTTCGGCTCAAGCTGCTTGATAGGGCAGACCAAACGAAAGGATATCGATTCCTTAGTGCTGGTGATGTCTTTGATACATTGGACGCTCAGAGTAAAGCAAGCGTTCTCGCGGCTTACACTGGAGCGGGAATATTGACACCTAATGAGGCCAGACGGTCTCTGAGATATCCGGCGATAGACGCACCCGGAGCAGATATGCTCACACAGCGCGGAGGGACCGGGGCTTTAGGAGACAGCGGCGGCGACGAAGGTGGAAATCCCAGAAGAAAGGAGGGAGGGTAATGATTTTTGATAATTTCGAAAGCATAGAAATCAGCGGAAAGACGTATCACTTAAAGCTGACTAACAAAGGCACATATGAAGCTGAAACAAAGTTACGGCACGAGTCCTTGATGAAATTTTTACAGTCAGTTAAAGAGCAGGCGGCTCCGCTGCACGATGTATTTGTGCTGTTTACTCAAGCTCTTATTGACGGCAACGACGGTATGACACGTGAAGACGCGGAGAGCTTGTATTATGAAGCGATACCGCAGTATTCACCGGCAGTGCTGATGGCTTACGCGTTATCGGCACTGATTAAATCAGGCACGGTAGCCGATCCAAAAAAAGTCGAGGCGGCATTGCCGAAGCCGGAACAGATGAGAGAGCTGATGAAAAAAGCAGGCAAAGCGTAAGACCGACGGGATACCGAACGTTTCGGGATATGCTGGAAGTGCTCGAGGTTATTGCACTCGGTGAGCTCAATCTGACCCCGGAGCAATTCGGGAAGTACACCGTTTCGGAAATCGACGCCATGTTTGACGGGTATTTGCGGCGTTACGATGCACTGGAAGATTTAATGATCATTAACTGTGCGCTGCCAACATACAGGGGCGCCTACGGTCGAAAAGCGCCGACGTATAAGAAATTGACGAAACATCGGCAAAAACGAAACGGATCTGTTCCGAAAATGGATGAGAAAGAAGAAGCTTACTGGCGCAGTATTTTATAAGAAAGAGGTGGTTAAATGCTGAAAAGCATAACAATGAAGCGCGATATTGAAGCGCTGAAAGATGAAATCAAGGCTTTTATCGAAAAGAAAGAAGCCGTACCCGCAGAAAAGCAGAAAGAGTTGGAAGATAAGATTACTGCTTACAAGGAACAAAAAGCACTGGAAGCTGAAGCAAAAAAGAAAAGTTATTTAAAAGGAGAAAACAAGATGGACAAAAAAAGATTTAATGCAGCACTTAAAAATTTCTTGCTGGGACGCGCAGTGACCGATACTGAATATGCAACATATTTTGAAGACAAAGCGGCCGGTCAGAATGGCGCGGTTGCAGCAGACGGGGGTGTCCTCGTTCCCGAAGAACTGCTGTCTCTGCGGGAAAATAACGGAGTCGGCGTGGATCTTCGTGCTATCACGACCGCTATCCCGGTAACGACTCGCGCGGGGACGGTACCGTGTATCGATTATGGGCAGGATGTCGAACTGACAGATTTCGAAGAAAATACCGAGATTGTACAGAAGAAAGGTGTATTCACCAGCGTTAAGTATACACTGGCGTCTAAAGGCGCTATTATTCCGGTATCTCGTGAATTACTGCTGGATGCTAACTCTGACGTACTGGCAATTATCGGAAAGCTTTTCAATCGAGTGTACGGTACCACTGTAAATAAGGACATCTGTGCTAAAGTACTTGCCGCGGCAAAAGAAACTAAGATCGCTGCTATGGATACCGTGGTCACTGTCGATGCGGTTAAAAAAGCTATAATTGAGCTTCCGCTGGATGCCGGATCCGGAGCTACAGTTGTCATGAATCAGGCTACGTGGGCGGGCCTTGCACTTGCGAAGGATAAGCAGGACAGATACCTGCTTTCCCGCGACGCTAACAATGCGGCGGTAAAAGAGATCGAGGGTCGTCCGATTATTGTTGTAGAAGGAAGCAATCTTGCGGATAATACTATTCTTGTCGGCGATTTCTCCGCTCTATATCATATTGCGTATCCGTCTCTCGAAGTCGCATCTTCTGAAGAAGCAGGATTTACTAAAAACTCCGTTCTGGTCCGCGCGGTGTGCCGCTTCACGGATATCTCTGTTTACGACAAAGCCTTTGTAAAGCTTACTAAGACGCCGTAAGGGGTGCTTTGTGTTTAAGCGAAACCCGGGCCGGTTTTGTCATCGGATTACGCTGCTTAAGCCATCCGCACCGGTCCGTGACGAACTGGGCGGCTTAAGCGAAACTACGTACGTTCCGGCGGTTACGTTGTCTGCTATGTGCGAACAGCGTAACCAGAGCCGGCAGCAGATCGTAGGTGATTACGTCACTGTGGATACCCGGTATTTTGTCATTCGAGATGTCTGGGGTATGAGTGCAGTAAAAGGGCTGGATACATCGTGGAGACTGTCATATAGGGATTTTATCTATCTCATTAATGACATATTGCTGCTTGACGAAAGCAGGCCGTATTTCCTGCAGATTACGGCGACGGCCATTAACAGCGGAGGTGGCTTGATATGAAGTATAAATCTCCGTTTTATCCAGTAACGAAAGCGTTTTATGCGGTGACAAAAGACAGTCCGATAGGTTTGGATTGGTTTGACAGCGCGGTGCCGATTACTGAAGTAGAGGAGTATTTCAAGAAGCAGAAAGAGTTTGCTTACGGCATTCTAGGCGCCAGTGACGCGGATTGTACGGCTACGGCGCCGGGTATGGCGTCTTGGAATATGTCGCTGCAGCTGGAGGTCTACAGTAACTACAAAGGCCGTAAAGTTATTGCGGAGAAGCTTGAAGCGCTGCTGAACTATCTAAGCGGCGACGCAGGCTGGAGTGCCCTGCAAAAAGAGCTTTATACGGACGGATACCAGCTTATCAGTATCAAAGTAGGCTCCCTGCGGACGAATCTACCGGTATATGGCGACACTGGCGTGTGGCAAAACGGCGGCACTACTCTTATTTTTAGAATTGATCAAATAGCATGAGGTGAAAAATGGCTGTAACTATCGCAAAAGAAAAATACCCCGCATTTACCGGGGAAGTCGGTGTTTCCGGCAAACGAATTATTTTGTACATCAACTACGGTACGGGAGCGTCCGAAGCAAGTCCGAAATGGATTAAATTGGGCGGACTGACGTCAAATACGCACTCCGTGTCTGCCGAGGTCAAAACGGCGCAGACGAAAGATACCGGTTATTGGGCTGACGGCGTTGTGACTTCAAAGACTCACGAGCTGGACGCAGAAGTTGTTATGCGTCGGGACAATGAGGCTCAAAAGGTCATCGAAGAGTTCTTGTACGATGACGCAATTACCGCCGAAAAAGGCGCTCTGCAGTTTGCCATCGTTGACTTGGATACTAAAGAATACATTGTCGGTAAGTACGTACCTACGTCTTGGGAAAAGACGGCAGACGGAGAAGACGTCGTGTCTTACTCACTGAAAGCGACAGGGGTAGGCGCTCCGGTTAAGAAAACAGGTTTTGTAGAGCCCGCGGTTACACCCGGGCATTAATTTAAAAGGGTAGAGCGGTTTGCTGAGTAAACCGCTCTATTATTTTTATCATGACGCTTGAAGAACTGCAGGAAAAAATAGAAGACTATACTCGAAAAGGGTTTATTACGGATGTTGCCGCGGCGTGTAAGCACGCAAAGTATGCAACAACGGATTATATAAAAAGAACGCATCCGAAAACTGCTTTTTCCGGTAAAAATCTTATAACCGCGCCAGATGGTACGTCGGAGATTATTCCGAGCCACTATGCTGTCGAAGTTGATAACGTAACGGCTACCATTTATGCTAATTATTTCGCGCGGTGGTACAATACCGGGGCGCATGGCGGATACATCCGGGGAAGAGGCCCGAGGCAGGGCATGAAAGCTACCAAATATCCAGCTCGAGGGGATTATTTTGGTCGGAATAAAGCAGCCATAGAGACTTATTTTGCAAGTCAAGTAGATGCGTATTTAGAGACGCATATTAAATTATAAATTTGAAATCAACAGTGCCTTAACCGGCGCTTTTTAAATAAAAGGAAGTGCTTGAATGGCAGACGCGAAGATCGTTATAAAGACAGCTACTGACGAAGAAGGGCTGAAAAGATTAAAAGCGGCGTTCGCAGAAGGCTCGCAGAAAGCAGCAGAACTCAAACAGCAACTCAAAGATCTAAATAAGACGACTCGCAACGGCACAAAAGCGACGACTGAACAGAGGCAAGCATTAAAAGATCTCAGGATGGCGCTGCACAGTCAAAAAGAAGCGAACGCTGCATACTCGCGTGCTATTAAAGATACTACAAAAAGTATAGAAGCCGCCAGTCAGAAGTCGAAAGAGGCTGCGGGGGGATTTAAGCAATTACTTTCGTCGTTCCGCGGCGGGTCTACAGCGACTACAGCATTCTCTGTCGCGCTCGGCAACGCATTAGTTAGTGCGCTATCAGCGGTTGTCGATATAGCGAAAGACGCGGCCACGCATATAGTAAGTGTCGGCTTGGCTGCGCAGCAAACGACGGCGCAGCTGGGCGCTATAAAAAATAACATAAACAGCGGAAAAGAGACATATCGCATATTTAATGATCTCGAGCGCGACCTGAATTACGACTCAGCGGCTGTACAAGAGATGGGCATACAGCTCCTCGCAATGGGCTATACGGCACAAGAGTCGGCGGATATGATCCGTCTATGTGCTGATGCGGCCGCGGGGCTCGGTAAGAAGCAAGAAGGCGCAGAAATGCTTGTTACTACACTTGCGCGCATTAAAGCTACCGGGGACGCCAGCAGCAGGCAGATCATAGCCCTGCAGATGGCAGGTATCAATCTGGATAACGTCTTCGGGTCGCTGGGTATGACTGGCGAAGAAGCAATGAAGGCGCTGGATGATGGAACGCTGGATGCGCAGGACGCTATTCAAGCATTAACCGACTACTTACACCAGTTCGATGGATCGATGGCTAAATCTAAGCAGAATATCATTGACCAATGGGGTGATGTCACTGGAAATATTAACGCGGCATGCGGCGAAATCGGGGCGGCTATACTCGATGCATTTCAGCAGTCTGGGATAGTGCAAGAGCTCATCGATATTACACAAGATCTGGTAGATTTTATTCGAGGGGACGGTCTTGGAGTCTTCACGCTTTTAGGCAATGTGGCCGGCGTTATTTTATGGGGGATTGACGCCGTATTGGCAGTAATAAAAACGTCGATAGAAGCCATTTATGTCATTATATATAATCTTGCGATGGGCTTTAGCGAAGTCGGTAAAGAAATCGTTGATTCTATGCAACCGGTCATCGATGTACTCAAAGAAATTTATGATTTTGCAGCCGAGGTATTGCGAATATTAGGCAGGATCGCCAGTGCGGCAGCATCTGGTATCCATCGTCAGTATAAAATAGCTGCTGCGGGCGGCGTTAATAACGACGAAGAGGAAGCAGCATTGGCTAATGCGACGCACGGATTAGTGCGTGAGTCGCAGAGATTTAATTCCGCGGGCAGCTTGGCTAAAAGGTCAGGCGGCGGAGGAGGCTCCCACAGCGGTGGCGGATCAGCTGTAAAAAAGCTGACTGAAGAAGAAAAAGCTGTGGAAGCGCTGATTAAAAAATACGCTGACGCGGATAAACAGAAATGGGCACTGGCTAAATCGGCGGTAGAACTTGCTCAGGTCAGTGTCAAGATGATGACTAAAGAAGAGCAGAAGACAGAAGGTCTGCAAGTAACTCTGCAAGGGCTCAAAAATGCGCATGATCAGTTAGTTGAGGGGTACACAAACGAGCTCAAGCTCGCGCAGAAAATTACCGACGCATCTACGCGCGACAAAACGATTAAAGCTATTAACGATCAGATAGACGCGGAAAACAGTTTATACGCGGCTAAAGTAAGAGCGGCGCAGTTCGATTTGGCGTTAAAAAATAACGAAGAAAATACGAAAAATCTGGTAGACAGAATACTCGGTGATCCCGATAGTACGAAGTATAAAATAGATCAGCTTAAGAAAACGTTGCAAGAAAACTTGAAAGATCTTGATACAGTCGTCTCTAATCCGGACGAAGCGGATGCTTTAACCGGAGTAGCTAAGCTCTTACAGATGACCCCTGATGCACTGGCAGAAGAGCTAACAGCAAAAGGAGAGACGCTGCAGTCGTTTGTAGATCAGTACAAAGCGGCTTTAGCAGAAGCTGCCGACGCCGAAATACAACAGCTGACTACAGCGCAGCAGTGGCACGATAAAATTGTTGGTTATATGAACGATGTCGGTAAAAGTATGGGCAGTGCTATGTCGGATTTCATTACGGGCGCAAAGTCGGGAAAGGAAGCGCTGGCTGATTTTGCTAAGAACATTATTAACACTGCGGTATCGATACTGGCTGAATGGCTCGGCGTGTTTGCGATTTATTCTGCATTCCCGACGTTGGCGAGCGGCATGACACCTGCAGATATGGCCAATAAAACGGTATTTGGTATTACGAAGAAAGCGGCAGGCGGATACATTACCGGCCCGGGTACCGGTACTAGCGACTCTATTCCGGCTATGCTGTCCAAAGGTGAATACGTTATCCGATCTGCCGCGGTAGACCGCATAGGTGTTGGGGCATTAAACGCTATTAATGCCGGAGCCACTCCGGAATTTTCGAATGGTGGCGGAGTAGATGATAATGCAGGAGGCGATGTAAATCTGTCTGTATCAGCTATGGATGCGAGGTCTTTCATGGACTTTTTAAATCGCGGAGGACTCAAGCAAATTAAGCAGGCGCTGCATGAAAACAATCGCAATTTTGCAGTAAATAGCGGGGTGTGGTAAATGATTTTAAAAAAGTTTCCGGATATACGAAAAGCGGCATGGAACTCTTCTAAAAAAGAAACCTGGAACACAACAGTAAAGAAAACGGGCTCCGGACGCAGGCGGGCTATGACGAATCAGCTGTATCCAGACTGGACAATCAGTGTACAGTTTAAGCGGCTGACAGATGACGAATCGCGTAAAATATTAGGCTTTTGTGCGCTGCAGAAAGGGGCGCTTCTTCCGTTTCTTTGGTTAGATCCGAAGGATTATCAGGTAAAGGGCATACAACTTCCGATGATTTCCCCCGGTAAATATCAAGCAGTTATGCAAGTCGGGGAGTACGTAGAGCCAGCTGCGCATATTGAAAATGTCACTGTTTATCGCAACGGCGCAAAAGTGCTGGCGTCAGATTATATGATAACGGACGGGGTAATCGTTTTTAAAACAGCTCCGGCTGGCGGTGATATTATCAATGCGGATTATGTGTATTGGTGGCAAGTTTGCTTTGATGACGACGGACTGGGAATATCAGAATTATTTAGAAACTGGAACGAAACGGGAAGTATCAAGCTGAGGGTAGTACGATGAAGAAAGTAACGACTGACTTAGAAACGTATCTGAATACAGAGAAAAGTTTTACATCTTGCGATCTGTATGAAATGACACTGTCGAACGGAAATAAATACTACTATGCCGATACAGATCAAGACATTGTATATAACGGAAGAGCGTATCAACATAATGCGCTGCTTATCAAGCGCAGTCAAATTGACTTGCAGAGTGATGTTTCGGTAGACACGTTGACCGTCACGATTTGCGCGGATCCGGATGACAAAATAGAAAATAAACCACTGCTAAGAGCAGCTCACGAAGGCGTTCTTGATGGCGCGGTATTAGCGCTAAGGCGCTGTTTTTTCCGCAGGGCATCGGTATTAGGTGCAATCGGGCTGTTTGCGGGGAACGTTGAAGTTAAGCACGCAGGCGGTGTGGATCTGCAGTTGTCCGTAAAATCGAAAACGCAAGGGCTGAATATGAAATTCCCGATCCGGAAGTACTATCCACAGAAAGCGTATAGTACGTCAGGAGAGGGGGTTATCAGCTCGACGGATATAGATAACGCGTCGGTCGTGGCGCCATATGTGCCTTTGAAAGAGATACTTATATGACCGTCGGCGAGAGAATAGCTGCAGAAGCGCGGGCATGGCTCGGAACGCCACACGTTAATATGGCAAAAGTAAAGGGCGTAGGCGTAGACTGCGGTATGCTGCTAATCGGTGTGCTCGAAGGCGCACAAATAATAAAACCGGATACGATTAGCATCGCGCCATACTCTAACATGTGGCATCTATCGCATTCGGAGGAATGGTTTCTGAGGTATGTGCAAAAATACTGTAATGAAGTCACCGATCTGCGGATTGGTGATTTTTTATTGTACAAGTACGGTCGCTGCATATCTCATGCGGCAATATATATTGGGCACGGTAAAGTTATTCATGCGCTGATTGATCAAGGCGTAATAATTACCGAAATGCAAGACGTCATGTTTTATGACCGCCGCGGGCAGCCGCGGCTTAAGTATATCTACAGATGGAGAGGCGATAAAGTATGAGTTTTTTCAGGGGTCCGAATATCGTTACTCGGGCTAACAAAATCTCAACATTTACGGTTAATACTGCCGCATACGGTACCGCTGTTCCGGAAATTTACGGTACAACGCGTATCGGCGGGAATATTATTTATTATGATGATTTTACCGCACATGAGCACAAAGAGACGCACCGGGCAGGCAAAGGCGGCGGAAAACAGACTAACATCACATATACATATTCTGTAGCTACGATTATCGGACTTTGCGAAGGTCAGATAGCCGGGATTGGTAGAATCTGGAAAGATAAAGAAGTTTACAATTATCCGTCTGAAGAAGTAGGGCTGTCTCTTTTCGATGGCGCGTCTACACAGCCGCCGTGGAGTTATGTAGCGCAGCACCATCCGGATAAATCACTTCCGTATAATGGTTTGGCGTACATGGCGGGAGTAATTGATTTGGGCGACTCCGCAGCTATGCCAACGTACAATTTTGAAGTAAAAGGTAAGCTGCTTAGTACCGGAGACGGTGTCGACGTTAATCCCGCGGATTACATAAGAGCGCTGTTAGACAGAGTCGGATTGTCTGATGTCACTATTGAAAACCTCGACGAGTATCGGAAGTACTGCAAAGAAGCGGATTTGCTGATTTCTACGCCGGCGGATGCCGACGAAAGCGCCGTGCGCGACATCGTTAAAGAAATAACAGGGCTCACGAACGCGCATATTTTTTGGTCTAATGACCGGTATAAAATTGTCATAACCGAAGACCGTCCTGCGGGCAGCTGGACACCGGATAAGACTGTACAGTATGACCTGACCGCCGATGATTTCATTCCGCAGTCTGACGGAGCGCTTGTCACATATCAGCGGAAAGACTCCGCGGATATTTATAATCGTTTTCCTGTTGAGTTTAGTAACAGAGTTAACAGCTATGAAAAAGAATCTGTCGCTTATCAGTTTTCTGAAGATATTGCGAACCACGGGCTCCGGCAAGCAAATACAATAAATGCACGGTATGTATATACGAAAGCGCGCGCCGTGAAAGTAGCCGAAATGGCCGCTCGTAAGAATAGGTACGGTAGAAACCAGTATACTTTTACTCTTGATTGGGCTTTTTGCAGAATAGAGCCGGGCGACTTAGTACGTATATCAGATAAGTATAGCGGGATTGATAAGCAAGTAGTCCGAGTAACAGCAGTTACCGAAGACGATAGCGGAATGCTTACAGTTACGGCGGTATCTGTACCTCCGGGAAACTATTCTGCGGCTACGTATGATGTACACGATGTAGATCGTCCGTATATTGATTACAACAAAACCGCACCCGACACTGTGCCGATTATTTTCCAGCCGCCTGCGGAGCTTACCGCAGACGGACTGGAGCTGTGGATTGCCGCAAAAGGCAAAGCTGATGGCTGGGGCGGCTGTACTGTGTATGTCTCTGACGACAACACAAATTATCGAACAGTTGGGCAAATTGCAGGCTCCGCGCGGTGTGGTAAATTAACACAGCCATTGTCACCGATGCCGAATCACCCGTCCGGCAATCAAGCACTTGTAACGTGCAATGATCAGCTGCTTAGCGGTACAGCGCAGGACGCAGAACGGAAAAACACGCTCTGCTGGATAGACGGCGAGTGTATGAGTTACATCAACGCCAATTTGCAATCGAACGGTACGTGGCTGTTATCGGGGTTATACCGTGGTCAGTGCAATACAACAATAAGAATGCACGCTAAAGATACAGATTTTGTCAGACTCGACAATTCAGTATTTAAAGTGCCGTTTACGAAAGACGACATCGGCAAAAAAATCTACATTAAATTCTGCTCGTATAACATCTTCGGCGCGGGCAATCAAGATTTGTCCGAAGTCAGAGCATATGAATATACATTAGCTCCGTACTACATCCCGCCAGTTACGAATTTAACCGCATATAACCGATACAGACAGCTCGCGGACGGCGTGTCTCGTTATGACATTGTCGTTAACTGGACGCCGCCTGAATTGCAGAGTTATCTGCAGGGCGATGTCTGGTATAAGACCAGCAACGGTCAAGCGAAAGATCTCGTTATCAAAGAAGGCACCAAAGGCTCTGAACTCGGATTCGATGGCGAGTGGACATTCGGCGGAAGCGGAAAAGATCAGGTCGTCATTCCGCAGGCCATCGTTGGCGATGCCTACTTAATCGCCGTATGCACAAAAGACGAATGGGGCGAAAGTACAAGTCCGGACACATCTCCACAGCTGAAAATCCTTGTCGCACTCAAGACGGAAATACCGAATACGCCCGACGGATTCGGTGTAGACTTCGGGATGGTGTGCACGGCCAGCTGGAAAGAAGTCACAAACACCGATGTTGCATTTTACGAAGTTCGAACGGATGATAACGCTGGCGCTGAAACATCGGGATTGTTAGCCCGTACAAATAACCTATCTGCAATACTGCCGCTGACAGAACGAAATGGGAAACTGTATCTGTACGCAAAATCGGCCATAGGCAAATATTCTACCCCAGCTATTTTGCAGTACAACAAGCCGGTACCGAAAAAACCGAATCCGCCCGTACTTACAAGTACAATCGGCGGTTTCGGACTGACAGCAGAAGCAATTCCGAAAGATTGCGCCGGGATGAACATTTACATCGGCGGCACTGACGGGCAGAAGACAATCAAGACAGAAAATAACAGCTACAGTCACACGTGCGGAGCTGGGATCTATGATGTCTCTATTGCGTACTATGACCTGTTCGGAGAAGGTGAGAAATCCGGAGAAAGCCGTGTTATTGTCAAAATCTCAATTTCTAAGGACATGCTTGAAGACGAAGCAATCAGTCTTGAGAAAGTAGACAAATTAATCAAGCAGAAACTCAATGACGGCGCTATCGCAAAGCAAGACGTAACGACCATTGTCTCAAATCTCGGCAATCTCATGCTTGCTAAAGCAAATTACAGCGCTATAGCACAGATGACAGACGCCATCAATCTCCGGGTGCAGAAAGGTGATGTAATTAATCAGATTAACTTGTCACCGACGACTACGACAATTGCCGGAAAGTATCTGCACGTCACAGGGCAGACCGTCTTTGACAATAACGTCATTGTGAGCCGCATGCTTGCGGCAAAAGCCGTAACGGCGGACAAACTGGCAGTAACAACACTATCAGCTATAACCGCAAAAATCGGTACTTTGCAGACGGCAACAAGCGGGGCGAGAACGGTAATTAAAGATAACTTGATATTAGTTTACGATGCAAATAATCGGCTAAGAGTAAGGATGGGGGTGTGGTAAAAATGGCGTACACGTTAATTGTAGTTGTAGTTGCGGTTATCGGCGTCATTGTGTATACGTACTTGAAAAAGAAACAAGGCAACACAGAAAAGCCACCAGAGAAAAAGCCCGATAATGACGGAAATCACACGGAAATTACGGTAAATGTACCGACAGAAAGTAAAGGATACATGATTAAAGATGGAATCAAGAAAGAGGTGACAATAAGGTATATGCCGCAAGGATTACAAGTTTTTGATGAGAATGGGGTATGTGTGCTTGATGTTACTGAACGGCTAACCAGGTGTATCGGTAGTATTAACATATCAGGTACTCATGGAGAGGTACGCCTATCGGGGGTACCGAGTGCGGATTTCTGGTTTGCCTGCACCAATATTAAAACAGATGGATACACATCACAAGCACAAAAGGAACTGATGGTACCTGGAATTACTTACAAAGATGGGGTTTTGCGATGGGATATCAACGTCTTAGGAGACGGAAAATCATTTAGCGCAACTGTCCTCTATGGGACATACTGAGGTGAAAACTATATGAGTAAATATGTTGAGGTGTCTAATGTTTCGGGAAACATTGTTATAGATGATACGTACAGAAATTTATGTTTAAAAAGAAAAATAAAATTACGAGACATCAGGACGAGCGAAGGTAGACACACTGTAACGATGAACGATGACGAATTGTTTATAGGTGTCGGGAACCCCCAAAAAAATTTAATTCGAGCTGCGGTTATTTTTATTGAACCGCAAAAAGCGGAAATCATACCATACACGATATCTCAAGACGATAATATAGTGCCGGACCCCGAGGATTATGATGATGTGTATATTTACGTATGGGGATTTTACACCGGTGAATCTGGGTCAACTGGACTGGAAATCTATAATAATCAAGGGGATATCATATTCAGTTCAAATATGAAGCCGTTAAATATAGTGTTTTGCGGACACAATAATCTGCCGGGCAATAATATATTTAGACCTAACCGTAGATATTGCATTATACAGTGCACTTCTACATTTTTATTTAATGCTCCCCGTAGTATATCCGAAGCTGGTTTGGGATTTATTGAGTTGTTTATTATGTCAACATCGTATAGAACGTTCGCTTGTTTGACACCACAGGGCATGAGATATATTGGATATGATGTGCTGGGGCTGCCTACCGAGATGTACGATAAAATACCTGTGCGCTCGGAAGCAAATAATGATGGGGAAATTTGGGACGCGATTCCATACGGAGACACGGTGTACTTAGTGTCAGATGTTACCAATTATTAAAAAGGAGAGAAATCATGAAAAGAAACTACATTGTAAACGGCAAAGTGTCGTATCCGCAGAATGACGGAGTTTTAACGACGTTCAGCTTTCACAATCCGCAAACTGGAGAAATGCTGACGATACAGACAACGTCGCAAGAAGAAACCGATGAACTGAACTACGGAGATACTGTCAAGTTGGAGATCAGAAAATCAGAACCTGAAACGCCAGAAAAAGAAGTAGAAGAAACAGAGGAATCAGAATGAAACCACAGGCATTTCAGCACGGCGAAATCCGCGACGAGAACGACAACGTCATAAAAGCCGGAGCATACGGTAAAAACACGCCATTCTGCACGAAAGACAATCGCGGAATCTTAGACTACATTATTAACAATTTCGAGTGGCTACACGATAAAATCACGAATGGACTATCCGGTATTTACTTATCTCTTACCGGGGGAACTTTAACCGGCGATGTGATCAACGAAGCAAAGTACGTTAAAAATGCAAAAAGCATAGACGCAACGGCAACCGGAGCCGGAGAAGATGAAGAAACAATCGTTATGGCACGTGATAAAAACGGTCAAGCTTTAGGATTTATTAACATTTTGCGGCACAAGAATAATAAAAATAATCAAATAAGGACACGTGTTGTAAATAAAAGTTGGTCAGATCTTCGAGTTGTGCAAGATGATGATGGCAATTACTGGGCGGAATACGCTGGCGACAGTGGTGTTAATCTATTGATTTCGCAAAACGACAACAGTAATAAAATTCCGACCACCGCATGGGTTAAATCGGTTTCGGGACCGAAAAAAATAAACGTAACGCAGGTAATGCAAAATCAGTCGACGCGTTTATCGGTAATAAAGACCGGATCTGTAGTATTTGTCAGTTTTGAACTTGCGAAAGAGGATATCACCGAGGGTAACAACTGGAATAATATCATCGCAAGAGGATTACCGCGAAAAAGTGCATTATACACGGGCGGTTATTTATATCATGACGCAATCCCGGGGACGGGCTCCGGCGGCGTAATGGCAAGATTGCGCTTGACGTCGTCCGGCGAATTACAGCTTAACATTTTCGGCGGAGCGGCACAAACTCTCGTTGGTACATTTTCGTATGTTACCGATGATTAACAATTAAAAGGAGACATCATGATTTTCTTTCAAAAATTAAAAAGAAAAATTCGCAGATACAGTAAACCTCCGTATCTGTGGGGTGGTTTTGTTACCTGCGTTTTTGTCTTAGACTTGATAGACTTCGCCGAATACTTCTGCCGAACTTCTTTGAATTTCTTAGACAAATGGGAATCGAAGACGGTCGTAAGTTTTGTATTGATGTACATTTTGTCATTTATAAACAGTGCATATGGCATAGTGCTCAACGCTTATTTTTGGTTGATTATCATCGACATCAGTACACGCTGGCTGGCTATCGGGTATCAGTATCTCGTAGATAAAGGGATGGATCCTGATTATTTGACAACACGGGAGAAGTTATATGGCATTATTCTTGCTTTCAGCGCAAAACGGCTAAAATCTAAGATTATGCTGTGGGGCTTTCTGACAAAGTTTATTCTCTTCACAATTCTTATTCTTACTGCTTCACAGATTGACACGGTCTTATCGGCAATAGAAATCCCGTTGTCATGGCCGGTTCTCAAATTCATGTTCGGCTATATCTGCTACAACGAAATTTTATCTATTTGTGAGAATTTACGGGACGCAGGAAATCAGCACATCGACAAGCTGATAACGCTGCTTGATAACAATATTTTTGCAAAACTCAAGAAATAGCCGCTAAATAGCAGCTATTTTAAATAGGAGGTACTTATGACAATAGCCGAATTTAAACAAGAGCTCATTGATAAGAGAAGCTATTTTTATCAGTTTCCATGGCCCGCAACTACTTACGGACACTGGACCGCCGGGAGGCATTTTACAACGTTTAACGACTATCATTTTAACGTTGACGGTGACGGAGAGATCATCTACACAAGACCGCTCGATGAAGTACCGCGGGCAACATGGCATAGGAACACAGGCAGCATTGCAATTGCTCTATGCTGCTGCTATGAAGCCCGCCCTGTAGATTTAGGAGAATATCCTCCGACGGAAGCACAAATTGAAACGCTGGCGAAGATGTTCGCGGTTATAGCTGAGGTTTTCGATAACCCAATCGACCGGGAGCATTTTATGACGCACGGCGAGGCCGCTAATGACGACGGCTACGGACTGTACAGCGGAGAGCCTGATTGCAGATGGGATTTAGAGCAGCTGTGCGATCAGGATGAAATCGGGACCGGCGGAGATATTTTGCGTGGAAAAGCGCAGTGGTATTTAGAGAACGGAGTGTAAAAATGAACTATCAGGAAAAAGCAAAACAGATTGTTATCGATTACTACAATGAACATGTAGAGATAACAGATAATAAAAAACTGACAGCAGAAGAAGTTTTTATCGTATGGTTTAGTAAAACATTGCAGAACTGGAAAGCATTGGTAAACACGACAATATCCGATGGAATGTATTACGAAGTCACATACAACGGAGATAAAAAAGAAACATATCTTGATGCATATAAAAAGTGGGAAAATGTTTGCGTAAAAGATGAGGAGGACTGATAATGTGGAAAATCAAAAAAGGGCTTATTTTATTGGCATTCTTATTGTCGTTGCTGTTATCGCCTTGTTCGTATATCTCATATTCGGCGGCACCACAGGCAGTCGAAACGGTAACGATGCAAAGGACGCAGTACGAGAAGCTCAAGAGTATAGCAAGCAATCAGCAGCTGCGGTTAGATCAGCTGGAGACAAAATTAAATCAGCTGGAGAACAACTCGACAGAAGCATCTCAAGAGTTGACAGAGCTGCAGAATCAGCTGACAGAGTGCAAAAAAGAATTGATAGAAACGCAGAAACAATTGCGGAGTGCAGAGATATCATTGCAGACAGCAGAAGAGAAATTAATGAAGCTGCAGATATCTTTAGACAGATTGACCGAGAAAATAGATGAATTGACGCATGACCTGAAACTTGCAAAACGGCAACGAAACCTATGGTCATACATCGCAGGAGCCGTAGCGACGGGCTGGCTGGTAGACAAATTAAGTAACTAACAGGGCGGGAAACCGCCCTCTTTTTTTATTGCACGATATAAAGATAATTTATAACAAACAACTTGAAAAAGTATTGACTAATCAAAGATGATATAGTAATATATAATCAAGAAAAGAAAAGTAGTAAAAACAAGGAGGAAAACAAAATGGGACAGAATATAACAAGTATAGAAACGCTAAAGGAAAGAATTGAAATCGTATCGAATTACTACGGGAAAATAATCGGCAAGCCCGGGCAGTACGTAATAACTGTAGCGGATAGAAAATATCTGATTAACGACATGTGGGATCCGCTCGACATTGACTATCGCGATCGCAATAGCGGGTACGTATACTTCAATGTTTATCCGTTTGATCCGGACGAACTTTGTAGAAAAATTCCGGCAATCGGACTTCCGGAAAATACACCGAGTGAAATAATCAGCATGGTTAAAGAATATGCTGATTATAGAGAAGAGTTAATAAGAAACCACGGAGAGGAGGACTGGGGTTAATGACAGAAAACAAAAAATCCGCCCAGGGATGGGGCGGGCGTCGTAAAGGGTCCGGCGCTAAAAGAACACTGCCGCCTGGTGCCCGCACACGGTCTGTCAAGATGACCGACGAGGAATTAATAAAAGTTAAAAAAGTTCTAAAAGAATTAAGGAGGACTAAAATTATGTTTAAGTTATGGGGGATGGAAGATGTTAAAAAGGGAATTTTGTTCAATATTGAGGGGAGCCCGAACGGCGCGATCGCCGTTGCGACAGCGCTGAAACCTGGTCTGAATGAAAGAGTAGAGCTTATCGACCATAGATTTCAAACAAGATTCGGTGTTTATGTAAGCACCGAACCCCCCGCTAATTATCCGGTGAAAAAATCGATAATCGGGGAAACTGTTCTTATCGGCAGCGGCAACGATCTAAACGATTTAAAAGAAATAGAAACATACGGACTGGTCAAAATTAGCATATATAAGACTTCCGACAGGATTCATGTACAAGTCGAAGAACTGGATATGGGAGATATTACAGTAAACGGAGAAGGTACAGATTGGACTGTAGAAGAAAATAACGGAAGGTTTAAAGGATTAGACGACTACGCAGAATACTTTGTAAAATCTATTAAAAATGCAAAAAGCGCGAAGCGGAATGGAAATGAAATCTTCGTGATTAAATATTATGAAGACATTGACGATTACGCAGAAGTAAAATATAAATTATCTGTAACAAAAGATCTCGTCGGCGCGATCGGCTGCAGCACTCGGTCTATAAAAAGGAGTGAGTTATAAAATGAAAAGAGCGATACCGATATCGCTCTTTTCAATCTGCCCCCGTTCTGTCAAAAATTCGTCAAAAATCGGAGAAATATACTGAAACATTTTGAAATAAAACACGAGACCATAAATACCAAAAATGTAGTAATTATCAGCGATTGAAACACTTTGATTTACTCTGAAATACAGCTACTATATTATCTTGAAAAGTGCAGGATCATGCAGAAGGATGGACGTATTGTTTATTTGACGGAGACGAAAAAAGAGAACTTGTTTTGGAATATTCCGATTGCCAACACAACAGTAATTCTTTTGGGCAGCGGTACTTCTGTGACACAGGCGGCAATGCGGCTGCTCAGCGGCGCCGGTGTACTTGTTGGTTTCTGCGGTGGTGGGGCTACACCGTTATTTGCCGGTACGGAGGTGGAGTGGCTGAATCCGCAAAGTGAGTACAGGCCGACAGAATATGTGCAGGGGTGGCTGTCTTTTTGGTTTGATGAAAAGAAACGTCTTGCTGTGGCAAAGGAGTTCCAGAAAAAGCGTATCCGTTTTCTGCAGACAGTCTGGGATAAAGACAATGAATTGGCCGATGAAGGTTTTTTTACCGATGATGCTTTGACAGAAGAAGCGATTTCCGTTTTTAAGAGCCGCATGGAAATAGCGGGGGTGTGACCCATGTATTGGCGGCGGAGGCGGAATTCACAAAAAAGCTCTACAGGTACGCGGCACAGAATACGGAAACAGTCGATTTCAGGAGGGCGCGTAATTCTGACCAGCCTGCGAACAGGCTTCTGGATCATGGGAATTATCTGGCGTACGGACTGGCGGCAACGACTCTCTGGGTACTTGGTATTCCTCACGGCTTCGCGGTGATGCATGGTAAGACAAGACGAGGCGCTCTTGTTTTTGATGTGGCGGATTTGATCAAGGATGCCATCGTCCTGCCATGGAGCTTTATCTGTGCCATGAGAGGGCAGAGAGACAGAGAGTTCAGGCAGATCTGCTTACAGAAGTTTACCGAACATAAGGCGCTGGATTTTATGTTTGATGAAGTGAAACGGTGCAGCAGACTATATGCGGGCGGTGAACGGTCATGATGGTCATATTTACGAGCAGGAGCGAGAAGAAGGCTATTTATACGGTGCGGAGGATTCTGGATAGTTTTGCAGACAGAATTGGGAATGATACGTGGAAAACGGTCATTACGCAAGAGGGGTTGCTGACGGTGCAGGCGCTTTTGCGACGGACTGCTACCAAAAGTACAGCAGTGGCGTGTCATTGGATCCGGTCACGGAGCCATAGCGAGCTGGTCTGGATTGTAGGGAAGCGGGACATGTTTAATGAAGAAGGCATCGTGCCTGTCCACTCCACACAAAAGGAAATTCTTCACCATGAGTGGGAAAATGACTGGCAGTATCTGCCGTTGATAAAAGCGCTGGCAGCGGTGGCGGCACTCTTTCATGACTGGGGAAAGGCATCAGCGTTATTTCAGAAGAAACTGGATGAAAAAACATTGAAAATGGATCCCTTCCGTCATGAATGGGTATCCTGCAAGCTTCTTGAAGCGCTTGTTTTTGCTGCAGGTGCGGAGGAAGACGACAGAAAATGGCTGAAAGTACTGGCCGAAGGAACGATAAAGACAGAGGATATAGAAAAGAATCTGCAAATTGACGAAAAAGGAAACGGGCAGGCAGATATGAAAAAGCTGGATGCAGCACATTTGCCGCCGATTGCAAAATTTTTGATGTGGTTGATCTTGTCTCATCACAGGCTGCCGTCTATGGATAAGGATGGCTGGGTGAATGTAGAGAAAAAAAGTTTCCACAGTATATTCTCCAGTCTGAATGCGTGCTGGGGATATGAGAGTGAAGCGGAGGAGGCTATTATGTGCCGCAGGAGCTGCTTTGTATTTCCGGAGGGACTCCTTGTGGAGAATGCGGCAGCCTGGCGGAAGGCCATAAAAAAATGGTGCGGCCGATTATTAAATGATTATGACAGACTGATGGATATTATGGGAGGGGAAACATATAAACCATCTTTCAGGGCTATCGCCCACTATACGAGATTGTCTCTTATGCTGGCGGATCATTATATTTCTTCCCTGCCTGAGGAAACAGATAAGGGCCGATGGGCAAAAAATGATTTATGGGCGAATACAGACGGTAAAACCGGAAAGAAAAAGCAGTTTCTGGAGGAACATTTGGTTAGGGTCTGTGAACAGGCAACCCATATTGCCCACAGACTTCCTTATTTCAGTGATCAGATGGAGAGCGTCTATGATGTAAAGGCGTTGGCAAAGAAAAGTCCGGCAGTTTTCAGATGGCAGGATACAGTTGTCGAGAAAATCAGAGCATTCCGGGAGAAGAATGGGGATGGTGCCAGGTATTTTATAGTCAATATGGCAAGCACCGGCTGCGGCAAAACGTTTGCCAATGCAAAGATCATGCAGGCTGTATCGACGGACGGAAAATCGCTCCGGTATATCCTTGCCCTCGGCCTCCGTACGTTGACGCTGCAGACCGGTGATGAATACAGGGAACGGATACATTTGGACAGGAATGATCTGGCCGTCCTTATCGGTTCCAGTGCCGTAACCAAATTGCATGAGGAAAATAAGGAAGCAGATAAAGAGAAAGAGGAAGAGAAAAAGGGAAATAGAAAGGGGTATTTATCGGAAGAGCCGCTGCTGCCGGAAGAATTGGAGTATGTGGATACGGAAAGCGAGGAGCAGTCCCGGTTTCTGGATATCTTCTTCAATAAAACAGATAAAAAAGGAGTGGCGGTAAATCAAAAGACATCAAAAAAGAATAAAGCCTTTCTATACAAGCCTGTCCTTGCGGCAACTATCGATCATATGATGGGGGCTGTGGAGACGACACGGGGAGGAAGGTATATTTTGCCTTCATTGCGGCTGATGTCATCGGATCTGGTGATTGATGAAATTGATGATTTCAATTCCAAGGATCTCATCGCCATAGCAAGGCTTGTTCATCTGGCGGGATTGTGCGGAAGAAATGTGGCGATCTCTTCAGCGACGATACCGCCTGATCTGGCGGAAGGGCTGTACAGATCATATCAGGCAGGACTGAAAAGTTACAATTCCTTCTTTACGGGGAAAAAACAGTGTGCTCTTGTGCTTTGTGATGAGTTCAGGACAGATGTGGAACCGATGGACAGCGGGGATGATTCAGCTTATCGAAAGATTCACGATCGATTTATCCGTAAACGAGTGGAAAATCTGGGGAAAGAGCCGGTAAAGCGTAAGGGATATATACAGCCCTGCGGAGCGGATGATAATGACACTGACGCCACAAAAGAGACTTCCTATTTTGAAAATATAAGAGAAGCCATAGAAAAACTGCATGAAAATCACCATGTTATTGATAAGAAAACAAAGAAGAGGGTTTCTTTCGGTGTGGTTCGTGTGGCAAATATCACACCCTGTGTGAAAGTCAGCCTGTACCTCATGAAATGCGGATGGAGCGAGGGGACAGCTGTCCGAGTGATGACTTACCACAGCAGGCAGATCCTTCTTCTCCGTCATGAGCAGGAGCGGTATCTGGACAAGGTGCTCACAAGAAAAATGCAGTCTGCCACAGTGGATTTTCAGGATGAAACCGTGCGGAAGCATCTGGACAGCACACCGGAGGAGAATATCATATTTATTCTTGTAGCAACACCAGTGGAGGAAGTCGGCCGTGATCATGACTTCGATTGGGCAGTGGTGGAGCCGTCGTCGTACCGATCCATCATACAGCTTGCCGGCCGTGTTCTTCGTCATCGTCAGCCGGTTTCAGGGACGCTTGAAAAAAAGAATATGGCAATCATGGCATATAATCTGAAAGCCTGGCAGGGAAAAGAGCTGGCTTACAGCAAACCCGGGTATGAAACCGAAAAGCGGAAATTGAACAGTTATGACATGCATGATCTTGTGGATGAAGAAGAGCTGGGCAGAAGGATTGATGCGGTACCGAGAATTTTAAAACCGGAAATGCTGGATAAGGAGCAATTCTGTCCGGATGATAAAAGATATTTCTCAAAACTCTCTGATCTGGAACATGCGAGCATGATGGATTTTAACTGCGAGGAAGATTGCGGGCCGCAGTGTATGCACGGATGGATGGAAGAATACTGGTGGATGACGGCACTTCCGCAAGGCTGCAGCCGCTTTCGTGAAAGTTATGGGGAAGAAATCAAGGCCTGCGCGGTGTATGAGGAGGGGAAACGAAAATTTCTTGTGTATGAGGGAAAGGAGAAGACTTTGCTTTCAGATAGTGTAGGAATTACCGACTACAGTGGTATGACAGAGGGAATGGAGGGACGGTTATGGATTATTCGTGATTATGAAGCTGCCTTGAGGCGGTACGTATCAGATACAAGTGATGTGCCGGAGGATGTGCAGATGAATGAGATTTCCTGCAGATATGGAGAAATCACTATACCCTACGGGAAATCCAGTACAGTGGATGAATGGAAATATTCAGATCAGTTAGGTATGTTCAAGTTAACGGAAGAAAACAGACAGGAGGGATGATTTTGAGCGGGTTGACAGCGTACATATCGGAAGCGGCTGCAGGGAAAAAGAAAACGCCGCAGCAGTGGCTGGCGGATACGGTTTCTTTGCTTTCCAAATGCGATATGGCGACACATGTCGGGAAATTTACCCATCCCGATGTGAAAGTGTATTTGCAGAGAAAAAATAAAGCGGGACAAAATGCCTATGTACTGACGGAAAATGTGGACTGTGAAACGGATATCGTATATTCTTCTGCCGCTTACATGGGCGCAGCGAAATTGCTGCTTTATGCATTGGATGACGGAAGACCATTATGGAAGCATATCTATGAAAATGATGAAAACGTTAGGAGAGAAGTAGAATCTTTGGGCGTATCCTTCGATACCATGAGACAGGAAGTGGAACGCATGATGGCGACTGCCGATCCGGCAGCGACGGACGGAAGGCTGCGGCAGATTTACTTTCCTGCCGGAGAAGGGACGTATCATCTGTTGACCGTATTGCCGTCCTCAAGCCTTCTGCAAGTGCTGAACGGCAGAAGCAGGAATATGAGGCAGCACAGGTTTGACTGCCGTAATGAGAAAAGCGAGTTTTATGGGAATGCATGTGATGAAATCATGGAGAGGACAGTCATCGGCTTTGGGGGAACGAAAGCGCAGAATATCAGCGCCTTTAATGCACGGGTAGCGGGAAAAGCGGATCTGCTCATGTCTATGCCGGCTCTGCTGGAAGGGGAAAAAATACGTCGCCCCCACCGTAATTTCCTTGAGGAAACAGTGCCATACCGGGCCTATTTCTTCCTGTTCCGAAATCTGCATGAGTTGTTTCTCATGGAACGGAATAATGCGGAAATTCGGAATAAGAGGGAAGCACTGGTCTGTGACCTGATTGATGTCATACTGCAGTCCTGTTATCGTTTACGGGAAGAGCCTGCCGGCTGGAGCAATGGCGAGGAGTTCCTTAATCTGCCGCAGATCCAGAAAATATGGCTTGATGAACAATATAGAGAGGAACGGACAGATGAATGGGCAAAGGAAACAGGGAAGTATTTTGCAAAATGGTTTATTTACAAATATAGAAGGATTAAAAAAGAACAGCGTGTATCATTAGGCGAGGAGGAAATGAAATATATTCGGCACGCAATGATAGAGGTTCTTATGGAGGAGGTGAGAAGTTTGTCATGAAAGCATATCTGCTTATATCCCATCTGCGTATTCATAATGCCAATGCCATGAGCAGTACCTTAACCATCGGAGTACCTGCTATGACAGCATGGCTCGGTGCAGTCCATGCACTGGAACGAAAGTTGGGAGAAAGGAGGGAGCCGGCTCTGGAGGGGATACGACTTGTAAAAACAGCGGTATCATATCACAAGACAAATCTGCAGATTTATAAGGGACTCGGAGACTATGTGAATTCCCTTGTAGGAACGGCAAATCCACTTAATGAAAAAGGAGAAAGACCGTCATTTATTGAAGATGCGAGAATCCATCTTTCCGTATCCCTTCTGATAGAGGCCGAAAGGGTAGACGGGAATAACATGGAATTATTGGAACAGGCAGTAAAGGAAATATTGCCCCGGATGAAAATGGCGGGGGGAGACATACTGGATATTAGAAAAATCCAAGTCATGCGTATAAATGAAGACAATCCTATATCAGTTAGGAAAGTGATTTCCACACTTATGCCCGGTTATATACCTATTGAGCGCAGGGATCTCATGGAAGCGAAAGAGCTGGAAGGAAAAGACAGTCTGGACAGGCTGCTTCACTATCTGAAAGTACATCAGATGGCAGAAAAAGATGAATCCGGTAAGGTAACAGACTGGAAATATGAAAAGGCGGCGGCCGGATGGATTGCGCCGCTTGCTGTAGGATTTAAGGGATTGTCTCCGCTGGGGAAAGTGAAAAATCAGCGGGATCCGGATACGCCCCATCGATTTGCAGAAAGCATAGTCACCCTTGGTGAATTTAAGATGGCTCATCGGTTCCGTGACATAGATGAAATGATGTGGCACTATGCCTATGAAGAAACCAATCAATTATATCTTTGTAAAAATAAGGAATGATCAGGAGGAAATGAAAATGGCGAAAAAAGAATCAAATCTGGCATCTGTACTTTCTTTTGAAAAGAAACTTGTTTTATCGGATGGCTATATGTATGGAACAACCTGGGAAAAAAGAAATGAAACAGCCCGTCCCGTTATGCTGGTAGAAAAATCTGTAAGAGGAACCATTTCCAACCGATTGAAGGATAGTGTAAAAAATGATCCCATGAAATTGAATGCGGAAGTGGAAAAAGCAAATCTGCAGACCGTAGACAGTGCTTCTATTTCTTTAAACGATGACACATTGAAATTATCCTTTACAATCAAAGTCCTTTCCGGTGTAGAGCATCCTTCTGCATGCAATAACGAAACTCATCATAAAAAGATAGAAGAAATAGGAAAGAAATTTATTGAGCAGAACGGATTTAAAGAGCTGTCAGCCCGTTATGCGATGAATATAGCCAATGGACGCTTCCTTTGGAGAAATCGTGTAGGGGCGGAAAAAGCGGAGGTCATTGTATCCATAAAAGAAGAAAATAAAAAATGGATATTTAATATTTATGATTTCAGCTTGAAGGATTTTGATAAGAATCGTGAAAAAGTGGAAGAATTGGCATCTTTTATTGCCGAAACTCTCTGTGGAAAGAGGTCATCCCTTCTGATCGAAGTGGAAGCCTTCGCACTTATGGGAAAAGGACAGGAAATTTATCCCAGCGAAGAACTGATTCTTGATAAAGGAAAAGGCAAGAAGAGCAAGGTTCTTTACCATGTGGACGGTACGGCCGCTATGCACTCGCAGAAACTCAGCAATGCCATCAGAACCGTCGACACTTGGTATCCTCAGGAAGAAGGCAGACGGATACCGATTGCCATTGAACCCTATGGTGCGGTCACCACTCTTGGGAAAGCCTACCGCACACCAAAAGAGAAAAAAGATTTTTATACCCTGTTTGATCAGTGGTCAACCGGCAGTGAACCGGACGATGAAAATGACAAAAACTATGTCATGGCTGTTCTCGTCCGCGGCGGTGTTTTTGGTCAGAGCGAAAAGGAATAAGCCATGGAATACTATCAGGAAATCACCTTGCTCCCGTGTGCGGAAGTATCGCTTGCCTTCCTTTGGACCAAAGTGTTTACCCAGCTCCATATTGCTTTTGCAGATGAAAAAAATAAAAGCGGACATAACCCCTATGCCGTTTCATTTCCCGAATACAGGGAAACAGGTCTGGGAGAAAAAATCCGTGTCTTTGCGGAAGCACAAGAATTGGAAAGACTCAACCTATCCAAAGTACTGGGACGCCTCTTTGATTATGTGCACTGTACAAGCATAAGGAAAGTGCCGGAGCGCAAGCTGCGGGGGTATGCCGTGTATAGCAGGTACCAACCGGAAGGTTCAATCTGGGTGAAAGCGAGACGCTATGCAAAAAGACATCCGGGAGTAACGATCGAAGAGGCTGCCCGGCTTCTGCAAGGAAAGAGAAAATCTGTCAGACTGCCGTACATACAGATGAAAAGCCTTTCCCGCGGAGGAACATTTAGCCTTTTTATAAAAAAGCGGGTAGAAAAAGAATCCGTCTTGACAGAATGCGGAACCTATGGTTTAAGTAATAACAGAACCGTTCCGGAATTTTAACCCAAATTTTTACGGCGTTTGAAAAATGCGATTAAATCAATATATTTCAAGGCAGGAATAAATTTGGGTCAAAGTGGGAAAAAGATGTATAAGCGCACGTGCTGTCGGATTCTTTTTCCGCTCCGGCATCGTTAACTGCCGCATAGGTAGTTTAGAAAAGTATCATTATCTTCTGTCGGATTCATCTTAAGTTAACTGCCGCATAGGTAGTTTAGAAATACCGCAATACCAAAACTGCCGTTAATTAAGAGTTAACTGCCGCATAGGTAGTTTAGAAATGTTTGGGATCAGCATCAGTAAGAATAGATCCGTTAACTGCCGCATAGGTAGTTTAGAAAAGAATGTGACGAAGCGTCTGGAGAAGAACCACGTTAACTGCCGCATAGGTAGTTTAGAAAAATACGGCAAGTAAACGGTTCATCAATGACTTGTTAACTGCCGCATAGGTAGTTTAGAAAGATACTAATAATGAATTTATCATACTTATTCAGTTAACTGCCGCATAGGTAGTTTAGAAAACCATATAGTGAACTTGTGAGAATTGTTTATAGTTAACTGCCGCATAGGTAGTTTAGAAAATTATCATCACCCCCTTTCAGTGTTCCGTTCTGTTAACTGCCGCATAGGTAGTTTAGAAATGTACCTTTTGCCGTGAGTTCCTCCACTTTCGGTTAACTGCCGCATAGGTAGTTTAGAAATTTTTCCGCATTTCGGGCAGTAGTAGTCCGATGTTAACTGCCGCATAGGTAGTTTAGAAAGAAGATCCTCGGCCCGGACGGTGAAGAAACTTGTTAACTGCCGCATAGGTAGTTTAGAAATCTAAAATGACAGTTTTACCGTCTTCCAGCGTGTTAACTGCCGCATAGGTAGTTTAGAAAATTGCCACCCATCCGGGCTTATTGTCACTGGCGTTAACTGCCGCATAGGTAGTTTAGAAAGATGAATTGATAGCTGGTCATCCGGAAATAGAGTTAACTGCCGCATAGGTAGTTTAGAAATCTAAAATGACAGTTTTACCGTCTTCCAGCGTGTTAACTGCCGCATAGGTAGTTTAGAAAATGTTATCTTCTCTTCATGATTTCTCTCACTTGTTAACTGCCGCATAGGCAGCTTAGAAAGTAGATAGTACGGTAGGACATATTCATATGTTGTTAACTGCCGCATAGGCAGCTTAGAAAACTGCCGTCCAGTTAGTCTTGAACATGTTCCTGTTAACTGCCGCATAGGTAGTTTAGAAACGTCCGCAGGCGTTAAAGAACGGTCTTTTTTGGTTAACTGACGCATAGGTAGTTTAGAAAGGAAACACTATTCGGCACAAAGTTTGAGGGATGTTAACTGCCGCATAGGAAGCTTAGAAATTTGACTTTCCTGTTATCTTTTTCTACAATGCTGACAGGTGAAAAAGTCTTAGAATCCTTGCCCTTTATCTGGCGGGGAGGCTAAGGCTTCTTTACATTAACTGCTATATAAAATGGCGCGATCGTTCAGTTTTTAATGAAGAAGATTTATTTACAGAATGAACCAATTTCGTGATTTGCATCTTAAATCACATTTGACTATTGCATTTCTTTTTACTTACAATAATAAGAAAGGAAGAGAGTGGTAAATAGAGAGGCGCTATGGGAAATACAGCTTTCGGACGGATGGGTGAGGATCGGGCTTGTTTGTACCTGGAGGAGAAGGGGATGACTTTGGTCACCCGGAATTTCAGGTGTAAACATGGGGAAATCGATCTCATCATGAAGGACGGAAGCGTTTTTGTATTTGTCGAGGTGAAGACCCGGCGGAGCCGTTTGTATGGGGAGCCGATTGAAGCGGTGACTGTGTATAAGCAGCGGCATATCCGTTATACGGCGGAGGTATTTCTTTTAGCGCGTCATTTGCGTGATATCCGGATCCGTTTTGATGTGGTGGAAGTCATGATGGCGCCGGGGCGTGCGGTGCGGTTGCGTCATACGAGGAATGCGTTCTGAGAGAGGGAGATGCTATGTTTGCGCAGGTGTTTGGGACATGTACGTTTGGTTTGAATGGACATGTGATTACTGTGGAGGTGGATATCAGCCGTGCGTCACCGGCTTTTGATATTGTCGGGCTGCCTGCGGTTTCCGTGAAGGAGTCGAAGGAGCGTGTCCAGTCGGCGATACGGAATTCCGGATATTTTTTTCCTATCGAAAAGGTGACAGTGAATTTGGCGCCTGCGGATTTGAAGAAGGACGGTTCCTGTCTTGATCTGCCGATTGCCATGGGGGTGCTGGCGGCAAGCGGGGTGATTCCGAAGGAGGTTCTTGCATCGGTGATGTTTATCGGCGAGCTTTCTTTGCAGGGGGAAATACGCTCGGTGCCCGGTGTGCTTTCCATGGTTCTTGCCGGGCGGGAAGCGGGGATCTCTACTTTTTTTATGAGCCCCGCGGTTGCCGGAGAGGCTCTTCTTTGTGAAAATGTGACTGTATACGCACCCAGGACACTTGGCGAACTGGTGGAGTATCTTTTGGGGCATAGCCCGATGGCTCCTGCCAAGCGGCGGGAAGCGGCGGAATCTAAGTTGAGTGATGTGGATTTTGCCGAGGTGCAGGGACAGATTATGGCGAAGCGTGCTATGGAAATAGCGGCAGCAGGGTCCCATAATGTCCTTATGACGGGGCCGCCCGGATCAGGGAAGACGATGCTGGCACGCCGCATCACAACGATTCTTCCTCCGATGACGCGGGAGGAGGCTCTTGAGGTGACAAAGATTTATTCGGTGGCCGGACTGTTCAAGGCGGAGGATATCATCCGTGAGCGTCCGTTCCGCAGTCCTCATCATACGATTTCCATGGCCGGGCTTATCGGCGGAGGTACGATTCCCCGTCCCGGCGAGGTGACGCTTGCCCATAACGGTGTTTTATTTTTAGATGAACTTCCTGAGTTTCCACGGGCGGTGCTGGAAGTTCTCCGGCAGCCGCTGGAGGATCGGGAGGTGCATATTTCAAGGGTAAATGCATCTTTTGTATATCCTTCCGATTTTGTGCTGATTGCCGCAATGAATCCTTGTCCCTGCGGATATCTTGGCGATCCTGACCATCCCTGTACCTGCAGTGATGGAGAAATACGGAGTTACGGCAGAAAGATTTCCGGCCCTCTTTTGGACAGGATTGATTTGCATGTGTCGGTGATGCGGCCGAAGTATAGTGAGCTCACGGCAACGATTAAAGGGGAATCTTCGGCACGGATTGCGGAACGTGTGGCAGCGGCGAGGGCCATGCAGTCGGAACGGTTGTCTGAATGGCATATGCAGAATAATGCGCAGATGGGGCACCGCCAGCTTCGGGAGACCTGCCGTTTGGACGCGGAGGGGTCTGAGCTGCTCCGTGAGGTTTTTGAAAAGCTACATTTATCCGCGAGAAGTTATGACCGCATCATTAAAGTATCCCGTACGATTGCCGATTTGGCAGGTACGTCGGAGATTAAGCCCGAGCATGTGGCGGAAGCGCTCAGTTACAGAAATATGCTTCCCCGGAGGTCATGATGGATATATTTGCAGCGGCGCTCCCAGGTTGTCCAAGGCTGGGAGCCAAACATATGCGGACTCTCATGGAGGCGTTCGGAACGGCGGAAGATGTGTGGAAAGCTTCCGATAGGGAGATTGTGGGATCTCATTTGCTGAAGGGGAAGACGGAAGCGTCTTTTTTGGCGTACCGGAAAGAAACGGAGCCTGAAGAAATAGGGGAAAAGTTATACCGGCTGCAGATTCGCTGCGTGACATGGGAGGATGATTTGTATCCCCCACTTTTACAGACGACGGCAAATCCTCCGGCTGTTTTATTTTATAAAGGAAATGATCCTGTTTTTGAGAAGACGGTGGCGATTGTAGGCTCGAGGAAAGCGACACCTTATGGTTTGCAGACGGCAGAACGGATAGCCTGCGGTCTGGCCGAAAATGGAGTGACGGTGGTTTCCGGCGGCGCGCGGGGGATCGACAGCGCTGCGCATGAAGGGGCATTGCGCGGAGAAAGTCCGACGGTGGTGGCGCTTGCCTGCGGGCTGGATCATGTATATCCTCCGGAAAATAAAAATTTATTCCAAAAAGTCATTGATAATGGCGGTACGATTATTTCTGAATACCCGCCGGGGACGCCGCCTCTGGGGAGGCAGTTTCCCGCGAGGAACAGGATTATCGCGGGAATGAGCCGGGGTATCCTTGTGGTGGAGGCGGCAGAACGGAGCGGTGCCCTTATTACATCCGACTTTGCATTGGAAGAAGGACGGGATGTCTTTTCCGTTCCGGGAAATATTTGGCTCGATTCGAGCAGAGGAACCAATCATCTGATACGGAGCGGGGCGATTTGCTGTACGTCCTACGAGGATATCCTTTCTGAATACGGGTGGAACGAAAAGAGTATTTCTTCCAAGAAGGAATCTCCTGAACAGTTGACATTGGAAGAGGAAGTGGTGTATCGTTTCTGCTGTACAGGAGAGGAAGTGACGGCGGAGGATATTCTCCAGCAGTCAGGAATGTCGGTGATGAAGATTACGATGCTCCTGCTCCGGCTTCAGCTTAAAGGGTTTATAAAGGAAACAGGATCCGGCCGGTTTATTACAACAGGACGCGGATAATATAAATGAGATATATACTGTGTTTCATGTAGTATAGGGAGGGTATTTTGGCTATACAGATTACGATCACTGTGAAGGATAAGAAAAAAAGGTCTTCTGCCGGGGAAAAACTTTTCACAAGGAAACCGAATGCCAAGGGGAAACACCTGATTATCGTGGAGTCTCCGGCAAAGGCGAAGACAATTGAGCGTATTTTAGGCTCCAATTATAAGGTGCTTGCCTCCATGGGTCATTTACGTGATTTGCCGCAGCGTACGCTTGGTGTGGATGTGGAAAATGACTTCAAGCCGGAGTATGTTAATTCGGCGGAACGGGCCGATGTCATTGAAAATTTGCAGAAAGAGGCAAATAAGTCGAAAGATATTCTTCTGGCAACGGACCCTGATCGTGAAGGGGAAGCCATTTCCTGGCATTTGTCGAAACTTCTTGATGTGGATCCCCGGTCAAATGCGCGTATTGCTTTTCATGAAATCACGCCGCCGGCGATTAAAGAGGCGGTACTCCATCCCGAACCGATTGATTTAAACCGTGTAGATGCCCAGCAGGCACGCCGCGTGCTTGATCGTCTTGTGGGGTACAAGCTTTCACCATGGCTGTGGAAGCAGGTTTACCGCGGCCTTTCCGCGGGACGTGTACAGTCGGTGGCGACACGTCTGATTTGTGAAAGGGAAGAAGAAATACAGGCGTTTAAGCCTGTGGAATACTGGACGGTAGAAGGGATTTACTGTACGGAGGAAAAGGAAAGCTTCAAAGCGAAACTGACGCAGGTTGATGGGAAGGAAGCAAAAATCCATAATGCGGAGGAAGCGGATCGGGTTGTCAGAGGGATTTTAAAACAACCGGCAGAAATCACGTCGGTCACAAAAACGAAAAAGCAGCGTAAGGCAAAACCGCCGTACACGACTTCCACAATGCAGCAGGATGCGGTCAACCGTCTTAATTTCGGCTCCAAAAAGACGATGGCTCTTGCCCAGATGCTTTATGAAGGGATTGAAATACCGGGGCACGGACATGTAGGACTGATTACATACATGCGTACTGACTCGACCCGTATTTCCGATGAAATGATCAAGCAGGTACGGCCGTACATTGAACGTGTTTATGGGAAAGACTATCTGCCGCCTAAACCGAATGTATATGCCAGGGGGAAGGATTCTCAAGATGCCCATGAAGCGATTCGTCCCACGAATCTGCAGTTTGCTCCGGATATGCTGGCGGCCGTTTTGTCCCGTGACCAGCTCCGGCTGTATACATTGATCTGGAACCGATTCCTTGCAAGCCAGATGGCGCCCCAGATTTCCCAGGCAACGAATGCAGTGCTCCAAAGCGGCATTTACACACTTCGCGCGACAGGGACGCAGATATTGTTTGATGGATTTACGGTACTCCGGACGGTAAAAGAAAAGAAGCAGGATAATGAAGAGCTTCCTCTTCTACCGGCGCTCCATAAAGGACATACGGTACTCAATACAAAGGCGGAAGGAGAGCAGCATTTCACCGCGCCGCCGCCAAGATACACGGAAGCCAGCCTAATCAAGACACTTGAGGAGAAGGGGATAGGCAGGCCGTCTACCTATGCGCCTATTTTGGATACCATCCAGAGGCGTAAGTATGTGGAAAAAGAGGGAAAACAGTTTGTTCCCACGGATATCGGGTTTAAAGTGACAGATCTTTTAAAGAAATATTTTGCTGGTATTGTCAGTGTGGATTTCACCGCGCAGCTGGAAACCTGGTTGGATAAAATTGCTGACGGCAAAGCAACGTATAAAAAGGTCATGAGCGGGTTCTGGGATGTTTTTGAAAGGGAACTGCAGAATGCCAACCTGGAGGCAGCGAAAGCGAAGGAAGAAAATCAGGAAGTATCCGATGTAATCTGCGAAAAATGCGGTGCCCATATGATTGTGAAGATGAGCCGTTACGGAAAATATCTTGCCTGCCCGAATTTCCCTTCCTGTAAAAATATCAAGCCTTATCACACAGGAGAGGAGAAAGAAGAGGTTTCAGAAATAGACTGTGATAAATGCGGCGCGAAGATGGTGTACCGTCAGGGGCCGTACGGCAGATATCTGAAGTGCCCGGAATGCGGCCAGAACAAAGCGATCGTTATTGATACAGGCATAGAGTGTCCGAAATGCCATGAGGGGCATTTGGTGAAGCGCCGCTCAAAGCGGGGACGTTATTTCTATGGCTGCAGCCGTTATCCGGCCTGCGATATGGCAGTCTGGGATGAACCGGTTAATGAGTTCTGCTCTGTCTGCGGCGCGATCAAGGTAAAGAAGGTTCGGAAAAATAAGGAAGAAGAGCTTATCTGCTCTAATCCCGAGTGCACAACGCATCCGAAAAAGAAAACTGTAACGAAAACTTCGGCAGCAAAGAAAAAGACAACAACTGCAAAGAAGACGACTGCCGGGGCGGCGGGGAAAACCAAAACAGGAGCCGGTGATTGATGGAGAAGGTTACGGTAATCGGAGCCGGTTTAGCAGGAAGCGAGGCTGCCTGGCAGCTGGCGGAAATGGGGGTTCCCGTGAAGCTGGCGGAAATGCGTCCGGCAATCGGAACGCCTGCCCATCATACGGGATATTGTGCGGAACTGGTGTGCAGCAATTCTTTCCGTGCGGCAGCTCTTACTAATGCGGTGGGACTTCTAAAAGAGGAGATGCGCCGGCTTGGGTCGGTGATCATGGAATGTGCCGATGCCCACCGTGTCCCTGCAGGCGGTGCTCTGGCGGTGGATCGTAACGGATACGCGGCGGCAGTGACAAAAAAGATAAAAAGTCATCCGCTGATTGAATTTGTCAATGAAGAAATCAGGGAAATACCGGAAGAAGGGATCGTGATTATTGCGACCGGGCCGCTGACGGACGGCGCTCTCGCAAAAAGCATAGAAAAATTCTGCGGCGGTGAAGGACTTCACTTCTATGATGCCGCAGCGCCCATCGTAATGAAAGAATCCCTTGATATGGACATCGTGTACCGGATGTCCCGCTACAATAAGGGAGAGGCGGCATACCTGAACTGCCCCATGAACGAAGAGGAATACAATGCATTTTATGAGGCGCTCAGGACTGCGGAGACAGCGGAAGTCCACGGGTTTGAAGAAGGAAATGTCTTTGAAGGGTGTATGCCTGTGGAAGTGATGGCGCAGCGCGGTAAGGATACGATGCGTTTCGGGCCGATGAAACCGGTAGGACTTCCTGATCCGCGGACAGGGAAGGAACCGTATGCTGTTGTCCAGCTGCGTCAGGATAATGAAGAAGATACGATGTACAATATTGTCGGCTTCCAGACTCATCTGAAATGGGGCGAGCAGAAACGGGTTTTTGGCATGATTCCCGGACTTGCTGGTGCGGAGTTTGTCCGCTATGGCGTGATGCATCGGAATACCTATATCCATTCGCCCAATTTATTGGAAGCCACCATGGAGACGCGGGCACGGAAGGGACTCTTCTTTGCAGGGCAGATGACAGGCGTCGAAGGGTATGTAGAATCGGCGGCATCGGGAATCGCGGCAGCCTATTCCGCTTTCGCGCGGGCGGCGGGGAAGGAGCCGCGGGCATTCCCGCAGGAGACGGCAATTGGCGCGCTCTGCCATTATATTTCTCATTTCATCGGAAAAGATTTCCAGCCGATGAATGTGAATTTCGGATTGCTGCCTCCTTTGCCTGAAAGAGTGAAGAAAAGAGAAAAGAATGAAAAGCTGGCGGTGCGGGCATTGTCCGTTCTGGATGCATTTATAAAGAAATAGAACAAAGCCGTTTCTTTTGGGGGAACGGCTTTTATCGCGGGAGTATAATAAAGGAAGTCAACCATAGAAGTACAAGGAGGAAATATGTTTACTGCAACAACGATACTGGCTGTAAAGAAAGACGGACATACGGCTGTGGCCGGTGACGGTCAGGTTACGATGGGCAATGCCGTGGTGATGAAGAATACGGCGCGGAAGGTGCGCCGCCTGTATCATGGAAAGGTCATCGCCGGATTTGCCGGTTCCGTGGCGGATGCATTTGCCCTTTTTGACAAATTTGAAGGGAAACTTTCTGATTGCAATGGAAATCTGGTGCGTGCTGCCGTGGAGTTTGCCAAAGAGTGGAGGCGGGATCGGGTGCTCCAAAAGCTGGAAGCTCTTTTGATTATGACGGATGGCGACCATTTATTTCTTGTATCAGGCAGCGGAGAGGTTATCGAGCCGGATGACGGCATACTGGCAATCGGGAGCGGCGGGAATTATGCTCTTGCCGCAGCTCGCGCTTTGTGTTCGGTGTCGGATTTATCGGCGCGGGAAATTGCGGAACGGTCACTCCATGTGGCGGCGGATATCTGCGTATATACGAATCATAATGTGATTGTGGAGGAAATAGGATGAAGGATCTGACACCACGGAAAATTGTGGAATATCTTGATGAATACATTGTGGGACAGCAGGATGCGAAACGGTCTGTCGCTGTCGCCCTGCGGAATCGTTGGCGCAGCAGCCGGCTTCCTAAAGAGATTGCCCGTGAAGTGAGTCCGAAGAATATTCTTCTTATCGGTCCCACCGGAGTGGGGAAAACGGAAATTGCCCGCCGTATCGCTGCTTTGACGGGTGCCCCTTTCGTAAAGGTGGAAGCGACGAAGTACACGGAAGTCGGCTATGTGGGCCGCGATGTGGAATCTATGGTGCGCGACCTGGCGGAAGAAGCGGTGCGCCTTGTGAAGAAGCAGGAATCAGGCCGTCACGGGAAAGATGCGGAAGAGGCGGCGGTGCAGAAAATTGCTGAAATCATGTGGCCTGCAAAGAAAAAGGAAACGAGATCTCCTATGGAAATTATTTTAGGGGAAAAGGCGGAGAAGACAGGTGTTTCAGATGAAGGGGAAAGGGGGAGAAGAAAGGATCTGCTTGCCCGTATCAGGAGCGGCGAATTGGACGACCGTCAAATAGAAGTGGAATTGGAAGAAAAAGGAAACATTGAAGATACAGCGGACAATGAACAGGCGAATCGGATTTCTCAAATATTCGCATCCATGATGCCGAAAAAGATGAAGAAGAGGAAAATGACAGTGCGCATGGCCAAAACTGTTCTTGCGGAGGTTTCTGCCGAAGAGATGGTGGATATGGATGTTGTCCGTGACAGGGCAGTTGCGCTTGCCGAAGAACGGGGCATTATTTTTATTGATGAAATCGATAAGATTGCGGGGAGACACGGTGCATCCGGCGGGCCTGACGTATCCCGTGAAGGGGTGCAGCGGGATATCCTTCCCATTGTGGAAGGGGCGACGGTGAAGACCAAGTACGGACGAATAAAGACGGATCATATTCTTTTCATGGCGGCTGGTGCGTTCCATGTATCAAAACCGAGCGATTTGATTCCTGAGCTGCAGGGACGGTTCCCGATCCGTGTAGAATTAAAAAGCCTTACAGAGGAGGATCTGCGGAAGATTTTAACAGAACCGCGGCAGGCTTTGATCCGGCAGTACACGGCGCTTTTGGAAACGGAAGGCGTCACAGTGACGTTTACGGAAGATTCTGTCAGTGCGATTGCGGAAATCGCATCTGCGGTGAATTCGGAAACGGAAGATATCGGTGCGAGGCGGCTTTATACGATTCTGGAGCGGGTACTGGAGGAGCTGTCTTTTGAAGCATCTGAGCTGGAAAATAAAGAAGTTACCATTGACGGTGCTTATGTGAGGCAAAAGCTTGGGGAAATCACGAAGGATATGGATACATCAAATTACATTTTGTAAAAAGAAGAAAGGGAGCCTCCAAAACGGCTCTCTTTTTAATGTAAAGGTCGTAAATGAAATAAGTTGACGAAGGGATTGCCGAAAATTATAATGAAGGAAAGTTCTGAAAGGAAAAGGAGGATATTATGCGCAATGAAATACTGGAGTATTTCCGCAAAGCAAATGGAAATTATGTGTCGGGGGAACAGATATCCAGAGATTTAAACGTATCCCGTACAGCAATCTGGAAGCATATCAATATTCTGAAAAGCAGGGGATATATTTTTGAATCAAGCACACGGAAGGGATATCGGCTGATTTATGCGCCGAACTTACTGACACCTTTGGAAATTGCCAGTGTTCTCCATACGGAAACGCTTGGAAAGAAAGTGGTTTATTTTGAATCGACACCGTCCACAAATGAAGAAGCCAAAAAGATTGCAAGGGAAGGCGCGGAAGAGGGGACGATCGTCGTGGCAGAGGAACAAACGACCGGCCGCGGACGCCTTACAAGGCATTTTTATTCTCCTTTTGCGAAAGGGATTTGGTTTTCTGTCATTTTTCGTCCCACGTTTTTCCCGATGGAGGCATCAAAGAGTACGCTCCTTGCAGCAGTAGGCGTCTGCCGCGGTATCCGCCGTCTCGGACTTGCTGATGCAGGTATCAAGTGGCCCAACGATATTCTCTATCATGGGAAGAAATTGGTGGGGATGCTTTGCGAGATGTCGGCTTCTATGGAAAAGATTGATTATATTATTATGGGAATCGGCATCAATACGGGAATGAAGGAAAAGGAATTCCCTGAAGATTTCCGCGGCCATGCGACGTCTTTCCTGAACGAAGGGGTTAATGTGTCCCGCCGGGATTTGCTGGCGGCCGTCCTGGCCGAGCTGGAAGCGGAGTATAAGCTGGCGCAGACGGAAGGGTTTGGCCGTGTACTTGATGACTGGCGGAAATTATCCGTGACTCTTGGAGAAGAGGTGCGCGTGATTTTCGGCAATGATAATTATACCGGCAAAGCTGTGGATATTGATGATGACGGCTGCCTCCTGGTGGATACCGGCAGGGAAGTCCGTCGCGTGATGGCAGGCGATGTTTCCATCCGTCCGGCAGATGCGCCAATTCCGCAAAGATAAAACAGAAAAGAAGTAAAATAAATTTATGGACAGAAATAAATTTCATTATATGTCGGGTGCCGCTTTATTTGCAGGAATCATGGCGGTACTTTCCCAGTTCGCTTTTCCCATCGGGGCGGTGCCGGTTACATTACAGACGTTTGTTTGTGCTTTTGCCGGTGGTGTCCTTGGCTGGAAATGGGGCGCGGTTTCCATTTCCGTGTGGCTTCTTCTTGGCGCACTGGGCGTTCCCATTCTTACGATGGGCAAGGCAGGGGTTGGTATTTTCCTGAGCCCTGTGGGCGGGTATTATATCGGATTTATTCTTATGGCCGGTTTCAGCGGGATATATCTTAAAGAAAAAAGCCGCTTTTTCACCCAGGGAGTATTTGCGCTTCTGGGGCTCATCCTTTGCTATGCGTTGGGGACAGTTTGGTTCATGATGTACTTTTCTCTTGGTTTGGGGAAAGGAATGCCGCTTTGGACAGCCCTTACGATGACCGTTTTCCCCTTTATCGGATTTGATCTCATCAAAGTGGCCGCCGGTGTATTCTGCGGCATACGTATACAAAAAGCACTCCGAAACGCGGGACTCTTTTTAAATGAATAAATTTAATGAAAGGCGGACCTCTGCCTTTTTTGCTTGACAGAATCGAGTCTTTATTGCATGATACACATGTGATAAATTACGGTTTCGTGATTTATAAACCAAGAGGGGAAATCCGGATCCGGAGGCACCTTTATTCTGAGAGGCGATGAATAATGCTGCTTGCTTTTGATGTAGGGAATACAAATATTGTCTGTGGTATTTACCGTGGAAAGGAATTGCTCAATCACTGGCGTCTGGCAACGGATACACTCCAGACTGCTGATGGCTATGCCAGTGTGTTGGGAACGCTGTTCCGTATTAACGGACTTCAGTTTTCCGATATTGAAGATGTCATTATTTCAACAGTGGTACCGCCGATTATTCCTATCCTTGAATCTCTTTCGCGCCGTTATTTCAGCGTGAATCCCATTCTTGTGGGACCAGGGATTAAAACGGGGCTGAATATCCTTTATGACAACCCGAAAGATTTGGGGGCTGACCGTATCGTTAATGCGGTAGCCGCTATTGCTGAATATAAGTGCCCTCTTATTGTTATCGATTTGGGAACGGCGACAACGTTTTGTGTCATCGATGAAAAAGGGAATTATCTTGGCGGGGCTGTTGCTCCGGGGATCAGTATTTCCATGGAAGCCCTTTTCCAACGGGCGTCCAAACTGCCGCGTATCGAACTGTTGAAACCGAATTCCATTATTTGTCGAAATACCGTGTCTGCCATGCAGGCAGGGATTTACTACGGCTTCGTGGGACAGATTGATGAAATCGTTACCCGTATTAAAGCGGAAATGAAACGAAACGATATCAAGGTCATTGCTACGGGCGGTCTGGCGACGCTTATGGCGGGCGCATCCCGAACGATTGACAAGGTGGATTCCATGCTTACTTTGAAAGGTCTTTTGATTCTCTATGAAAAAAACAAGGGGGATCGGAAACCATGTATGTAAAAAATACTTGAAATTTCAGTCAGTGCCGGTTATAATATGGAACACATGGCCGGTTAGTCAAACGGTTAAGACGCTGCGTTCTCAGCGCAGAGAGTATGGGTTCGAATCCCATACCGGTCACCAGAAAAGGTTTCGCTGAATGATGGAAACATCTTTGGAGAAACCTTTTTTTCTGGCTTGATTTTTCTTGTATTCATGATGATGGTATAATGGAATGACAAGATAGGAGATTAACAATGGATAGTAAAATTAAAAAGTGGATCATGGTGATGCTGGCGGTTCTTGTTATTTCCGCTGCAGCGGCAGGTTTTATGCCTGAATGGAAAAAGACGTCCGCCATCGGGAAGGGTAAGGACTATGTGGCGGAAATCCGTATTGACGGTACTATTTACGGCGGTCCCCGCAATGGGACTCTCCTGGGGGCGTCAGAAGGCGTTTCCAGCGAGCAGGTGATGTATGAAATGGAACAGGCGCGGAAGGATAATCGGGTAAAGGGCGTCCTTCTCCGCATTAACAGTCCCGGCGGTTCTACGGGAGCAACGCAGGAAATTGCGGAAGAAATGGACAAGATTAAGAATGCGGGAAAGCCAATCGTCGTTTCCATGGGGGATATGTGTGCCTCTGCAGGATATTGGCTCGCCAGCAAAGGCGATTATGTTTTTGCCAATCCCGCTACCCTGACAGGAAGTATTGGCGTGTACATGGATTATACGAATGTTGAAGAGCTTATGGGTAAGCTGGGTGTAAAAAATGAAAAAATCAAAAGCGGTGCTCATAAGGATATTCTTTCTATGTACCGGCCCATGACAGGAGACGAGCAGAAAATGCTTCAAACCATGGTGGATGATATTTACAGCCAGTTTGTGAAGACCGTGGCTGACGGAAGACGTCTGGAAGAAAGCCGTGTAAGAAGTGTGGCTGACGGACGGATTCTTACCGGCCAGCAGGCTATGGAACTGGGACTGGTTGATGCGATGGGGAATTATTATGATGCCTTGAATTATGCGGGAGGCGTCGCCGGAATAGAAGGGGACAGTGTACCGGTGAAAAGATATTCCGTAGGAACATCCTGGAAAAATATCCTTGCAGGGGAAATGGACAGTGCTGTGAGGAGTTTAGCAAAAAGCATTTCAGATAATATATGGGGCACGTTTTCCCAGACGCCGGCGCCCTCTGTTCGTTAAGGAGCTATGATGAATACAGTTTTAGATTTAATATACCGTTTGCTTGCCCATCCCACAGACGCGATGTCTGATGTGACTACCGGTGAAAAAATGAAAGAAAGCAGTATCATCTGGGGGTTCGTGATTTTGCTTCTTGCCCTTTCTTCCGTGGAGGCAGGAAGTTTTGTGACGGCTTTTCTGGCATCTTTTGTCGGGACAGGCTCTCTCCTTTTGCTACACAGTGCCGTGGTGGATTATATTTCCGGACTCCTTGGCGGGCGGGGGACGGCAAGAGGGATTACGGCGGGGTTCATGTGCGCGTCGATCCCTTATGCTTTTTCCGTTTTCTTTTCTCTTATAGGACAGTTTGGCCTGGACGGCATTCACAGATTTGCTGTCTTTGCTATTATTGTCTGGAGCTTTTTCTTAGACATTCTTGCCATCCGTGCAAATTACGGGTTTGGGAAAGGGAAAGCCTTTTTTATCAGTATTTCTCCTTTCCTTCTCTGCGGCATGCTGATTACTGCATTGTTTGTTATCGGTATTATGACAGCTCTTGCAGGTATTTCGGAACTCCAGGATGTGGAGGGTATCATAAATTCTTTCTGAGAAAACGGGGGTGCCGGCAGCTTATCGGGACACTGAATATTGCCTGGTTGTGGTATAATGACTTAGTATTACATGGCTGAATTTTGAAATAAATGATTCATTTATTAGAGTTTTGCAGGAGGAAATATTATGTGCGGTATATTGGGCTATGTGGGAAATGGAAATGCTTCCGATTTCCTGATAGAAGGTCTGCGCCGTCTGGAATATAGAGGTTATGATTCGGCAGGCATTGCCGTGTATGAAAATGGGAAAATCGAGATTGAGAAAAAAGCGGGACGTCTGGTAAATTTGGAAAAGGCGCTGGAGTCCCATCCTTTACGTGGAAATATCGGTATCGGGCATACCCGATGGGCAACTCACGGCAAACCATCAGATGTGAATGCCCATCCCCATGGGGATGAAAATAATCATTTTGTCATCGTTCACAATGGCATTATTGAAAACTACATGGATTTGAAAAAAGATCTTCTGAAAAAAGGCCATGTATTCAAGTCTGAAACGGACAGCGAAGTCGTTGCCCATTTGGCGGAAGAGCTTGATGACGGTGATTTTTTCTCTACCGTCCGCAAGGTGCTTGCTGTAATCGATGGTTCTTATTCTCTTGTATTCATGCATGATGCCGATCCCGATACGATTATCTGCACAAAGAAAGATAATCCGCTGATTATAGGGCTTGGCGAAGATGAGAATTTCATTGCATCCGATATTCCTGCAGTGATTAATTATACCCGCCGTATTTATATTTTGAATGACGGGGAGATTGCGGTCGTAAAAAAAGACAGTGTTTCCGTGTTCAGTGCTGACGGTCTTCCTATTTCAAAAAAAGTACAGGAAGTTACCTGGTCGGCGGAAGCGGCGGAAAAGGGCGGATTTGACCATTTTATGCTGAAAGAAATTTATGAACAGCCGAAAGCAGTCCGTGATACTGTAAAAATTCATTTGAAAAAAGACGGTACTGTGTTTTTTGATAAGCTGAATTGGACGAAGAACAGTCTTGAAAATATTGACAATATTTTGATCACTGCCTGCGGTACGGCATATCATGCGGGGCTGGTGGCAAAGCACTATATTGAACGGTTCGCGAAAATTCCGGTTTCCGTGGAAATCGCGTCGGAATACAGATACAGCCGTCCTCTGACGACGGGAAGAACGTTATGTATCGTTATCAGCCAGTCCGGTGAAACGATCGACACACTGGCGGCTCTGAAAGAAGCAAAGCGTCTTGGCGCCCAGAGCATCGCGGTGACAAATTCCATCGGATCTTCCATTGCCCGTGAAACAGATGTGGCCATTTACACACTGGCTGGCCCGGAAATTGCCGTGGCATCTACAAAAGCATATACTACACAGCTGGTTTCCCTTTTGATGCTTGCTCTCTATATGGGGCAGGTAAAAGAGAGTATTTCTTTGGAACTGGTGAAGAAGCTGACTGCCGCTCTGCTTGAGCTGCCAAAGCAGATTGAAGAAGTGCTTACTGAAAAGGAACATATGTCTGAGGTGGCGGACCGCCTGATTAAAGCAGAAGATATTTTTTATCTTGGGCGCTCTATTGACTATGCCATTGCCATGGAAGGAGCACTGAAACTGAAAGAAGTTTCTTATATCCATGCGGAAGCATATGCGGCCGGTGAATTAAAGCATGGCACGCTGGCTCTTATTTCTGCCGAAACGCCGGTTATTGCCGTGGCAACACAGAATAATGTGAGAGCTAAGATGTACAGCAATATACAGGAAGTACGCGCCCGCGGTGCAGATGTACTGGGAATCGGTTATGATGATGATCATGAGCTTGAAAAATATACTACAGGAATCGTGAGAATTCCGAAAGTAGACGAATTTATCGCCCCTATTCTTTCTGTCATTCCTATGCAGCTTCTTGCATACTATACCGGTATCAAACGGGGCAATGACGTGGATAAGCCCCGTAACCTGGCCAAATCGGTCACTGTGGAATAAGGAGCATAGATACATAATGGATGTTATTTTTTCGGGAATCCAGCCCAGCGGTTCTTTAACTTTAGGAAACTATCTGGGGGCATTGAAAAATTTTATCCCTTTTCAGGAAAAAGCGGAATGTTACTATTGTGTTGTAAACCAGCACGCGATTACTGTTCCCCAGAATCCGGCACTGCTTCATGAACGGACACGGAATCTGGCGGCGCTCTATATCGCGGCAGGGATGGATCCGAAGAAGGCGACGATTTTTGTCCAGTCGGAAGTACCGGAGCATGCCATGCTTGGATGGATGATGATTTGCAGTGCGTATGTGGGAGAAATGGAACGCATGACGCAGTATAAGTCAAAAGCACAGAAAGAGGAAAAGAAAGAGGGGTTTATTCCCCTGGGACTTTTAACATATCCGCCCCTTATGGCTGCCGATATTCTCCTGTATCAGGCAAATCTCGTGCCGGTTGGTGAAGACCAGCGCCAGCATATGGAAATTACAAGGGATCTGGCGGAACGTTTTAACCGCAAGTATGGCGAAGTATTCACCATTCCTGAAATGTGGGCCCCCCAGGGCGGGGCGAGAGTCATGAGCCTTCAGGAGCCGACAGGTAAAATGAGCAAGTCTGATGATAATGAATGGGCAACCATCCATATGCTGGATACGGCAGATGTAATTGTGAAGAAAATAAAGAAGGCAGTCACCGATTCAATGGCGCATGTCCACTATGACAAGGCGAACCAGCCCGGTGTTTCCAATCTGATGAGTATCTATTCGGCTATTTCCGGAAAGACTTTTGAAGAAATAGAAACGATGTACGATGGGCAGGGATACGGCACGTTTAAGAAAGATGTAGCTGACTTGGTAGTAGAAGAACTCAGTCCGATTCGTTCCCGATATGATGAGCTTACAGGAACCCCCGAACTGGATGCCATTCTTGATGACGGTGCCGTCCGCGCCCGTGCGAAAGCCCGCGTGACGTATGAAAATGCAATTCATGCCATGGGGCTGTATAGAAAATAATAGGAATGAGAACCGCGATGACTTCACCGCGGTTTTTTGCGTATTGAATGGTATTTCATTCTGAGGAATTTTTACAAAAAATATCGTCCATGGTAAAATACACATGAATTTTTTACGGAGGTAAAAGAAATGCGTAAATTATATATTTTGGAACTTGCTGTGGCCTTATGGCTGTGTATGGCAGGCTCCGTATCGGCAGAAATTCTTCATATGGGAATGCGTGGCGCCGCTGTGGAATCCTTGCAGAATGATCTGGTAGAAGCGGGATATCTGGCGCGTACGGTAGATGGCGACTATGGATCGACCACGGTGAAGGCGGTATCGGAATTTCAAAAAGATCATGGACTCCCTGTTACGGGAAAAGCAGATGACAGCACACAGGCAAAGCTGAAAGAAGATGATGGGAAAGGGTATCGTGATGGAGGCGGGATCGTATATGCCCAGGGAAATCGGGGGGATATGATTGCTGAACTGCAGGACCGTCTTGCGGCGGCAGGCTATCTTACTGGCGCTTCTGACGGTATCTATGGCGGGGATACGGCGGCTGCCGTGGAACAGTTCCAAAAAGACCACCGACTTCCGGTGTCGGGAGCTGTAGATGAACAGACACTTTCCCTTTTGGGAGGGGTAGAAACGGGAGAGGCAAAGAAAGAAAACAAAAAGGAAATAAAGAAGGAACAAAAGAATAAAAAAGACATGCATTATACAAAAGGTGACCGCGGGAGTGAGATCAAAACATTACAGAATAAGCTCCGCCGCGCGGGGTATCTGGACGGGGAAGCAGACGGCATTTACGGTAACGACACAGAAAGCGCCGTGCGCGCACTGCAGGAAGAACATGGTTTATCCGTTACAGGAAATGTGGATGATGCTACGTGGAAACTGCTCGGCGGGTTAAGCGCTCCTTCTGCGGGCGGCACGTTAAAAGCAGGAGATCGGGGCAAGCGCGTCGTTAAATTACAGAACAGGCTCCTTCTGCACGGGTATAATCCTGGTGGTTCTGATGGTATTTACGGAGCGGCAACAGCAGAGGCGGTCCGTAAATTGCAGGCGGAAGAAAAACTGGAAAGGACAGGAATGGCAGATACCAATGTGTGGGAACGTTTGGAAAATGCGCCAAAATTTACGGGGAAGTATAAAAAATCATTTCAAATGAAATCTACGGCATACACGCCGACGGACGGCGGCGGCTCCGGCCGTACCGCCTTAGGAAACTATGCAGGGAAAGGGCATGCGGCAGTAGACCCTGATGTGATTCCTCTGGGGAGTATCGTATATATCGAGGGATACGGCTATGCCATTTGTGATGATATCGGCGGAGCCATACAAGGATATGTTATCGATGTCGGTGTGGACAGCCTGGAGCAGGCATACCAGTGGGGGTCAAGAGATAATATTACCGTTTACCTTATTTCTTGAAGTTTTAAGTTAGGTGATAAAGAGCTGCGTGGTGAAGAACGGACACGCGGCTTTTGTATTGCGGCAGCAAGTCTGTTTTGCTAAAATAAATTGGGAAAACTTGTTTTATGAGGCAATCTATTTTCTGAAAATATATGCGCGTTGTAAAAAACGGCGGGAGGCAATATGGAGAGTTTAACGGCGGTCGTTCTGGCTGCAGGCCAGGGTACAAGAATGAAGTCGCAATGGCCGAAAGTTCTGCACAAAGTTTGCGGCGTCCCTATGGCGGAGCAGGTCATTCGTACGGTAAAAAAAGCAGGATCTGAAAAATGTGTGGTTGTCACGGGATTCAAAGAGGAACTTGTTCGTGAAAGGCTTGCCGGAGAAAATATTTATTTCGTCCATCAGGAGGAACAGCTGGGGACCGCCCATGCGGTGATGCAGGCGGTTCCTTTGTTTAAAGATAATCGTGACGGGTATGTGCTTGTGGTTTGCGGGGATACACCTCTTTTGCGCAGGGAAACGATAGAAGGTCTCGTCTGTGCGTGCAGGGGGCATGACGGCGCCGCGGCTGTCCTGACGGCAATTATGGACAATCCTTTCGGATACGGAAGAGTTCTCCGCGATGCAAAAGGACATATGATTTCCATTGTGGAACAGAAGGACGGTACGCCGGATCAGCTGGCTGTCCATGAAATCAATACAGGGACGTATGTGTTCAAAACAGGTGCACTGCTTGATTCTTTGGAGAAGGTAGACAATAAAAATGCCCAGGGTGAATATTATTTGACTGATGTGTTTGAGATATTAATTAAGGCGGGGCGGAAAGTGATTCCTGTTGCAGCTGAAGATGCAAGCGAGACAATGGGCGTTAACTCCCGTATCCAGCTGGCAGAAGCTGACCGCATCCTTCGCATCCGTAAAGCGGAAGACCTGATGGCGGCAGGTGTCACAATCACCGATCCGTACAGTACATATATCGAGCAGGATGTAGAGGTGGGACAGGATACGGTGATTTTACCGGGAACAATGCTGCAGGGGAAAACAAAAGTAGGGAAAAACTGTACTCTTGGTCCCGATACGCAGCTTACCGATGTGATTTGCGGTGATGGTAATCATTTAAACCGTGTATATGCCCATTCCTGTGAATTGGGAGATAATAATGAAATCGGGCCGTTTGTCCACTTACGTCCCGAGACCTGTCTGCACAATGATATTAAAATCGGGAATTTCGTGGAAGTGAAAAATTCCGACGTGGACGATGGCACGAAACTGCCGCACCTGATTTACTGCGGCGATTCCGATTTAGGGAAAAACGTGAATTTCGGATGCGGAACGGTAACGGTAAACTTTGACGGAAAAAATAAGCACCGCTGCACGATTGATGAGCATGCATTCATCGGGTGCAATACAAATCTTGTGGCACCGGTTCATATAGGGGCAAGGGCGTTTACCGCCGCGGGCTCGACGATTACGAAGGATGTTCCTGCCAAAGCGCTTGCTGTGGGCAGGGCAAAGCAGGTGAATATTGAAAATTGGGTAAAAGAAGATACATATAAAGATTAGCCTGTTTTATATTTCCGTCCAAGCAGGATAGTTTCTGTTTGAGAAAGGGTATATAATATAAGAAATGCTGCCATGAAGACGGCATGGGGGAGTTATTGTCGGAGATCCCGCAGGGGAGAAAAGGAGAGCATCATAAATGGATATGGAAGGTACATCGAGACTGAAAATTTTCACAGGAACCGCGCATCCGGCTCTTGCAAAAGAAATTTCAGATTATATCGGCGTTCCGCTTGGAAAGTCTTTGTGCGGAAGATTTAATAATGGCGAAATACAGGTCATGATTAATGAAAGTGTCCGTGGCAAAGACTGTTTCATCATCCAGCCGACAGGTTCACCGGTAAACGATAACCTGATGGAAATGTTGATTATGGTGGATGCGCTTAAAAGAGCTTCGGCACGTAATATTACCGTGGTCGTCCCTTATTACGGCTATGCCCGCCAGGACAGGAAAACCCGCGGCAGAGAACCGATCAGCGCGAAACTGGTGGCGGATCTGCTTGGAACGGCCGGTGTTACAAGAGTGGTGACCATGGATCTCCACGCGGGACAGATCCAAGGCTTCTTCGATGTCCCTGTAGACCATCTGGCTTCTGCAGCGCTGCTTGCCGATTATGTAAAATCCAAGAATCTGGAAAATTTGACGGTCGTCTCCCCTGATCTGGGCGGTGTAAACCGCGCCAGAGATCTGGCTGACCGCGTAGGCGCGCCTATCGCTATTATTGAAAAACGCCGTCCGGAACCGGGCGTAGCAAAGGTTATGAATATTATCGGCGACGTAAAAGGGAGAAACTGCTTCGTTGTTGACGATATCGTAGACACGGCAGGCTCCCTTTGTGAAGGTGCGAAAGCACTCATGGAGTACGGTGCTGCCGGTGTGTATGCGGCTGTATGCCATCCTGTGCTGACCGATCCGGCGACAGAAAGAATTAAAGAATCTGTGTTGAAAGAATTGGTAGTGACCAATTCGCTGCCCATAGAAAAAGAAAAAATGCAGGATAAATTGACAGTGCTGTCCGTGGCTCCTCTCCTTGGGGAAGCAATTCTTCGTATTTTCCATGACGCTTCCGTCAGCGCCCTTTTCGATAAATGAAATTGGTGGCAGGACTGGGGAATCCCGGTAAAGAATATGAACATACCCGCCACAATATGGGATTCGATGTTATTGACGAGTTGGCCCGCCGCTGGGCTGTGAATGTCTGGAAAACGGACATGAAAGCGGAGATCGCCTCCGTTGTGAGGTTCGGCGAAAAGATCCTTCTGGTGAAGCCGCTGACTTATATGAATCTCAGTGGGGACGCAGTAGGAGCGATTGCCAATTACTACAAAATACCTGCAGAAGATATTTATATCATCTGCGATGATTTGGATTTGCCGGCGGGAAAAACACGGATTCGAAAGAAGGGGTCTGCCGGCGGTCATAATGGAATCAAATCCCTGATTGCCGGCCTTCACACGGAGGAATTCGTCCGTTTCCGTATCGGGGTGGGACATCCGAAGGACGGGCATACCGTTATCGAGCATGTTCTTGGTCGGCCTTATGGTGAAGAAATTGAACGTATCGAAGCCGCAAAGAAGTATACTGCTGATTCTGTGGAACGGGCGTTAGAAACCACTGTGGACAAAGCTATGAATGAATTTAATCCCAAACGGGGGAGATGAAGATATCCGTGAATATAGAGAAGGACTCTTTATGTTCACGGTTCTTTATTATGGATACGTGTAGAAATCCGTCTTGACTCAAAAAATTATTCAGCTGTTGTAAAATCCAAGATCGTCTATCGTGTGGAAGAGGATTATCGCCATTGGACAGTATGGTAAAATAGAAAACAAAAGATCTTGTACGGGAGATATCATGAATGGGAAATTGATTGTGCTTGAAGGCATTGATGGAAGCGGGAAGGCGACGCAGTCAGGACTTTTGGAGGCTCATCTTATTAAGAGTGGAAAAGATGTCATGCATATTTCTTTTCCTGATTATGGAAGTCCTTCCTCGGCGCTGGTGAAAATGTACCTGAACGGTGATTTCGGCAGAGCGCCGGGGGATGTGAATCCTTATGCGGCGTCCATGCTCTATGCGGTGGATCGTTTTGCTTCGTTTCGAATGAAGTGGAAATCTTTCTATGAAAACGGGGGGGTCGTGATTGCCGATCGGTACACGACGAGCAATATGGTTCACCAGATGACGAAGTACGATGATGAAGGAAAGCGGAAAGAGTTCCTTTCCTGGCTGGATCATATGGAATATGAAGAATTGGAGCTTCCCCGTCCGGATGTGGTGATTCTTCTTGATGTACCGCCGGCTGTTTCCAAAAAATTGGTTCGTGAGCGGGCAAAGCAGGGCGGGTCTATGGATATCCATGAGCAGCATTCGGCATATCTTGAAAAGTGCTGTGATGCGTACCAGGTACTTTGTGAAACTTATGACTGGCTGCGTATTTCCTGCATGGCGAATGGCAGATTGCGGAGCGCGGATGACATTTCAAAGGAAGTGCTTGATGCTGTGCTTTCCCGGCTTGGATAACTGTTGACGGAATTTTTATTGATTTTATTCATGGGTTTGCTATAATTGAATAGGTTTAAGGAATATACAGGCATCAGTCTGTGTGTTTCCAATTATGTATCTTCAGGGCAGGGTGTGATTCCCGACCGGTGGTAAAGGTTTTCCTGAGCCCACGAGCCGTATGGCTGATTTGGTGTGATTCCAAAGCCGACAGTACAGTCTGGATGGGAGAAGATTGTTTTTCTGATTTCGTAAGAGCCTCCCTGAAGACGGGAGGTTTTTTATGCGGATCGATGATGACAAAAAGTTTATGGCGCGGGCGCTGGAGCTGGCGGCTAACGGGATGGGACATACCCGTCCGAATCCTATGGTGGGCGCGGTACTTGTAAAAGACGGCGAAATCATCGGTGAAGGATGGCACGAATTTTATGGCGGGCCCCATGCGGAAGTCAATGCTTTTGCCGATTGCAGGGCTGATCCCGCCGGAGCGACTCTTTATGTGACGCTTGAGCCGTGCTGTCATTATGGAAAGACGCCGCCCTGTGCGGATCTCATCGCATCTAAGAATCTTGAGCGTGTCGTGGTTGCCATGCAGGATCCAAATCCGCTTGTGTCGGGAAAGGGTATCCGGAAACTGAAAGATGCGGGGATTTTCGTGACGACTGGTGTGATGGAAAAAGAGGCGCGGGTTTTAAATGAAGTTTTCATGAAATTTATTACAGAAAAGAAACCTTTCGTCCTGTACAAATCAGCAGTGTCCATGGATGGAAAAACGGCATGCCATACGGGAAAGTCGCAGTGGATTTCATCGGAAGAATCAAGAGAAGAAGTTCGTACGCTGCGCGGTCTGTACGCGGCTGTCATGGCAGGGGCGGGAACGATTGCCGCAGATGATCCTCTGCTTACGGCACGGACGGAGGGATTGGAAGATCCTGTCCGCATCATCGCAGACGGCAAATTATCCGTCTCCATGGAGTCTCGTGTTTTCGGCGGCGATTCACGGGTGATTGTTCTGACTACTTCTTCTGCCGAGCCTGAAAAGGTGAAGGCTCTCCAGTCAAAAGGGATTGAAGTGATTTTTGCCGACAGCGATACGGAGGGATGTGTTGATCTGGAAGCGGCCATGATCGGTCTGGCGGTGAAAGGGATCGACAGCATCCTTCTCGAAGGTGGAGCGGAAACGGCGGCATCCGCTTTTGAAGCGGGTATTGTAGATAAAATCCGTTTCTATATGGCGCCTATACTTATTGGAGGGAAAGACGCACCTGGAGCAATCGGCGGTACAGGCGCGGCGCTTATTCCGGAAGCGGTGCAGCTGGAAAATATCCGTACCGAGCGGAGCGGTGTGGATCTTGTGGTAGAAGGATATGTAAAGAAGAGGAAAAAGGTACCCGCCGAAAGACCGCTGCCTGAAAAGTTTAAAGCGGATATCTCCGGGAAGAAAGGAAGCACTGCTGTTGAAAATGAAATAAGGGATCAGGAACCGGAAAAAATGCAGGAGGAAATAAAGGAACCTGCAGAAATGGAGAAAGCAGCAGAAAAAATGGCTGAAGAACAGGAAGCCAGACTGCCGGAAGGACAGGCGTAGCCATGTTTACCGGACTTGTGGAAGAAATCGGGCAGATTAAAAAGGTGGACCGCACAGGAAGTTCCTGCCGGCTTACAATTGCCTGTCATAAAGTGCTGGAAGGTACGAAAGCAGGGGATAGTATCGCTGTCAACGGAACCTGTCTTACGGTAACGGCTTTTGACGGGAGTACGTTTTCCTGTGATGTCACGCCTGAAACGATGCGGCGTACCGCTTTTTCCTTATTTGCCGCAGGGACGCCTGTGAATTTGGAACGGGCGCTCCGTTTCTGCGACCGTCTTGGCGGGCATATTGTGCTGGGGCATGTGGATTTTACCGGACGTATTCTTTCTTCTGAAAAGGAAGGAATCGCTCTTAATCTGACATTTTCGGCGGAAGAAAAATATATGAAGTATATTCTTGAGAAAGGCTCTGTTGCCGTAGACGGTGTCAGCCTGACCGTGGCAAAAAGAGGAGATTCATCTTTTATGATTTCCCTTATTCCCCATACAGGAAGCCTGACGGTTCTTTCTGCTAAGCGCATAGGTGAGCCGGTGAATATAGAGTGTGATTATTTGGGAAAGTATATAGAGCAACTCATGCAAAAAGAACATGAGGGAGTAACAACAAAACGTTTAAAGGATTTAGGGTATGGAGGCCATTATGGAATTTAAATTTGATCCGATTGAAGAAATTGTGGAGGAAATCAGACAGGGGCATATTGTCATCATGCAGGATCCTGCTGATCGTGAAAATGAAGGAGACTATATCTGCGCCGCTGAATTTGCTACACCTGAAAATATCAATCGCATGGCATCGGAAGCGAGAGGCTTGATTTGTATGCCTATGGCGGGGGAAATTGCCGATGCGCTGTATCTTGCTCCGATGGTTCGTCATAATACGGACAGCAACCAGACGGCATTTCTTACGTCAATTGATTTTAAGGATGCGGGAACGGGGATTTCTGCAGCAGCCCGTTCCATGACGGCTATGGAAGCGGTCAAAGACGGAGCCAATCCAGCAGACTTTAAACGGCCGGGACATATGTTTCCCCTGAGAGCAAAGCCGTGGGGGGTTCTTGCACGGCCGGGACATACAGAGGCCACTGTGGATCTGGCCAGAATGGCGGGACTTAAACCGGTAGGTCTTTGCTGTGAAATCATGGATGCAGGCGGTGCGATGTCTGATAAGAAAAGCCTTTTTAAACTGGCAAAAGAAAAAGGTTTGAAGATTGGCAGTATTCAGGATCTGATTGAATACAGAAAGATTCATGAAAAACTTATTGAACGGGTCACGGAAGCAGATCTGCCTACCAGGTACGGTAAGTTTCGTATATATGGCTATGTGAACCTCATCAACCGTGAACATCATGTGGCGCTTGCCATGGGGGATGTAAATGACGGCAGACCCGTTCTCTGCCGTATCCATTCCGAATGTCTCACCGGAGACTGCTTCGGTTCCCGCCGCTGTGACTGCGGCGAACAGCTGGATACTTCCATGAGAATGATTGCAAAGGAAGGCAGGGGTGTACTCATTTATCTCCGGCAGGAAGGGCGCGGCATCGGCCTTATCAATAAGCTCCGCGCATATGCTTTGCAGGATGAGGGGTATGATACGGTGGAAGCAAACCTGAAACTCGGATTTGCCGCTGACCTTCGGGAATATATGACGGGTGCCCAGATTCTTCATGACCTTGGTGCTGAAACGATTCGTATTCTTACAAACAACCCGCAGAAAATCGGGGATGTAAGTGAATATGGAATTACTATTGCGGAACGGATCCCCATTGAAATGGAACCGCACAGCGAGGATAAATTTTATTTACAGACGAAGCAGGATAAAATGGGACATATGCTTCATGCCCATAAATAATTTATTGAAGGAGGCGGCTTATGAATATTATTTCAGGACTTTATAATGAAGGACAAATCAGAGTGGGTATCGTAGCGACCCGTTTTAATGAGGTGGTTGTATCCAAGCTGGTTGACGGCGCGGCGGACGGTCTTTCCCGTCACGGAGTGGATATGGATACTGTAGATCTGGCATGGGTGCCGGGAGCGTTTGAGGTTCCCCTGACTGCGAAAAAGATGGCGGAGAGCGGCAAGTATGACGCCATTCTCTGTCTTGGCGCCGTTATTCGCGGAGAAACGGACCACTATGCTTATGTATCCACAGAAGTAACGAAAGGAATTGCCCAGGTATCGCTTTCCACCGGTGTACCCATTCTTTATGGGGTTCTTACGACTGACACTGTGGAACAGGCACTGAACCGTGCGGGGCTGAAGGCAGGCAACAAAGGTTTCGAATGTGCTTTGGATGCATTGGAGCTTGTTTCCCTTTATAAAAAAATCGGCAGGTAAGGAGTAGAGAAGCTTGTCTGTTTGGACAGGCTTTTCGATTGCCCAAAGACTGCGCTGAAAGTATTTTTATGTGTTAAAATGAGGGTATCAAAATGGTAAAGGGGGATCGTTATGGCAAATAAAGAAGGAAAATTTTTTGAACAGCTCGGTATGCTGGCAGAAAATGCCTATGAAGCAGGAGAAGTGTTTCAGCGGATTACCGAAGGGAAAATGGAAACAGAGGATGGTGTGGATGCAGTCCATGCAATAAAAAAAAGAGCACGCGCGTCTCTGGGGAAACTGTATGAACGCATGTACAAAGTATACAAGGATCCTGCGGAAATCGAATTTGCCCGCGGGTTTATCGGGAAGATGTACGGCATTATTGATGTAATTCATGAAGTGGTAGATCGTTTTACCTTGTATAATGTGGAAACGACACCCCGTGAATTTTCTTCCATGGTCATGTTGGTGCGGGATGCTCTTCTTGAAATGAAGAAAGTACTGGACTATACGGGGGACGTGGCGGCAAATTACATGAAAATGGAAGCGCGGTGCAGGAAGATTTATGTTTTTGAGGAACGGGGAGATGAATTTTATCGGGAAGAAATCCGCCGTCTTTTTACGGAAAAACAATCTGCTGCCTATATGATTTATTGGAAAGATATTCTGGTGGATATGGAAAGGATGCTGGATGCGGCTGCCGGCGCCGCAACACTCCTGCAAAAACTTTTTGTGCGGGTATAATGTGGTATCTTTTTTATGAATTGATATTGGACTTTTCTTACAATTTATGTATAATTAAAGTACATGGAGGAAATGCCATGGCGGTGGATGTACGTCCATCGAGCCGGTTTGATGATTATTTCCCTGATTATCAATTCGGCTGCGGATGATCATACTCCTCAATGAGCATCTTGCGCAAAGGAGGCGGTGTTGCACCGCTTTTTTTGTTGCCTGCTTTCATTGCTACTGTCTTCCGGTGGTGATAAAATAACAATATTACAGAGTATGGAGTTATGATTTCTGCAAGGAGGAAAATTGGAACGGGCTTATACGTGGTGTGACGGAAAGAGATTGGAAGTTACAGCAAAAACGCTGATTATGGGGATATTGAATGTAACCCCCGATTCCTTTTCTGATGGCGGAAGGTGGAATACGGCGGAAAAGGCACAATCTCATACAAGGGAAATGACAGATGCCGGCGCGGACATTATTGATGTAGGGGCGGAATCTACACGTCCCGGCGGTCAGCCGCTCACGGCAGAAGAAGAAATAGAAAGGATGAAAATATTTTTGCCTGTGGTTTTGAGGGAAAGCAGTGTTCCCGTCTCCGTAGATACTTATCATTGGAAAACGGCAGACTATGCCTTTCATGCGGGCGCCCATATGATGAATGACATTTGGGGACTGCAGTATGATCATGGGGAGATGGCAGAGGTAGCGGGCTGTCATCAGGTACCGGTCATTGTCATGCATAACAAAGCGGATACAAATTATAATGGTGATGTCATAGAAGAAATGAAAATATTTTTTGATAAGTCTTTAGACATCGCACTGCAGGCCGGTGTAAAAGAAGAGAATATCATTCTTGATCCGGGAATCGGTTTCGGCAAAGATGGGAATCAAAATATGGAAGTGCTGCGGCGGCTGGATGAACTGGTGCGGGCGTTCCCTTGCCCCTGGCTTCTTGGTGTAAGCAGAAAGCGGTTCATCGGCGCTATTTTGGATCTGCCTGCGGGAGAACGGGATGAGGGAACCGGAGCCGCGGGGTTATGGGGGATAAATAAGGGATGTTCGATTCTCCGCGTCCATAATGTACCTATGGCGGTACGGATGGCAAAAGTCTGGGATGCGTTGAAAAATTGCACCGTTATATAATCTTGGGGGCGGAATATGGATAAGATTAAATTGCAGGAAATGGCGTTTTATGGACACCATGGGGTTGACTCGGAGGAGAATACCCTGGGACAGCGCTTTTTCATCGATGTGGAAATGGACTTGGATTTGTCCGGTGCAGGTGAAAGCGACAACATTGAAGATTCGGTGAATTATGCGGAAGTGTTTTCTCTCGTACAGTCTATTGCGGAGGGGACGCCCTGTAAACTTTTGGAACGGGTGGCGGGAAAAATCAATGAAGAGATTCTCGTACGCTATTCTAAGGTGGAAGAGGTAGCGACAACCGTGCATAAACCGTCCGTACCTATCCACGGTATTTTGAAAGATGTTTCAGTGACGCTGCATAAAAAAAGATGAAGTATTTCATTTCAATGGGATCCAATGAAGGACCGTCAGAAGAGATTATGGGCGCGGCGCTCCACAAGCTTTCTCTCATGCCTCTTCTTTCCATCGGCAAGGTATCATCTCTCTATAAAACCCCGCCGTGGGGAAAGACAGATCAGGCGGAATTCCTGAATGCCGTTATCGAAGCGGACTGGCAGGATACGCCGGAAGGACTGCTGGAACTTTTGCTGGATACAGAAAAAGCTTTCGGCCGCAGACGGATGATGAGATGGGGGCCGCGGACATTGGATCTGGATTTACTTTATGGCGAAAATGTGGAAAAACAGACGGAATTTTTAAAATTACCGCATCCTTTTTTATGGGAGCGGCTTTTTGTGCTTGTTCCTTTTGCGGAAATCATGCCTTGTTTTATCTTTAAAGGACAGGATATACAAAGCAGGATCCGGGAACTTGGCGGAGATAAGGAAATCGTGAAACAGGAAATTACAGGGAAAGGAGCGTATCCGTGGCAGACGAAATAAGAAAAATCGCTAATCTGCGGACAGAAGCATCAGCGCCGGATTTGCCCGGCCGTGTACAAAATGAAGAATTTGTTTTTGATGAAATGATTGGCGCGGAATTGGTGCAGGAAGTATGCCGCCATAAGGATATCAGGTCTGTTGAAAAGCTTTTTTCCCTGGCAGACCCCATTATGATTTCAGGCGCAGGAGATTCGCAGAAAGCTCTTTTAACAGCGATGGCGGCGAAAGGAGACAGTCCTTCCATCATCATCGTGCCGTCTCAAAAAGATGTATTTCGATGGGAAATGGATTTGCGGTTCTTTGCGCCTGATTTACATTTGTACTGTTTTCCCCTGGTGGAAGAAACAGGATTCAACGTTACTTTTTCAGGAACAGAACGGCTTCGTGACCGCATGAAGGGGCTTGCAGGTCTTTTGGACGGGCATAGGGTAGCAGTGATCGCGACAGTCGTGGAAGCAGCGCAAAAAATTATCAGTCCGTCCGGTATCCTTGAGAATCTGATGACCATTCATATGGGCGAAGTTATCGAAAGAGAAATACTGGTGGGGAAGTTGATAAAACTGGGGTATGAACGGGTGGATCAGGTGGAGCGGTGCGGTCATTTTTCCGTACGCGGAGATATTGTGGACATTTTTGCCATTAACGAAAGTCATCCTTTCCGTGTCGAATTTTTTGATGATGAAGTGGACGGAATCCGTGTTTTTAATGAAGATACACAGCGTTCCATTGATATAAGAGACGATATATCCATTCTTCCCGCTGTCATCCGCGGGGAACGCTCTTCTTCCATCCTGTCATACCTGAATAGCGGCAGGGTATTCTATGATGAGCCGCAGCGGTGTGAAGAAGAGTTAAAGAAGTATTTCCATGAAGAAGCTGAAAATAAAGAAAAAGCTTTTGATTGGGCAGGTCTTGTAAAGACAGGGCGGTCAGGCAGGAAATATAGAAACAGGGAGATCTTGTTTTCTTTCCTGAAAAGAGATGCGGATCTTTTCAAAGTTAAAGAAACCGCAACCTGGAAGGGGCGTACCATGGTGAATTACCAGCGGCAGATTTCTCTTTTCTTCAATGACCTGACGCGTCTTTTAAAGGAAGGCTGGTCTGCGGTTATTCTCACGCCCCGCCGCTCGGAACGGAAGGAATTGGAGCAATATCTGTCGGATTACCATGTGCCTGTTTCACAAAAAGTGCAAAAAGGAAAAGTTACGTTGTACAATGGTGTCCTTTCCGGCGGCTTTGAACTGCCTGATGCGAAGATGGCTTTTATCACAGCAGGAGATATCTTCGGAAAGCAGAAGGCAAGACGGTATAAAGCCGGAGGAAAAGGAAAACAGATCCGATATTTCTCCGATCTGGAGCCGGGAGATTATGTAGTGCAGCGTGTCCATGGCATCGGAAAATATATCGGGGTAAAAACCATTGAACTGGAAGGTGTCCACAGGGACTATATTACCATCCAGTATGCCGGGGCGGACAAACTTTACCTCCCCATGGAGCAGATTGCCAGTCTTGAAAAATATATCGGTCCTGAAGGGCAGACCCCTGCTCTTCACCGTATGGGCGGTGTCCAATGGGATAAAGTACGGAGAAAAGCCAAAAAGTCGATTGAGGAACTGGCAGAAAAATTGCTGGCCGTTTACGCAGACCGTGAAATCACGGAGGGAATTTCTTTCCTTCCCGATACGGCGGAGCAGCGTGAGTTTGAGGATACGTTTCCCTTCGTGGAGACGGATGACCAGTTGGAGGCCATACAGGCGGTAAAGCGCGGTATGGAACGGCCGCAGCCCATGGATATGCTCATTTGCGGCGATGTAGGGTTCGGTAAGACAGAAGTCGCCATGCGGGCGGTTTTCAAATGCGTCATGAGCGGCCGTCAGGCGATGGTTCTTTGTCCGACGACGGTTTTGTCAAGCCAGCATTATAAAACTTTTAAAGAAAGAATGGATTCTTTCGGGATTAATATTGCCTTACTAAACCGCTTTACGACAATGCGGGAGAAAAAAGAAATACTGTCGAAACTGGCAAGCGGAGAAATGGATGTAGTCATTGGAACGCATGCCGTTCTGTCAAAAAAAATTGAATGCCGCCATCTTGGCCTTCTTGTGGTGGATGAAGAGCAGCGATTCGGCGTTATGCAGAAAGAAAAATGGAAATCCTGGTCAAAGAAGCTGGATGTCCTTACTCTTTCGGCGACACCTATTCCCCGTACACTCCATATGAGTCTTACCGGTGTGCGGGATATGGTGGCGATGACACAGCCGCCGGCGAACCGCCATGCCATACAGACTTATGTGACAGAGTACGATGACACCATTGTGAAAGATGCCATTCTCCATGAAAAGGCACGCGGCGGACAGACCTATTTTATTTACAACCGTATAGAAAGTATACGGGCGATGGAAGCCCATTTGAGGGATATTCTGCCTTCTGATGTGACGATTGCCGTTGCTTACGGGCAGATGGACGGCAGAACATTGGAGAAAATCATGGTGGATTTCTTCGAGAAGAAATATGATGTTCTTCTTTGTACCACGATTATTGAAAATGGTGTGGACCAGCCTAACGCAAACACGATGCTCGTTTATGATGCGGATAAGCTGGGATTGTCTCAAATCTATCAGATGCGGGGACGCGTAGGCCGCTCGGAAAAAATAGCGCGTGCATGGTTCTTCTACCGCCGGGGGAAAGTCCTTTCCGAAGCAGCGGAAAAACGGTTGAATACGATCCGGGAATTTACGGAACTGGGAAGTGGATTCAAAATTGCCATGCGTGACCTGGAAATCCGAGGCGCAGGTAATCTCCTCGGTGCAGAACAGCATGGGAATATCGCAGGTGTAGGTTTTGCCACATACTGCAATATGCTGGAGGATACTGTATCACGTCTGCGGGCAGAGCGGGAAAATAAACCGGTACCCAAGAAAATGCCTGATACCACTGTGGAACTTCGCCAGGATGCCTATCTGGATGAAGACTACATCAGCAATGAGGGGCAGAAGATAGAAATTTACCGACGTCTTGCCGTGGCGGCATCGGAAGAGGAACTGACCGATCTTATTGATGAAGTCATAGATCGTTTCGGCAGTCCGAGCCGGCCGGCAGAAAGGCTGTTCCTGGTATCCCGTATCCGTGTGCAGGCAAGACGTCTGGGAATCGGCAGCATTCTTGATGAAGGACAGACGCTTCTCATTGTATGGGCCGATGAAGAACCGATGCGCCGCTGGAATATGAACCGGCTGCCTCATTCTTATATGTCGAAGCTTCATTTTTTGCCAGGCGCGCCTGCCCGTGTTAGAATTAAAAAGGCCGATATCCAAGGAAATACTGCTAAATGGATGTCGGATTTTATAGAAGAAATAACGAAAGAAATATATTCAGGAGAAAAACGTGCGTAAAAATTCATTTATTCAGGGTGCCCTCATCTTGACCGTTGCGGGGATCATTGTGAAGTTTATCGGGGCATTCAGCAGAATTTATCTGTCAAGGCTTCTTGGCGGAGAGGGGATCGGCCTCTACCAGATGGCCTATCCCATTTATATGCTGTGCCTTTCCATCTCATCGGCAGGACTTCCCGTGGCCATTTCCATCATGGTGGCGGAAAGAAACGCGGTGAATGATTATTGGGGCGGACAGAAAGTATTCCGTATCTCTATGACGGCACTTACCCTTACGGGTATCGTATTCAGCGCTCTTTTATATTTTGGCGCGGACTGGCTGGTCCATTCAGGTGTCGTAACTGATGAGAGAGCCTATTGGTCGCTCATCGCTTTATCTCCTGCGGTACTTTGTGCTACGCTTCTGGCATCGCTCCGCGGGTATTTCCAGGGTCTCCAGATGATGACGCCTACCGCTGTTTCGCAGATTGTCGAACAGCTTGTTCGTGTTGTCACAATGATTGCTCTTGCCATTGTGCTCATGCCTTACGGTTTGGAATACGGTGCGGCCGGTGCTACTTTTGGTGCGGCACCCGGTGCCTTTATCGGTATCCTTGTACTTATTGCCTGCTATTTTATGACAAAGAGCTGGCGGAGAGAACTGGCATCCCAGCAGGATTCTCATATAAAGCCTCTTGGTGTCGGAACGATTCTGAAGCGCCTTTTGATACTGGCAGTCCCCGTTTCGCTGGCCAATATTATGCTTCCTGTTGTATCGAGTATTGATCTTTTCATTGTGCCCCGCCGCCTGGCCGTGGCAGGATTTTCCGTGGAAGAGGCGACCACGCTTTTTGGCTATTTGACAGGTATGGCGACAGCTCTCGTGAATATGCCGACTATTGTTACGGCATCCCTTGCGGCAAGTCTTGTTCCTGTTATTTCCGAGGCGGTGGCACAAAATAAGAGCGAGACGATCCTGAAACGAACGCATACCGCCATGCGGCTGGCGAACTTAATAACGATTCCTTCCTTCGTGGGGATGTGTGTCATCGCTACACCGATCTCTGCCATGCTTTACGCAATTCCTGATGCCGGTCCCTGTATTGCGGTCATGAGTTTCGGCGTGTTCCTTTTGGGCGTGCAGCAGGTCACTACGGGTGTTCTCCAGGGAATGGGAAAGACTGCTATTCCTTTTATCAATATGGTGGTGAGCGCGGCGGTAAAAGTATTCCTTTCGTGGAATCTGACAGCGATGCCCAGCTGGGGAGTTCTTGGGGCAGCATGGGCGACAAATGCGGATTTCGGTGTGGCGGCTCTCCTGAATTTATTTTTCCTCTATAAGTATCGGCGATACATGATGGATATCATGCATACGGTTAAACTTTTTATCGCGGCAGGGATCATGGGTGCTGTTGCTTATGGCGTGTATACGGGGCTCTATGGGATAATCCATAGCAATACACTGTCTACACTGGCGGCGATTTGCGCAAGCGGCATCGTGTATTGTATGGCTGCCATCATGCTTCGTGCTGTAAAAGGTGAAGATGTGGCAAGTATACCCAAAATTGGAGGAAAAATGGCGGCACTGATTGACCGCTGCAGTATTGTAAAAAAATAGGTATAACGGCACATTTGAGATGATGTGCCGTTTTTCTATAAAGAAACGGAGTCTGTTATGCAAGATTATGTGTGTCTCATGCGTAAGCTTTTAAAAAACGGGATACTTACGGAGAAAGATTCTTTCACTCTTATGAATGCGGAAGAGGCGGAACATATTTCTTTGCCTTTTTACGGCACGCTGATTATTACCGGTGCGGAAGATGAAGAACGACAGAAGGATATTTTTATCCGGTTGATGGAAATATGTGATGAAACGACACCGATTACTATATTAATGTATAATGGAAAAATTCTTAAGCATACAATTAAAGAGTTTAATAACAAAATTATATTTCCTGTGGAGGCAGTGATACTTAAAGCTCCAGAAATCATAAAAAAAGAGATGAAAAAATTCACTTTAAAACCGATTATTGATACGATGAAAACTCTTCGGGAACCAGGAGGGTGTCCCTGGGACCGGAGTCAGAATCATATGACGCTGCGGACATATTTTCTCCAGGAGGTATATGAAGTTATCGATGCTATCGAAGAAAATGACATATTAAATTTGAAAGAAGAATTAGGTGATGTACTTCTTCAAGTCGTTTTTCACGCGCGGATTGCAGAAGAAAATGGAGAGTTTTCTATGCAGGATGTGGTAGACGGTATTGCAAATAAAATGGTGAAACGCCATCCCTTTGTATTCGAAAAAATGAGCAAAGAAGACCTTTTTGCGGTGATTAAAAATTGGGAAAAGCGTAAAAGAAAAGAAAAAAACAGGAAATATCTGCTTTCCGGAATACCAAAATGCTTGCCAAGTCTGCTTTTAGCGTGTATAATTCAAAAGAAAGTTAGTTCTGTAGGGATTTATGACCTCACGGCTTTTCGTGAAGATGAAAAGCCGCTCTGGAGGAATGCCACTCAAAGAGAGGTACAGACAGGGAATAGAATGGGGGAAGAAAGTGCAGGAGCGTACCTTTTTGAGCTTGCCCGTGTCATGCAGGAAAAGGGAATTGATCCGGAACTTTCGTTACACTCTTTTTGTGTGAATCTCATGCGGCACTTCAGCGAATTTGAGGACGGTATCAGAGGATGCGGATCTTTTGATGCCTTGTCTCAGGAGAGGCTGGAAGAACTGTGGCAGGAATTCAATGCGAAAGTGTAAGTTAATCCATCGGGACTACAGCGGGATTTTCCGCAGAGTTAATTAAAGGAGGATGTTTAGTTATGAACAAGACAGAACTCATCAGTGCAGTTGCCCAGACGGCAGAAATGACAAAGAAAGATTCCGAAAAAGCAGTTAAAGCGGTAATCGATGTTATTTCCCAGGCCCTTGTAAAGGGAGATAAGGTTCAGCTTATCGGTTTCGGTACATTCGAAGTCCGTCAGCGCAAAGCCCGTGAAGGCCACAACCCGGCGACCCAGAAAGCTATCAAGATTCCGGCTTCCAAGAGCCCGGCTTGGAGAGTTTCCAAACAGCTGAAAGAAAGAGTAAACTCTAAGAAAGCTGCTAAGAAAGCAAAGAAATAATTCAGCCCAAAAGCTGTGTCGAAAGAGACTGCAATCCCTCTTTCGACACGGCTTTTTGCTTGGAAGAAATAAAGATGCAGTAATACTCGAAAGGGAACCAGTCTTTCTGTGAATGATGAATAGAAGCATTATTTTACTTAAAGAAAGAGGCAGCCCTTCTGTTTTCCATCCGTTTCAGCCCATGATAAATTTTATTTTGGAGAGTTGTCGCTTATCATTCCGCAAACAGAAGGAGAGAGGTGGTTTTATTCAGTAAATGTCGATAGTACAGGTGCATTTTATTGTTTTTTTTGCTATACTGGACATAAGTATATATTTCTGTAAGTAATCGTATATTCGGAAATTTTCTGTATACAATCTTTCTGTATGAAAGGTGTGGGGGCCATGCAGGAGCATCTAAAGATAGCTTACTCGAGAAAAGCATTGGAAACTTTCGGTGCGGTAGAGAAAAGGGATATTGTAGATGTATTTCAAACGGATTTTACCGATGTGGCCGCTGTGGTGGTGACTGATGAGGACGGGGATGCACTACGAAATCCGCGGATCCATGCTTTTGAGATTCCTGTGTTTCTGATCCTGTCGGCTGCAGGTAAAAAACATGATGAATTGATCGGGCAGGCATACAGTATTATCGATCCTACCGATGGGGATCACCATTTATATGCGCGGCAGATTGAAGGCGCCGCAGATCGATACGAGAGCGGGCTGCTGCCTCCTTTTTTCAAACAACTGATGGAATATGTGGAGCGGGGAAATACGCAGTTTGACTGTCCCGGGCATCAGGGGGGAGCTTATTTCAGAAAACATCCTGCGGGAAGAATATTCTATAATTTTTACGGCGAGAATACCTTTCGTGCCGATCTCTGCAATGCAGATGTGGCTATGGGGGATCTTCTCATTCATGAGGGCCCGGCGTTAGAGGCCCAGCGTCACGCGGCGCGTGTTTTTCATGCGGATAAGACATATTTCGTCCTTACCGGTACATCGGGGGCCAATAAGGTCGTTCTGGATGCTCTTTTAGCGCCGGGAGATATTGTTCTTTATGAAAGAAATAACCATAAATCTATCAGCTATGGCGCATTGATACAAGCAGGTGCTGTTCCGGTCTATTTAGAGACGGCGCGGAATCCCTTTGGCTCAATTGGCGGTATCTTAGAACATTGTTTCAATGAAGAATATATCCGCATGGTCATCGCGGAAAAAGATAAAAAGAAGGCGAAGGCAAAACGGCCTGTCAGAGTGGCGGTCATACAGTTGGGAAATTATGACGGCTGCATTTATAATGCCCGCCAGATTGTAGAAAAGATCGGCCATCTCTGCGATTATATCTATTTTGATTCCGCCTGGGTAGGGTATGAGCAGTTCATCCCTATGCTCCGTGACTGCAGTCCGCTGCTTTTGAATCTTGGACCGGATGATCCGGGAATCATCGTATCCCAGTCCGTCCACAAGCATCAGGCGGGGTTTTCCATGTCATCCCAGATTCATAAAAAAGATGCGCATATTAAAGGACAGGAACGGTACTTGCCTCATAAACGCTTGAATAATTCTTTCATGGTGAATGCGTCTACATCTCCTTTTTATCAGGTCTTTGCATCGCTGGACATGAATGCCCGTATACAGGAGGGAGAAGGCGGAGCGCTTTTGTGGAAAGAATGTATGGAGCTTTCCGTGGAAGCGAGAAAGGCAGTTATCCGCAACTGCAAGTATCTGAAGCCTCTCGTTCCTCCTGTGGTTCACGGCAAGAATTGGGAAGAATGGGATACGGAAGAAATTATTAATGATATTGCTTATTTTACTTTTGAACCGGGCGGGAAATGGCATTCTTTCCAAGGATACGGAAAAGGACAGTATTTTATTGATCCCATGAAACTTCTCTTTACTACGCCGGGAATCAATGTAGAAACCGGACGGTATGAAAAGTTTGGTATTCCCGGGATCGTGCTTGCTAATTATCTCAGGGAAAATGCCGTGATTCCCGAAAAGTGCGATTTAAATGATATTCTCTTTATCATAACGCCGGCGGAAACTAAGGCGAAGATTAATAACCTGATTTCAAGGATTCTCCATTTTGAAGCGTTTGTAGATAATGATGCCCCTATGGCAAAGGTTCTTCCCAATATTTATCATACGTATCAGGATAAGTATGCAGGATATACGATTCGCCGGCTTTGCCAGGAAATGCATGATTTTTATAAGGAACGTAAGGTCAATGTCCTCCAAAAACATTTGTTTCTGAAAAACTATTTTCCCATATACAGTATAAGCCCGCAGGAAGCGAATTATGAGCTTGTCCGCGGACATGGCGAGCTGATCGATTTAGCAGAAGCGGAGGGGCGCGTGGCATTGGAAGGGGGAGTTCCTTATCCGCCGGGGGTTCCTTGCATTCAGCCGGGGGAAAAATGGTCGAAAACGGCTATTGCTTATTTCATGGCACTGGCAGAAGTATTCAATCTTTTTCCGGGTTTCACTCCGGAACTGCAGGGGGTATATATGGAGCGGGCAGCTGATGGGAAGTTCCATGTGTATGCCCAGGTACTAAAAAAGGAGTATGAAAAAATCTTATAATGGAAAAGTGAAAGACAGGCTGCATGCCGGAACTTTTTGCTGAATAGCTTTTCCCATTGAAAACCACCGGAACACGAAGCCCGGTGGTTTTCAGTGGGAAATATATCAATTTAATGGGAGATGATCAGCTTTAAGCTATTTTGCTGTTATCTTCTTTTGCTTTTTCCAAATCAAATTTGTCAGAAGCAAATCCGTAGAGGGTCCAGCCTAAGAAGGTAACGATCGCACCGTAAGTCATTGCTTCAAATCCGGAAGCATAGCATGCATAGAGACTGTAGATGGAAGCAATGAAAGCAATGAAGGTCGTTGTCTTTAATTCGCTTCCTTCGTGGCCGGCGGCTTTCATGATAACGATAATGGCGGCCATGCAGAGAAGGTAAGGAATAATATTGGTAATTGTTGCCAAATTGACCAATGTTTCAAACTGTTCATTCAGGGAAGGGCTGATAGTCATGAGGCCAAAGAGAGACTGGATGCAGGTAATTGTAACCATACCCACGATCGGTGCGCCTTTGGATGTAATCTTCTGCAGGAATGCAGGGAAGTAGCCTTCATCAGCACCGGCTTTGAATACGTTGGCGATGGTAAACTGCCAGCCAAGGAGGGAACCGAAGCAGGAGAGAACCATGAGTCCCATGATGATGTGTCCTACTGTGCCGCCGAACATGTGGGCAAATACCATTCCGAAAGGCGCGGTGGATTTCAGAAGTTCAGATGCGGGAACGATTCCGAACATGATATTTGTGGAAACGATGTAGCAGGCTGCCGCAAGGAGTGTGCCGCCAAGAACGGCTTTCGGCACATTAACTTCCGGATTGTCAACAGCATCGGCGTTGGCACAGGCGGATTCCATACCGAGGAATGCCCAAAGGGTCATGGTAATGGAGTTTGTGGCCGCTTCGCCGAAAGCCATATTATTCACATTCCAGTTGGCTATATACATATCGGTTGAGAACCAGCCCCAGCCGATAACAGCAAGTCCGATACATGGGATAATGACGCCCCATACGGTAATGGAGGAAACGCCGCCGGTATATTTCGGACCGCCGAAGTTTAGGACGGTAGCCAGCCAAAGTACGCCTATTGTGGCGATAGCCGTGAAGAGCGGATTAAGCGTGGTGCCGAGAAATCCGCAGGCGTAACCTACAGCAGAAATGGCGATCGCAGTATTTGCGAAAACCAGAGAAACGCCGTAGGTGTAATTAGCCATGAAGTTACCGGCTTTTCCAAAAGAATATTCCGCATAGCCGCCCATGCCGCCGCCTTTTTTACTGTACATGCCGCATTTGGCAAATACATAAGCCAGGCACATGGAGCCCACTGCGGTAACCAGCCAGGATACGATAGAAAGCGCGCCTACCTGGGCCAGTTTGGTGGGGAGCATGATAATGCCGGAACCCATCATGTTCACTGCTGTCAGGATGGTGAGTTGCATAACGCTCATTTTATTGCTTTGACTCATAATATTATAATCTCCTTTTATGATTTCAGGATTTGGACCGGCATGGGCAGGAACTCTTTAATCGGGTTCCTGCCTGTCGGTTCGGTATATCTTGTATAAATCGTAAACTTGCTTTCTTACTTCTTATCAAATTCCTTCTTCATGACGTAGCCGTAAGCATGTTTCTTGCCGTCTTCCGCTTCCTGGACATAAACGCCCTGGATTTCCGGAGCAAAGCCGGGGAGCTGATTAATGCCTTCTACAAGGTCAAGGAAGTATTTAACGGCAGTTTTGGACCATCTTTCACCCGGGTGGATGCAGAGTACACCTGGCGGATAGGGAAGTGCACCTTCCAGCGCGAGGCGGCCTTCCGCCTGTTCCAAGTCCACCAGTTCGCCATGTCCGCGCATGAATTCATACTGGGCTTCCTGCGGATTAATGACGTATTCCGGCAGGTAGTCATGCAGGAAGAGGTTTTTCTGAAGGGTGAAGACTTTTCTGTCCTTATAAAAATCATGCATTTCCTGGCAAAGCTGGCGGATCGTATATCCTTTGTATTTGTCTTCGTAGGCTTTATAGATGGACGGAAGCACTTCCGCCATCGGAGCATCTTCATCAATCAACTTTTCAAAACGGATCAGTTTGGCAACGAGATCGTCCATCTTAGTTTTGCTTTCCGCCGGAGTCATGAGGAAAAGGATATCGTTTAAATCGCATTTTTCCGGAATGATTCCGTTTTCGCGGAGATAGTTTGCCAGGATATTGCCGGGAATACCGAATTCTTCATAGCCGCCGTTTTCAATGTCAATACCACAGGTTACGAATTGGAGTTTCATCGGGTCGATGAAATACTGTCCTTTGCCGTATCCTTCAAAGCCATGCCACTTGGCGCCCGGTTCAAATGCCCAGTAATCCATATCGTTTGCCATCTTTTCCGTATCGCCATCTTCCCATTTTTTGCCGTTTACAACAGGCGGAACGAGAGGACGGATATAGTGGCAGTTGCGGAGAATCTGCTTACGTGTTTCGATAACGGTTTTAACAGCTTCTACCCACAGTTTTTTACCTGCTTCGCCTTCATGCATTTTTGCATTTACGTCAAGTGCGGCAAAGAGCTGGTACAGCGGAGATGTAGAGGCATGCATCATGAATGCGTTGTTCACCCGTTTATGCGGTACATAACGATCTTGTCCTTTAATGTGGGAGTCTTTCTTGTGTACCTGGGAAGTCATGGAGAAACCTGCTTGCTGTTTGTGGACGGACTGAGTAACGAAAATCCCCGGATCTTCCGGTCCAAGCTCTAAAAGCAGCGGACTGCAGTCTTTCATCATCGGAATGAACTGCTCATACCCTACCCAGGCGGAATCGAAGAATATGTAGTCGCAGAGATGGCCGATTTTGTCGACAACCTGACGGGCATTATAAATGCAGCCGTCATATGTGCCGAGCTGGATGACCGCCATGCGGATCGGACGTTTTGCTTTCGCTTTTACGGGATCTTTTTCGGCAACGAGTTTGCGGATATATTCTTCGTCAAAGCAGTGTTCAAGAATGCCGCCGATAGAACCGAAAGCGTTTCGCGCCGTTTCCAGATATACCGGGGTGGCGCCGGCGAGAACAAGAGCACCATGGTCTATAGATTTGTGGTTATTTCTGTCGAAGAGGACAATATCACCAGGAGCGAGAACCGCATTTAAAACAACTTTATTGGAGGTAGATGTCCCGTTCAGTACGAAATATGTTTTGTCGGCATTGTATACACGGGCTGCATGTTTTTGCGCGGACAGAGCAGGACCTTCATGAATGAGGAGATCACCCAATGCGACATCCGCATTGCAGAGATCGGCGCGGAATGTATTCTCACCGAAGAAATCGTAAAAAGCGCGGCCTGCCGGATGTTTACGGAAGAAAGCACCGCCTTGGTGGCCGGGGCAGTCGAACTGGGAATATCCGTTTTCAACATACTTCTCTAAGTCTTTAAAAAAGGGAGGAAGTACATTTTCTTCATAATGGGCTGCAGCGCTTTCGATCTGGCGGGAATAAAAATCGTGATCAGTCTCATTTAAATCAATGACGCGGTATACCTGTTTGATTATTTCATCGCTTACGTGGCTGTCTGCATCTTTAATAAGCATGACAGGAATTTTAAAAGCGCCAATCATTTCATTTTTCAGCACATCAGAATCTTGTTCGGTAATGACAACAGCAGCCACGTCAGTGTAGTCTGTATTGTTTACATCGATGATTTCGCGGCCACCAACGGCGCCGAAAGCTTGGAGAGCATTTTCCGAATAAGCGATCTTTAGTTTTTTCACAGTAATAACCTCCTAAACAAATAACTTAGAAACACAGATCCGCAATGTACTCGTCCGTGTGCACTTCGGTGAGTCACTCTGCGGTTATGCCCTTCTGGGGAGCATGTGTTTTCGACATCTTCATCATAGGATAGATTTTAATACTATTCCAATACCATTTTATAAGGAAAATATCCATATGGTACATCTAATATCATAAAAGATATTTATAAATAATAAATTATAAAATAATGTATAAAAAGTTATTATTAAATATTCAATAAATTAAATATTATTCCAAAACATATATTTTCATCTTGAAAGAATTTTTTCTTTATATTACTAATAAGAACAGGATAAAAGGGGTTGTATATTAAATAAAATCTTAAGGAAAGATCGAAAGTAAAAATATAAAAATGTATATTATTAAAATAATGAAAGGAATTAACTAATATGCCTCCAAAAGAATAAATATATTTATTTTGATATGACAAAGAGAAATAATGGGATTTTTGAGTAAAATCATAGAAGGGAAAATGCCAAGTCTCTCCAAATTATTTGATATGTATATCAAAAATAATATGAATGATTGAAGGATATATGTATAAAGAAAAAGCTTATCCGATAATCCTGACGAATAAATGAATAAAATGAAAATTTAATAACAATAATGATATCAAATTATATCTATAGTGATATAGTTTGATCAAAATAAAAAGACGCCCGATGAAAGGCGTCGATTTAATTCGATCTAATTAAAATTTAAAGAAGGGGAGAGTTGTAACTTGCCGCGTTTTGAACAAATTCCCAAAAATTATCAATGATATATTCTTGGAGCAGAACCGCTACGAGAGATAATTGAGAATCCGTGTGCCATGAAAGATTCAGGTGACGGTAGCATTTGTCGTCAGTAAGGAATGCCATCTTTATGTGTTCTCCGCGGGCAGCGTACCAGGTGAGCTGCGGGATAACGGCGATACCGAGACCCGCGTGGATAAATTCACGGACGGTATTGGGATTATCGCTTTCCATGACTACATTTGCTTCAAATCCTGCAGAAGCGCAAAGATCATCAATTGTTTTTCTAAGCCACATTCCTTTCGGCGGAGCAATGAATTTGGCAGTTGCCAGATCCGATAGAGAGAGGCGGCTTTCGTTTGCGTAAGTGCTGTCTTTCGGCATGATTACAATGAGGTTTTCCTTGAAAAGCGTTACCGTGTGGGGACTGTCGATTGGCTCATTGCTTGAAAAAAGGGTCAGATCCGTTTCTTGAGAATGGAGATGATGCAGAGAACGATTGCGGATATCCAGAATGGCTTCCGGATGTTCCTGACGAAATTTCATGAGAAAGACGGGGATCAGTTGGGCAGCGGATTCTATATTAAGCGTAACTGTCATCTGCTGAAGATTTTTTGATTCATTCAGATCTGTTTTAAGCTGATCCAGTTCCGCAAGAAAACTTTTTGCATGCTTCAAAAGAATTTCTCCGTCTCGTGTCAGTTTAATATTCCTTCCTTTCCGTTCAAACAGTGCGACACCCAGTTCTTTCTCTATGCCGCTGATCATTCTGGAGAGGGCCGGCTGGGCGACATGAAGGCTTTCGGCGGCGTTTGTGAGATGCTGCATTTCTGCAGTTCTTTGAAAATAGAGCAGTGAGGTGAAATTCAGTTTCATATTTTCTCCGGTTTTTATCAGTGCAATATATACAGCGATATAGCGATATAAAGTATAACAATTAAATCATAAAATATATATCAAAAACAGTATATCATAAAGCGGGGATGCGGAAAATGGGTTACCCGGAAGCGGGGATAAAGTGGAAATGGTTAGGAAATAAAAATTTCTGAGGGATATTTGTATTTAACAGAAATACGGACTCATCGAGGAGAGAATCGCCTATAACTTGTAAAAACTTGATTTTTAAGTGTTATAGTTATATACTATAAATGGGTATTGAATATACCTTTAATAATATTTGCAAAAATTTATCGGGGAAGGAGATGAGAGTATGGCATCCTCTGTGGATATGGAATTGGGAGATATGATGTATGAACTTTGCCTAATGGCGCTTTTCTTTGTAGAAGGAGCAAATCTGCTTGTGCCTTTTCGTGAAAATTTCAATTTCAAACGAATTGTGGCCAGATTCTCTTCTTTCTTCAAAGGGTTCATCGGCGCAGGGGGATGGAGGCTGAAAGCCCAAAAACCGTTGGGCACGGTAAAAATACATACACGGGCTGTCGTTTTGAATGACAGAAGGATATGGCTCTTTACAGGGACATATCTACAAAAGCGTCTGCGTGAAATCATTTCACTGCGGAAATATATTGATCATAGCCGGGTCAGTGCTGACCTGTTTGTTATTTAAAAGCAGAAAGGTTGGCTGATCTTGCAAAAGATGCACTTTGGTGTATTGGCAGTCAACTTTCAAAGAAAATCTTCTTGATTGACCATGCTTGTCCAACATATAGGACAGGAAGCCTGTATTAAAAGAGAAGTACAGGAAATCAATATGGAGGGTTCCACCAGTTTCAGGAATCCAAAATCAGACGCTCGGCGTCTTTTTTGATGGTGATTTAAGGAGAGAAAAATGAAAACCGGATTATATAGTGATATGAAAAAGCTGCTTTCAGTCACATTTCCTATCTTAGTAGCGCAGCTTTCCACCATGGGAATCAATTTTATAAATACGACAATGGCAGGCCATGCGGGAGCAGATGATTTGGCCGGGGTTTCAGTAGGGACAGGGATCTTCTTTCCTTTTGAAGGTGCGGCTATCGGGCTTCTGATGGCAGGGACGCCTATAATTGCCCAATTAATTGGGAAGAATGAAAAATCATCCATTCCTTTCGTGGTGCGTACAGGCATATACATAGCACTTGCACTGAGCATGCTGTTGTTTGCAGGATATTTCTTTTTTGCTGATGAGGTTGTCAGCAGCATGGGACTCACGGCTGAAGTGGAATATATTGCAAAGAATTATATTTTTGCCATGGTAGTGGCAATGGTATTTATTTCTCTTATTATTCCGCTTCGCTCTTTGACGGATGTGGCAGGAAGCACGGCTACTTCTATGAAACTTTTTCTTTCTGCGCTTCCTATCAATGTCGTTTTGAATTATTTTCTGATTTATGGTCATGGCGGGCTGCCTCGCCTTGGCGGTATCGGTGCAGGCGTTTCGGCGGCAATTACGTACTTTTTCGTACTGCTGATGTTCCTTTATGTGATTCATAGTGACGAAAGATTTATGGGAAAGGAAATATTCGCTTCCGGCAAGAGCCGTTTTTGTGACTGGAAAGAATATATGAGTGTGGGAATTCCGAGCGGATTATCCGTTTTCATGGAAATGGGACTTTTTGGGGCGATTATTATTTTCATGGCACGGTTTGGCACGGAAACACTTGCAGCATATCAGGTTGCCGATAATTTTGCGAACATGGCATACATGGTGCCGCTGTCCTGTTCCATGGCGCTCACCATTTTAGTGGCTCGTGCCGCAGGTGCGAAAGATCATGCTCTTGCAAGACGGTACGCCAAAGCGGGAATTCTTATGTCCGTGGGATTTTCTGCGGCGGAAGTTTTTTTGACGGCGATTTTCCGTGAACAGATCGGACTGGTCTATACTGATGATGCTGCAGTTATTGCTATCGCATCGCAATTCCTGATTTTTGCTTCAGGGTTCCAGTTCTTTGATTCTATCTCTGCGCCGGTGCAGGGGATCCTTCGCGGCTATAAAGATGCTAAAGTGCCTTTTATCCTTCTTTTGGCGGCTTACTGGGGGGCTTGTCTCCCTGTAGCCCTGTTCCTTGACCATCAATTGGACATGGCCGCCGTTTCTTACTGGATCGGTCTTGATGTGGGGGTGGCGGCATCAGCGGTATTTATGGCTATCCGTCTTTTTACTTTGGAAAGCGGGTTCATGGAAAATACGGCGGTTGCGTCCTTTTGCGGAAGGCTGTCTTTGGAACCGGCTTATGACAATGGAACTTATAGCGTAAAGGCGGAAGTTTTGACGAATATAAAAATTATATGGCAATACTGCAGGAAAATCGGAAATAATCTTTTTGTACCACAGGAAAAAATTGTGGAAATACGGGGGCACGTGCTTACAGGTATCCAGCGCAAGGTCATAGGCCATGCTGCGCGGGCTTATGTGCCATAGCGCTGCTCCAGGATACAATGATTTCTTTAAGGCAAAAAATCGGAAGGCATATTTTCCTCTTTGGAGAATATGCCTTCCGATTTTTCATGTGAGCAGAAAGTCCTGCAAGTCATGAGGCGTTTTAAAAATAAAATCCGCCCCGGCATCGGCGAGTTCATCCAGGCTGCCGTAACCCCATGCTGCCCCGGCAGATGTGATTTTATTTGCTTTTGCGCCAAAGATGTCATAGTTTTTGTCACCGATCATAATCGTGGAGGAAAGGAATTTTTCATCGAGGGCGGGTGTCATTCCGATTTCCTTCAGTTTGATGAAAGTCTTTTTGATAATACGTGTTTTTTGGTCGAAATCTGCCTTGTTTTTCATTTCGTCGGAAGGATTGCTGCCGACAATCACATCAAAGTAAGAGGTAAAGGAAAAGTCTTTCAGTATTTTATGCACCAGCGGCCACGGTTTGCTGGAAGCGACGGCGGTGATCATGTTTCTTTGCTTCAAGGCGGATAAGAGTTCATTGATACCTTCGTAGGGGGCGGAATCAAAGATGCCTTTATTATCATACTGCTCGCGGAACTTCATAATGACCGCCAGTGTATCTTTTTCTGACAGGCCATAGATTTTTTGTATTTGCACATTCAGCGGCGGACCGATGAATGATTTAAGTGTAGCAGGATCTGTTTCATTAATGCCTGCTGCTGTAAGCCCGTACTGCATGGCTTTTATGATGCCTGGACCGGAAGCAGAAATAGTGCCGTCTAAGTCGAAAAGAATATATTTATAAGTCATGTGATACTCCTTCTGATCAATTAAATTCAGTATATCAAAAAGAAGGAAAGACAGCGAGAGTAAGAAAAAAGGAAGAGCCTTATGTTTATTGTGGTCTCATGATTTTTTTGATATTCTTAAGGCAAAGAAAGGTTATATATTATGCAGGAGGGAATTATGTATATCGATGGAAAAGTTTGGATAGGGAATAATGATCAGGGGGAACGGATCGGCATCATTCCGAAGATGGTGAACCGTCACGGTCTTGTTGCCGGTGCAACAGGCACAGGCAAGACGGTTACGCTCAAAGTCATGGCGGAAACATTCAGCGATATGGGTATCCCTGTATTTATGGCGGATGTCAAAGGTGATATCGCAGGAATGATGAATCCCGGGACAGACAGCGAAGATATGCAGAAACGCATCGAGAAGTTCAATCTGACGAATGCGGGATTCGCCTACAAAGGATATCCTGTTACTTTATGGGATATTTACGGTGTAAAAGGAATCCAGCTCCGTACCACCATTTCTGAAATGGGACCGATGCTTCTTGCCCGTATCCTTGATTTGAATGATCTCCAAAGTGATATCCTCACGATAATATTTAAGATTGCCGATGATCGTAAGTGGTTCCTTATTGACACGAAAGATTTGAAGTCCGTCCTGAATTATGTGAGTGATCACCGTGGGCTTTTTGAAGGAGAATACGGGAAAATGAGTCCGGCCTCTATCAGCACGATCGTCCGTACGGTAGTGGCTCTTGAAGCAGCCGGCGGCGATGTGTTCTTCGGTGAACCGGCTCTCCGTGTTTCCGACTGGCTGACATTAGGTGACGGCGGCAAGGGGATGATCAATATTCTTGACAGTGAAAGTCTGATCAATAATGGCAAGATGTATTCCGCCTTTCTTCTCTGGATGCTGTCCGAACTCTTTGAAACACTTCCCGAGGTGGGTGATCTGCCTAAACCCAAGATGGTTTTCTTCTTCGATGAGGCTCATCTCCTGTTTAATGGAGCGCCCAAACAGCTTTTGGATAAAATTGAACAGGTGGTTAAGCTGATTCGGTCCAAAGGAGTGGGGGTATATTTCTGTACACAAAATCCGAAAGATATTCCCGACGGTGTTTTAGCGCAGTTGGGGAATAAAGTGCAGCACGGTCTTCACGCATATACGCCGTCTGACCAGAAAGCAGTCAAAGCGGCGGCTATGTCTTTCCGTGCGAATCCTGCATTTGATACGGAAGAAACGCTTACTTCTCTCGGGACGGGAAAGGCGGTTGTTTCTTTCCTTGGGGAAGACGGTGTCCCGGGCATGGCGCAGAAGGTATCTGTTCTTCCGCCGCAGTGCAGTATGGGCAGTATTGGGGACGGGCAGCGGGAGCAGTCCGTTAAGTCAAGTCTTTTTTACAGTAAATATGCGGAAGGGTATGATCCGGAATCGGCTTATGAGATCCTGATGCGTTTAGGGCAGGAGGAACAGGCAAGAGAGGAACAGGCAGCGGCAGAAGCGGCGCAGGTGAAAGAAGATGCGCGCCTGACAAAAGAACAGGCGAAGGCAGATGAGAAAGCGGCTCGTGAAGCGGAAAAAGAATCGGCGGCAAAGAACCGGGCCATAAAATCCGTGGGGAATTCCGTACTGGGGACAATCGGCCGTGCGGCGGGAAGATCGATCGGCGGCAGCGTAGGCGGAAGTCTGGGCAGGAGTGTGGGCGGAAATCTTGGAGCAAGCCTTGTCCGCGGACTTCTGGGAACTTTTTTTAAACGGTAACGACTACCTGTTTTTCTTCTGGAGGTTTATGATGAAAAGACTTTTAGCGGCAGGCAGTATCTGTGTATTCCTCTTTTTGGGGGTTATCGGCTGTGGAGGAGAAAGTATGGCGGGATATCAGAAGATTCCGGCGGCGGAAGCAAAAAATATGATGGATAAAGGCGGTGTGACTGTTGTCGATGTACGTCGTGAAGAGGAATACAAAACGGGGCATATTTCCGAAGCGGTTCTTTTGACTAATGAAACCATCGGCAACGAACCGCCGGCACTTCTTCCGGATAAGAATGCCGTAATTCTTGTGTACTGCAGAAGCGGTGTAAGAAGCAGACAGGCATCTGAAAAACTGATTAAATTGGGATATAAAAAGGTATTTGATATGGGTGGTATCAAGGATTGGCCTTATGATGTCGTTACATAAATTTTGAAATTAGGAATATATGATAAAAACGCATGTTTTCCAGGGGAAGGAGAATCTTATGGAGTTCAAAATTAAATATTATAAGGATCTGGTGTCTTTTCACATACCGGATCAAAATGTATTGGGGAATATCCTTCCCAATACGGCACCTGCTGCGGTATCAGAGGCGGAAGAAGTAGCCCGTGCCCTTTCTGTTCCTTTTGGAACCCCCAGATTGTCTGAAATTGTCAGATCCGGAGAGAAGATTGTAATTGTTACCAGTGATATTACCCGCCCCGTACCGTCAAAGATTATCATTCCCCGCCTCTTGGATGAATTGGGAAAGGCAGGGGTGAAAGATGAGGATGTGACGATTGTCTTCGGTCTTGGCAGCCATCGTAAGCAAACTGAAGAAGAACAGAAATCTCTTGTGGGAGAAGAAGTGTACAGTCGTGTGAAATGCGTTGACAGTGATCCTGAAGATTGTGTGCACCTGGGCGTTTGCAAGAATGGTACGCCGGTGGATATATTCCGTACAGTGGCGGAAGCGGACCGACGCATTTTGGTGGGAAATGTGGAATACCATTATTTTGCAGGGTACAGCGGCGGCATGAAAGCAATTATGCCGGGGGTTTCCTCTCGTGCCGCTATCCAGGCCAACCATAAAAATATGATTCGTCCAGGGGCATTTGCAGGAAATTTGACAGATAATCCGGTTCGTGATGATATTGAAGAAACAGCTGACTTTATTTCTGTTGATTTTATTTTAAACGTAGCGCTTGATGATCATAAGCGGATTGCCTTTGCCGCAGCGGGACATCCTGTGGAGGCCCATCGCAAGGCCTGTGCCTTTCTTGATAAAATATACAAGAAAAAAGTGAAAAAAGCGGCAGATATTGTTATTGTTTCTACCGGTGGCTATCCGAAAGACATCAATTTGTACCAGGCGCAGAAATCTATCGATAACGTGAAACATATTGTGAGAAAGGGCGGCATTATGATTGTGGCGGCCAGCTGCCGTGAAGGATACGGCAGTGATGTATTTGGCAAGTGGATTAATACATACAGCACGCCCGATGAACGGATTGAAGAAATACAAAGGCATTTTGAATTGGGCGGGCACAAATCGGCAGCTCTTGCCATGGTGCAGAAAAATTGTGATATTTATCTGGTGACTGATATGGAAGATAAACTGGTGGAGAAGGCAAACATGGTTCCTTTCCATAATCTCCAGCAGGCGGTAGATGCGGCATTTGCCCAAATGGGGGAAAAAACGGCAGCGTATGTCGTTCCTGTCGGCGGTTCGACGCTTCCTGTACTGGAATGAATGATTATTGGTGGAAAGTGAGTATTTAAAAACACGGTATCCTATATGGATCCGTGTTTTTTTGATGCGAAATCCGATCAGGCGGAATACTGGAGTTCAAATTACAGTTCAAAGAAGATGCCGATGGCGGCAGAAACGGCAATGTAAATAACAGGATGCTTTTTAAACCGCCAAAGCGCATACCACATAATGACAGCAAGAAGAATGCATTTCCAGTCAAAGAAAGATAGGATATTTGGTGCCGGGATATCATTTTTTATGTTAAGGAGAGATATTTTTGCCACGCCCAGCCCGGCTGCTGTAATTAAAGCGATGGAACAGGGGCGGAGTCCGTAGAAAATTTTTTCCACAAGCAGGGCATTCTTAAATTTATCCAGTGCTTTTGAAACCGCTGTAATAACGAAGAGCGCCGGTGAGGTAAGAGACAGCGTTGCCCAGATGCCGCCGGCAATACCGAGGGTCTGATAACCTGCGTAAGTCGCCATGTTGACGCCCAGCGGCCCGGGAGTAGATTCGGAGATGGCGATCATATTGGCGATATCCGCTGTGGAAAACCAACCGGTAGATTCGGAGATGGCATAGAGGAAAGGGAGTGTTGCCAGTCCTCCGCCTGCGGCAAAAAGTCCCGCCTTAAAGAATTCCCAGAAGATCTGGAACCAGATCATTGCGCCACCTTGCCTTTCTTCCCTGCATCAGGCATGAAAATGTACCCTGCTGTTCCCGCGAAAATGACAGAGAATACCGGCGAGAGAGAGGAGAAAAGGGAGATCAGAAGAATGGAAAGAAAAATGAATGCTGTTCTTTTATCAGTAATGGATTTCCTGCCTAATTTGATGACAGTGTCAAAAATCAAGACGCATACGCAGATACGGATGCCGGCGAAAGCATGGATAACAAACGGATTTGCTGCAAAGCTGGAAAGAAATATGGCAATAGCAGTAATGATAAGCATGGAAGGAGTAATGACACCTAAGGTGGCAGCCAGGCCGCCTGAAAAACCTTTTTGTTTATATCCTACAAAGGTGGCTACATTGACAGCAATCATGCCGGGCGTGCACTGGCCGATGGCAAAATAGTCCATCAGCTCTTCTTCGGTACTCCATTTTTTATTTTCCGCTACTTCCCGCTGCAGGATAGGAAGCATGGCATATCCTCCGCCAAAAGTGACGGCGCCCATTTTAAAAAAAGTGAGAAATAAATCCCAAAGCATAAGCAGATCCTCTTTTATAATGACTGGCATTTTTAGATTATTATAGACCTTAACAAGATAAAATGGAAAAGAAAAATCCCGCAACGTGAGGGGGCGGGATTTACGGGATACAGTTACTTTTCTGTTTTTGCTTCAGCGGCTTTTGCCTTTTCTTCTGCTTCCATTTGTTTAAACGCTTCTGCCATCTTAATTTTGCGGATGACGGCCTGTCCTTCCGGGCTCTTCAGGTAAACGAGGGTAGATTTCGGAACCATACGGTAAACTGTCTCCCAGTCATCTTCGGAAAGGGCTTTCCGTACGGTGGAAGCGCTGACGACCTGGTGGCCCTTTTGTTCTCTTGGGATGACTTTCAGTTCAATACCGTTGTTGGCAAAAACTTCGCGCATGGCTCGGTTGTAAGCAAGTGTAGTTTTATCAGTCGGTTCCTCGCCTACAAAACGAACAGTGATATTCAGAGCGGGTGCGATACGCGTAGCAAATACGGTGGCATCCAGCTTCGTCTGCGCCGCCAGCTCATCGGTGCCCTTAATGAAGTATGTCGGGAAAGTGGCGTTGGAGATAATGTAGTCGCCCCCGCTGATGACGGAAACACCTTTCATATCTTTAACACCCTGCTTAATGAGTGAAAAGCGGTCAGAGAATGGGAATATGGAACGGTCTTCCTGCACGGCAAAAATGATGACCTCATCGCAGTTATTAACAGCATATTCTACAAGAGAACGATGCCCTAAGGTGAAAGGATTGCAGTTCATGACGATAGCGCCGCGGTTCTTACCCTCACCGGTACCGAGGATGGAACGGACACGGTTCAGGTAGTCTTCCAATGTGTCCTGTCCGCGCTCCAGAAGACCCGCATAAGGTTCGGCTACGGCCACTTCTTTGAAACCCATATGGGCAAAAACGGGGACGTTCTTCGGCTTGGTGAAGATTTGGTTTCCTGTAATGCCGCGGCGGTTGGATTCGCCCTGGAGGTTACGGATGATACGATGGGTAAGCCCCTTTTTCTGGTAATCTTTACTGATGGCGATATCTCTCATGACACGGCCGCCGAGAGAGCCTGTGCCGATAAGTTTCCCATCATCGAAAAGTCCCATGGTATAATCAATGTTTCCTGTGAAAGTCAGATCAAATTCTTTCAGGAATTCTACAACTCTTGCTTTTTCTTCAGGATCTGTCAAAAAAATTTCTCGTTCTGTAATCATTATTTGCTCCTTATAAGTAAAAATGATGAAGAATAAGTATACTCTTTAAATAAAAATGTAAATGCTATTTATTGATAAGCAAGTATATTATAGCACGAGTAATAAAAAGGCGTAAAGAAGAAATGATATTAGATTCTGAATAAATCTATAAAAGGGATTAGAGTACAAAAGTAATACGGCAGATATCTTACAGAGAGTTTGCAATTTAAAGGGAAGCCTTGTATAATATAGAAGCTTGTTTTACACAAGCAACTTCCTGGCCCATGGGGAGCATGGGACATAGGTCCGAAAAGGAGGCGATTTCGTGAAAAAGTATGAAGTTATGTTCATCGTGGACATTGCAAATGAAGAAGTGATTCAGGCTGCAGTGAAGCTGGTGCAGGATACGATCGTTCGTATCGGCGGTACAGTAACCAAGGTTGATGAATGGGGCAAACGTCATCTGGCGTACGAAGTCAAGCATCAAAATGAAGGCTATTATGTAGTCATTGACTTTGAAGCTGACCCGTCACAGATTGCGGAACTTGACCGTATCATTAAGATCCATGAAGAAATTATTCGTCATATCATTGTTAAGCAAGATGACTAAGGGATCGAGGTAAAGACTATGAATTCAGTTCAGGTAATGGGTAATCTGGCGAGGGATCCGCAGATCCGCGCGACTAAAACCGGCCGTGCCGTGGCATCTTTTTCTATTGCTGTAAATCGTAATTATACGACACCTCAGGGTGAACAGAGAGAATTAACTGATTGGATCAATGTTGTTGCCTGGGGCAATCTGGCAGAAGCGGTGGGTAACCAGCTCAAAAAGGGAACCCGTGTTTTTGTCGAAGGGCGTTATTCCACCAGATCTTATGACACTCCTGATGGACAGAGACGGTATGTTACCGAAGTGGTAGCCAATATGATCGCTCTTCCCATTGGAATGAGTTCCCGTGTTTCCGCAGCACCGCAGGATCAGGGATTTGCGGGCAGCGAAGGCGATAGTCAGCCTAAAGGTAATTTTAACCAGTTTGGTGATTCCCACGATGATGAGGATATTCCATTCTGATTTTCCAGTTTTGGAGGAAGTATGATTAAGAAAGATAGAGTAAGAAGACCGAGAAGAAAGATCTGTCAGGGCTGTGTTGATCATATCGAAAATGTTGATTACAAGGATATTGCAATGCTCCGCCGGTTCATTTCGGAACGAGGCAAGATTTTGCCCCGCCGCGTGACCGGAATATGCGCGAAACATCAGCGCAAAATCAATCTCGCAATCAAGAGGGCAAGAGCTATCGCATTGCTTCCGTTCAGCGCAGACTAATTGAATATGAAGGAACTGCAGGCAGTAAGTGGTATGGCGGCAGTTCTTTTTTTATGGTTTAGAGAGATGGAATTTTAACAGTAAAGAAAACTGATTTTTCTTTTGGAAAAGGAGTGTTATAATCAGAACATAGAGAGTATACGGTTTCATTTGGGAGGGAAAGTATGACAAGAGAAGAGCGTATCCGTGCAGCGATTGCTGGCAGGGAAACAGATCGTGTGCCCGTGGCGGCGTGGATGCATTTGTCCGAACATGACCAGGATCCTATTTCTCTGGCGGAAGCGGAAGTGGAACTGACGGAAAAATATGATTTTGATTATATTAAGATGATGCCTTTCGGGCTGTACTCTACCCAGGATTTTGGCAATCAGGTAAAGATCTACTGTGATCCTTACAAAGAACCGATTGTCCAAAAGTTTGCTATTGACAGTCCTGCGGGATATGATTCAATCCGCGCGATTTCAGCACTTCAGGGAACGTACGGAAAACAGGTGGAATTTGCCCGTGAACTGGCAAAGCGCCGCATGGAAGGAACGCCGATTATCCAGACGATTTTCAGTCCTTTTTCGACCTTGAAGAAATTGGCGGGGGACAGGCTGCTTACCGATATGAAAGAATATCCGCGTTCGGTTCACCATGCATTGGCCGCTATTACAGCGACGACGATGGATTTTGTCGGGTACAATATCGATGCCGGTGTGGACGGATTCTTTTTTGCTACGCAAAATGCCGTAAAGACAATGATGACGGAAGAAGAATTTAATGAATTCGGTGTATTTTATGATTTGGCTGTCATTAACAGCTATGCGAAGAAAACCTGGTTCAATCCTGTTCATATGCATGGAGAAGATGTGTATTTTGAAAAATTAAAGGATTATCCGGTAAATTGTCTGAACTGGCATGACCGTCATACCTGGCCGTCACTGAAAGAAGCGCGGAGGCTCACGGATAAGTGTCTCATGGCAGGTATCCGGTCAGCTCCTTACTTTGTCAATGGCGTGCTCCAATATGATGATATTATCCTCGACGGCACACCCGCAGAAATCGCAGAACATGTGAAAGATGCTATTTCCCAGGTTGACGGGAAAGGTCTCATACTGGCGCCGGGGTGCGTGGTCAATCCGAAAGCGTCGGCAGAAAATCTGATGGCTTTGCGGAAAGCGACAGAATTATAAAAGCATGTTTACTAAAGGAGGAATTTCATGAAATCATTGTGTGATATCTTGAGATCCTCTTTTGTATTGCTTTTACCGGAATGAAAGCAATGTTTTTAAGCATCATAGAAAAATGACATAAAACGCAAATGCAGCTTATCGTATAAGGACGGCCAAGCGGCAATGAAAAACCGTCTGCCAAAACAGAGTAAAATGGCAGACGGTTTTCTGCTGGGGTTTTGCAGCACAGACAAGATATAGTAAAATAAGGACATATTTATGGCAAAGGAGATTATTTTGGCAGATTGGCTTATGAAGAAACTGCCGTTGGCGGAACGGTTTCATGAAATACTTCGTTTCCTTATCGTCGGCGGCGGATGCTTCCTTTTGGAATATGTGCTTTTGTACATGCTTACTGAGTTTGCGGGGATTCCTTATCTTACCTCTTCAGCGATTGCATTCCTTATTTCTCTGCTGGTGAATTATTTACTTTGTGTGACGGTGGTTTTTCACACGGGAAAACGGACGAAAATGGAAATGTTTCTTTTTTTTGCCACATCTGCGGCAGGCTTGGGAATCAACCAGATGACCATGTGGTTCTTTGTGGAGATCGCAGGTCTTTGGTATATGTTTGCCAAGGTTATTGCCAGCGGTATTGTCATGATATGGAATTATGCAACAAAGCGGTATATCCTGAAAGGGAAAGTATAAAGGAAGAGACTTCGACGGATTGTATGAGAAATACAGTTTAGGCCGAAGTCTTTTTTTAGCTGCAGGGGAGATTATCTTTTAAGCCTTTTCTGAAAATATTAGCGCCGCCGTTAGCCGGGTGGCGGAGACCGATGACGGAAACACCTGCGGCTGATAAAGTGATTTCACTTTTCTTCCCTACTGCGAAGATGGGCAGGGTTCCTGTTATTTCCAAAAGCTGCCGGGTATAATCCAGACCGACGGACAGCTCTTCATCGGTGGGGGTGCGGTTGGAAAGAAAACAGCCTTTTTTATAAGGGTGAAAAGGAAATATATTCCAAAGAATAAATTCATCAGGCCCAAGTCCCGCTTCAAGGCATGCCGACCAGGCAACGGTGTCCGTGGGTTCGTTGAAGCCTTTTTCTCTTTGTATTTCTTTTTTTATGAAGAGGCTGTCTTTTCTGCTTGTCCGTGTTCCTTCTTTTCCAAGGATCATCATGGGGGTTACCGTTTTGTGATAGCCGAGGATCATCCGCTCGCAGGTCATGGCAATACCGGTAAAGTGGCCGCCCTGGTATCCGCAGGCTTCTGCTATAAGGAGAAGTTTAGCGGTTGAAAGGCGGCGGCTCAGGTAGATTTCCAATTGCCGGCGGCGGAGAATGACAGCGTTTTCTATTTCATAGTCAGGATTTGTATCCGCCCACGGGTTGAAGACATTTTCCGCATGATATTTTGCGAGAGATTCGATAAAATTCTTTATGGATTCGTTTATCATTTATTTTTCCAATTTGAAAATGGTACCGTCAATAAATTCTTTCTCAACGGTAAACCGGTTATTTAAAGACCATTTTTCCATACGGGACAGATTTCCTTTCGATACATAAAGGTAGACCGGTTCTTCTTTTTTTAATTTAAGGAATTCTTCTTCTGTGATGGAGGGCATGGCATATTTTTCTTTCCATCGGGCATCACGAATATTTTGTACATCTTCACTCGGAAGAATGGGAATGAGGCGTGTCGCGGTTTCTCCCGTATAGTAAGAGAAGGAAGCTGAATAGGATTGAAAGAAATAGTGTTGTCCCGAAAGTTTATGCAGGTAGTCCGACATAATGTATCCTGACCGTGTATGCATGTAAGCGGGAAGTCCTGCGCTGACGGTAACAAGGAGTGCGGAAATGGTGACGGTGGAAATGGCGGTAAGCCGTCTATGTGAATTTTTATGCCAACGGAAGAGGAGGGCCCATACAGAATAGGCGGTTACAATGTAAAGTGGCCACCATTGAGTGTCCGGGAGAAAGAATGTACTTGCAAGCAAGGCGGCAAGCAAAAGGAAGAATGGGATTATTGCAAAGAGTCCCGGGATTTTCTTTCCGCTTGTCACATCCGGTGCGGCATGGGCGGCAAGAACGGCTGCCGGTACGAGAGCGATATAGGTGTAGGTCACATACTTTGTCGCCATAAGGGTATAAAAAAGGAGCGTACCGAAACACCATACCATAAGAAAAAGATAAAATGATGTTTTTTCTTTCCACTGTTTTTTTATTTCATAGAAAAAAAGTCCTGTCCAGGGGAGAAGAGAGAAAGGGAGAAGAAGAAAATAGTAGTAGAAGTGGTTATCTCCCGGATGTTCGGATGATGTGGCACGGACAATATTGTGAAGACCGAGAAATTCGCGGACGAATGGATCGCCATGTATGGCGTACATGAAGGCATACCAAGGGAGGGCAGTGATGAAGAAGATAAGGATTCCCTGCCAGGGAAAGAGACGGAGGAATAGTTTTTTATTCCGCATCAAGCCACACCAAATCAGCAGGATCATTCCCGGAAGGACAAGACCGACAGGACCTTTGGAAAGGCATGCCAGACCCGAAGAAAAGTAGGCGATGACCATGTGGCGCCTGTTGTTTTCCATGAGGCCGATATAGGCGGAAAGAAGTGTAGGCACAGTGAAAAGCATCAGCATACTGTCAGTAATGATGGCGTGAGAAATAATCCAAAATTCCAGAGAAGTGGCAAGCATGATGCCCGACCAGACGGCAACTACGTTATTTTTCGTAATCCGGCAGATATACCAGACAAGAAGTGTGATCGTTGCAGCCCCGCAGAAGGCAGCAGGGAGACGTGAGGCAAAATCGGTAAAGCCGAAAAGGCTGTATGAGATGGACATGAGCCAGTACACCATGGCAGGTTTATCAAACCAAAAATGGCCGTAGATTTGCGGCGACAGCCAGTTCCCTGACAATACCATTTCCTTGGCGGTAAGCGCATAGTTGGATTCTACCGGATCGGTGACTGGAAGAAGATGGGAACCCCAGGCAAAAAACATGAGGGCCAGCGCAAAGATACCGATTAATGTCTGTGCGGTAGTGTATTTAAATTCTCTTTTTGCAGTTTCTTCCCGTGCTTTTTGAAGCCTTTCCCGCTTTTGTTTCTTTGTGCTCATGGCAGTCCTCTTATGTTTTTTAAGATTCTTTTCGTAAAAACAGCGCCGTATCTTTTTTCCAAATCAGTTGCAGTCCTGCTTTCTGCGTTTTGGGCCATCGGTTGTATACTTTTTCCTGTACAAGGATGTAAGCGCCTTTTTCTATATCTCTGTCTATACTGTCTGTCGGAAGAATAATTCCTTTTTCCCGGTTTTTTATTGCTTCTTCAAAGTTTTCTTCATCAAATTTAGGAAGGATCTTGCCGTAAATATCTCCGTAAAATGCCACAGAAGGACGATAGAATGCGTCAATATATACAGATTCATTTCCCGGACAGTTTTTTTTCAGTTCCAGGGCGATACTTTCTGACGTGAAGAGCCGTGTGACAGTCACGCCGAAGGTGAACCATACGGAGAAAACGAAGCATGAAACAATGAACCCCTGGCAAATAAGAAAATCTTTAAATCGTCCCTTTTTGAAGAAGTAAGCTGCAATCAGTCCCGCCGCCAGCATAGCGGCAGAAACGAACCATTGGCTCCATTTGCCTGCATCAGGAGCAATCGGAGCACAGGCAATGGCCCCTGCGGTGATAAGAGAAAAGAATAGATGGGTATAAAGGAATAGTTTCGAAATATGTCCGGTTTCCTCCAGATTCACCATGTATTTTCCTGCTAAAAGAGAGAGCGGAGGGAACATGGGAAGAATATAGGAAAAGAGCTGCGTAGAGGAAAAGGAAAAGAAAATAAATATGAAGACAGTCCATACATAAAAGAAAAGAAGGGTACGATCTTTCCTCCATTCCGGGAAATGGCGGAATATGCCGGGGATAGAGCCGGTCCATGGATAAAATCCTGCTGCTAAAACGATAAAAAACAGCCACAGATGGTTTTTCCCCACATGCTCAGGACTGGAAAAGCGGGCCAGGTTATGATAGCCGAAGAAGGTATCCATGAAAACGGGACCATGGTGCATGGTCATGTATATAAACCAGGGAAAACTGATGAGGCAGGCCAGGGGAATGCCCCAGTACCATTTCAGGGCCATAATGTTTTTTAATGTAAAGCTTTTGGTAATCATCATCCAAAGAGCAACGATGAGTGCGGGGAATCCAAATCCGATGGGACCCTTTGTCAGAAAAGCAAAGCCGCACGCCATGTACGCAGGAATGTATTCTTTGCGAAGAAAGGATATAAGAGCGACTGTCAGTGCGAAAACAAGAGCCGTATCAGTAACGGCACTTCTGGCAAGAACAATAATTTCCAGAGAAGTGGCACATATGAAAGCACCTGTAAGAGCCGGTTTTTCTCCAATCAGTTTTCTTGTAAAAAGATAAAGGTAAGAAGCGGTACAGGCACCGATTATGGCCGAGGGAAATCTGGCGGCAAAAGTAGAAACGCCGAAAACAGAAAAGGAAACCGCGTCAAGCCAGTAAAAAAGCGGCGGCTTATCATACCAGTACTCCCCGTAAATACGGGGGGAAAGCCAGTCGCCTGTGAGAAGCATTTCTTTTGCCGTTTCACCGTAGACAGGTTCGTCAGGATCTACGAGCGGAATGATGTCCGAAAATAATCCATACAAAAGGAGAGCAAATACAAATATAAGAAGAGCATTTTTATTTTTCATGTTTTTTTGATTTCTGCCAAAAGTAAAAAGCAACGGCGATACTGCCGGCTGTAAGGAAAGAAATAAGGGCAATTTCTATTTTGTATTCAAGAAGAAGCATCCAGTTTTCTCCGAGTATTTCTCCTGTATATACAAGGAATATCGTCCACGGGATTGTGCCGACAATCGTGTAAGCAATAAACTGGGGGAGAGGATAATGTGCGATGCCTGCGGGAAGGGAGATAAAAGTGCGGATCCCCGGAAGAAGGCGGCCTGTAAAAACAGCGATGCCCCCATATGTTTCAAACCAGTTTTTTGCAGCAATCAGTTTCTTCGCACCAAGACCGCCTTTAGCTGTGTGACGGAGCATGAATTCCCGTCCGCCTTTGAGCCCCATGTAGTAAGATAAAAGAGAGCCTGCGATACCGGCGGCTGTACCGATGATAATGGTGGGCCAAAAAGAAAAGATCTGCTGTGAAACAAGAAATCCGGCAAACCCGAGGATAATTTCACTGGGAATGGGGATATTCATGTTTTCCAAAGCCATACAGATAAAAAGTGCGATATAACCCCAATCGGAAAGAAAGGAGATGAGTAATTCCATAATAGTTCCTTTTAATGTGGTTTAACGTGTATTATGTTTGGAAAGCTTTTATTTTAAACTATAGCATGGCAGAAAAATGTGGTCAAATCGACAGAATGCATAATTATCTCATTTACAGAGGACGGAAATGGGAGAAGACGGAGAGGTCTTTATGAATATTTATTGACATATATGCAGAATATTGATAAAATATGCACATCGATTATTTTATTTGAGATATGGAGATGGGAGTATGTTCAATAAAAAGATGAAAGCATGGCTGGCGGTAGGAGCACTGGCAGCTGTATTGGCAGTATCGGGCTGCGGTGGAAATGGAGATAAGGCAAAAAGTGGTGATGCTGCGAAATCAGGCGTGCCGTCTATCGTTCGTGTAGGGGCTGAAACCACTTTTCCGCCTTTTGAATTTACAAAGGATGACAAGTACGTTGGATTTGACCTGGATCTGGCAGAAGCCGTCATTAAGCAGATGGGCAGCAAGATGGAGTTTAAGAGTATGGGGTTTGATGCTCTGATTCCCGCGGTCCAGAGCGGACAGATTGACATGATCGCATCCGGACTTTCAGCAAACCCGGAACGTGAAAAACAGGTCGCTTTTTCTGATGTATACTTTGATAAAAATGGCTTCGTTATCATTGTTAATAAGGACAATGACAGTCTGAAAGACTGGGCGGATCTGGAAGGCAAGAAGGTGGGGGCCCAGGTAGGGACGGAACCGGTCAAGATGATTCAGGAAGCAAAAGGCGAAGTGAAACAGCTTGACTCCAACGCCCAGGCATTTATGGAACTCCGTGCGAAGACATTAGATGCTTTTGTTGTTGATCAGCCGGTGGCTATGTTCTATATGAAGCAAGGCGGTTCTGAAGACTTGAAGATCGTCGGTACGCCAAAGACAGATGTAGGATTTGTTTTTGCTATGAAGAAAGAAAATAAAGAATTGCAGGCGGCGGTGAATAAAGCGCTGAAGGAATTAAAAGCAAACGGTGAATATGACAAGATTTTTGAAAAATGGTTCGGTAAAGCGGAAAAATAAGTTTTTTGAGTAAAAATGAAGAGCCTCTGTGTGGCAGGGGTTCTTTTCATTTGCAGAAAACCAACAAGATTTAAAAAGTCATATTGTAACTATTGACATTACAACAACATGGTGATATTATTGATGTAGCAAAATATATTACATCAAAAATCAAGGAGGAAAATTATGAAAATTGCAGTTATTGGAGCAAATGGTAAAGCCGGACGGCTGATCGTCAGTGAAGCGGTAAGACGCGGCGCAGAAGTAACAGCGGTGGTGAGAAGTGATAACAGATCCGAGACCCCGCATGTTATCCAAAAAGATATCATGGATTTGACGAAGGCAGATTTGAAGGATTTTGATGTAGTGGTGAATGCTTTTGGTGTATGGGATCCGGACAAGATGGGTCTCCACAGTACAGTATTAAATCATTTGAGCAATCTTTTGAGTGGAAGCAGTATACGTCTTCTCGTAGTCGGCGGAGCAGGCAGTTTGTATACTGATAAGACTCATACGATGATGATCAGTGATGTACCTGATTTTCCGAAAGATTATAAACCGGTGGCTGATGCCATGAAAAAATCTCTTAATGAATTGCGCAAAAGAAAAGATGTGGTATGGACTTATATCAGTCCGGCTGCAGAATTTGATGCAGCCGGTGCACGAACGGGAAGATACCTGTTAGCAGGAGAAGAATTTACAACGAATGCGGAAGGAAAAAGTTATATCAGTTATGCAGACTATGCTATTGCTATGGTGGATGAAGCAGAAAAAGGAAACCATAAAAATCAGCGGATCAGTGTCTTAGGAAAGTAATTTGGCCATTCATTTGACCGGTTTCTGTTCCTCATTGATGGCTTTGCAGCAGCAATGATACTGGAGAAGCCGGTAGAAGTACTGGAAGACATTTATTGGTTATTACTGATGCCGGAAGGTCGAAGCGATCGAGAGGAATGGAAGCTGTCAGTTTTATGCAAATGATGCTGGTTGCAAAGGAAGAGACCAGTTGAATCGGCAGATTTACCCTTGCAAAATGGCAAAAGGAATTATAATATGAAAGAAAAACAATGGCAGGGGGAAATAGGTTGCAGATTTCAAGTCGATTTACGATTGCTGTCCATATGCTTGCTTATATATCTATGTATGGGGAAAAAGAGAAGGTAACAAGTGAAATTCTTTCAGGAAGCATTCAGGTGAATCCTGTTATTATCCGACGTCTTCTGTCGCGGATGAAAACAGCCGGTCTTATTACCGTGGCACGGGGGAGCGGCGGAGCTTTGCTTGCGAAAAAGGAAGGCGAAATCACATTCCTTGATATTTGCCGTGCAGTGGATGCGGTTCATGCAGATGGACTTTTCCATTTTCATGAACACCCTAATCCCCGATGCCCTGTAGGTCTTTCAATTCATCAGGCGCTTGACGGAAAGCTGGCTCAGGTGCAGCAGGCGATGGAAAAGGAAATGGGAATGATTTCACTTGCGGATGTGGTTCATGGTATGCAAATAAAATAAGCCTGTAAAAAGTGGAGTGATAATCGTCATTCCTCTTTTTTAGACAGAAATATACATACGTGATTTTGGACATGGTGCATAATGTATCAGAATCAGGAGAATGCGAAGAATTCAAGGATTTAAATATAGAACATAAAATATGGCTATGCTATAATAGACATACTTTATAGGGTATAAATTTGTTTGGAAGATTTCAGTCATTGAAATTGATATTTCTTCCTACAAAAGGAAAGGGGTTCTCTGAATGAGTGAAAAGAAGCTGCCCTTCAGCGAAGAGCTGGTCAGGGAGATTGCTGCCGTTTACGGTACGCCGTTTCACCTCTACGATGAAAAAGGGATATCGGATAATGTAAAACGCCTGCAGAAAGCCTTTTCCTGGAGTTCGGATTTTCATGAATATTTCGCGGTGAAGGCGACACCCAATCCGTGGATTATGAAAAGCTTAAAAAAACTTGGCGTGGGTGCAGACTGCAGTTCCATGGCAGAATTGATTTTGGCGGAAACGGTGGGAATCACAGGAGAGGAAATTGTTTTTTCTTCCAATGACACACCGGATGAAGAGTTTCTGAAAGCGCATGAGCTTGGGGCTATTATTAATCTGGATGATATTTCCAATTTGGAGGATATGGAACGGCTTCACCTGGTACCGAAACGCATCTGCTTCCGATATAATCCCGGGCCTGATCTGGCGAGGGGGAATGCAATTATCGGTACACCCCAGGAAGCGAAGTACGGCATGACCCGCGAGCAGCTTCTTAAATGTGTGGCATGGGCGAAGAATAAGGGTATCGGATATATCGGTATTCACACCATGGTTATTTCCGCAGAGCTGGAACTTCCAGGACTTTTGGGAACCATCAGCATGATGTTTGATTTGGCTAATGAAATACGTAATACTCATGATGTAACGGTGAGCTTTATCGATTTCGGCGGCGGGATCGGGATTCCCTATCGGCCTGAACAGGAACCTGTAGATCTGGAGGGACTTGGAGAAGGTGCGAAAAAACTTTTTGAAGAAAAAATGCGGGGATTTGAAAATACGCGTATTTGTTTCGAGTGCGGCCGAATGATTACAGGACCTTACGGTTACCTTGTAACAAAAGCGATCCATTACAAAAATATTTACAGGGATTACATCGGCGTAGATGCATGTATGGCTGATCTGATGCGTCCCGGTATATATGGTGCTTATCATCATGTAAGTGTTCTTGGCAAGGAAAATTTGCCTAAGAACAAAATTTATGACGTGGTTGGCTCCCTTTGCGAAAATTCCGATAAGTTCGCCATTCAGAGAGAACTGCCGGAAATTGAAATGGGGGATCTTATCATCATTCATGATACCGGTGCCCATGGACACAGTATGGGGTACAATTATAATGGCCGTCTGCGCCATCAGGAAATCATGGTTCATGAAGATGGAACCGTGCAGCAGATTCGCAGAAATGAAACGCTCCATGATCTGTTTGCTACTCTTACTTATCCCGAACTTCATGAAAATGTAGATAAGCTGGAAAAATAACCCATTGAAAAATCGGTAATGATGCAGTTGCAGACTTGTGTCATTACCGATTTTTCAATGGGTTAATTAAACGATTTTTTCTCCGTGGTAAAGCTCGCCTCCAATATCGGGTTTTACACCGTAGCCGATAGCCCATTCACTTTTGTATTTCAAAGCCTGGGCATGGATGTTTTTAAGTGCATTGACAGTGGATTTTACTTTGCCGGGGACACCGACAACGAGGGAGTTTGGCGGAATGACCTGATTTTCCAGGACAAGGGCACCGGCAGCGATGATTGAACCTTTGCCTACTTTTGCTCCCGTCAGAACAGTGGCGTTCATACCAATAAGGACATGGTCTTCAATCGTACAGGCATGTACGCAGGCGCAGTGTCCGATGGTAACATAGTCACCGATGATGCAGGGAAAATCATCAGCGACGTGAAGGCATACCAAATCCTGTACATTGGAACATTCGCCTATGGAAATATAGTTAACATCACCCCTTGCAACAACACCGGGCCAAAGGCTGGCGTATCTGCTTATACGCACATCGCCGGCAAGGAATACGCGGGGTGCAACAAAAGCATCAGGATCAATTTTGGGACTCTTCCCCATAAAATTAAGATTGGAAAGTGTGTACATGAGGAACCTCCATGAAAGACAGAAAATAAAACTTATAAAAATTACCGCAAAGATTTTAAATACAGAATAACTTCTATCAATTAAGAAGTCATCTTTATTATATACTTTTCTATAAATATTCGAAAGAAATTCAGATGAGCCCTGGAGCCGCCACAAGGCGCCGTTCCGTTTCAGAAACGAGTTCCTCTACGATTTCTTTTGCAGATTGAATTTTTGTCAAATGGGTAAGGGACATGCCGGCCAGAATAAAACCATTTTCCGTATCGCCAAGAAGAGCCCCTCTCTTTGTGGTACCTGCAGAGATAGATGACAGTTCATCAGGTGAAGCACCGCTGTACTCTGCTTTCAGGTAACGATCGGAGAATCGGTTTTTGAGGCCTCTTACACTGTCGCCGGTGGTAAATCCTGTAACAACAGAATCCGTATCCGCTGCTGCCATGATAGCATCCTTCGCTTTCGGGTGGAGACTGCATTCTTCAGCCAAGAGGAAACGTGTACCCATCTGGACTCCGGATGCGCCCATAAGAAGCGATGCGGCGATACCCCGTCCGTCGGCAATACCGCCGGCGGCAATCACAGGAATTTCTATATCCGGCAGAACGTTCTCTAAAAGTGCCATGAGCGTCAGTTTTCCGTCGTGACCTCCGGCTTCCATACCTTCTACTACGAGAGCGTCGGCGCCATGGGCCTGTACCCTTTGTGCCAGTTTCACATTGGGAACGACAGGAATACATTTGATTCCTTTTTGGTGAAACGGTTCAAACCAGGGGATAGGGTTTCCTGCGCCAATGGTGACAAAAGGGACTTTCTCATCGCAAATGATTTGCGCTATGTCATCTTTATTATCATCTTGCAGCATCAGGTTGACACCGTAGACTTTTTGCGAACCGGCGATATCTTTAAAACGGCGGATATGGGACTGTACTTCATCAGGGGTAAATCCACCTGAACCAATGACGCCTGCACAGCCTGCATGGCTCATAGCGGCTGCCAGGACACCGTCAGAAATGTACGCCATGGCACCTTGGATGATAGGATAATCAATGTTGAGAAGCTTTGTGATTTTCGTATTCCAAGACATAATATTTCCTTTCTTTTCTGCGCATATACTAATGATTGAAAAAAATCATAAATAGAAAAAGATTAATGACTTGTATTCATTATATAACTACTGAAAGGAAAAAGAAATCGAAAAACATAAAAATTGATATAAAGAAAAAGTTAATTTTGTGCGAAATCAGCAGGATGTATTTCATATGGAAATTAAGACAGATTCAAAGCGGTTACGGGAAATAATGTTTCATTTATTTGTCTGGTTTAAGATAAGTATATACTACTTTTGAAAATGTTTATTGTTGTTGTAGCAGAAATGGCTGCGTGATATACTACATAAGTAAGGAGTCCTCAAAGTATGGTTCTGCCGCATACTTACAGAAGTCTTATGAGGTGGAAGTCATCATTTTATTGTTTTATTCCCGCCGCAAAAAGATATTGCCGGTTAGACTGCATGAGTGACTGCAGTATTTCTTTTAGGGCGCGGCTGTTTTATTGCGGTAAAATTTATTTTCCGGTTGGGTCTATAGGAGGGTGCAAGAATGACAAAAGTAGCAATTAACGGTTTTGGAAGAATTGGACGTCTTGTTTTTCGGGGGCTTCTTGACAGAACGGATTTGGATATTGTCGCCATCAACAATCCAAGCGGCCCGGAAACAGCTGCTTATCTTTTGAAATATGATACGGTTCATGGACGTTTGAATAAAAAGGTAGAAATTGATAAAGATGATCTTATTGTTGACGGGAAACGCATCCATGTATTCCAGGATCGGAATCCGGAAAATCTGGACTGGAGCGCTTACGGCACGGAAATCGTTATCGAATCCACAGGTAAACTGAAAGACAGAGAAAGCGCGGGGAAACATATCCGCGGAACAGTTAAGAAGGTTATTATTACTGCTCCGGGTAAAGATGAAGACGCGACCATCGTCGTAGGTGTGAATGAAAATATTTATGACCCTGCTAAAGATGATATTATTTCCAACGCTTCCTGCACGACAAACTGTCTGGCACCCGTCTGCAAGGTGTTGAATGATACGTTTGGAATCAAGCGCGGTCTTATGACTACGGTACATTCTTATACCAATGACCAGGCTATTTTGGAAAAAGCACATAAAAAAGATCCGAGACGCGGAAGAGCCGCTGCCGAAAATATGGTGCCCACCAGCACCGGTGCGGCGAAAGCTATTGGTATCGTTATTCCTGAGCTGAAAGGAAAGCTGAACGGACTGGCTATCCGTGTTCCTACGCCTGATGTATCTTTAGTGGATCTTACGGTTGAACTGGATAAACCGGCGACAAAGGAATCGGTGAATGCTGCTTTGAAAGCGGCCGCTGAAGGAAAGATGAAAGGTATTCTGGCTTATACTGACGAACCTCTTGTTTCCAGTGATTTCAAAACCACCGATGTAAGTTCCACTGTTGACAGTCTTCTCACCATGGTGATGGATGACAACCTGGTAAAGGTAATCGCATGGTATGACAATGAATGGGGGTACTCCATGAGAATCATTGACCTTGTCGCTTTTGTAGCGGGAAAGTTTTGATCTGAAGAGGACTCCGCGATGAATAAACAGACAATCTACGATATTGATGCAGCGGGAAAAACGGTATATGTTCGTGTGGATTATAATGTTCCCTGTGACAAGGATGGGCATATCACCGATGACAGAAGAATCCGTTCTACACTCCCGACCATCCGATATTTACTGAAAGAGGGAGCGGCAGTCATTTTGGCAAGCCATATGGGGCGGCCTAAAGGAGAGCGGAACCCGGAACTTTCTCTTCGCCCTGCGGCGGAAAGACTGTCAGAACTTTTGGATCAGCCGGTACAATTTGCCGATGACTGCATCGGCAGCGAAACGGCCGCCATGAAAAAAGCGCTTCAGCCGGGACAGGTGCTGCTTCTTGAAAATCTTCGTTTCCATAAAGAAGAAGAAAAGAATGATCCCGATTTTGCAAAAGCGCTGGTGGAAGGCTGTACAGCAGCTGTAAATGACGCATTTGGCGTTTCTCACAGAGCCCATGCCTCTGTTGTGGGGGTTGGTAAATTATTGCCTATGGTATCCGGACTCTTACTGAAGAAGGAAATAGATTTCCTCGACGGTGTTATTGAAAATCCGAAGCGTCCTTTTGCGGCCATTATCGGCGGGGCTAAGATCAGTGACAAAATCCAGGTGATTGCCAACCTGATGGAAAAAGCGGATGTCATCATGATCGGCGGCGGTATGGCAAATACTTTTGTCGCGGCGGAAGGCTATGACATGGGCCGGTCTTTGCAGGATAAAGATCGCTTTGAACTGGCACGCAACCTGATGAAAAAAGCAAAGGAAATGGGATCGGACATAATACTTCCTGTGGATTTTATGGCGGGAGATGCTTTTTCAGAAAAGGCAAATACAAAAGTATTGGAAGCGAAAGATTTCAGTGATCCCTGGATGGCTCTTGATATCGGGCCCAAGACAATCCGTCTCTACGTGGAAACACTGAAGAGAATGAAATCTGTTGTCTGGAACGGACCGATGGGTGTATTTGAGATGAAGCCTTTTGCTACCGGGACTTTTGCTATTGCGGAAGCTATTGCAAACTTGGATGCGACAACCGTTATCGGCGGCGGAGAATCCGCTTCCGTTGTAGACCAGATGGGGATTGAAGATAAGTTCTCTCATGTGTCTACCGGCGGAGGTGCTTCTTTGGAAATGCTGGAGGGGATGGTTCTTCCCGGTGTGGCTGTCCTTGCAGATAAGGAGTGATGCCGGTGCGGACAAGACTGATTGCGGGAAATTGGAAAATGAATCGTACCGCCATGGAAACGGAACAGTTTCTCGGCCGATTCGATGCGGAAATGGGGAAAGCCGAACTTTTAATCTGTATGCCTTTCACCGATTTGTACTTGGCGGAAAAATACCTGGCAGGTACGGGCATAAAGTGGGGGGCGCAAAATGTGTATCCGGCGGAGAAAGGCGCATTTACCGGAGAAATATCTCCTGGTATGTTAAAAGAAACAGGCTGTTCTTATGTCATCTGCGGACATTCGGAACGCCGACAGATTTTATGTGAATCCGATGAGTTTGTAGGGAAAAAGGTGAAAATAGTCCTTGCGTATGGAATGACGCCTATCCTTTGTGTCGGTGAAACCTTGGAAGAGCGGGAAAGCGGGCAGATGAAAACACGTTTGCTGGAAGAAATGAGAGCGGCGCTGTCGGGGCTTTCCCTGGAAGAATTATTACGGACAGTTATTGCTTATGAACCTGTTTGGGCGATCGGTACGGGAAAAGCGGCTACCGCGCAGGATGCGGAAACTGTATCCGCGTTTATTCGCAAAACAATAGAAGCGTTTTCATCCGGGGGAGTCGCAGAACGGATACGGATTTTGTATGGCGGTTCCGTAACAGGAGAGAATATTTCTTCTTTCCTTAGAGAAAAAGATGTGGACGGCGCTCTTATCGGCGGTGCCAGTCTGAAAGCAGAAGAATTATTGTCTATTTATAAAAAAGCATGTGAATAAGGAGATATCATGGCAGTTATTACAGATCTTCACGCAAGAGAGATTCTTGATTCCCGTGGAAATCCCACGGTAGAAGTAGAAATGACACTGGAAGATGGAGCTTTCGCAAGGGCGGGAGTTCCTTCCGGCGCATCTACAGGTATGTTTGAAGCAACGGAACTTCGTGATGGTGATGAGAACCGTTATGATGGAAAAGGTGTTCTCTGCGCTGTCAATAATGTGAATGGAGAAATTGCTGATGCTGTTCTTGGCTGGGATGCCAGTGACCAGCGCGGATTGGATCATATCCTGATTAATTTGGACGGCACACCGAATAAGAGCCGCCTTGGTGCCAATGCTATTCTTGGGGTATCTCTTGCGGCTGCTCATGCTTCCGCGGAATCAGCAGAACTTCCGCTGTTTCAGTACCTTGGCGGTATTAATGCCCATAATCTTCCGGTTCCTATGATGAACATCATTAATGGAGGAGCTCATGCGGATAATAATGTGGATATTCAGGAAAGCATGATAATGCCTGTCGGTGCTTCTTCTTTCTCTGAAGGACTTCGTATGTGCGCAGAAGTATATCATGCCTTGAAAACAGTATTAAAAAAGAGACATTTATCCACGGCAGTCGGTGATGAAGGCGGATTTGCGCCTGATCTGCCGTCTAATGAAGCAGCGATGGAAGTTATCTGTGAAGCGGTAGAAAAAGCGGGTTATACGGCGGGGAAAGATATCGTTCTGGCGGCTGATGTGGCGGCATCTGAACTTCTGGGCGATGACGGATTGTACCATTTGTCCGGGGATCATGCCGCTAAAACGGCAGAAGAAATGATTTCTTTTTATGAAGACCTTGTCAATAAATATCCGATCATTTCCATTGAAGATGGTCTTGGAGAGGAAGACTGGGGAGGTTGGAAAAAATTAACGGCTGTGTTGGGGAAACGTGTACAGCTGGTGGGTGATGATCTTTTTGTTACCAATACAAGCCGCTTATCCAAAGGAATCCATGAAGGTGTTGCCAATTCTATTTTGATCAAGCTGAACCAGATCGGGACGATTACAGAGACCTTTGAGGCGGTGCAGATGGCGCAGAGAAGCGGATACACCGCAGTTATTTCTCACCGCAGCGGTGAAACGGCTGATACGACAATTGCTGATGTGGCAGTAGCGCTGAATGCGGGGCAGATTAAGACCGGTGCTCCCTGCCGTACCGAACGGGTGGCAAAGTATAACCAGCTTCTCCGTATTGAAGAGGCGCTTGATGCGGATGCTTTTTATGGCAGCGGCTCATTGACACATCGTATGAGAGATATCTTAAAATAATAAATCGGTTCAGAAGAGAGGGTTCCTTCCGGGATGCCCCTCTTTTTTCTTGGGCTCTAATAAATTATAAAGGTAATAAATTCATTAAAGATCAATCATAAAAAAGTTTTATACACATGGGGGGGTATGGGTATTTTGGATAAAAGGAAAATAATTTTATAAAGAAATGAATGAGATACAGTATCATTTAAAGTTTTGAATATATTGAGTCTTACTAGGCGGTATCGGTAAATAAGTAGGGGTTTGAAATAATACAAGAGAAAAAAGGAATAAGAGTAATTCGCAAAAGTTTAATAAATATAAGCGATCAATTACTATTTAAAAATTAATTTTAATACAATATATTTAAAATGAATTGCTTGAATTTAATTAAAGTTATGGTATTATTAAGTGGAGAACCATGAAGCTCTTTGGCGATTACTTTTATAAAAATGGTAAAAAAATAATAATTCCCCATTTAAAGTGATTGGCGAAAAATAATAATAATTTAAAAGAGCATTTTTATTTGTAGTATTTGTAGTATTTGTTGTGTTTTGGGGGAGGAACCTAAAAATGAGAAATTGTGTATTAGTAGTTGAACGTGATCCGAGTGTCAGCCGTTTCATGCAGCTTAAGCTGGAAGAAGAAGGATTTTCCTGTTTGGTAGACAATATTGGTGATTCCGTGGTAGATCTGGCAGGACAGCGCCAAGTGGACATCATTGTCCTTGATCCGGATGATCCCATGGAAGATGGAGATAAAATTCTTGAGAATGTAAGAGAAATCAGTATGATTCCAGTGATTTACCTGTCTTCTGACGGTAGTGTTGACAGAAAAGTTGAAGTGCTGAATGCAGGTGCTGATGATTATCTGACCAAACCTTATGCCACAAAAGAATTGATTGCCAGAATCCGTTCTACACTGCGCCGTCATGAGGAGCCGAAAATTGTGGCCGACCCGTCTTTTAATATCGGAGACCTGGCAATTTATCCGGATCGCCATGAAGTACGTGTCGGTGATGAAGTCGTGGATCTGACGAAGAAGGAATTTGATTTACTCTTATTCCTGGCAAAAAATAAAAATCGTGTCCTGAAACGTGAAGAAGTTCTTGAAAAGGTTTGGGGATATGGATATGCAGGGAAAACGAATATTGTAGATGTATATGTCCGTTACCTGCGAAGCAAAATTGATGAAAAAGTGGGAAAGAAATATATCCATACTGTTCGTGGTATCGGGTATGTAGCAAGAGACTGATATGATTCAGCAGGTTATCGTTGTCGAGGGCAAATCGGATATTGCCCGTGTGAGACAGGCGGTAGATGCGGATCTGATTGCGACCGGAGGCTATGCCCTCCGGTCTGCTGTTATACAGGATATTCGTGCCGCTTATGAAAAAAGAGGGATTATTATACTGACTGATCCGGATGGTCCCGGTGAAAAAATAAGAAGCAGACTTTCCGTTATGTTTCCTGAAGCACTTCATGCTTTTGTTCCGAAAAGTGAAGCGTCTACGGAGGATGATGTGGGGATTGAAAATGCATCTCCGGAGTCGATTAGAAAAGCTTTGGATAAAGTACGGATACTTTATCAGGAAAGTTCCCATGAATTTCATATGGAAGATCTTTGGAATTCCGGCCTTACGGGTGCGGAAGATGCCACGGGGAAAAGAGCATCTGTTGGGGCTATACTTGGCATCGGATATGGGAATGCCAAGCAGTTTTTGCGCAGACTGAATCATTTTGGGATTACACGAAAGGAGTGGGAATCCGCGTTGGCAGAGTGCGGGAGAAAGAATGAAAGACGCTAATTTAGCAGATATTAAAGTTGTAAGGTATGTATTGCAGCGATTTGGTATTCGAGCGAAGCATCGTTTAGGGCAAAATTTTCTCGTATGTCCCGATATTGTGGCAGAAATCGCGGCGGCAGCGGAACTGGCAGAAGGAGCATTTGTTTTGGAAATCGGTGCAGGTATAGGGACATTAACACAGGCACTTGCTGAAACAGGGGCAAATGTAACAACTTTTGAAATTGATAAAAGTTTGGAAAATGTTTTGACGCATACGCTGGAAGCTTATAATAATGTGCATATTATCTATGAAGATGTGCTCAAAGCAAATTTGAAAGAAATACTGGGAGATAATGACTGGCACGCAGCGGCCAATCTTCCTTACTATATTACGACACCTATTTTGCTGTACCTGATTCAATCTGAACTGCCCATTTCCCTCTTTGTATTTATGATGCAAAAGGAAGTGGCGGATCGTATTTTGGCGAAGGCCGGGTCGAAGGATTATGGTGCGCTTACCTTGGCGGTACAATTTGATTGTACCGTGGAAAGGGTGATGGATATTCCACCGGCAGCTTTTTTGCCGCATCCTGCAGTAACGTCGACAGTTCTGAAAATCAGGAGAAGAAAAGAACCTGCGGTGAAGGTGGCAGACCGCAAACTGTTTTTCCGTCTGGTTAAAATGGGGTTTGGGCAGCGGAGGAAGGTATTTACCAACGCTATGAAATCCGGCGGGATAAGCACGGAGTTGGGAAAGAAGATTCTGGAGAGAGCGGGGATTGACGGCGGCCGCCGGGGAGAAACGTTTTCGATGGAGGAATATGCTGCTCTTGCCAATGCATGGGATGAACTGGTGGTAAATAAATGAGCATCAAGTGCAGCGGGGGTTTGCAGAACCGCTGTTTTACTTTACAAAAGACTGCGAGGGTTATATAATTAGAAAAACATAGTGAAAGAGAAAATATTCTTTCAGTGCGTACAGAGAAAAAGCGGTTGGTGCGAGCTTTGGCAGAGAAGGCGTTTTCCAATCGGGAATGGCCGGTGATGAATTGGACGGTTTGTGGACGTTATGCCACAATCAAGTTAGCTTATGCAAATTGGGTGGCACCGTGATGACTTCGTCCCATACAGGATGGAAGTCTTTTTTTATGTTTTAGCCGAATGGCAGGTTTATGCAGGGAGAGATGGCTATGTTGGATATTAAATTTATTAGGGAAAATACGGAAGCGGTAAAAGCAAATCTGGTTAATCGCCATAACGATTTTGACTTGGATGAGGTTATTGAGCTGGATAGGAAGAGAAGAGAGCTTCTGCAGATGACAGAAGCGTTGAAGAGTGAACGCAATGCGGAAACAAAAAAGATTGCTTTGGCAAAAAAGAACAAGGAAGATGCTTCTGCTGTCATTTCTGCTATGAGAGAAGTAGGGACAAAGATTGCTGCCATTGATAAGGAGCTAGCAGGCGTGGAGCTCATATTACAGGACCGCCTTTTACGCATTCCAAATATGACAGATGCTTCTGTGCCGGTTGGAAAAGATGACAGTGAAAATCCGGAAGTCCGTCGCTGGGGTGAAATTCGTAAATTCCCTTTCCCTGCAAAAGAACATTATGAATTAGGAGAAAACCTGGGCATTCTCGATTCTGAACGGGCGGGGAAGGTGTCAGGCGCGCGTTTCTATTTCTATTTCAGTATGGCAGCCCGTCTGGAAAGAGCTGTGTACAATTTCATGCTTGATGTTCATACACAGCAGAATGATTTCACGGAAGTTATTCCACCATATATCATTAATGGTGCTTCTATGCAGGGAACCGGACAGCTCCCTAAATTTGAGGATGATATGTACAAAGTGGAAGGGGAAAATATGTACATGACTCCAACAGCAGAAGTGCCGCTGACCAACTATTTCTCCGGAGAAATTTTAGATGGAGCCGTGCTCCCTGTCCATCTCACGGCACTGACCCCGTGTTTCCGTAAAGAAGCAGGCTCTGCGGGGAAAGATACCCGTGGACTGATTCGACAGCATCAATTTCACAAAGTAGAAATGGTGAAATATTGTAAACCGGAAGATAGCTGGGATGAATTGGAAAGTTTGACTGCAGAAGCAGAAAAAATTCTTCAGCTGCTGAAATTGCCATATCATGTAGTATGTCTCTGCACTGGGGATATAGGTTTCTCCTCAGCAAAAACTTATGATATCGAAGTGTGGATGCCAGGGCAGCAGAAGTATAGAGAAATTTCCTCGTGCTCTAACTGTCTTGATTTTCAGGCACGCCGGGCAAATATCCGCTTCCGCCGGCATCAGGGGGATAAGCCGGAATTTGTTCATACACTGAACGGGTCGGGGCTTGCTGTTGGAAGAACGGTAGCTGCTATCATGGAAAATTATCAACAGGAAGATGGGACGATTGTCGTACCTGCCGTGCTTCGCCCATATATGAATGGCCTTGAAGTTATCGGCAAGCGTAAAAATTTTGTAAGTTCCAAAGGTGAATAATATGTATGCAAATATAGCTCCGAAAGGGGCTTTTTGTATAGGTGTATAGCAAAAGTTCAGAAAATTTTCGAAAGTATCGGGGAGAGGATGCTCCGGGAAGTATGGTAGGCATATAGTATAATAAAATAAAAGCGATTTCTAAAGGAAGTAGATATTTTAAAATAAGGAGGAATAGATGCATAAAGTTTTATATCGTGCCGGGGGGATATGGGCAGCACTTATACCAGTGCCGGTCATAGCCGGTGCTTACGAAAGCAATTATGTACTCGAGTGGATGCGTATCCCTTTTGTGGAAGCACTTTTGGCGGCAGTGATTTTTGTATCAATTCTGGCAGAAATAAAAACTGCGGGATTTTCAGGCGGCGGATTGATTGCTGTGATTGCCGGCGGGCTGCTCTTAGGCAGCGGCTGGTATGGCGGTAATGTGGCATGGTTTGAATTTCTATTATATTTTGGCGGGATTGCTTTGATCCTGTTGGATATTTTTATCTTCGTTTCCGGTTTTGGCGTGGCGGCGGGTATTTTATCCATGACGGCAGGCCTATACTTCACCTTTGGCGGGGATATGACGGCTCTTTGGGTATTATCCGCAGCTATGATTCTTGCTATTATCGGTATATACTTTTTGGCGGATCATTTGTCAGAAAATAGAATGTGGAAAAAATTATCTCTTACATTATCTTTATCTTCCTCCAAAGGATATGTTTCTTCTGTTCAGAATTTGAAGAAGTATGAAGGGAAAGAAGGGAATGCTGCTACAGTGCTCAGGCCTTCCGGCAAGGTGGAAGTGGAAGGGACTGTGGTAGATGCAGTTTCAGAAGGGGGATTCATTCTGCAAGGTGCTGCGGTACGCGTGGTGCGGGCGGAAGGAAATCATTTGGTTGTTAAATAATTGAAATATGTTTTAGGAGGATTTATTTATGGAAACTTTACTGGTCGTTCCTGTATTTACTATTGCGGTAGCGCTTTTTGCGGTACTCATACTGCTTCATTTTGTACCGATGGGATTATGGATTTCTGCACTTGCAGCCGATGTAAGCATTTCGTTGTTTAATTTAGTGGGAATGCGTTTCCGCCGTGTCGAACCGCGTATGATTGTCATTCCTTTGATTAAAGGGACAAAGGCGGGGCTCGGCTTGAATGTGAATCAGCTGGAAGCCCATTATCTGGCAGGAGGGAATGTAGATAATGTGGTAGATGCGTTAATTGCTGCCCACCGCGCGCAGATCGATTTGACTTTTGAGCAGGCTGCAGCTATTGATCTGGCGGGAAGAAATGTGCTGGAAGCAGTGCAGATGAGCGTTAATCCCAAGGTTATTGAAACCCCTACGATTTCTGCAGTTGCTAAAAACGGTATTGAACTGAAAGTACGTGCCCGTGTGACTGTTCGTGCAAATATTGATCGTTTGGTCGGCGGCGCAGGAGAGGCGACCATTATTGCCCGTGTTGGTGAAGGAATTGTTACTACCGTGGGTTCTTCGGAAAAACATACGGATGTTCTTGAAAATCCTGACCATATTTCCAGAACGGTTCTTGGTAAAGGTCTTGATTCGGGTACCGCTTTTGAAATTCTTTCCATTGATATTGCTGATGTGGATGTGGGGAGGAACATAGGGGCCCAGCTTCAGACTGATCAAGCGGAGGCTGATAAGGAAATTGCCCAGGCAAGAGCAGAGGAACGTCGTGCCATGGCGGTGGCGCAGGAACAGGAAATGCGTGCATATACACAGGAAATGCAGGCAAAAGTTGTGGAAGCCCAGGCTGAAGTGCCGAAAGCCATGGCAGATGCTCTTCGCAGTGGACGTCTTGGCGTAATGGATTATTACAGTATGAAAAATATTGCAGCAGATACAGAAATGAGAGAAAATATAGCTGGAAATCCGGGTCAAACAAAGTAAAGGTGGAGTATGGATTTTTTTTCGGGTAATGAAATTGTCCTTCTGATATGGGGGATAGGGATACTTCATTTTATCTTTCGATGGATGAAGGAACGGAGAAGTTCAGATCGTTCCACTGAAGGAACGCCTCGTGAAGAAAATGGCTATTCTATTCCTGAAACTCCATTACCGAGACCGTCGTCTTATGGGGCCGGGAAGGATAATGATAAAGAATTAAGGGAAAGGGTTCTACGCTCCTGGGGGATGAAAGATGTGAGATCTGATGAAATGGATCTTCCTGATGAAATGGAAAGATCTGTTTACCGGGAAGCTGAGGCGCCTGCAGCAGTTTCTATAATGGAGTGTTCCGGAGATACGGAAAATCGTTTTCACCAATATCTTTCCAAACCCTTGCGAGAAAGGAAAACAAAACCGATGGCTGTGGAACCAATTACGGCACCTAAAGCAGCACAAGCAGCGGCAGATTGGTCTGAGGAGACAGTTCGTACATGGGCGAAGTATGATGTTGTTTTCGGAGAACCACGCGGAAGAAGGCCGTGGACACCCTTTGTCAGGCATTGAGAGATAAAAATGGATTTATACAGTAAAGAAGAGCATGGACAGATAATCTGGGAATGCAGCCGCTCTGTTCTTTACGTGGCAATTTCTTCACTGCTTTACGTTCTTTTTTGTGTAGCCTTTTTGATACTACTTTTGGAACATCCCGGAATTTTGTCATGTACCATCAGCTTTGTTGTAGTCCTTCTGACTTTGTGGCGGATCCATTGGATTCATAAATCTGTGGCTTTGATATGTGAAAAGAGGCTTCTTGTTACTATTCCTATATTTTATTCTGAGTTCAATGCGGCAGGATTGATTAAGCCTTTGTATATGGCTTTTGACTATAAGGAAATAATGGGGGTATCCGATGACTGGAATTATCTTTTTATCGGGGAACGGACGGCTGGCGGCATTGTGGAAGTACCGGTGCAGCTCCGGTATATTACGGACGCAGATAAAATAAAACTGCAGGAATGGGTAGAACGGAAGCAGAGAGATATATGAGATTCCCAATAGAATAGAAAGTTTTAAAAGTCGTTTGTTTTCTTAAAGATACAGTTGCTTTTTTTTGATGGATTGTGATACCATGGATCAAAAGTTTTTTAGGTGAGGTGAAAGTGATGCCAACGAAAATTACAGTGACAATTGAAGACGAACTGGGGGATCTTTCCGTCGCGGCAAACGGATGGAAGAAACAGTTGACTTATACCAGCTGGAACGGACGGGATCCCAAGTTTGATTTACGTTCGTGGAGCGTGGATCATAAATCAATGACGAAAGGTCTGACATTGACAAAAGAGGAAATGATCAAACTCAAAGAAATTTTAAATGGAATTGATTTTGACAAATATTGATTTGCAGCTGCAAGCAAAAGGCTCTCTCGGAGAGCCTTTTGGCATATATGGAAACTTTTAGGAATACCATAAATTTGGTTTAGCAGTGCAGCTTGATGAGGAGTAGACGGCACTGGGAAAAGGGAAACGGTACAGTTATGGAAATATTCGGAATGGGTGGTACATCACGGCAAAGGAAAGCATTTTTCGCTGCGCTTGTAGGATTGATCATAAATCTTATTTTAGGAATGGTAAAAATTTTTGCCGGCTGGCAGAGCGGATTTTTATCGGTCATCGGTGATGGATTCAATAATATTACTGATGTGGGGGCGGTTATTCTTTTGATGATGACTTTTTATTATGCGTCAAAGCCATCGGATAAAGAACATCCTTTCGGCCATGGTCGGCTGGAGTATGTCAATTCTACTGTAATGTCCGCTATTATCCTTTATGTGGGTATTACACTTTTGGTAGAATCAGTGCAGAAAATTCTTCATCCTGAGGACAGCTATTTTTCTATATGGACTGCTTCTGCCTTAATAGTAGGTATTATTGCAAAATTATTTTTGACCTGGTGGTATAAACGGGCAGGGGAAAATTTGAAGTCAGAAGCATTTAACGCATACAGTGCGGATTCTTTTTCGGATATTCTTTCAACCACAGGTGTTTTAGTTGCTACATGCGTGGAATATTTCAGCGGATACCATGTAGATGGAATCATGGGGGTTATTATGTCTCTTTTTATTTTGTACACGGGTTACGGAATCATGAAAGAGGCGTTGAATTCCATTATCGGCGCCACACCGGATGCGGAAATGTATGAAAAAATAAAAACGGTGATTCTTGAGACACCGGGAGTTTACGGTGTGCATGATCTGATTGTTCATGATTATGGGCCGGAAAATCATTTTGCTTCTGCCCATGTGGAATTGGACAGCAATTTGACTCTCGTGGAGGGACATGAACTGGCGGAAACAGTTATGACGAAGCTTAGGAACGAATTCAATATCCAGGCGGTAGTTCATGCGGATCCTAAAGCGGTGTCAAATCCGAAGGAGATGGAATACATGCGTGACTTAGAAGCCGCCATTTACCGCACCGGCCTTCCGGTATCTTATCATGATTTTTTTGTGGTGGAAAAGGAGGAAGGCATTTATATTTCTTTTGAACTGGAATTGAAGGGACCGTGTGATAAAAGTGATGAAGAGATGTATCAAATGATTTTGACAGAAATCCTCAAGAGCAACCCTAAGTATTTTATTGAAATGATGGTGGATCGGAACTTTATCAGTGGCAAGGTATATGGTAAATCCGGAATTGAACATCCTGCTGAATAATTGTAAAGACATATCGGGAATGGTAAGTACTATTCCTGATTTTTTGTGTAAATAAAAAACATGAATGTGATAAATATGATAAAATAATAAAGACAGAGCAATGTATAAAAATATGCAATTATAAATATTTTCATGTGAGGAAGCCATATGGATAGAAATTGGAGAGTCTTGTTGATAGCAGGCGTCATTTCGTTGTGCTCCGCGCAATTTGTTTTTGCCAGTTATTCTCTTGGCGATTCCGGAGACGCGGTAAAGGATTTACAGCGACGGTTGACACAGGCCGGCTGTCTGGTGCGTGCTGACGGGCGGTTCAATGAAACAACGGTGTCGGCAGTAAAAAAATTTCAAAAGAAACATAATCTGGATGTAGATGGAGTGGTGGGTCCTGTTACCTATAAAGCGCTTACCGGGAAAACATTAAAAAGCAAGAAACACTCTTCTGCCCGAAAAAATAAAATGTCACCGGGCGGCATAGGTATTGATGATGTTTCCGTATCGTGGCACAAACCCGGAAAACTGGCACCTCGTGTACAAGCAATTATGGAAGAAGCGAAAAAGTATGTAGGTGTGCCGTACCGTTTTGGCGGTATGACACCCAGCGGATTCGACTGTTCAGGGTTTATCCATTATGTATTTAATAAAAAGGGAATTCTGCTTCCCCGCGCAGCAGATGAGCAATTCGGAAGAGGAGAAAGGGTGTCTGTCAATCGGTTGGAACCAGGTGATCTTGTCTTTTTTTCCACATACGAGTCGGGAGTATCCCATTCGGGTCTATATCTGGGAGACGGATATTTTATCAGTGCCACCAGCAGCTGCGGAGTTGCTGTGGCAACAATGAAAAATGGATATTGGCATGACAGGTATGTGGGGGCGAAGCGGGTGCTTTGACGGTTTGTGGTTATATGGCGGATTTATACGGTCTGCTGCCGGGGTGGGGGCGTATGCCTCCATTTCTTTTATATACGGGTTTTGGATGGAGAGCAATGAGGCTTGGATTGATTCAGATGGATGTCGTATCCGGCGATAAGGAAAGAAATATCACACATGCTTTTGAATTGATGGGGAAAGTATCCCATCAGGCGGATATGATTGTTCTTCCAGAATTATGGACGATTGGGTACGATTTTCATAATCTCGGTAAAAATGCAACATATATGGGGGATGGTTTGATACAGAGACTTTCTTCTCTGGCAGCTTATACTGGGACATATATCATAGCAGGGACGCTTCCCGTAAAAAAGGGGGGAGTAATACGAAATACGGGGCTGGTATTTGGTAAAGACGGTGATATCAAGGGAGAGTACAGTAAGCGCCATTTATTTTATGGTTATCTGGAAGCAGAACTTATGCGGCCGGGACGGAAACTTCTGTATGAGGATATAGACGGAGTCCGTACCGGTATGGCGGTGTGCTATGAGTTTTATTTTCCCAGGATGTGGAGGAAAATGGCGAAAAGGGGCGTCATGCTGGTAGCAGCGCCGGCCTCGTGGCCTGCTATGCATATTTATCAATGGGATGTGCTGACCCGTGCCAGAGCCATAGAAAACGGACTCTGCATAGCTGCCGTCAATATGTCGGGAAACTATCGGGGAATGAAAATGGGAGGACATTCCCGCTTTATAGATCCTTTAGGAAAAGTACAGGCGGAGGCGGGGGAGGAAGAATCTGTCCTGTATGCGGATTATGATGAAAAGGCATATAAAGATTTTGGGAAACAGCTGGCGGTTATCCGGCTGGATAAACAGAGGTGTTTTCATGCATGAATTATGTCTGCATGGTATAATAAACAAACACAACGAAATCAAAATACCTAAGGGGGCATATCATGAAAGGCAATGATATTCGTGAGGCATATTTGTCTTTTTTCGAAACGAAGAAAGAACATCTGCGGCTGAAAAGTTTTCCGTTGATTCCAAAAGATGATCCCAGCCTGCTTTTGATCGGCGCAGGGATGGCGCCACTGAAACCGTATTTTACGGGGAAGGTTGAGCCGCCCTGCCATCGTGTGACGACCAGTCAGAAATGTATCCGCACAGGCGATATTGAAAATGTCGGCCGTACAGCAAGGCATCATACCTTTTTTGAAATGCTTGGGAATTTCTCTTTTGGTGATTACTTTAAAAAGGAAGCCATTGCCTGGGCATGGGAATTTTTGACGGAAGTAATCAAGCTGGAGAGTTCCCGTCTGTATGTAACGATTTATCCGGATGACAGGGAATCTTACGATTATTGGCATGATATGATCGGGCTGCCGGAAAGCCATATTTATCCGCTGTCGGATAATTTCTGGGAAATTGGAGAAGGCCCCTGCGGGCCGGACTCAGAAATTTTCTATGACCAGGGCGAAGAATTCGGTACGGATCCGGAAAACCAGATGGGTGGAGACGGAGATCGTTTCCTTGAAATCTGGAATTTGGTATTCAGCCAGTTTGATCGACAAAAAGATGGATCTTACCGGCCGCTGGATAAGAAGAATATTGACACCGGTGCAGGGTTGGAACGTTTATCGGCAGTTCTTCAAAAGAAGAAAAATAATTTTGAAACGGATTTATTCTTTCCGATTATTCAGGAAGCGGCCGGTCTTGCGGGCGTTCCGTATGGACGCAGTGCAGAGAGCGATGTAGCGCTGAAAGTTATTTCCGATCACACCCGTGCTATTACAAATATGATTGCCGATGGAATTCTTCCTTCTAACGAAGGCCGCGGTTATGTACTAAGACGTGTACTTCGCCGTGCTGTAAGATATGGCAAGCTTATTGGCATAGACGATGCTTTCCTGGGCCGCATGATTGATGTGGTCGTAAAAATGATGAAACCCGCATATCCGGAATTGATGGAAAAGCAGGCATTTATAAAGAAAGTGGCTGGTGTGGAAGAAAACCGTTTTCACGCAACTCTCAATGCGGGGATGGATCTCCTTGCTGAAATGCTTGAAGAAACGCTGAAAAAGCAACGGCGTATTCTTACAGGCGATCGAGTCTTCAAACTGTATGATACATATGGATTTCCTTGGGAGCTGACGGAAGAAATTGCTAAAGAACAAGGAATTGAAATCGATAAAGACGGCTTTGCCGCAGCTATGGCGGAGCAGAAGGAACGCGCAAGAGCGGCTCGTACAAAGGTTTCTGCCCGTATTGCGACTCCCGATACGACGAAACTTAAGTCTGAGTCCATGACTACGGAAGATACGGACGGAGATACGGAAATTCTCCTTTTGGGAAAGGACGGACAGGCCGTACAGTCAGCTGCTGATGGTGAAAATATTACGGTTATTTTGAAAAATAATCCTTTTCATGCGGAAGGCGGCGGACAGATTGGAGATAGCGGTGTATTGGAAGGAAATAGCGGCATTATTTCCATAGAAGATACGAAGAAATTACCTGACGGTATTGTATATTGCATCGGAACGGTAACGGAAGGCGTTATTTCAACCGGCGAAACGGTAAAAACTGTGGTAGATCGGGAGCGGAGGGAAGATATTGCCCGCAACCATACAGGCACCCACCTGCTGCAGGCGGCTCTCCGCAGGGTTCTGGGCAGCCAGGTTAATCAGGCCGGCTCGCTTGTGCTTCCGGAAAAGTTACGTTTCGATTTTACCTGGCCGGAAGCAGTTACCGATAAGCAGATAGCCGAGGTGGAACGGATTGTGAACGAACAGATTTGGAAATCTACCACATTGGATATTGATGAAATGCCGATTGCTAAAGCAAAAGAAATGGGAGCCATAGCTCTTTTCGGTGAAAAATACGGTGATATTGTACGTGTTGTCCGTGTGCCTGATTTCAGCACGGAACTATGCGGCGGTTCTCATGTATTTAATACAGGGGAAATCGGCTGCTTCCGCATCATAAGCGAAAGCGGTATCGGATCAGGCATCCGTAGAATTGAAGCGATAACCGGTAAGGCCGCTTATGAATCTATGCTGGCAGATCGTAAGCTGCTCAGGGAATCTGCTGCACTTTTAAAAGTGAAAGTGGAAGAAATTCCGGGAAAGATTGAAAAGAATCTTGCAGCCCTGAAAGAGGCGGAACGGGAAATTGAGAGGTTTAAAAATCAGCAGACAAAGGATGCCTTAGGGAATCTGCTGAAGAATGTAAGAGAAAAGAACGGTATTTCTTTCTTCGGTGCCATCGTACCGGCGGCAAATATGGATGAACTTCGAAAAGCGGCTGATATTGTAAAAGGAAAACTTCCGAGAGGTGCGTTTATTCTCGGCGCAGCAGCCGGAGAAAAAGTAAATCTTGTGGGAATGGCCTCTGAAGAGGCCGTGAAAACAGGGATTCATATGGGAAAAGTGGTATCCGCCGCGGCAAAAATATGTGGTGGAGGCGGCGGAGGAAAACCTGCTGTTGCCCAAGCCGGAGGTAAAAATATTTCTGAATTGCAGAATGCCATTGATGAAGGCGTTCGAATCATTGAGTCACAGCTTTAATGAAGGAGGCGATTGCGATGCCGGTCTCAGGCGAAACAATTTTAGTAAAACGTGAGGTGGAAGAAGGAGGGAATACCCAAGCGGCTATGGTTTTAAATGCGGTGTATACTGCATTGAAAGAAGCCGGACATAATCCGACAGTCCAGTTGGTAGGCTATCTTGTATCCGGAGAACCTACATATATCACGAGCAAGCATGATGCACGTAAGCTTGTTTCATCCATAGAACGGGATGAGTTGGTGGAAGAACTGGTTCGTTTCTATGTAACCCATAAGGGGCTTTGATATGCGTATTATGAGCTTGGATGTAGGCTCACAGACAATTGGCGTGGCAGTCAGTGATTTATTCGGGTGGACCGCACAAGGTGTGGAGACAATCCGCCATACGACGCGGGAAAAGGATTTTGTCCGGCTGCGCCATCTGGCGGATGAATACAATGTGGAAGAGTTTGTTATCGGAATGCCTTTGAATATGAACGGGACAAAGGGGATGCGTGCTGAGCAGACGGAAAAATTTGCAGAAGCTCTTGCTGCAGCATTTCCGGATATTCCTTATCATTTCTGGGATGAAAGACTGACTACCGTTATGGCGCAGAGGCAGCTGATTGAAGCGGATGTCAGCCGAAAAAAACGAAAAAAAGTAATTGATAAAATGGCAGCAGTGGTTATCTTGGAAGGATACCTGCAGCATTTGTCTTTTAAGAACAGAGGATAATATGATGGCAGAGCAGAAAGAACCGATCATTATTTCTGTGTCAGACCCCGGTGGTATAGAAAGAGATTACGTCCAGGACGTGGTTATTCCTTTTGCAGGGAAAGAATTTGCTGTTTTGGTTTCTATTCCGGAAGACGGGGAGAATGTAGAGGAGCCGGAAATTATCCTGGCACGAGTTGACACTGATAAAAATGGCGAGGCGGAATATGTACCTCCGACAGATGAAGAATATGATGCGGTGGCGGAAATTTATAACGAAATGTAATTTATAGGGAGTGTGGCAGCGGAGGGACATCTCTGCGGCCGCATTTTTTACTTGGTGATAAAATCCGGTTTCAGACAACAATCTATCAATATTTCTAAAACAGACTGAAAAGGTGAGGATTATGAAAATTGTGATAAAATATAAAATATATCGTAATTAGGAGGATCTATGGGGAAACATTTTTCTTTTATCCATTGTGCGGATCTTCATTTAGGCGAACCGTTCGGCGGATTATATTCGGGAGATACGGGTCCTTGGACAGAAGCTATACATAAAGCGACTTTTAAGGCTTTTGAAAATGTAGTCACTGCGGCGTTGACGTATCGTGCCGATGCCATTCTGATTTCAGGTGACGTTTATAACAGTGATCATCACAGTCTGGCAGCACAGATGGCTTTTGCCAGAGAGCTGTATCGTGCGGCGCAGGCGGGGGTGCAGATATTTATTATTCATGGAAATCATGATCCTGACGAGGCGTGGCGGGCAGATGTGCCGCTGCCGCCTTCCGTTTATGTGTTTTCTTCTGACAAAGTGGAATCAGTACCGTTATTGGTGGGTGGCGAGACGGCAGCTATGGTTTATGGTATCAGTTATAAAAACCGTCATATGAGAGAAAATCTGGCACTTCGATTCAGGAAGAAAGACGAAGATACCTTTTCTATCGGCATGCTCCATACGGAACTGGGCGTGGCAGGAAGTCCTTATGCTCCCTGTACGGTGGATGATTTAAGAAATACAAAGATGGACTACTGGGCTCTTGGGCACGTGCACGCGAGAAAAACACCATCTATGCGGCCATACATGGTTTATCCGGGGAATACGCAAGGCCTGGATCGTTCAGAATCCGGCGAAAAAGGTTGTTATCTCGTAGATGTAGGTGCTTATGGAACGGTAACTTTGAAGTTTATTGTTACTGATGCAATCCGTTGGATGGATATGGAAGTGGATATCAGTTCTTTCCAAAATCCTGAGGAATTGGTCAGGGAAGTTGTAAAACAGCGGGCTACACTTCGTGAAAAAACGGGAAAGCCTAACATCGTCCGCCTTATTTTGCGTGGGCAAGGGGTATTGCAAAAAGCGGTTTCTACGCCTGAGGGGCAGGCGTATATTCTTCAGCTGCTTAATGATAAAGAAAAATTTCATCACATTTTTTGTTATTTTGCTGAGATTCAAGACGAAACAAAACCTTTTCTGAATTTGGAAGAACGGAGGAAGATTCCCGATGTCATGGGAAGTTACCTCCGGACCTTTGATGAAATTAACGGGCTTTCCAGTGAAAAAAGACTGGCAGTTCTGAAGAAGGAGATAGCAGACCGTCCGGAAATGGCCAAGTTTAGCAGATTGATGAATATGGTATCGGATGACATGATTATCCGTGCCTTTGAAAAAGCGGAGATAAAAGGCGCCGAAATGCTGGCGGAGGATGAAGGATGAAGATTACTGATTTAGAACTGGAACAGTATGGCATTTATCAGAATGAATCTTGGAAACCTGCGGCCGGGTGCCTGAATGTAATCATGGGTGAAAATGAAAGCGGGAAGACGACGCTTCTCCGGTTTATCCGTGATATGATGTTCGGCTATGAGCGGGGCAAATGGCAGGGGAAAAAAGGAAATATGGGATTTCTCCGTGCGGATGGATCTGCATATCGCATTTATCGTGATGGAAAAAACAAATGGGCCGTTAATGATAAAGGTGAAGAATTTAATGATGAATTATCTTCTCTCTGGTGGCATGGATTGAATCGCGGGATTTATGAAAAAATTTTTGCTGTCGGATTGGAGGATTTGCAAGGAACGTCTTTCTTGGCAGATGATTCTGTCCGAAGCCGCTTTTTTATGCTTCAGGGAGGAGATCTCGTTTCCGGTGCCATGAAGCAGGCGGACGAAGAAATGGAAAAACTTCTTGTCTCTTCTTCCCAGGGGAAACGGAGGATTAATCAGCTGCTGATGACTCTTGCTGAGGTACAGGAGGCGTTGGAACACCTGTCCGGACAGGAAAAAGATTTTTCTATACTCCAGAAGAAGCAGGCTCTGTTGAAAAAAGAAATAGACAAGATGAAAATTTCTCTGGCTGCAGATCAGGAAATGGATAAGCAGCTGGAAAAACGTCTCGGCGCGTGGGAGTATTATAAACGGGCAAGGGAAATTAAACGTCAGCTGCAGCTCAGTGAACAGGTTAAATTATTTCCTTCCAATGGAAAAGAACAGTGGGGGCATTTGGTCAGCCGGATGAAACTTATCCGTGAACAGCAGGAGGTACTTCAGCCAAAGATTGACGAATACCGGCCCAGGGCGAAAGAGGAAATTATTCCGTGGACGGGAATGGAACAGGAACTGGAAGGTCTTTATGTAGATTTGGGGCAGTGGAAACAGATTGCAGCTGAAGAAGAAGAATTAAAAAGAACCAAGGCAGACTGGGCACGATCTTTTGTCAATCTGGGATATGCCCTGCCGTTGTGGGACAGAGCGCTCAGCTTAAAAGATGCTTGTGCTGATGTGGATTGGAAGCAGGGGCGGGATCTGGCACAAAGTGCAGGTGTAAGGAACAACGAGCTTCATTTCTGGCAGCAGCGTGAGCCTGAAGTGGAAATGCTGGAAGAAATGATCCAAGGCGGAACACTTCTTTCCAGTGAAGAAGCCTGGCGGAAATATGAGGCAGATGCATCAAAGATTGAAGCACTGCTTAACGAAGAAGCCGCTTTAACGGAAAAAACGGATGCTCTTTCTGCGCAGAAAGATACCCGTTATACTTTCTGGTTTTGGCTGGGAGCAACTGCTCTTATCGCAGCTGTAGTTTTTGTTATTATGTTTTATATGTCTCTTATGGGGTATACGGTGCTTTATGGTGCTGTGGGTACGTCGGTACTGGCGGCGTCGTGTTTTGCTATTAACAATCATGTTTTCCGCAGAAAAGAAAATCAAATCAGAGAACTTGAAGCGCAGATTGATGAGATAAAGAAAGAATGGCATGAAGTAGCAAGCCGTTTTCCTGACCATGTGCCGGAAGATAAAAAAGATCTGCCGGCATTCCATAATATGCTCCAGGCGAAAAGAAGTGATTTTTATGGAATGCAGGCAAAACAGCAGGCTTTTGCATGGAAGCGGGAAACAGTGAAAAAACAGCAGTCTGCACATAAAGACTGGGCAGAAGAGGGGAAGCTGCTAAAAGAAGCGCAGGCGGCCGTCCTGGATGAATGGTATAAGTGGCTTGAAGCAAATAAACTGCCTAAGGTGCTTCCTGAAAAGGTATCAGAATTACAAGAACAGTGGAATAAGATTTATGCAGAAGAAGGCCGGGGAAAGATTATTGATGTTCGTATTGACGGGGCACAGGAAAAATTGGCGGGCTTTGCAAAACGTGCAGGGTCCATCATTCGGGCTGCAGGAATGTCATGTCCCATTACACCGGAAAGCATCGCTTATATTTATGAAGAAAATAAGAAGCGCAATTTGGAGTGGCGGTCCATTTCAGAAAAGAACCGCCAGCATGATGAATATGAGCGGGAAATGAATAAGCTCAAATCGGACTGGGCGTCGTGCGAGCGGGAAATGAATGCTTTATTCTGCCTTGTGAATGCAGTAAATGCGGAAGATTTTGCGGAAAAGGTAAATGCACATGAAAACCATGACAGGCTTTTAAAAGACTGGGAAAACGTGCGGCATGATATCCGTCTTTATGCCGGCGGTGAGGAAGAGTTTAATTGTTTGTGGGCCACCTTGGAGAGCGGACGGTATGATGAATGGATGGCAGAACATCAAAAACTCGCGGGAAAGATAGCAAAAGAAGAGCAGGAACTGGGCGATTTGCAAAGACAGCAGGGGGCTGCCGAAAATGAAATATTCCGTCTTGCAGGGGACGATACGATTACCAAAACACTCCAGAAAAAGAAAGAATTAGAAACGGAAATCGGTCAAACTATGGAAGATTGGCTGACAGCTCTCTTTATACGGTCACTTATGGGAAAGACACAGAAACGGTATGATTCCGGAAAACAGCCGAAGATTATAAAAATGGCAAATCGTTTCCTTGGGCGGATGACAAAGGGAAAGTATTCTCTCATTGTCGATGATGACGGAAAAGATGTGAGCATTATGGATGAATTCCACCGTAAGAAGGAATCGAAGATCTGGTCTTCCGGTACAGGTGACCAAGTATACTTGGCAATCCGTCTGGCGATGGCACTTTCTTTTGGAGAACAGATGGAAACGCTTCCTATCGTACTGGATGATATTTTTGTCCGTTTTGATGAAGAACGGCAGAAAGAAACACTTCGCTTCCTCATGGAGTTGGGAAAAGAACAACAGATATTTCTTTTTACCTGTCATGAACGGACGATGAAACTGGCAGAGGAAGCGGGTCGGGAGGAAAATACCGGAGAATTTATCCAACTGAGGAATGGATGTATCTCAAAAAGAATCTGATTCAATTAAAAATAACCTGACTGCACTTTTCTGCAGCAGGTTATTTTTAATTGCTCTTAAATCAAATGGGCGAAGTAAGGGATTTTCTTAACGAGATAAGTCAAAAGCAATCCTAAGATGAAGGCGGAACAAATCCAAATGACGGCATCAAAAAATGGGAATCGGGGAATGTATGTAAGAAGGATACGATTGAAGAAAAAACGTGTTATGTTACGGGTAATCTCTTCAAAAAGCATGACGCCAAAAGACATGCTTCCAAGAAATAGGAGAATTTTTTGCCACCTTTCTGAAATATTATGGGTAATAAACCATAAGCGGGAAGCACAAAAAATGAAAGCGGTATTCAGAAAGAGGAAAGAATCGTAGAAACGTTCGGAAATGGCTTCTGTGAGGCCTCCTGCCACGACACCGTGGTAACAAGTCATGATGGACGCAATCATTGTGCCTGCAATGGCCGCCATGCCGAGATAGAGTAAATTTCTTTTTGTCAGCCAATGAATAGGAAGGACGTTTTCAATCCAATAGCCTAAAATGAAGTAGAAGCTTGGCTCACTGACAGCAAGAATAGGATTTATGAACCAGTTGATATCTGCGGTTCCTTTAAAAATTAAAAAGGAGAAAACAGGAATGAAACCGACAAAAAATAAATTAAGGGCAATTAAGTATAAGAAAAGCTGATTTGTCATATGGCGGACGAGTATTCTCCAGAGTGGGAGCATAAGGAGAAATCCAATATAAATATAAAGAAAATAGTACGCTGTGGCCATATTTGACGAATACATCAACGTAAAAAAATTAGAGAGGTGTCCAAAGAATGATAAATTAAGTCCGTGGTAAAAATAAAGATAATTAATAAGGGAGAAGATAAAAATGATTTGTGCAAATCGCCATATTCGTTTCTTAAAGATGACAGAGATCGTTTCTTCCTTTTTGAGAAGGAGCGCTCCTGAAATCATAAAGAAAATGGGAACTGCCGTTTTTACCCAAAAGGGAACAGCAATGTAAAAAGGAAAGAAAAATGATTCAGGTCTCAGCAGATAGAGGGAAAAGCCTGCTGTAGAGGTGTGGGTGAACATAACAAGCCATATGCAAAAGAAGCGGAGAAACTCTATGTGAAGTTTTTTCCCCTTCTTTGATTCGGAAGATATCATGGAGAAGAAATCCTTTCTTTATATTTCTTTTATGATATCATGTACAAGGTGTTCAAGCCAAAGAAAAAAGGAGAATGAGCTGAATAGCAATAGCAAATCGGACATCTTGCAGAAAAATTATCTTGCGATATAGAAACCTTTTTGATAGAATAAAAAAGCATGAGTACACATGTCTGCGGATTTTACATCTGTGCCGGATTTGGTGGCTGTAAGAGAAGAGGCAGGCAGAGGTTATTAACAGGAGGTTATTATTATGTCAGTTGTATCCATGAAACAGTTGCTTGAAGCAGGCGTTCATTTCGGGCATCAGACCCGTCGCTGGAATCCGAAGATGGCAAGGTACATCTTCACCGAACGTAATGGTATTTATATCATTGACCTGCAGAAGACAGTGAAAAAAGTAGAAGAAGCTTATGCTTTTATCCGTGAGGTGGCAGCAACAGGAGCACCGATCCTGTTTGTCGGAACAAAGAAACAGGCTCAAAATTCTGTCAGAGAAGAAGCCCAGCGTTGCAATATGTTTTATGTAAATGAACGTTGGCTCGGCGGCATGCTTACCAACTTCCGTACTATCCAGGCTCGCGTAGCCCGCCTGAAGGAATTGGAAAAAATGTTTGAAGACGGAACTACCGAACAGTATCCGAAGAAAGAAGTCATCCTGATGCAGCGCGAACTGGAGAAACTTCAGAAGAATCTTGGCGGGATTAAAGATATGAAGAAGATTCCGGGAGCTATTTTTGTGATTGACTCTAAAAAGGAAGAAATCGCAGTAGCGGAAGCGCATAAGCTTCACATTCCGGTTGTGGCTACCGTTGATACCAATTGTGATCCGGATGTGGTTGATTTCCCGATTCCTGCAAATGACGATGCTATCCGTGCTGTAAGACTGCTGGCGAGCAAGATGGCTGACGCTATTCTGGAAGGTCGCCAGGGACAGCAGGAAGAAGTTGAAACAACTGCTGCGTCTGAAGAAGCTGAAGAGGTTTCTGAAGAAGCTGCTGAAGAATAAAATCTTTAATACAGACAAATACCTTGGTTATGTAATGGAGGTCATAGAATGATTAGTGCAAGTATGGTAAAGGAATTGCGCAACAGTACCGGAGCCGGCATGATGGACTGTAAAAAAGCCCTCGTGGAAGCAGATGGGGACATGGCAAAGGCGATAGATATTCTTCGTGAAAAGGGACTCTCCCAGGCGGCGAAGAAAGCATCCCGTATTGCAGCAGAAGGTGCCGTTGTTTCTTATATATCAGAAAACGGTAAAATTGGTGTTATCACGGAAGTGAATTGTGAAACTGACTTTGTCGGGCACAATGAGAATTTCCAGGCTTTGGCAAAATCTATTGCGGCACAGATTGCTTCCGTAAATCCGGCGGATGTAGCAGTCCTGCTTGATTCCGCTATGGGAGATAAGACTGTTAAAGATGTAGTCACAGAAGCTATTGCTAATATTGGAGAAAATATTTCCATTCGTCGGTTCACCCGATATGAAAGTACTGAAGGCCAGGTATACAGCTATATTCATGGCGGCGGGAAAATCGGTGTTCTTGTGGAGATTAAGGGCGGCGATGCTGAACTGGGGAAAGATATTGCCATGCAGGTAGCTGCTGCTAATCCGTCTTATCTGGAACGTTCACAGGTCTCCAAAGAAGAATTGGAACATGAAAAGGAAGTTCTCCGTGAACAGGCCCGCAATGAAGGTAAGCCGGAAAATGTTGTTGAAAAAATGGTTACAGGCCGCGTCAATAAGTATTATAAGGAAGTGTGCCTCGTTGATCAGCCATTCATTAAGGACGGAGATTTGTCCGTTGCCAAACTGCTCCAGTCTAAAAGTGCAGAAGTTATTCGTTTCAGTCGTTTCCAGCTTGGTGAAGGCATTGAAAAGAAGCAGGATAACTTGGCAGAAGAAGTTGCAAAACAGATTAATCAGTAGTTTCTAACGGTAAGAGAACACTTTTTTGTGTTCTCTTATTTTCATAAGCAGGGGAATACTTTATAATATAGAGGAATTATGGTTAATCTGGAGGTGTGGGATGGAAACGGAAAAGAAAAAGTACAAAAGAATCATGCTGAAGCTCAGTGGTGAAGCATTGGCTAATGATAAGGGGTTTGGTATTGATCCGGAAGTTGTGTATCGGCTTGCGGGAGAAATTAAAGAAGCCAGTGATTCCGGAATTGAAATCGCCGTTGTTGTTGGCGGCGGAAATATCTGGAGAGGCCTTAAAGGAAGTGCCGGCGGTATGGATAGGGCATCTGCCGATTACATGGGCATGCTTGCCACTGTCATCAACTCTGTGGCACTCCAGGATGCCCTCGAAAAAATGGGCGTTACCACAAGAGTGCAGACGGCTATCGAAATGCAGCAGATTGCAGAGCCTTATATCCGCCGCAGAGCAATCCGACATCTGGAAAAAGGAAGAGTCGTTATTTTTGGCGCCGGTACAGGGAATCCCTATTTTACTACTGATACGACCGCTGCTCTCCGTTCCGCGGAAATTGAAGCAGATGTTATGTTGATGGCAAAAAAACAGACAAATGGGGTTTATGATGCGGATCCTAAATTCTATCCGGAAGCAAAGATGTTTACCCATCTGTCTTATAATGATGTTTTGCAGAAAAAGCTGGAGGTCATGGACAATACCGCAATTACACTCTGCATGAATAATAAAATCCCGATCATGGTTTTTAATATCGATGTTCCGGGAAATATTGTCAAAGCCTGCGAAGGTGAAAACCTGGGCACATTGATAGAGGAGAAATAAAATGTACGAAGACGAATTAAAGCATCTTTCTGAAAAGATGGATAAATCCATCCAAGCATTAAGAAATGAATTCACATCAATCAGAACGGGCCAGGCAAGCCCGAGTCTTTTGGATCGTGTATTTGTAGATTACTATGGATCCAAGACGCCGGTTACACAGGTGGCATCTGTTACCGTACCGGAAGCAAGAATGCTTGTCGTGCAGCCTTGGGATAAAGGAATTTTAAAAGATATCGAAAAAGCAATCAATATGTCTGATTTGGGACTGGTACCTATGAATGATGGTAATCTGATCCGCATGGCGATTCCCCAGCTCACGGAACAGCGCAGAAAAGACCTGGTCAAAGTGGTTAATAAAAAAGCGGAAGAAGCGAAAGTGGCTATCCGCAATATCCGCAGAGATGGAAACGTATTTCTGAAAAAGGAAGAAAAGAACAGCGATATTTCCAAAGATGTCATTAAAGACATGGAGGACAAGATTCAGAAACTGACTGATCAGAAAATCAAAGATCTGGAAGCGGTTACCGATAAAAAAGTTAAGGAAATACTGTCTGTATGATGGGAAGAACTATTTATGCAGGTATGCGGTTTGATGAAAACCTGGCAAAGCAGATTTCAGAGGAATATCCTTCATGGCATATTTCTGAAACCCGCGGGCGCCGTTATGATTTGCATAAAGTGAGAAAATACCTGGTACGGTGTGGTAAAGAGGCGGTCATTATGCCTCAGATGAAGTACAGTGATGAAGTGGAAGCGGTACTAAAGAGATTGACGAGTAAGGAGAATGGGTGTGTCTGATAAGAGGTTTCCCCGTCATGTGGCAATCATCCTTGATGGAAATGGGCGGTGGGCGCAGCAGCGGGGAAGAGAACGAACCTATGGGCATCAGGTCGGTGCGGCAAATGTAAAAAATATAGTTCGCGCCGCCGGTCATATGGGTATCCGGTGTCTGACGATATATGCTTTTTCTACAGAAAATTGGAAACGCCCTGCTTTTGAAGTGAATTTTCTTATGCATCTTTTTAAGAATTACCTGATCGGGCAGCTTCGCGAACTGATTACCGATAATGTGCAGGTTCATATTATCGGCGATACAATGGAATTGCCGTCATCACTTCAAGAGGAAATCAAGGTGTGTGAAAAGGATACTGCAAATAATGACGGGCTTATCCTGAATGTGGCCATTAACTATGGCGGCCGAATGGAACTGGTTAACGCAGTGAGGGATATCAGCCAAAAAGTTGCAGAAGGCAGGATGGAAGCAGATTCTGTTACAGAAGAAACCATCACGAACCACCTCTATCCTTCGGCATCATCAGATGTGGATCTGCTTATACGTACGGGCGGTGAATCGCGGATATCGAATTTCCTTTTATGGCAGGTTTCGTATAGCGAATTGTATTTCACACCTGTTTTATGGCCTGATTTTTCAAGTGAAGAGTTGGAAAAGGCTGTTTTCTGGTTCACAGGAAGAAATCGTCGTTTTGGCGGTTTGACGGAGGCTTCCCGATGAAGATCCGTGTCATTACAGCTGTGGTTGGAATTATTGCGGTTTTAGGCCTTGTGGCTCTTGGCGGATGGTTTTTGACATCAGCTGTTTTTGCTGTATCGGTTTTAAGTTTGTTTGAATTTAAAAATATGTTGAGTAATGTGAATATTCGTGTATATCGTATACCTGCGGTAGCAGCCTTGGCAATTATCGTAGGAGCAGCAGGCTTTTATTCAATCCGCATATTCTTTTCTGCCATTGTTGCGTCCTTTATCCTGCTTTTATTTCTTGTGATGGTACTGAAAAAAGAACAGGTGCATGGGCTTATCTATACCGTTTTTGGCGTCATTTATCTGGGGATCGGGTTCGGTTCATTGGCATTTCTTCGTGGAGGGAATGAACTTCTCGGCATGGGGAGTATTACCGTGACACCGGGGGCATTCCTGATTTCGTTTGCTCTTATTGGCACATGGGCGAGTGATTCTTTCGCGTACTTTGCAGGGAAAAGGTTTGGAAAGCATAGGATGGCGCCTCATATCAGCCCGAATAAAACGATGGAGGGACTATTCGGCGGTATGGCCGGAACGATTATTCTTTGTCTGATTCTATCGGCAGCTGTGGACTTTTCCATTCTGATTGGATTTTTGATGGGTGTGATTGTAGCCGTTATGGCGCCTATGGGTGATTTGTTTGAGTCTTACCTTAAACGGGCCTGCGATGTGAAAGATTCAGGAAATATTTTGCCCGGTCACGGCGGCATGATGGATCGTTTTGACAGTCTGCTCTTTGTGGCGCCGGCAGTACTTTTATTCTTAAGTCTGATCAGGTATGGTGTATAGATGAAAGAAATAGCGATACTTGGAAGTACAGGTTCCATAGGTACACAGACGCTTGACATAGTACGGATATATCCCCGGCTTTTTCATGTGGCCGTTATTTCCGCCAAAAGAAATATTGACGCTCTTTTTGCACAGGCAGAAGAATTTCATCCCCATACGATTGTCGTGACGGATGAAGAAGCAGGAAAAAGGTTTAAAGACCTTTACAGGGGATCGGCGGAGGTGCTTGTCGGGGAAGGAGCGTTATCGACGGCTGCCTGTGGGAATCAAGTGGATCTTGTCCTTGTTTCCGTGGTCGGCATTGATGGCTTGAAGCCGACTTTAGATGCCATCGCGGCAGGAAAAGAAATTGCCCTCGCAAATAAAGAAACTCTTGTGACCGGCGGGGAGCTTGTCATGAGGGCAGCCAAAGAAAAGGGAATCCTTATCCGTCCTGTAGACAGTGAACACAGTGCTATCTTCCAATCAATGCTGGGGCAGGATAAAAAAGCAGTTCATAAGATACTGCTTACCGCATCGGGCGGACCGTTCCGAGGATATACAAGGGAACAATTGGCACAAGTCACGTTGGAGGATGCCATGAAGCATCCTACCTGGAATATGGGACGAAAAGTAACACTCGATTCGGCAACCATGTTTAATAAAGGATTGGAAGTCATTGAAGCGCGGTGGCTTTTTGATGTGGATTATGACCATATTGAAGTGCTTGTCCAGCCGCAGAGCTTAATTCATTCCATGGTAGAGTATGAAGACGGTTCTGTTATTGCACAAATAGGGAATCCTGATATGCGTCTCCCCATACAGTTTGCGCTTACTTATCCCCATCGCCTGCCGTCACCTTCCCATGAATTTGTGGATTGGAAGCAAGTAGGATCAATTATTACGGAGCAGCCTGATGTGGAAGTGTTCCGTTCTCTCCGTCTTGCTTTTGAGGCGGGAAAACGGGGAGGAAATGCAACGACTGCATTCAATGCGGCCAATGAAGAAGCGATTGCATCTTTTATTAAAGGGCAGTTATCTTTCCTTTCCATTTTTGACGTCGTGGAAGAAACGCTTACCCAATGGACGAGCCGTCATATCCATTCGCTTTCTGATGTATTGGAAGCGGATAAAGAAGCGCGGCGCTTTGCAAAAAAAATTATAAACAGAGGAATTTTATGTTAAATGCTATAATAGCTCCCGTTATTGTTTTTGCTATCATCGTGATCGTTCATGAAGGCGGTCATTTCTTTATGGCGAAGCTGACAGGAATGAAAGTGGATGAATTTGCTGTCGGGTTTGGACCGAAAATAGTATCTTTCCGAAAAGGAGAAACATTGTACTCTCTTCGAGCTATTCCTCTTGGCGGATATAATAAAATTGCAGGAATGAATCGCGACGACTTGGATGATCCCCGTGCATTTCGACAAAGACCGACATGGGCAAAACTTCTTGTGATTGCTGGGGGTGCCCTGTTTAATATATTGCTTGCTTTTTTTATTTTTACAGCAATTTTTTTTATCAATGGAATTCATTCTTTTAAGGACATACCCGTGGCAGGTTCTGTACTGGAAGAAAGTTCCGCTGCCCGTGCGGGAATTAAGGCAGGTGATAAAATTATTTCCATCAATGGAGAAAAGGTAGAAAGATGGGAAGATATCGGCAGGATTGTATCCGATAAAGCGGGACGGGTTCTTTCTGTCGTCATAGACTCTGAAGGCGTGAAAAAAACGGTCACTGTTATTCCAAAGGACAATGGAGAGGGGCGCGCAATTATGGGAATCACTCCTTCCGTGGAAAAAGAAGATGTTTCTTTAGATCGTGCAGTTTCTCTTGGGGCAGAAAGGTGTGTCTATATATTAAAGATAATGGTTGCCGGGCTGGCGGATATACTTGCCGGAGCAGAAGCCGGTGTGGCAGGGCCCATCGGTGTGGCCCGCATGGCAGGAACCGTGGCGGATTCAGGAATGACGGCGCTCTTTGCATTTATCGCGCTTCTGAGTTTGAATCTGGGCTTTTTGAATTTGCTGCCGATTCCGCTTCTTGACGGGGGACTTTTGATTCTTACGCTGATAGAAGGTATTTCCGGGAAAGAGCTTCCTGAGAGGGCCTTGTACTATATACAGGCGGTTGGGATAACTATTATCGGATTTATATTTCTCTTCGCCATGTGTAATGATGTAATGTCTTTGATGAAATAGGTGACAAGGGTGACAAGACAGATAAAAGTGGGTGATGTGCTTATCGGCGGAAGTGCGCCAATTGCCATACAGTCGATGAGTACTTTCAGCCCGGCAGATACAGAATATGCGGCGGCGCAAATCAATGCTCTTGACGAAGCGGGGGCTGATATTGTCCGTCTTGCCGTTCCCGATAAAAAAGCGGCGGAAGCTTTGGGCGTCCTTCGGGCAAAAGTAAAAGTACCTCTGGTGGCGGATATCCATTTCGATTATCGTCTGGCTCTGACTGCTATGGAGTCAGGTATTGATGCGCTCCGGATCAATCCGGGAAATATAGGGAAAAGAGAGAATGTCATTAAAGTAGTGACGATGGCCAAAGAAAAAAATATTCCTATCCGCATCGGTATCAATGCAGGGTCTCTTCCTGAATATATTTTAGAGGAGTATGGCGGACATCCTACGGCAGAAGGCATGGTGGCGGGTGCACTTGAACATGTACGGATATTAGAGAATGAAAATTTCCATAATATCGTTATTTCTGTAAAATCCACGGACGTGCCGATGATGGTAAGGGCAAACCGTATGCTTCATGATAAAGTGGACTATCCTCTTCACTTAGGCGTTACAGAAGCGGGGACGCTTTATCGCGGGACAATCAAGTCTGCAGTGGGAATCGGCGCACTGCTTTTAGACGGAATCGGTGATACAATAAGAGTATCACTGACCGATGATCCCGTGAAAGAAGTGAAGGCAGCCAAGGAAATACTGAGTTCCGTGGGACTTCAGCAGTATGGGCCGGTTCTTGTTTCCTGCCCCACCTGCGGACGTACACAGGTGAACCTTATTGGAATGGCACAGGAAGTGGAAAAGCGGCTTGAAAAATTTAAAAAGCCTGTCCGTGTGGCAGTCATGGGGTGTGCAGTCAATGGTCCTGGAGAAGCAAGAGAGGCAGATTTTGGAATTGCCGGAGGCAAGGGGGCAGGACTGCTCTTTCGCAAGGGGAAAGTCATCAGGAGTGTGCCCGAGCCGGAATTGATTGACGCGCTTATGGAAGAAATTGAAAAGTATGAAAATGAAGGAGAATGAGTATGTTAGCATCTAAACTGTATAGTCCTACATTGAGGGAGATTCCTTCCGATGCGGTGGTAGTCAGTCATCAGTATATGTTGAAGGCGGGAATGATGCGTAAAGTGTCAAATGGGCTTTATGCATTCCTGCCTCTGGCGCTCCGTTCTATCCGCAAAGTGGAAGACATTGTCCGGGAAGAAATGAATGCGATCGGGAGCCAGGAAATTCTCATGCCGATTACCCAGCCTGCTGAAATCTGGAAGCAGTCGGAACGTTGGGATGTATATGGAGAAGAAATGTTCAAATTGAACGACCGCCATGGACATGAATACTGTCTTGGCCCTACCCATGAAGAACTGGTTACAGTGCTGACAAAGATGGATACTTCTTCTTATAAGCAGCTTCCGGTTTCTTTATACCAGATTCAGAATAAATACCGCGATGAAAAGCGTCCCCGCTTCGGATTGATGAGAAGCCGCGAATTCATTATGAAAGATGCTTACACTTTTGATATGGACGAAGAAGGTTTAGATAAGCAGTATCATTTAATGTATGATGCATATACAAGAATTTTTACCCGCTGCGGACTTCATTTCCGCCCTGTCTTGGCGGATTCCGGCGCTATCGGCGGAAGCGGCTCTCATGAATTTGAAGTCATTGCCGATTCGGGGGAAGCAGATATCGTTTACTGCAAAGATTGTGATTTTGCGGCCAATATAGAAGCAGTGGAACCGAAAACACTTTCTTCTTCAGTTCATAATGACAAAGCGAAAGAAATCGTGGAAACACCCGGACAGCATACAATCCAGATGGTCTGTGATTTTCTTCATGCGCCTGTTGTCTGCTCTGTTAAAGCTGTTGTTTATAAACTGGATGATACAGTGGTGCTTGCTCTGGTGCGCGGTGATCATGAAGTGAATGAAGTCCGTCTTCAAAATCTTTTTAATGCTGTCAATGTAGGGCTGGCATCTGACGAAGATTTGAAACGCTGCGGGCTCATTGCGGGCTATATCAGTCCGATCGGTTTAAAAAAAGCGGATAACTTTGAAATCATCGTAGACACAACGGTCATGGAAATGGAAGACGCCTGCTGTGGTGCAAATGCGGTGGACAAGCACTATGTCCATGTGAATCCGAAACGTGATTTTGGGGATGTGAGAGTAGAAACGATCCGCCTTATTACCGCGGAAGACTGTTGTCCGAAATGCGGCGGCATGATTGAATTGAAAAAAGGAATTGAGGTAGGGCAGGTATTTAAATTGGGAACCAAGTACAGTGAGAAGCTTGGCTGTACATATTTAGACCGGGACGGAAAAAACCATCCTATGGTCATGGGGTGTTATGGTATCGGCATTACCCGTACAGTAGCTGCTTCTATCGAACAAAATCATGATAAAGACGGCATTATCTGGCCGGTGGCTATCGCTCCCTATGAAGTGGTCATCGTTCCCGCCAATAATAAAGATGAAGGCGTGATGAATGCTGTCCGCCATTTGTATGATGAAATGGAAGACTGTCGGGATGAAGTCATATTGGATGACAGAGATGAAAGGGCGGGTATTAAGTTTAAAGATGCGGATCTGATCGGATATCCAATCCGTGTAACTATCGGTAAGAAATGGAAAGAAAGCGGACTGGTGGAAGTACGTCTTCGCAGAAGCGGTGTCGTTAGTGAAGTGGCATTAGCGGACTGCAAGACGAAAGTACTGGAAATGCTTGAAGAACTTCACAAAAAGAATTTATAATTCATGGAGAGCATCATGGACGAAAAGGAATTCGAGATCTTGTGGGAAAAAATCCGAAAGATCGACAGAAATATGGCCGATCTTTTTGACGAGCGTGTAGAACTGACACGTCGGACTGCCATCTCTAAAATAGAAGCAAATATTCCTGTCTATGATGCAAAAGGGGAAGAGAAAAATGTGGAAGAGCTGTCGGCCTTGCTTCAGAAAATGTCAAACCGATTCCGTTTCATTAGATGGTATCATTTACTGACGGAGCCGGGAAAAATGGCACGGAAAGAATTCAGGCAGGGAGAGAAGGAATGACAGAAGAGCTGCGGGGCGTTGTAAAAGCGGTTATCTTTAAAAGCAAAGATGAATCTTATTGCGTTTTCCGAATCGAAGAAAAAGAAAGCGGCACTTCCGTGACAGTGACGGGAAATATAGTTGTTCCCTACGTAGGGGAAAATGTAGTTGTACGAGGGGGCTGGTTGAGGCACTCCCGTTTTGGTTTGCAGTTCAGGGCTGCCATTTTGGAGAGGATGAAACCGGAAGCGGCCGATGAGGTAGAACAATTTCTTGCTTCCGGCCTGATCAGCGGTATCGGTCCTTCCATGGCGAAACGGATTGTACAGCACTTTGGTAAAAAGACACTTGAAATATTTGAGCGGAATATAGATGCTCTTTCTGAAGTGCCGGGGATCGGGCAGAAAACATTGGAGAGGATCAAAGATTCCTATTCAGGAATCAGCGCCATGCAGGAAGTGATTATGTTTCTTCAATCCCTTGGGATTTCAGAACGCTTTGCGCTTCCTATGCAGCAGCTTTATGGTGATGATGTCATGAAAGTGGTGCGGGAAGATCCGTATCGCATGGTCAGTGAAATACCGGGGCTCGGTTTTAAAAATGTGGACCGTATTGCCTTATCGGAGGGAATCATTCCGGAAGACAGCGACCGTATCGTCCACGGCATTTTTTATATTCTTTCACAAGCGGTAAGCGGTGGTCATGTCTGCGGACCATCTGATCAAGTATATACGGCAGCCAGCGAACTGCTGCGGGTGTCACCGGAAATTGTAGAAACCGTAGGGAGGGAGGCAGTGGATTTCGGTACTGTTCCTTCCGTCATTTATGAAGGAAAGACCTATCTCTATCTTCCTTATCTTTACGAAGCGGAGACGGAATCGGCATACCGCGTGCATCATCTGATGGAAGCCGGGCCTCTGGGATCGGCAAATTTGGCAATTGAACGGTTTGAAAAGGAAAATGGTTTCCGTCTGGCGAAGGAACAAAGAGATGCCGTGGAAAAATCGATGAAAGCCGGAATAATGGTGATTACCGGTGGACCGGGTACAGGAAAGACGACACTCATTCGTGCAATCATCACGGCGGCAGAGCAAAATGGACTGGAGCCTGCTCTAATGGCGCCTACAGGAAGGGCAGCGAAACGTCTTGCGATATCAAGCGGGCGTGATGCAGATACTATTCACAAAGCGCTGGAAGCATCCGTGCGGGAAACCGGCAGGACATACTTCGAAAGAAATGAAGCCAATCCGTTGGAAGAAGATTTGATTATCGTAGATGAAGCGTCCATGCTGGATATTTCTCTTTTCTACCATCTTCTCTGCGCGCTCAAAGATGGAGCAAGGCTCATTTTAGTGGGGGATATAGACCAACTTCCTCCTGTGGGGGCGGGGGAGCCTTTAAAAGATTTGATGAGTTGGGGATATGTGCCCATAGTGCGGTTGAAGCGTATATTTCGTCAGGAAGAAGGCAGCGGCATTGTAGAGAATGCGGCGCTTATCCGGAAAGGGGAAATGTGTGTCCCTGATGAAGCGGGCGAGTTTCGTATTGTCTATGCAGCCGATGATGAAGATGCGTATCGGATTGTCATGGATTTATGCAGAGAACTTAATTACGGGAATGAAGAGAATAAAATGCTGCTGCAGGTGCTTTCCCCCATGTACCGCGGTGTGTGCGGCGTGGACCATTTGAATGAATCTTTGCAAGAAATGATTCACGGGGAAAAGGTTCCGGATGGGATGAAATTTTTCCCTGGTGATAAAGTGATGCAAACGAGAAATGATTATGAAAAAGGAATTTACAACGGCGATGTGGGAACCGTCTGGACGGCAACGCCTCAAAAAGTATTTGTCCGTTATTTTGATAAAGAAGTAGTATATGAAGGCGAGGAGCGGTTTGATCTCCGGCTTGCTTACGCGGTAACCGTCCATAAAAGCCAGGGAAGTGAATATGAGACGGTGATTTTCATTCTCCGTCCGTCACAGCATAATATGCTCCAGCGTAATCTGCTCTATACGGGGGTGACGCGCGCGCGGAAGAACACGATTCTGGTAACCGCGCCTGATGCGTTGCGTCGGGCGTTGGCGATACAGCATACAGGGAATCGTTACAGTTTATTTCTTCCTTTTTTAAATCATGAGGCGCTGTAAATGAAACTGGCCGAGTCTATTTTAGAGCTGTTTTATCCAAGTACCTGTCCGGGCTGCGGGAATCATACTTCGTTGAAAAATTTGTGGTGTGAAAAATGTATACGGCAATTTTGGAATCCCCGTATGCTGAGTTCTTCTTTGACGAAGTATCTTTGCGGCTGTTATACGCTCTGTAATTATACCGGCGGTCTTCGTAAGTGTGTGATCCGCCTGAAATATAACGGCAGGGTGGAGTTGAAGCATGCTTTTCCTCCGCTGCTTACGGCTTTTCCCTGGTGGGAGCGTTTGAAAGAATATGAAACTGTCATTCCTATTCCTTTATCGAAAGCTCGTTTTCGTGAACGCGGATATAACCAGGTGGATATGATTTTCCGTAAATGGGTGGAAACTTCGGGAAAGACATACATCCCGCATGGTATGGTGCGAATGAGAAATACAGAAACGCAGTCACTTCTTACAAAAGAGGAGCGTTATAAAAATATGCGCGGTGTATTTCATGTGAATAAAGGAACATCTGTTAAAGGGAAGAAAATTCTTCTTGCAGATGACATATATACCACTGGCGCTACGATAGAGTCTGCTGCCCATGAACTTATGCGGGCAGGCGCAGAAAAAGTGGTGGGGATTACCATAGCCAGCGGGGCATTGTAATAATAGAAAATCCTGTAAGGGAGAAGAATCAGTCTCTTTACAGGATTTTTTAATTAAAGTGATCAATGGAAAAAGTTTTTGATTTTTTGAAACAGCATGGAAGTCCAGGAAAAGGAGAGAAATGATTTCTGATGCATCAGTTTTCGGGAAGTTGAATGAACCGCTTTTTTACGATACAAAGCGGTCCTTATTCTCTGCGGAAAGGAATGTCTTGCCATGGGAACAGATAGAGATGATTTTGCTGATTCTTTCTTTATCTGTCCGGGTTTTAGATCAAACTCGGCAAAACTTGCGCGGGATTGGAAAGGATTCATTCCGAAGGGCTCCTGTTCCTGTGGCACGGAGGGATTTTTACGATTCTTATCCCGTTCGAGTTGGCTGAGCATCTTATTTTTTGTTCGATAATCAAATGCCGGTTCTTCCGCCGCCCAAAATCCTGACTTTTGTATTTTTCGGCTGTCTAAATCATAGGAGATGCGTGCGCTGCAATGGGGACAACGGATCATACCTTTCCGTTTTTTTATACTGCTGTCAAATAATTTCAGTTTATGCCCGCATACGTGGCAGATGAGAGTAAATGCCATAAAGTCCTCCTCATGTCTGCTTAAGTATAATCAGAGAGAGACTTAGGAGCAAGTGCGGTAGAAAAAGGATTTTTTGAGAAGTACGATATGATATAATAAAACTCAAATCAATAATCATCGTTTGTGGAGGTGTTCATGGAAAAGAAGCTTGTAGTTGTTGATGGAAGTTCCCTTCTATATCGAGCATTTTTTGGACTTCCGCCTTTGTCATATCATGGAATACCAACGAATGCCGTCATGGGATTTTTAAATATGCTTTATGATATTTATAAAAATTTTGATCCTGAATACATGGCTGTTTCTTTTGATAAGAACAAGCAGACTTTTCGTTCCGAAGTTTATAAAGAGTATAAAGCAACGAGAAAACCGGCACCTCCGGAATTGGTCCCCCAGTTTGCGCTGATTCGTGAAGCACTTCGTACATTAGGCGCTGCCGTTTATGAAGTAGATGGCTATGAGGGCGACGATATACTGGGGACGCTGGCGGCTCGTTACGAAAAGGAACTTCCCGTTTTCATCGTAACAGGGGATAGAGATGCTCTTCAGCTTGCCACCAAAGATACGACTGTTTATATTACCCAGCGGGGCGTTTCACAAATGGCGGCGATGACGCCGGAAGCAGTTGTGGAGAAATATGGAATCACGCCTCGGCAGGTTATTGATATGAAGGCGCTTATGGGAGATACATCAGATAATATTCCCGGTGTCCCCGGCGTGGGAGAAAAGACGGCGGCCAAGCTGTTGTCCCAATATCAGACTTTAGACAATCTTTATGGACATGTAGGAGAAATAAAAGGCGCAGTCGGCAAAAAGCTGGCGGCCAATAAAGAGTTGGCATATCTGTCATACCGTCTGGCAACGATTAAGACAGATGTTCCTTTTGAAGCTACTTTGGAAGAAATGAAGCAGCCGGTTCATTTTGAAGAGATGATGGAGTTTTTCCATCGTTTAGGTTTGGAACGCATCGCCGATCGATACAGTACGCTGCCCCGTTTTCGTGAACTGGCTGTATCTAAGAAAAAGGAAATACAGGCGGCAGCTGTGAAGCTGGAAGAATTTCCTTTGCATCCGGATTTTACCGGCAAAGAAGTGTCTCTTGTCCTTCACATGGAAGGGAAGGCGCCTTTTTATCATGCCGATCTGGCGGTGGTAGGATATGGAAATCATGTTTATAGAGCCCTGCCGGAACGGTTTGAAGATGTATGTATGGCTCTTGCTGCGGCGAAGCACGTCATTGTACAGGACAGCAAATCTATTTATGAATCAGACTTTCCTACAGAAGGAATTCCTTTTTATGACATGACCCTTGTGTCCTATGTACTTGAACCGACACGGACGACCTATCCACTGTCGTACATGGCAGAATTATTCGGAACGTCGCCTGTGTTTCCAGATCATTTGGATACGGAAGAAGAAAAAAGTGCCTGCATCTGCGGATTTCTTTTATCTCTTTATGCGACATCATTGGAGCATATGAAATCGAATGGAGTACAATCGCTTTTCGAAAAGATAGAAAATCCGCTTGCTGCTGTTTTGGCAGAAATGGAAAAAGCGGGTATTGCTACTGATCAGAAACGATGGGAAGCGGTCTGCCATGAATTAAAGGTACGGGAAAGGAAATTGCTGTCGCTGATTTACGAGGCAGCGGGAGAAGAATTTAATGTGAACTCACCTAAGCAGCTTGGTGTTATTCTGTTCGAAAAGATGGGCATGCCGGCCGGCAAGAAGACAAAGAACGGTTATTCCACAGCGGCAGATGTGCTGGAAATGCTGGCGAAAAGTTATCCCTTTGTGAAAGATATTCTGGAATACAGAACGATTTCAAAATTGATTTCCACATACCTTGAGGCACTGCCGCTGCTTATCCGCCCTGAAACGGGACGGATTCATACATCATTTAATCAGACAGTTACCGCCACAGGACGTTTGTCCAGCTCGGATCCCAATTTGCAGAATATTCCTGTCCGTACAGCAGAAGGGCGGCAAATTCGTTCGCTTTTCGTCCCGGGGCCGGGATATGACTGCTTTATTTCTTCCGATTATTCTCAAGTGGAACTCCGTGTATTGGCTCATATGTCAGGAGATGAAAGTCTTATCCGGGCGTTCCGCAACAAAGAGGATATCCACAGGCGAACGGCAGCGGAGGTCTTGGGAATTCCGTTTGAAGAGGTTACCTCAGAACAGCGGTCTCACGCGAAGGCTGTCAATTTCGGCATTATTTACGGAATCAGTGACTTCGGTCTTGCCAATCAGCTTGGCATCAGCCGCGGCGAGGCGGGAGCGTATATAAAGAAATATTTTGAACGCTATCCCTATATTCATGCGTTTATGAAAAGTATGGTAGAAGATGCCCAAAAAAGCGGACGGGCAAAAACTCTTTTTGGAAGGTATCGGGAATTACCCGATATCCGCAGTTCTAATTTCAATCGCCGTTCCTTTGCCGAGAGAACCGCAATGAACACTCCTATCCAGGGGACAGCGGCAGATATCATGAAGCTTGCTATGATTGAAGTGAGCCGACGTATAAAAGAGGAGGGGTACAAGAGCCGCGTTCTTCTCCAGGTTCATGATGAATTGGTGGTGGAAGCGGTTAGTGAAGAAAAAGAAAACCTGAAAACGCTTTTAAAAGAAACTATGGAATCCGTTGTGGAATTAAAAGTACCGCTCATTGCCGATGTCCACGAAGGCAAAAATTGGGCAGAAGCAAAGTAAGTACTGGAAGGACACAACGATGTATAGAATTGGACTTACCGGCGGTGTAGGCAGCGGAAAAAGCACCGTTTCCTCTTATATGAAAGAATTTGGCATTCCTGTTATTGATGGAGATTGCCTGGCCATGGAAGCAGTGGCTCCCGGCAACATTGCCATGAGGGAAATTCGGCAGGTTTTCGGTAATGGAATTTTTAATGAAGATGGTTCGCTGAACAGACTGAAAACAGCGGAAATCATATTCAAAGATGAAGAGAAAAGAAAAGCGCTCAATGGGATTATCCATCCTTATATTTGGCGCCGTACGCAGGAAGAAGTTATTGCCGCGCAGAATCATGGATATTTTGTGGTGGTACTTGATATGCCACTGCTTTTGGAAATAGACTGGCAGCTTCGTGTGGAGGCCGTATGGGTTGTGCAAGTGCCTTTGGAAGTACAAATAGAGCGGGTGATGGCTCGGAACGGATTTACTCGGAAACAGGTGCTGGAGCGGATTCACAAGCAAATGCCTACGGAAAATAAGTTAAACTATGCTGATGTTGTTATAGATAACAGCCGCTCACCGGAAGACACGAAGCGGCAGGTAAGAGAAGCTTTAATGCAAATTCCCGGCTTTGTGTTCCCCGGAGGATGCAATGATTAAAAAGCTGAAATACAAAGTAAGAAGAATAGAATTTGAACCGCCGAGAGAAAATACGGGCGTTAAAGTGTTTGTCTTTCTTATGGCTGCATTAAGTTTGATTTTTTCATATATTTTTTGTGCGACTGTTTCTTGGCGCCCAAGTCCTATGATTCAGCATATTATCAATGAGAGTGCAGTGAGGGAAGGTATTTCTCCGTGCCTGATTGAAGCTGTCATGCTGACAGAAAGCAAGTTTGATGAGAAAGCGGTTTCCAAAGTCGGTGCCGTAGGAATGATGCAGCTTATGCCTGAAACGGCAGCATGGATTTCCGAACAAAGCGGATTGACGGCAGAAAAGTTGGAGGAGCCTGACCAAAATATACCTCTTGGGGCATGGTATCTGAATTTCCTTTTGAAAACTTACCATAATAATGAAATCCTGGCGCTGGCAGCATATAATGCAGGCCGCGGGAATGTAGATGAATGGATAAAAGAGAATGGGTGGGAAGAAGGATTTTCCGACATAGAAAGGATTCCATTTCCTGAAACGCGGGAGTTTGTAAAATCTGTGGTAACTGCAAGAGATCGTCTTGTGGAGAAAGATAAATGAAAATGGATGAAAAATTGGAAAAGGAACGGGAAGAGCGGCGTAAGCTTTTTCTATCCTGGGATATTGAAAATGATTTGCCTTGTGAAGTGGGTGATTATGTATTAAAACGTATTGATTTTCCTACTATGAAGGACCGTAAGGCAGGAAAGGTGAAAACTGACATCCGCGTATATACGGCATTTGCATGGGAAAATGAAAAGAACGGCTGGATGGTAAAGGCTATTTTTGATGAAGAAACTAAAGATTACATGGTGAAAATGGATTTGCGGCTTATGACACTGACGCAACTTGAATCTATTACGGGGGATTTTGGGCAGTTTAAAAAGCGTGTCAGGGAACTGACGCCGAAAGCGATTGAAAAGGAGTTAATCCATTTGGAACAAGTTTCCGTGCTGGCAGCTGCTAAAGGTTTCATGAAGTGGGATTATGAGAAGGTGATGCCTGAAAGGATGGGACAGTATAAGCGGATTATTAAGCCGGTGAATCCAGTGGAGGGATTGAATGGGTCTTTCATCATCGGTGCGTATGAGTGCAGGGAACGAAATATCGGGGTTTTGTTCTTTTATAATATTTATCGTGAAGAGTATTATGGAGAACTTCGCGCAGGCGGGATTCCCGTGATTGTCCATCAGTATGACGCAACGACTATCAACGAGTTTTCTTCTCACCTGAAAGCATATTTGGAAAAAGATTTGGAAACGCTTTATGAAAATCCTGTAGTAGAAGATTAAGTAATTTGTGTACAGGAAATTTTGGGTACGAGTTGGCGTTAAGGAGGAAATACTTATATTTTTATGTGATATTGTTTGCAGTTCATACATTATTTATGCTATAATAACTGCCGTAAAGATTGTAATTAGTTTATAGTTTCCAGTAGAGTGAGCCGCGGCTCACTTTTTCTTATAGTAGGAGGATCGATGGGGAGAAAAGAAATTGAATTGGAAGCGGAGAGACTGCTTGAGCCTGCTTTGAAACAGCTTGGCATCGAGCTTATTGATGTAGAGTATGTCCGTGAACGGAACTGGATTCTCCGTGTGTTTATTGACAAAGAGGGCGGTGTTGATTTGAATGACTGTCAGCAAATCAGTGAAAAGGCAGGAGAATTGCTTGATGAGGCAGATTTGATTTCCGCTAATTACATGCTTGAAGTTTCGTCTCCCGGTCTGGACAGGGTATTAAAAAAAGATAAGGATTTTCTCCGTTATGCCGGCGAAGAAGTGGATGTAAAACTCTTTGCCCCCTTGGAAGAGGTCGGCGGGGTTAAAGCCTTTACTGCTGTATTAGACGGACTTTCTGATGATGGGCAGATTATGCTCATCTTTCAGGATAAACCGATCACCCTTGGAAAAGATAAGATTTCACAAATAAGAATACATTTTTCATTTTAAAATCAGGAGGAATCAGAAATCGTGAATAATAATTTGCTGCAGGCCGTAAATTTTTTGGTGGATAAGAAGAAAGTAGAAGCAGATGTTGTGTTTGATGCGTTGGAAATGGTACTGCTGACAGCTTATAAAAAGGAAATGGGAAGCAACGCAAAAACTTCTATTTCACTGGATAGAACCACCGGGGAGTATAAAATTTATGAAGAGAAAACCGTAGTGGAAGTGATTGATCCGGAATCGGAAAACGCAATCAATGAAATTACTGTGGAGAATGCAAAGAAAATCAGTAAAGATTATGAAGCCGGCGATATGCTCCGCGTTGATGTAACACCGAAAGATTTTGGCCGTGTGGCTGCTCAGGCCGCTAAGCAGGTGTTGATCCAGAAGCTTCGCGAAGCGGAAAGAGGATCCATATATGAAGAATTCTCCGGTCGTGAAGGTGATATTATCACCGGTACGGTAAAGTGGAGTGAATCCCGTACCGTATTTGTAGACTTAGGCCGTGTAGAAGGCATTCTTCCTTTTGCGGAACAGATTGAAGGTGAAACATTCCAGCCTAACGATAAAATTAAATGTTATGTACAGGAAGTGAGGAAGACTACAAAAGGACCGGAAATCATTCTTTCCAGAACTCACCCCGGGCTGCTGAAGCGCCTTTTCGAAATGGAGGTACCGGAAATTTACAGTGGTACTGTAGAAATTAAATCCGTTGTTCGCGAAGCTGGTTCCCGTGCCAAGATTGCCGTATATGCCATGGATCCCAATGTGGATCCGGTAGGTGCCTGTGTGGGACCGAAAGGGCAGCGTGTACAAAATATTGTCAATGAACTTCATGACGAGAAAATTGATATTGTTCGGTGGGATGAAGATCCGGCAATCTATATTGCCAATGCACTTTCACCGGCAAAAGTTGTTTCCGTTTCCGTCTGGGATGAAGAACGTTCTTCTTATGTCATTGTCCCCGATTACCAGCTTTCCCTTGCTATCGGCAAGGCAGGGCAAAATGCCCGTCTTGCAAATAAGCTGACCAACTGGAAAATTGATATCAAGAGTGAATCTCAGGCAGCTGAAGAAGGATTTGGCGAAGAAATAGAAGAAGATGATGATATCCTTTCTGATATTGAAACAGCTGATACAGGAGAGGGGGATAATGTGTGAAATTGAAAAAGATCCCTATGCGGATGTGTGTCGGATGCAAGGAGCTGAAACCTAAGAAAGAATTACTTCGCATTGTCGCTTTACCTACTGGTATTATTGAATTAGACCGTACAGGGAAAAAATCAGGTCGTGGGGTATATATCTGTAACAGCAGTGAATGTTTTCAGAAAGCCTTTGATTCTCATGGATTGGAGCGTTCCCTGAAAAGGCCTGTATCTCGTGATGTATATGACGCGATAAAGGAAAAAATAGGAAATGAATGAACCGATATACAGGTTGCTGGGATTATGTATGAAGGCAGGGCGGCTGCTTTCCGGTAGTGAACAGATAAAAACTGCTGTGAAAGACGGAAAAGGCATACTCCTGATTCTGGCAGAGGATAGTTCGGAACGGACGAAAGAAGAGTATATCCGCTTAGCGAAACTTTCAGGAATAACTTGGCGGATATTCGGTGAAAAGGAAAAATTAGGACATGCTGTTGGTAAAGGCATACGAGCAGCCATCCTGATTTCGGACAGTGGATTTGGGACGTCGCTTCTGCAAAGGATCGATACCCTAAAATAAATAGAGATTGGGAGGTTACTTATGCAGAAATACAGAATATATGAGCTTGCAAAAATTTATAATAAAGGGAATGATGAAATCATTGCGGTGCTGAATAAAAATAATATTGAAGTTAAAAATCGGCTGAACAGTGTGGATGAGAAAGCAAAAGAGATTCTCGACAAAGCTTTTGCATCTCCTTCTGTCAAAAAGAATAAAAGGCCGCCTATGCGTACCGTACGATTTGATCAGCAAGGACGTCCGACCGGAAGCAAGACGGCGGAAGTACAAAAAAAATCTTATTCTTCATATAACACAGCTGTATCAAAACCTGTAAAAACGGGAATGCCGGAAGAGGCTAAGAAAGCAGAAGCAGATAAAAAAACGGAGAAAGAATCTCTGCAGCGGAAAAATATCATAAATGAAAGGAAAAAAGAGGGACGTCAGCTTCCGACAGGGAAAATGTCTGTAATTACGCATGACGGCCATATGGGTGAACAAATCCCCCATAAAGAGGGACAGCCGGCAAGAACAGAACGAAATGATCATCCTCGAAAAAACAATCGTCCACAGGGAGGATACCAACAGAGAGGTGAGCGCTCACAGGGGGGGGATCAGCGAAGAGGTGACCGTCCTCAGGGAGGTCATCAGCAGCGTAGTGACCGTTTCCAAGGAGATCGGCGGCCTGTAGGAGCTAGACGCCCCGTGGGAGATCGCAGAAGTGGGGCTGCTGTTAAACCGGCAGGCGGTTTGGATGAACAGCCGTTGATTCCACAGGCAAGACGGGATCGTCCTGATAAGAAGAAAACAAAGAAGGACTATGAAAGGAGCAGAAGAGAAAAAGAAAGCGGCTCCCTTATGGCGCGGTCTTTGAACCAGAACAAAAAGAAAAAACACGTGGCAGAAAAGAAAGCAACTGTATATCCGACAGAAATTGAAGTGCCGGAAAGCATTACTGTTAAAGAACTGGCGGAAAAATTAGGGCGTGAAGTTTCTGAAATTATTAAATACCTTATGCTTTCTGGTGTTATGGTGACAATTAACCAGAATCTGGATCATGAAACGGTAGAAATCATTGCGGAAGAATTCGGCGCAAAGATCATTGAAGCGGAAGCTCCGGCAGAGTTGGCCGAATATGTACCGGAAGCAGATGATGAAAGATTTTTAAAACCGCGTCCGGCAGTAGTTACTATTATGGGACACGTTGATCATGGCAAAACAACTTTGCTTGACGCGTTGCGCTCCACGAATGTGGCTATGCATGAAGCCGGCGGTATCACACAGCGTATCGGTGCCTACCAGATCCGTTATAAAAATCATAAGATTACATTTCTTGATACTCCGGGACATGAGGCATTTACAGCAATGCGCTCCCGCGGCGCACAGCTGACGGATATCGCTGTCCTGATCGTAGCGGCTGACGACGGCGTTATGCCGCAAACCGTGGAAGCAATCCATCATGCGAAGAATGCAGGGGTGCCGATTATGGTAGCCATTAATAAGATTGATAAACCCGGCGCAAATCCTGAACGTATTAAGGAAGAGCTTTCCCATGAAGGACTTCTTTGTGAAGAATGGGGTGGGGATATCATTATGGTTCCTATTTCCGCAAAGAAAAAAGAAGGATTGGATGAATTGCTTGAAAACATACTGCTCGTAGCTGAAATGCAGGAGTTGAAAGCGAATCCGAATCGTGAGGCTTACGGTATCGTCGTTGAAGCCCAATTGGATAAAAACAGAGGGCCGGTCATGAGCGTTCTTGTACAAAATGGTACGCTCCATGTGGGTGACGGCATTTTAGCAGGCAAAAGTTGGGGACGTGTACGTGCCATGACTAATGAGACCGGACGTAAAATGAAAAGCGCTGAACCGTCCGCTCCTGTAGAAATTCTCGGCATGGACAGCGTTCCGGAAGCAGGCGAGCATTTCTATGTTATGGATGCAAGCCGTGCAAGAAACATTGCGGAACTTCACGCTTCCCGGGCTAAAGAGGAAGAGCAGAGAAGTGTACAGAAGGTAACTCTTGATAATATCTTTGAAAAAATTAAAGAAGGCGAAATGAAACAACTGGATATCATTGTTAAAGCGGATGTCCAAGGATCTGTGGAAGCGTTGGTCCAGTCTTTCATGGGTATTAAGAGTGATGAGGTCCGGATAGCTGTCGTCCACTCCGGAGTCGGCGGGATTACTGAATCTGATGTCATGCTGGCATCGGCTTCCAATGCATTAATTATCGGATTCAACGTACGTCCTGATGCGAATGCGAGGGCGCTGGCAGAAAAAGATGGTGTGGATATCAGGTTGTATCGTGTTATCTATGATGCAATTGATGATGTAAAATCTGCCATGGCAGGGCTGCTTGCTCCGACAGTCAAGGAGATCCTTTTGGGACATGCGGAAGTCCGGCAGGTTATTCATACCCCGAAAGTCATTGTCGCGGGTTGTTATGTGCAGGATGGAAAGATAACCAGCAACAGCATGATTCGTATTGTCCGTGATGGAATTGTTGTCCATGAAGGGAAGATTGGTTCTCTCCGCCGCTTTAAGGATGACGTGAAAGAGGTTACGGAAGGATTTGAGTGCGGTATTGCCATTGAATCCTACAGAGATGTAAAGGAAGGCGATCAGCTGGAAGCCTTCAGGCTGGAAGAAGAGGTTGCTGAATTATAAATAGATAAAAGCGGCGTGGATTTCTTGCGCCGCTTTCTTTTTCACTTATGTGAGGTAAATATGTCGGAATTAAGAGTAAGGAAAATGCAGGAGTTTATCAAGCAGGAAGTAGGGAATATGCTCCTCCGCGAACTGAAAGATCCAAGGCTCGGTTTTGTTACTGTGACGGGAGTCAAACTAACGGGAGACCTTCGGGAAGCTACTGTTTATGTAAGCCTTTTTGGACAAGAAGAAGAGAGAAAAGAATCTCTCATGGTTTTGAATAAATCAAAAGGTTTCATTCGAAAAGAATTGGGAACCCGTCTGAAAGTGTATTATACTCCTGAAATTTCTTTTGAAGAAGATAAGTCTCTTGATTATGGAATGCATATTGAAGGACTTCTGAAAAAGATCCACGAGGAGGATGGCAATGGGAATTAAGATTGGACAGGCAAAAGAAATAGAAATGGAAGAAGCCGTTGCTTTCCTGCGTGAGCATGATCATTTCCTTTTGGCAGGGCATGAACATCCTGACGGAGATGATGTGGGTTCGCTTTGTGCCCTTTACAATGTTCTTGTATCCATGGGGAAAACTGCGGATATGATTTTGCCTGATCCCGTTCCGTCGGCTTTTACTCTTGTGAAGTCGTCAGCAAAGGTATTAATGGAAATACCTGAAGGCGGCAAATATGATGCTATGGTTTTTACGGATCTGGCGAATATTTCCCGTGGCGGAGATTTTAATTTTCCCGATGTGCCAAGTTTATGTATTGACCATCATCAGACAAATGAAAAGTATACTGACTATTTGTATTTAAAATACAAGTATGCAGCGACAGCAGAAATGCTTGCGGAAATGTTTTTTGCTATGGGGTTGAAGCTGGATAGGGATACCTGTAATGCACTTTATATGGGGATCGGAACGGACAGCGGATTTTTCAAATTCAGCTGTACTTCTGAACATACGCTCCTTATGGCAAGCCGTCTGGTAAAAATGGGAGCAGATCCGTCCTATATTTCCAATAAACTTGATGAAAAAACAGAAGAAGCGATGAAGTGTTACAAACTTGTTGCCGATACCGTCCATTCATATAAGGACGGAAAGATTGTTGTCGCTTATATGAATAAAGAGGCTATGGCGCTGGATGGAGAAAATTCTGATTATTACGCCTCTATTCCCCGCTGCATTAAGGGTGCGGAGATTGCGGCACTTTTTAAATATAAAGAGCAGGACGAATACCGCGTTTCGCTGCGCTCTTTAAATTATGCGAATGTGGCAGATCTGGCAGCTGAATTTGGCGGCGGCGGACATTGGAAAGCATCAGGGTGTACGATGAACGGAACACTTTCTGACTGCGAGAGAGTATTCGTAGAAAAAGCGGAGAAATACCTCTGATGGATGGTGTTCTTAATGTATTGAAACCTGCAGGAATGACTTCGTTTGATGTCATTGCTTGTCTGCGCCGCATTTATGGACAGAAAAAGATTGGTCACGGCGGAACACTGGATCCTATGGCAGCAGGCGTGCTTCCTGTATTTCTGGGACGCTCAGCCCGATTGATTGAATATGCGCCTATACATAGAAAAACATATGAAGCGGAATTCGTCATGGGGCTGGCGACGGATACTGAGGATATGACAGGAAGGATTATAAAAACAGGCAAAGTCTGCTCTGATATCTCGTTATGGGAAAGGGTGGCGTCGAAATTTACAGGCATTATAGAGCAAATACCATCTTCTTACTCTGCCATAATGGTGGATGGAAAACGGGCGTACCAGTTGGCAAGGAATGGTAAACAGGTGATATTGCCTTCCCGCAAGGTGGAAGTATATCATTTACAGATACGGGAGATTCAATCGCCTTACATTCGTCTTTCAGTGACCTGTTCCGCAGGTACTTATGTAAGGGCACTGGGACGTGATTTAGGAAATAAGATGGGGGTGCCTCTTGCCATGTCCTTTCTTCTTCGGACGAAAATGGGGGTGTTTTCTATTGGACAGGCGAAAACGTTGGAAGAAATAGAAAGAAATCCTAAAGACTGCCTTATGACGGATATAAGGCTGCTCTTATCCAATCTGGAGAATGTATCGCTTTCGGAAGACGCAGCAAAAGATTTTCTTCAGGGGAAAAGGCTGCGTACTGCTTTGCCGGATATGGAAGTTACTGCGGTATTTCAAGGAGAACGGTTTTTAGGGACAGCATTTATAGAAAATGGTGTATTACATCCAAAGAAAGTGTTTTCGTGAGAGACTATGAATATTATTAAAACATTGGATCAACTGCCTGAAAAACGGCCGGTAGTACTGGCTTTTGGTTTTTTTGACGGTGTCCACCGCGGGCATCAGGCGGTATTGCAGGCATGTCTGCAGTTGGCAAGAGAGAAAAAAGCGATGCCTGTGGCTGTCACTTTTTACCCCCACCCATTGACTGTATTATTACCTTCTGCGTCTATACAGCTTCTTCTGTCAGAAAGCGAGAAAGAGGAATTGTTTAAGCAGATGGGATTTGAGACAACCGTGGTCATCAGTCCGACGGAAGAATTTCTCGGACAAAGCGCAGGGAGATTTTTACAATCACTTTCAAGAATTACTTCACTTTGCGGAATCGTAACGGGAGAAAATTTCACTTTCGGAAAAAATGCTGAAGGGAATGCGGAACTGCTGAATTCCTATTTTCTCGATAAAGGTGTATTTATTCAAATTGTTAAATTGGAAAAAGCGGAAGGCGGCGTGATTTCCAGTACACGGATCCGGAAGTGTATCTTGCAGGGGGATGTAAAGAAAGCGGGATATTTTCTTGGCCGCCCATACCGTATTTGTGGCGATATAATTCATGGATTCCGACGGGGAACTGAGGTGCTTGGATTTCCTACGGCAAATTTAAAGCCGGAGAGGGAAAGAGCTGTTCCCGGGGACGGTGTGTATGCGACACGGGCTTTTATTAGAGGGAGACAATATCCTTCTGTAACAAATGTGGGAACCAATCCGACTTTTGGAAACAAAGAAAGATCCATAGAAACATTTATATTCTCCTTTGATGAAAGGATTTATGATGCTCCTTTTGCATTGGAATGGATTGAGAAGATTCGCGAAGAAAAGCAGTTTCCTGATATAGAGGCACTGCGCAGGCAGATTGAAGAAGATATAAAGAGAGCCAAACAGATTTTAGAAGTATAGCCGGAAGCATGGGGACAAGTGTTCTTATGCTTTTATTTTGGTTCTCATGCATATTTGAATTGACACTATAATATAAGAGACTTACAATACATGTATTCATAATGTATTTTCATGAACTTCGTTTGAAGATATTTTATGAGGAAAGCATTTCGATGAATGATGCGTGAAGTAAAGGAGAGATGTACTATGGCGATTCGTTTTTCTGAAGTACTTGGCAAGATGAAAGGCTCGGACCTTGGTCCGTTGCTGGCATTGACAGCCCAGCCGGATATTATTTCTTTTGCGGGCGGGCTTCCTGCACCTATAACGTTTCCCCTGAAGGAACTGGAAGAAGTGGCAGTTAAAGTCAGACAGGAAGACGGAGCCGGTGCTATGCAGTATGGTCCGTCTTTAGGATTTATGGGGCTTCGTGAAGCTATTGCCGCCCGCATGAACCGTATGTATGTTCCCATGGGTATGACGGAAATTTCCGCGAAGAATATCATGATTGTTACAGGATCCCAACAGGGATTAGATATTACCGGCCGCGTATTCCTTGATAAGGATGACGTTGTTCTTATTGAGAGCCCTTCTTATCTTGGTGCTATCGGGGCATTTGCATTGGAGCAGCCTAAATTCGTGGAAGTTCCTACTGATGGGGAAGGAATGATTCCAGAAGAATTGGAAAAGCTTATCCAAACGACGGAAAGGGTAAAATTTATTTATGTAATTCCCAATTATCAGAATCCTACGGGTATTTGCTGGTCATTGGAACGTCGACGGAAATTGATGGAACTGGCAACAAAGTATGAGATTCCTGTATTTGAAGATAATCCTTATGGTGATCTTCGCTTTGAAGGAGAAGAAATTGCGCCTTTAATTTCTATGGATCCAAAGCATTTAGTTATGTATTCCGGTACTTTTTCAAAAACGCTGGCACCGGGAATGCGTTTGGCATGGATGGTCTGCAATGATGATATCCTTGCTAAAATGGATCTGGTTAAAGGATCCACCGACCTTCATACACCTTCCGTTACACAGCGTGAAGTGGCACTCTACATGCAGAATTATGACTTTGAAAGACATGTCGAGGAAAATTGCAGATTATACGCTCATCGACGTGATGTCATGTGTGACGCAATAAAAAAACATTTCCCTGCTGATGTAAAGTGTACCTATCCCCATGGAGGTCTGTTCCTTTGGGTAGAATTACCGGACGGCTGCGATGCTCGGGATCTCTTCGCGGAGGCGATCAAAAGAAAAGTAGCTTATGTGCCGGGAGACAGTTTCTTCCCTGCCTCCGGCAAAAGGAATTATTTCCGGCTGAATTTCTCTTACAATGATGACGAAAAAACTGTCGAAGGCATCAGGCGTCTTGCAGAAGCGTTGAAATCTTATCTGACTGTGAAATAAACAATAAAAATAACACTATAAAAATCCATGCAATTGACAGCATGGATTTTTATAGTACAGAGTTTAGTAGCCTTTCGCCTTATTTATTTCATTAGTAAGTTTTTCGCCTTTAGAGAAAGCGATAAAATTATTTTTCAGTAATTCAAGCACATGGTTCCATGAGTCCGGCGTGAAAGAAGCAGAATGCGGACTGATGATAACATTTTCCATGGACCAGAAAGGATGGTTTTCCGGCAGCGGTTCTTTTTCAAATACGTCTAGCGCAGCGCCGGCAATACGATGTTCCGAAAGCGCTTCCACCAGCGCGTTTTCATTTACTACGGAAGCTCTTGCGATATTGATGAAGAAAGAAGTTTTTTTCATCAGAGAAAATTCTTTTTTTCCGAAGAACTCATTTGTTTCGGGGGTGGAAGGCAAAGCAGCAATGGTGATGTCTGCCTTCGGGAGAACGTCTTTTATCTGATCTGCCGTGTAGACTTGGTCGGTGAAAGGGTCATCAGATATATGTTTTTTTACAGCAAGTATTTTTGTATTGAAACCTTTTATCCGTTGGGCGATTGCTTTTCCGATGCTGCCATAACCGATGATGGCAACAGTCTTTTGGTAAAAGGAATCCGTTTTCGGCCGTTTCCAAATTTTTTGATCTTGTTGGCGGATCATGACGGGAAGGCAGCGTACCAGACTCAAGAGAAGTGCTAATGTATGATCGGCAACAGCGTGGTCATGGATGCCGTGAGAGTTTGTCAGTATAATGGATCTTTTTAGCATATCTTTTGTAAGAAGGCGTTCTACACCATCTGACAGAGAATGAATCCAGCGAACATGGGGTGATGCTTCCAGAAAAGGCTGCACATTTTGAAATCCCCACATGGCGATCGCATCGGCATCCGATACATGAGAGAGTGCGTCACGGGGAGATGGGTATGACTCTATAACGGATCCGGGAACGGCATTTCGAAATTCTGTCAATTTTTCTTCTGAAATTTTATTAAGAATCACAAGTTTCATAGAAGTACATCCTTTCTGTAATTGATTATATCATTTTCCTGAAAGGGGTTTATGAATAGAGATAGTTTGATTATAATTAAGGAAATAAATTCACGATGGAGATAAAATGGCAGAGAGAAAAAGAACATTGAAAAGAACATCTTTTACAGGGAAACGAAAAGTTGTCCGCCGAAGAAAGAAGAGTAGAGGGCATTCCCTGTTACTTTTACTGTTTTTCTTAGTTGTCATATCGGTGGCATCTTGCACGGTGGCACATCCTTTTTCTGATGAAAAAGAAACAATGGTTTCGGTGAATACTGCGATCCATCATCTTTTTGGCGAGGAGTCTTCTGAAAGAGATGGAAAAGGAAAAATCGGCGGCAGAGTGGAAGAGGTGAAGAAAGAGCCACAGTCCATTATCAAAGAGTTCATGAATAGACTTAAGGGTGGGGAAAATAAAGGAAACAACGGCGATGGAAATAACATCCTTACAAAGCGTGAGGGAAAGAACCCTTCTGATACGCGACTAAAGGCATCTGCAGCGAAGCAGAGAGAACCGGCGGAGAAAAAAGTGGGAGGAAACTCCTCGTCGGTGACCGGCCGTTTAGCGGTAGTTATAGATGATGCAGGACTTGATTTGGAATCGCAGCGGATATATGAAGAGATTGGAGTCCCTTTGACGCTTGCCGTTATGCCGAATAAAATGTACACATCAGAAGCGGCAGCGGAATGGTCCCGTTATGGAATGCCTGTTATTCTTCATCAGCCCATGGAGCCGGTTTCAGGTTCGGGCATGGAAGAAAAGACCATATTAACATCCATGAGTGATGAAGCGATACGATATATGCTGAAAGAATCGCTTGAACAAATACCGCAGGCGGTGGGAATCAATAATCATCAAGGCTCAAGAGCCACCATTGATGCCAGGGTCATGCGGGTTGTAATGGATGAACTTTCACACAGAGGGTTATTTTTTCTTGACAGTCATACCAATACCACGACTGCGGCTGACAGCGCGGCTGCCTCATATGGCGTTCCCTATGCAAGGAATGATTTATTTGTGGATAATTCTGCTGATGAAGGTGAAATCCGGGCGATGATACAGGAAGGGGCCAATCGGGCAAAAGCCCGCGGCAGTTATATTATCATTGGGCATTGCCGCCCTCATACGGCAGCGGCATTTCGCGATATTGTCCCACAACTTCAGGCGCAGGGAATCGAATTTGTTTATGTATCGTCTTTGTTAAGGTGGTAAGATGGGAAAAAACAAAGTGGTTATTATTTCCGGCGGTACATCGGGAATCGGGTTGGCTACGGCAAAAATCCTTGCGTCAGAAGAGTGGAAGACAATTCTGCTCGGTCGAGACATGAATAAGGGGCGCGGGGCGCAGGAAGAAGCTCAAGGCAGCCTCTTTATTCCCTGTGATGTGACAAATACAAGGATAGTCAAAAATACAATTGAAAAGGCTGCATCCTTTGGAGAAATCAGAGGCGTCGTATCCTGTGCCGGTATTTATACGGAAGGTCTTTTGGATAATGTAACAGACGAAGAAATGCAGAAATTCTTTGAAGTAAACGTTTTCGGTACAATAAAATTACTCCGCGCGGCTGTCCCGTTCTTACGTATGCATGGAGGGAGCATTGTAACGGTAGCTTCCGATGCTGCCATTCAGGGAAATGTACAGTGCAGCTTGTACAGCGCGACGAAAGGGGCGGTTACCGCTTTTACCCGTTCGTTGGCGCTTGAATTGGCAGTGGATAACGTGCGGGCCAATGTGGTTTGTCCCGGAGACGTGGCGACTCCTCTTTTGGAAAAGCAGCTTCAAACTTACGGCGGTTCGATAAATGAAATGAAAAATTGGTATCCTCTTATGCGAATTGCCGATGCGGAAGAAATAGGGCAGGTGATTGCCTTCCTTATTTCCGAAAAGTCTTCTTATATGACAGGTGCGGTTATTCCTGTCGATGGAGGATTGACGGACTGGTAAGTATGATTTTGTTCTGATAAAGGATATAATGGTCATAGATAAGGAAATGTTGATTTAGTATAATTAAGCCGTAAGCGGCATAAATGTAATCGGCTGAGCCGAAAAGACAGGAGGGCATGATGAACGGAGACAAGAGTGTGGAGGAAATAAAAAAAACAGCAGTCGGTGCTGAGAAGGAGGCTGTGCAAGAGGTGAAAGAATCTGTTGAGGCCACAGCGGAAGATATGGAGAATGTGCCCGAAGTTCACCTTGAAACACCGGAAGCTGATGTGGAAGTTACCTTTATTGATGATCGTGATAAAGAGGCGGAAGGTTTGATTCACTGGGCGGCTGCCCGCGCAGGCGTGATCGTGGCGGCTCCACTTTTGGGGACGGTGTCTCTTATTGCCAATGAAGTATACATGATTTCTAAAATTGGAAGCGTTTATGGAGTAGATGTTCCGCAGAAAGCGGTTCTTTCCTTTATCGGTTCTTTAGGGGCAACCGTTGTCGGCACAACCGTTGCTACACTTTTACCGATTCCATTTATCCAGATTCCCATCGGGATTTCCGTAACTTATGGATTGGGAAAAGCGGCCGTCCGTTGGATTAAAGACGGAATGCCTGATGATACGAGACCCTATAAGGCGGTCTTTGAAGAAGGACGAGCGGAGGGTAATACGCTGGTTGGAGAAATTAAAGAAAATCCTGAAAAGGATATTCCCCTTGGCGATGAAAAGAGAGATTTTACGAAAGAAATTAAAGAGACAGTTGACGATGTATATCCTGAAAAAGCGCATGAAGCTGTGGATAAACTGGCAGACCAGCTGGTAGATACGTTTAACCTTCTGGGTGAACAGCTTGTTACAGCCTTGAAAAAAGCCGGGATGACTGATGAACAGATTGAAAAAGCAAAATACACTACTATTGGCGCAGCAGAAATAGCAAAGGAAACAGCCGAAAAGACAGCAAAAAATTTGCGTGCTGTTGCCAGAGTGAAGTCAAGAAAACTTCAGGAAGAGGCACGGCAAAAAGCTTCTGAGATGAAAGAGCAGGCAAAAGAACAGATGGAGGAATTGCAGAAGAAAAAAGAAGAAATGAGGCGCCAATCGGAAATTCGGGCTGAACAGGCCAAACTGAAATCGGAAAAACTGAAAGCCCAAGTGAGAATCCAGATGCAGGAAGCAAAAGTCCAGGCAGATAAATTGAAGGAACAAGTTCGTACCCAGGCTGAAATTGCGCAGGATAAAGCAAATGAATTGAAAGAGAAGGTGAATGCGAGGGCAGACGATTACAGAAGAAATGTTTCTGCTGCTGCCAACCGTGCCAAAGCCGATATTCTGGGGTATGTGGATGATTTTCGTACGAAAACGGAAGAACGGGCCGCTCAAATTCGGGCAAAAGATCGTAATGCAAAGGGAGGGGCTATTGAAGGCAGTGAATTTTCTCAGGAAACTGTTGGGAAATCTTCTGAAAAGACAAAAAAATAAAGGATTTAAACCAGCACCTGATATTACGGGATTGAATAAAGAACATCATAGAGATGTCGTATGGCGCCCTGTAAGCCCCTGGAGTAAAAGGCGGTGGCGATTCAAACGTACAAACCATCCATGGTTCAAAAAACGATAAAATGAAAAATCCGCCTGCAGCTTGATATATAGATGTCAAACTGCAGGCGGATTTTATGTGGAAATGTAAAATCGGAATACAAGGCCCCGGTACATATTGATTTTTTTAAAAGATGCTTCATGAAACTTAATTATCCTATTTTCAGATTATGGAAGACTACATTTAAAAATGCGGAAACTACATCGGGATCGAAAAGGATTCCGGATCCGCTGAAGATGGCACGAGAAACTTCCGGCCGGTCTTTATGTTTAAAGTTGGGCGAAGAAAAAATAACATCGTCATAGTAAGAGGCCAGCGCAATAATTCTGGCCCCCAAAGGAATATTGATCTTTTTCAGATGTTTCGGATATCCTGTGCCATCCCAACGTTCATGGTGGAAACGAATAAGAGGAATGAGATCCTCCATGCCGGGACAGGACTCCAGTATGTTAGCTCCTAAGTCAGGATGTCTTTTATAGACCTGGATGTCTCTTTTGGAGACATAGGGGTAATTGGTCAGCACATGGTTGGGTACACAGATGAGACCGATGTCATGAAGCAGGCCGGCATTGCGGATAAGCGTGATTTCATTGGCAGTAAGGCGCATGTAAATGGCAGTAGCTGCTGCTAAATTGGAGACACGCTGAGAGTGCTCATACAGAGAAACTGATTTTATGCGCATCAAAAATAAGAGATGATTGATGACCATATTCAGCTTATTTTTATCGTCGATGCTTAGTTCAGCAGACTGGAATATCGAAGTAGGGTACATAGAAAACCTTAATCATAAAAATAAGAAAGAGAGCCGTAGGTGTTTTTCCGGTTTAAACCGAAAAGAATTTATCTTTCATGCCGCTTCATCCAAGCGGTCATGTAAGTGCAGTCAGAACGAACTGTATACCGATTTTTGACAGCCCAGCTATAGGCGGCTTCGGCGAGCTGGGCGGCTAAACCCTTTCCGGATAATGCGGCGGGAACGATGGTATGAAGTACAGTAAAGACATGACCTGTTAAATCATATTCAAGGCAGGAGAGGCCTTTCAGTGATTCGATTTTAAATTTGTGGTTCTTAATATCATGTGTAACCATAGTGACATTTCTCCACTGGGTAGACAGATTTTATTTTACAGGAAAATAAGGATATGTCAAAGTTTCATTGAAAGAAAGACAGCATTTGTTTCCCTGGTAAGAAAGACGAATTTTCCTGAGAGAACCAGCCTTGAAAATGCGTAAAGAATACAGGCGGGAACACTATTTTCTTTTATTTTTCAAGATTAGCTTATGCTATAATTTATTATATGATGTCAGAAGAAATTATACATCCAAGTAAAAATCTATACTGTTATAAAAATATTTCGATAGAAAACATAAGTTCTGTTTTGTGGAGGTTGTCTTGGGGACATTTAAAATTACCTATCTTCACCATAGCGGGTTCATCTGTGAGCTGGAAGACTGTATTCTTGTTTTTGATTACTACATGGATCCTGAAGGAAAGTTGGATGACCTTTGTGAGGTCTCATCAAAACCTCTGTATTTTTTTGTGAGTCATTTTCATGCGGATCACTTTAATCCTGAGATTAATCGGTTCGAAAGCCGGGCAGAAGGATATTTCATCCATCGTGACTGCACACTGACGCTTAGAAATCATGAGATGCTCCACCGCATGGAAGTGGGAGATTTTATGGTGACAAAATATTTTCGAATCAAGATGTTCGGATCCACTGATGCGGGGGGATCATTTTTAATTAACCATCCGAAAGCTTCGGTTTTCCACGCAGGTGATTTGAACTGGTGGCACTGGGCCGGGGAAGGAGATTCTGATAATCTGGCAGCACGCGATGAGTATTTTAAAGAATTGGAACGGATTCCCCGGGTATCCATGAATATCGTGTTTTTCCCGGTGGACGCCCGACAGGCGGTGGCAAGAGAATGGGGAGTCAAAGCATTTTTGGAGAAATTCGATGTGAGTACAGCATTGGTACCAATGCATGCATTTGGAATCCGTTGGTCGCCGTCTTACGAATTCCGCTGGCGATTTCCCGATATTCCCTTATGGATACCGAAGGCGGAGGGCGATGTTTATGTGGGAGAAGTAAAATGACTTATACATGGATTTATATTATGCTGCTCATGTTTGCAGGAAGTTTTATCTTACAGATGGTACCACTCTTATTTTATTTCGAAGCGGTTATTGCTGTGAACCTGCTGATTTTAGCGGCTTCCTGGTTTATACTTCGGCGTGACCGGTTTTCAGACTTCCGGTCTAATATACTTTTTATGGCAGGGCTTACGATAATTAATATTCTGACAGACTTGGGCATACTCACTCATTCTATGTCGTGGGTTGCTTTTGGTGCCCTTCTTATCTGGTCGATGACCGGTGGAGGCAGGAGCCATTCATGAAAAAGGGAAAGCGGAAATTTTGGGTATAAGCAAGCGGCTTGTCTGCAATTTATTGAGGATAAACCGAAAATATAGTTTTGGAATATTCGTATTTATCGGATTTTTGGGAGTTTTCCATCTTGACAATAAATTGCAAAGATTCTAAAATTGAATTAGTCAATCGAAAGATTGTACTTTTTTAGTGTTTATTTCCAATTGAAACTAAAATATATAAAGAAAAGAGGTGAAAAACTTGGAGAAAGATGAAATCTTATTGTACGTTATCATAGCAGGGATTATTGCAGCTGTAATTGGTGCTGGTATAGGATACTTACTCCGCAGACGTATTGCTGAAGCAAGGATCGGTTCTGCTGAAGAAAAAGCTGCACAGCTTGTTGCGTCGGCGGAAAAAGAAAGAGAAAATGCTTTGCGTGAAGCGGAGACGCTGAAAAAAGAGACGATTGTACAAACCAGAGAAGAACTTCATAAACTCCGTGAAGAGGTAGAACAGGAGCATAAGGGGCGCCGCGATGAATTGCAGCGTTATGAGCAGCGTCTGGTTCAGAAGGAAAGTAATTTGGACGCAAGAAGCAGTAATCTGGAACAGCGGGAAAGTGTGTTGGCAAAGAAGGAAACCCAGCTGAAGGCACAGAAAGAAAAAGTGGATAATTTATGTGTTATGCAGCAGACGAAGCTGGAAGAAATTTCACATCTTACCCGTGATCAGGCGAAGGAAATGATTCTTGCCCGCGTTAATGATGAGTTGGCACATGAAAAGGCGGTCCGTATCAGGGCGGCAGAAGAAGAAATCAAGCTGACTTCTGATAACAAAGCGCGTGAAATCATAGCAGCTGCTATTCAAAGAAACGCTGCTGATACAGTTTCTGAAACAACGGTTTCGGTAGTTTCCCTGCCGAATGAAGAAATGAAGGGCCGTATTATCGGACGTGAAGGGCGGAATATACGCGCAATTGAAACATTGACCGGTGTTGATTTGATTATTGATGATACACCTGAAGCGGTTATTCTGTCCTGTTTCGATCCGATTCGCCGTGAAATTGCCAGATTGTCCCTGGAAAGTCTTGTGAAAGATGGACGAATCCATCCTGCAAGAATTGAGGAAGTTGTGGCAAAGACAAAGAAAGAAGTGGATAAAGCGATTCGTGAGGCCGGTGAAGAAGCGGTACTCCAGTGTGGAATTAGCGGCATGCATCCTGATCTGATTAAGATACTGGGGCGTTTGAAATATAGAACGAGTTATGGACAAAACGTTCTCCAGCACTGTATCGATACTTCCTACTTTGCAGGTATTCTTGCGGCGGAAGTCGGTGCAGACGCGGATATGGCAAAACGGGCTGGCTTGCTCCATGATATTGGTAAAGCGGTAGATCGTGAACAGGAAGGCACCCATGTGGAACTTGGCGTGGAACTGGCGCAGAAATACCATGAACCGATGCAGGTCATCAATGCTATTGCATCACATCATGGCGACACGGAAGCCGTATGCGTAGAGGCGGTTCTTGTAGCGGCGGCTGATGCTGTTTCTGCGGCTAGACCGGGTGCCAGGAGGGAAACGCTTGAAAATTATATCAAGAGACTGACGAAATTGGAAGATATTGCCCGTTCATATCCGGGGGTATCCAGTTGTTATGCTATCCAGGCAGGCCGTGAAATCAGAGTCATTGTAAAGCCTGAAAAGGTTAATGAAGACCAGGCTGTGATTCTTTCTCATGATATTGCCCAGCAAATTGAGAAGGAGCTGCAGTATCCGGGGCAGGTGAAGGTAGTTATTATTCGAGAAACACGGGCTATCGATTTTGCAAAATAAGATAAAAGGGAGTCCTTTTCGGGGGATTCTCTTTTTTGTGCTTTTGGAACGGGGAAAACCATTTATGATATAATAAAAAACACTGTAAAATATTTTTTGAATATTGTGAGGTCATAAATATGGACAGAGAAGAACTGGACAGACAATTAAAAGAACAGGGGAAAAATATAGAATTGCAGACGGATAAGTTCTCTTCAGGGCGGAAAAAACTGGCGGCCGCGGCAGTGGTTCTTTTGATTACCAGTTTCATAGGGGGATGTTTCTTCGGTGATATTATTCCGGGAAACAAGCAGGGAAACAAAGCGGAATCTTCTTATTCCTTCCCACAGACAGAACAGAAAAAAGTGGAGGAGCTGCCGGCAATCAGAAATACGGCTGTTGTACAGGCGGTCAAAGAAGTTGGTCCGGCTGTCGTTGGGATCACGACGCGGGTTTATGATAAAGATATTTTTAACCGCCGTGTGGCGGTGGGGCAGAGTGTCGGTTCCGGTGTTATTTTTGATAAGAAGGGATATATTGTTACGAATAATCATGTCGTGTCAGGCAGCAAAGAAGTTAATGTTTCTCTTTCCAATGGACAGACTGTCCCCGGCAAAGTAGTGGGAACCGATGCGTCTACTGATTTGGCGGTGGTAAAAATTGATAGCAGCGATAGCTTGCCTGTGGCGGTCCTTGGTGATTCTGACGCACTTCAGATAGGGGAAACTGCGATTGCTATAGGGAATCCCCTCGGTCTTGAATTTCAAGGGACAGTTACGGTTGGTGTTATCAGTGCATTAAACAGGTCGCTTGACGATATTGATCAGCGTTTTAAATTAATTCAGACTGATGCGGCCATCAATCCGGGAAATTCCGGTGGTGCTCTTGTGACGGCAGATGGGAAAGTCGTAGGAATTAACAGTGCGAAAATATCCAAGGAAGGCATTGAGGGAATGGGGTTTTCTATTCCTATTAATCAGGCGAAGGGAATTATTGAACAGCTTATTGCCAATGGCAAGGTGGTCAGAGCATATTTGGGAGTTTATGCGGCGGATAAGGATATTGCAGCCCGCTATGGATATCAATGGGATCATGACTCGGGAGTTCTTGTCATGAAAGTGGCGAAGAACAGTCCTCTGAGTTTGACTGATGTCCATATAGGGGATTATATTTTATCTATTGATGGCAAAACGGTCAATACCGTAAAAGAAATGAGGGAAATTATTGATGCTCATAGACCTGGAGACAAGATTTCCCTGGTGTATGAACATAATGGCAGAAGCGAAACAACGGAAATTCTTTTGTCATCGGTATCTGAAAGTGGTCAGTAATGAGATTCTCGATCCGGGCTATTGGAAAGATAAAAGAGAAATGGATGCGGGAGGGTATTGAAGAATACTCTAAACGTCTGAAGCCTGTGGCAAAAGTGGATGTTTTAGAGAGTGATGAAGAAAAGATGCCGGAAAATCCTTCTGCGGCTGTAAAGGGAAAGGTGCTGGAAAAAGAGGGAGAAAAGCTTCTGAGATCAATTCAAGACTCAGGTTGTGTGGTGCTGCTGGACATGAATGGGAAGAAAGTTTCTTCTGAAGAATTGGCCGCATGGATCGCGCAAAAGACCATCATGGGTACGAGCCATTTTTATTTCATAATTGGTGGTCCCTATGGTAATGGGAAAAATATCCAAGCGCGTGCTGATCTTAAGTTATCAATGGGGCCGATGACTTTTACACATCAGATGGCGAGATTGATACTGTTTGAACAGCTTTATCGTGCTGTAAAAATTAATCATCATGAGCCATACCATTTGTAAAAAAATTTAAAGTTTATTTGCGGAGTTTGATAAAATTGTTTAAGATATAAAAAGAAGGTTTTTCTTCTATACAAATTCAAATTATGTCAGGAGGGATAATCATGGGGGAAAAAATAATCAAAGCAAAAGATTTTATGACCAAGTATGTGTTTAGCATTCCACCTGACGTAACTGTTCATGAATTGGTAAAATTATTTGTTACTCATCCGGTGAGTGCTGTCCCTGTGGTTGGTGACGACAATGAGTTGCTGGGAATTGTTTCAGAAGGTGATCTTCTTTATAAAAAAGTGAAACCTAAGGTGCCGGCATATTTGGATATTTTAGGTGCAAATATCTATTATTGCGGATTCGGCAGGTATGAAAGATCTTTCAGAAAGCTTTTGGCGACACAGGCTGCGGATTTGATGACAAAGGATGTTCGCTGTGTGACACCGGAAACAGATATGGAAACAATCATGAACCTTATGATTGACGAACATTTGAAAACAGTACCGGTTGTCGAAAAGCCCAACCGGCTTGTAGGAATTATTACACGGCATGATATACTGGGTGCTATTGCGGCAACTGAATTGGAAGAAAAGATGGCAGAAAACCATAAAAGTACAGAAGAATAGGGAGTGATAAAGGGCGGTATGGTGGCTGCCCTTTATTTTTCTTTTATGATGAAAGCCGATTTATCAGGTTCCTTGAAAAGATTTTTGAATTTTGCTATGATACGAATGATTTTTACCTTATAATAAAATCGAAATAATAAAATCGAAGTAAACCATGGCTTTTTATAAATGATGGAGTGATTTTTTTGGAAAAATTGATTATTCATGGAGGACATTCTCTGCGCGGCACTGTGCGTGTATCCAGTGCTAAAAATGCGATTTTGCCTATTATCGTGGCGACATTACTTCCTGTTACACCGGCGACTATTGTAGATGCCCCTCATTTGGATGATGTTTCCACGATTTGCAGCGTCCTTGAATCTTTGGGTGTGAAAGTAACTCATGGAGAGGGGCGTATTACATTTGATGCGGTTGAAGTAAATAAAACAGAAGCTTCTTATGAACTGATGAGCCGTATGAGGGCGTCTTTCCTTGTCATGGGTCCCCTTCTTGCGAAGATGGGGCATGCGAGGATTGCCCTTCCCGGTGGCTGTATGATAGGAAGCCGCCCGATTGACCTGCATCTAAAAGCTTTTGAGGCTATGGGAGCTGAAATTCATGTAGGAAACGGATATGTGGAAGGATGGGCACCCGGCGGATTAAAGGGAAATACCATTTATCTGGATTTTCCCAGTGTAGGTGCCACGGAAAATATATTGATGGCAGCTGTAACAGCAAAGGGACGCACCATTATTGAAAATGCAGCAGAAGAACCGGAAATTGTTGATCTTGTTACATTTCTTAATGGAATGGGTGCAAATATTAAAGGCGCAGGTACGAATGTAATCCGCATTGAAGGTGTGAAAGAGCTGTATGGCGTAGACCATACGGTTATTCCTGACCGTATTGAGGCGGGAACCTTTATGATCGCAGCGGCAATGGTCGGTGGTGATGTATTGATTTCCAATGTACTTACAGAACATTTAAAACCACTGCTTGCGAAGTTAAATGAGGCGGGAGTAAAAGTGGTCAAAGATATTGACAGTGTCCGGGTCATTAGTGATGGTAAGATACGTTCCACTGATATTAAGACATTGCCTTATCCGGGGTTTCCCACGGATTTGCAGGCGCAATTTATGGCGCTGATGACCATTGGTGATGGTTTAAGCCGTGTAACGGAAACTGTTTTTGAAAACAGATTTATGCATGTAGGTGAATTGCAGCGTATGGGTGCTTCCATACAGGTAGAAGGCCGTACGGCCAGCATCAGAGGGGTACCGTTTCTGCGGGGGGCTTTTGTAAGAGCCACAGATCTTCGCGCCGGAGCAGCGCTGACTTTGGCCGGCTTGGCGGCGCATGGGCAGACCGAGATTGGGGAACTTCACCATATCGATCGCGGCTATGATCGTCTTGTGGAGAAATTACAGGGGTTAGGAGCTGACATTGTCCGTGTCACCGAAGACTAAACGGGAGAGAAGTAAAAATACATATCTTCAACGTTCCCTTTTGCTTGATTGGGTAGGTGCTTTTGGCGCGGAAGATATAGGTATTGATTTAGGGACATCCAATGCAGTTATTTATGTAAAAAATAAAGGTCTTGTGTTTCCTGAAGCTGCTGTAGTGGCAAAGAATGAAAATACTAAAAAGATATTCGCTTATGGTGTTCGCGCGGGAGAAATGGAAGGCCGTCTTCCTAAGGGGCTCCAGCTTATACGCCCGCTTAAAACCAGCGCAATCATTGATTATAACAGTGCAGCATATCTGATGAACGCTCTGATTAACCAGTCCTATCTGAAAGGTATATTTTTCCACCCGCGTTTACTGATGTGCGTGCCGGTGGGGATTTCAAAGGTACAGCGCAGGGCTCTTCTTGAAGCGGCTGTAGCTGTAGGAGCGAGAAAAACAGTACTTATTGATCAGCCGATTGCAGCAGTTATGGGGCTTGGTTTAAAATTAGATCGTATGCAAGGTGTGCTCATTGTAGATATTGGCGGCGGATCGACAAAAATTTCTGTCGTATCCAGGCATGGTGTAGTAAATAGCCATTTTTCTACAGAATCGGGAATGCTTATGGATGAAGCTATTATGAATGTGATTTTGGAAAAATACCATATTCGTATTGGACGTAAAGCGGCAGAAACATTAAAAATGGCTCTTGGCGTGGAATGGGATTTAAATCGCGATACCCGTATATGTGAAGTCTGCGGTATCTCAACAATTACAGAACTTCCTGTGAAAATTGCTGTAACAGGGGAGATCGTTGCCCAGGCGCTGAATCCGATTTTATACAGGATATTTTCAGGTATTACTTCTGTGATACAAATGACACCGCCGGCAATCCTGGGAGATATCCGGGAACATGGGATTGTATTGATCGGTGGTGTAGCGCAGCTGAAAGGATTAAAAGAGCTCGTATTGAAAGTAACAGACATGAAAGCACATGTGGCGGATCATCCTTCTTATGTAAATGCAGTAGGCGCAGGATCTGCCTTGGAGTATATGGATTATTTTCGTGATTCATTGCAGGATTTGCATTAACAGCAGGAAAGAACTGTCTTGGGATAGTTCTTTTTCTTTAATTCGTAAAGAATGCTTTCTTTTGAGTGTGAAATTACTTATAAAATGTTAAAATAAAAAGTAGTTTTTATAAAAGTGAGGTTATTATGAAAAATTCAACAAAAATAGGAATGGCGATTATTGCCGCTGCGAGTATCTTAGGTGCTGCATATGTATACGCTTTTACCGGGGTGGTAGAAGAAAAAGCAATTATGGCGGGAACGGTTGTATCCGTCGTCGAACCGGGAACTGCCGTAAAAGAAGGCGATGTGTTGGTAACAGTAACTTCTTTGGCCGGAGCGGTACCTGCATCTCGGGCTGCTGCTGATGGTGTCGTTAAAGAAGTCAAAGTGGTTAAAGGACAAAGCCTGAATAAGCAGGATGTCGTGGCAGTTATTGAATATCGCTGATTATCTTAGGAGAATTTAAAATGTCCGGTTTTAGAATAAAATACAAAGTACTGGCTATATCAGTATGTCTGGTGTTTGCAGGTTGGGCAGCTGTTTCAGCAGAAGAATTTCTTCCTGTTTCCGAAGTGCGTGAAGGAATGCATGGATATGCAAAAACGGTCGTTCATGGAACACAAGTAGAGACCTTTGATGTTGATGTGCTTGGTGTAATGAAGCAGAAAGGCGCCACGGGCGGGGATCTTATCCTTGTAAAAGTATCGGGGGATCTGATTGATAAGACGGAAGGGATTGCTCAGGGAATGAGCGGAAGTCCGGTTTATATTAACGGAAAACTTTTGGGTGCCATTGCGTATGGATTCCCGCAGTCGGGGGGACGTATCGGTATGGTGACTCCTATTTCAGATATGCTTGAGCTTTGGCTTACCGATAATAAGAAGTCCGCTTATATACCAAGGCCGTCTTCTGATCTAATCCCTATTGATACGCCGCTTATGGCATCGGGATATAGTGCGGGAGGCATGGAATATCTGTCTGATAAGATGCAGGATTTCCATATGATTCCTTTTTCGGCCGTCTCCGTGGATCAGGATACCGTTGCAAGACCGCTTGAGGCGGGTGGTGCAGTGGCGGCTTCTTTGGTGACAGGAGATTTGAAATTAGGGGCGATTGGAACGGTTACTTATGTAGATGGAAACCAAATGCTTGCTTTTGGGCATCCTTTCATGAGCCGGGGAAATACCGGTTATTTCATGCATAATTCTTACATATTTACTGTAATTCCAAGCAAGAATATTCCCTTTAAATTGGGGTCTGTAGGCGCAGAAATTGGTACAGTAAATCAGGACCGTGGCGCGGGAATCGGTGGAATCAGCGGAACATCTCCGGATTTTGTGGCACTTCATGCGTTCGTAAAAGACAAAGATACGGGTGTGGAAAAAGATTTAAATGTTCGGATGATACAAAATGAATCCTTGCTGCCTACGCTTTCTGCTACATCTGTTTATAATGCAATCAGCACGGCCATGGATCGCCGCGGACAGGGGACGGTGAAGTTTACTTATACTTTGCACCCTAAAGACATGAAGCAAAAACCGTTTACCCGGACAAACATGTACTGGTCTTCTACCGATATTGCAGAACGAAGTGTGGATGAGATTTATCAGATAGTGAAACTTTTGGAACAAAATCGGTTTGAAAGTTATGCTCTTAGAAATATTTCCATGGATATGGAAGTGACGCAGGAAAGGAACACAGCAAAAATCCTTGATGCATCCGCATCACCTGTTGTGGTAAGTCCGGGAGACACAATTTATGTCCGTGCTCGTCTCCAGCCTTGGCGCGGAGAGGTCTTTTATAAAGATTTGTCTTTTGATGTGCCTGAAGATCAGCCGCTTGGGAATATGGTGCTGGAAGTACGTGGTGGAGGTGTTGTACCATTACCGTACCTGCTCCAGCAGCAGAAATACAATCTAACGGAAGAAATATTAAGCCGTCTCCGCAGCTATAAGAATTTTGATGATCTTCACGGAAAACTGATGAAAGAAGATCAGAACAACCAGGTTGTGGTAGAAATCATTGATCCGGATGTCAGCATGGTTTCGAAAGAGGAAGATGGTAAAGTGAAAGCGGAAATTCAAAACAAACCGGCGGGTAAAGATCCGGTAGATTTAAAAAAGAAAGAAGGCGGAACCGGCCTTGATACTGATAAAGAATCACCAAAAAGCCGTGTGGATACGGACTATGTTATTTATGGTGATGGGCAATTTACGTTCAAGGTGATGAATCCATCGGACAGGGATACTGCTTTGAAAAAATTGGCTAAATCAAATAAAAAACTTTCTGCCAAAATGACGACGGAGGAAAAGAAATTGATTGACGGTGAAAAAACAGATGAGAATACTGATAAAAATAAATCGGAAAAATCATCACCGGGGCCTAAAGATAACGGGAATAAGGGGAAAAAATAAAAATGACGTATAGTCAAAAATATTGTATCAAACTATATTTTGAGGTATTATATTAGGGATTCCTGTAGGTTTAGGAGAAAGAGGTGTTACGGTGGGATTTTTTGAACTGCTTGGCAGCAAGACCATTGGTCTGTTCCATCAGCTTGGCGCCGTAATATTGCTCCTGAATTCCTCATGCAAGGAGTTAAATCATCTGCGTTTTAGGGAAACGATTAAGCAGTGTCTTGATTTGGGGGTACTGTCATTTCCCATTGTAGCGTTGACCCTTTTATTTACGGGGATGGTTCTTTCTGTGCAGATTGCGGGAGAACTGACAAAATATGGCGCCGGTTTTACTGTCGGTGCAATTGTAGCTATCGGAATGGGGCGCGAATTGGGGCCGGTGCTTTGCGGAGTTGTTTTGGCGGGGCGCGTGGGTGCTGCTATTACGGCAGAAATTGGGACGATGCGCGTGACTGAGCAGATTGATGCTCTTCGATGCATGGCGGTCAGCCCTGTCGGCTATCTTGTCCTTCCACGGCTACTCTCATGTATGGCGATGCTGCCGATTTTGACAGTATTCGGTGTTTCTATTGGTGTTTTTGGCGGTATGATTGTAGCATCGTTGACTCATGGAGTTTCTTCTTATGTTTTTATCCATTCCATTGAAGTCTTTTGTATACCTTCCGATCTTTATATCGGCGTGATGAAATCTGTCGTATTTGGGATGATTGTAGCACTTGTCGGATGTGATCGCGGAATGACCTGTGAAGCAGGGGCGGAAGGTGTCGGGAGGGCGACAACCCAGTCTGTTGTATATTCTATAATTATGATTTTTGCGGCTAATTATCTTCTGTCTTCTATTTTATTTTGAGGATATCTATGATTGAAGTAGAACATATATGCCTTTCTTTTGGGAAAAGGAAAATATTGGAAGACGTTAATTTAACGGTTTATGATGGGGAAACCATGGTAATCCTCGGCGCTTCAGGATCCGGAAAATCAACTCTCCTGAAGTTGATTATAGGGCTTTTGAAACCTGATTCCGGTTCTATCAAAGTCAATGGGAAAGAGATATCGTCATTGACAGAACGGGAAATGAATGAGGAACGACGCCGTATGGGAATGGTATTTCAATATTCAGCTCTTTTTGATTCGATGAATGTAAAGGAAAATGTAGCTTTTGGTCTTCGGCAGCACACCGATTTATCAGAAGAAGAAATAGAGAATATCACGGAAGGAAAACTGCATTTAGTAGGCTTAGATGATGTTGGTGATTTAATGCCTGCCGATTTGTCCGGCGGTATGAAAAAGCGTGTGAGTCTGGCCAGAGCCATTGCACTAAATCCCCAAATTATTTTATATGATGAGCCTACGGCAGGATTGGATCCGATTCGTGCGACCGATATTAGTCTGTTGATTAAACAAATGCAAAAAGAAATGAAGGTCACCAGCATTGTGGTGACTCACGATCTGAAATCAGCGGAAATGGTTGCTGATAGAATGGCTTTTCTTTATGAAGGTTCATTTTTAGCTGTCGGTACGGCAGAAGCATTAGCATCCTCGAGGGATTACAGAGTTAAACAGTTTATGAATGGATTGCCTTCAGAACAATACACGGTAAGGGCGGGTGAATTTAGTTGAAATGGTCACAAGAAGCGAAAGTAGGAGTATTTTCCTTTATCGGAATTTTACTTTTTTCCGTGATTATAATTCAGCTAAGCAGTGCTGTTTTGTTTGGCAAAAGCGGATTTCATGTAACAGCATATTTTCGGGAAGCAGAAGGGATCGAGCCGGGAAACCCTATTCATTATGCCGGTGTTGATGTGGGCATGGTAGATCATATTTCTATCGAAAATGGAGAAGCTGTGCTTGTTCTTCGGTTTTATGATGACGTAAAAGTCCCAAAGGATGCGAATTTTTCTATCCAAACCAGCAGTGTGATGGGCGGACGGTTTGTCAAAGTCGTTGGTGGACATCAGGATCGGGGATACTTGCGTGAGGGGATGACTGTACAGGGGCAGGCTGCGCCGGGGATTGATGCAGCAATGGACAAAATGGATAAACTCATGGCTTCTGCGCAGGTGATGCTTGACGGAATCAATACAATTGTAGGCGATCCGGCGGCTCAAAAAAATGTCAAGAGAAGCTTAAACAACTTTGACGCTATTTCTGAAAATCTTACTATATTGACAGCGCAGGGGATACAAATTGCCAATCAGATACAGGGTGTCACGTCGCAGATGAATTCTATGCTATACCAGCTGAATGGTGATGGAAAAACAGTGGCGGATGCAAGAAAGATCATGGATAATTTGGCAGTTGCTTCAGAAAATGCCAGATTAATTTCCGGTGATGCAAAAAATGTTTCTGACAAATTAAACAATCTTATGGCAGGCGGCAGTTTGTCTGTGTCGGGCGAATTATTATATAATACGAAAAGAGAAGATTTTTCTCCCAATGTATCGCTTCGTATCGGCAGAGATTCCCCTTTAATTCTTGGTGTTGAGTCTTTTGGCAACGACAGCGTATATAATGTGCAGTATGGGCAGAAAAAGGGAAAATTCGATATCCGGGGCGGGATTATCCGTAATAAATTGGGTATCGGGGCCTCCTATAAAAAAGATAAGTGGAAATTTGATGCAGATCTCTTTGATCCGAATGATTTAACTGTCAGGCTGCGGGGGGCTTATGAAGCATATCCCGGCATTTATGCGGTGGGGCAATCAATATTCCCTCATGGTCGTCATGGCGGAGGTGAATATATCGGATTAGGCTATGCGTATTAAAAAATGATTTTGGAAAGGGCGAAGAGAAATATGAACAAGCAGAAGAGTGTAATTTTATCAATAGCGTTATTGTCAGCTTTATCAGCAGGTATTACTGCAGATGCGAGAGAGGGCCTTCGTTTGTCGACTGACCCGAAACTGACAGAAAAGGCGATTGAAGCCCAAATGAAACAGAGTGTTTCTGCAAAAGAAGTAAATTTTGATAATATGCTTTTGCAGAAAAATTTAAATGATATGATGCCCGAGGGAAAGGTAAAGGCAGAAACATCTAATATAGATATAGATTTAAAGGGTGCAGTTTCTACGGCCATTCAAAATAATCGTGATATCCGGTTGGCAGAATTGTCTTTGGAACAGGCGGAAACTGCAGTCAGCCAGGCGGCAGCGGCTAAAAACCCATCATTATCTTATAAATGGGCAAGAAACCAGGTGAAAGCGGGCTCTGCTAATAGTGCAGGATTTTACGGTGCAAATCATGGATATAATCAGGGGTTGACGTTATCTTGGCCGATTTGGACAGGGGGAGCCGTAGAAGGTGCGATTGATGCAGCCCGTTATGCGGAAGATGTGGCTCATATAAACGTTTACCAAACGGAAGCTGCAACAAAGCTTGCAGCGGCTAAGGCATACTACCAGTATTTAGAAATGATTAAACTGGCGGATGTAGCTATGGAATCGGTTACAAACCTTGATGGGCACCTGACTAATGTAAAACAGCAGTATGATGCGGGGGTTGTGGCAAAGCTGGATGTTCTCTCGTCAAATGTTTCTCTTGCAAATGCAAAACAGAACAGTATTGCAGCGGCAAACTCTCGTGATATAGCGGAAGCGAATTTGAATAATATCATGCGCCTTCCTATGAATACGAAATTAAACCCAATTGATAAAGATTTTCCGGAACCAACTTTTGATATTACGTTGGAACAAGCTATTGCCATGGGGCAAAAGTACAGATGGGAACTGATTAAAGCAGATTATAATGTCCGTATTGCCAAGGAACAGGTTCGTATTGCAAAGGCGGGATACATGCCCACAGTCGCTGTAGGGGGCGGTTATTCTTGGAACACGGCTGGTCTTGGCGGTTTGGATAAAGATGATTGGACTGTTACAGGAACGGTGAGCTGGAGTATTTGGGATGGTGGTACGACTGATGCAAAAATTAAGAGTGCATCTTCCGGCTTGAAGTCTGCGGAAGAAACCTTATTAAAGGCAAGAGAATCGATAGAGCTTGAAATCAGACAGGATTATTTAAACATTTTATCTGCTAGGGAGCAGATCCGTGCGACAGAAGCTGCTGTAGAACAGGCGGAAGAGGCGTACAAGATTGCGACGGTCCGGTATCGTTCAGGTGTCGGAATCAACTTGGATGTTCTTGATGCCCAGCTTGCTTTAAATAAGGCGAGGACAAATCATATTACCGCATTATATAATTACAATGTCGGTTTGGCTACGCTTGAAAATGCCATGGGGATTCCGGCAGTTATCCATCCGGAGTTTACTGCCAAAAAGTAATTGTCACAAAATTATCCATGATAGGAGTTTATTTTGAACGATAAAATTAAATGGTGGTTAAACGGGATTGGTGCAATTATTTTTCTTGCGCTTGCCGTGGTCTACCTTCTTATACGGCCTATTGTCGTGCAAAATTTAGAGCCTGTTATCCAAGATGCTGTTAAGGAAAAAATCAATGGCACACTTGTATGGCGTACAATGGATTTAGATCCCCGGTATAATCTGTCTTTTGACTTTGTGGAATTAAAGGATAAAGAGGGAAAAGATGTTTTAAAGTCTGCTAATGTGACAATCAACTGGTCAGCAGGTGCTCTATATAATTATCTGATGCATGATGGTGATCTTCTTAATGTGGTGAGTGGTATCACTATGGAAGAACCGATGATGACTGTGCGTGAAAGAAAAGACGGGCAGTGGAACGTGCAGGAATTGGTTAAGCACTCTGCTGATGAATCTGCAGGAGAATTTCATGGTTCCGTAGCTTTGAAAAACGGGAATCTCAAGGTGGAAACGCAGACGGGAGACATCTACACTTTTGAAAGGGTAGAATGCGATCTTACCAGGGGGGGAGATGAGAAAATCAAAGGAACCCTGGCAGGAGAATTTTTGAAAGTCCCTTTTGATGGGGATCTGTCATATACGGATGAAAATAATTTTGAAGGAAATATACAGACGGAACCGGCATCTTTACAGTTTTTAAAGCCGCTGATTGAGAAAATGCCGGGAGCGGTGCATTCTTTTGATATAAGAAACGGTATGGGAGAAGTGACGGGCGCCAGAATCTGGAGAAGTGATGGCGTCCTGTCTTATCATGTAAAAGGTCGCCTTGATCAGACTGCGGTGAGCTATGAAAATTATGCTCTTACGGATGTGGCGGCCTTTTTTGATATTTGTGACGGGGTTCTTCAGATAGAAAATTTTTCAGGGAAAGTGAATGGACAGATTATTGCCGGCAGCGGAGCAATGAATTGGAAAGGCGAAGATCCTCTTATCAGTGGTAATGTGAATTTTTCCTATTTAGATGCATCAAAAGTTATTTTAACGGAAGACGTTAAGGGGTATGCTACAGGAAATGTGCATATAGGAGGTAGTCTTTCTAATCCGGTACTGACAGGGAAAATCTCTGTAAAAGACGTTTGTTGCCGGAATGTTTTAATACAAGACGGATCGGCAGCTTTTGATTATGGTGAAAGGACGCTGGCACTTTCATCGTTGATGATTCATATGGCCGGCGGAACTGTGACAGGAAAAGGGAAGTACAGTTTTTCAACCGGTGATTTTAATGGTGAAATAACTGCAGAGGATATTTCCGCAGGCGATATTCCTTTAGGCTATGACTTATCAGGGATTATAAACGGGTCGGTTATTGCCCAAGGTAATTACTTTGATGGAAGTATGACTTTATATTCGGCAACGGCAGCGGGAAAAGGACAGAATATCTCATATAATGGGAATAGTGCGTCTTTTATTACCGGTGAAGGCATTTATAAAAATGGGAGATGGACATCGACTTTTACCGGAGATGGTGTAGAAGTTAATGGGCTTTGTGCGGATTCCATTGCCGGTGAAATAGCGGCTCATGATGATACATATGAGATTTCTTATTTGAATGGGCAATCGGGAGAGGGAATATTTTCTATAAATGGTATTTATGCTGCAGATGATATGAGTATCAGGGCTGTGGGGACGAATTTAGATATGGCGCAGTTTTCTGAGTTCGTCGATATAAATATTGCGGGGAGAACTTCTTTTGATATGCGGATTACGGGGTCAGAGTCGCTTCCTTCTTTTACAGGGGAGATTCATGCCCGTGACGGGCATATATATAATGCCGCTTTTGATACTATAGACGGACATCTTACCGGAGCGAAAAATAGTTTGAGGATTGATTCTCTCGTGTGGAAAAACGGGGAAGGCAGTCATCATGTAAAGGGGACAGTCGGATTAGAGACGCCGCACGAATTAAATTTAAGAATTGAAAGTGAAAAAATTCGTATAGAAAGTATTTTGAAAATGGCAGGTATGTCATATCCTGTTACCGGATGGGTTGAAAATACGGTGAATGTCACCGGAACATCCGAGAAGCCATCCGTGTCGGGGGACTTTCTTGCATGGGACGGATCTGTTGCAGGGCAATTATTCCAAAGCGTATCAGGGAAATATTCCTATGATGATGGAAAGATAACCATTCAGGACGGGTTAGCCTATATTTATGATGGGACGGCTTTGATTAATGGCAGTATTATCGGCGATACGCTGAATATGGATGTCACGCTGACAGATATAGATGTAGGTGAGCTTTTGCCTGATAAGGGATTCGACGGGAAAGCCACATTGAAAGGTCATGTTTCCGGAACGACTGATAATCCCGCATTTACAGGAATGGCACAGAGCCGTGAAATTCAAATCGGTAAAGGCCGTCTTGGCAGTCTTTCTGCGGGGATTCAATATGAGAATCATATACTGTCCGTGTCTGATGGGGATTTTCATCAAGGAGGAGGGGCTTTTAACTGGAAAGGCCTATATAATGAAGAGTCAGGAATTATAGCGGGCGATTTGGAATTTCATGATTGGGATATATCAGAGGTCGTCCGGTTTTTGGGGTTACCGATTTCTAATATTAGCGGAACTGTAAATGGCGGGATGTCTCTTAACGGCACAATGGAGGACCCAAATATTACATTTCGTGCGAAAGTGAATGGGGGGCAGTTGGCAAATGCTGTTCTGGGAGAAGGCGATATAGATTTCTCTTATATAAACCATGCACTTTCTATACGAAAATTGTATATTCCTGTAGGAGAGGGTATTTTAGCTGCTCAGGGCGGGATGTCAAGTAATGGTGATTTTGATATTCAGGCGGCCGCCAGCAATATGGACATTTCTTGGATACCCCGGGTGACAGGGAAAGAAAATATAACTTTAGATGGAAAAATGACTGCAGCAGTCGATTTAAAGGGCACAAAAGAAAATCCGCAAATTGACTTTTCTGTAGGTATTGATCATCCGGTTTATAATGGCTATGCTTTTGATGATATTTCATTTATGGGGAATACGGAAGGGGATGTAATCTATATTTCACAGGCTCTTGCAAGGAGAAATCCGTATAAAGCAAGCATGAAAGGATCCATACCTGTTAATGTGCTTACGCGTGTTTCTTCCGCCAATGCGGCGCCATTGGATTTAGATATCAATCTTGATCATGCAGATATGAATGCGCTGGCACTGTTCTTTAATCCGGTAACTTCAGCAGAGGGCCCGATCAAAGGATATGTAAAGGTATCAGGGGCTTGGGATGATCCGGAACTCAGAGGGGATGTTTCCGTAAAAAATGGACGAATGGAATTGCTTACTTTACACGATCCTATCTTTCCTTTAAATATGGATGTGAAATTTGATGGAAAGAGCGCAACTGTGGAGGGGAATGCCGTTTTTGGGACGGGGAAATCCTCAGTAAAAGGCGGATTGGAATGGGATCGTGGTGCTATTATTGCATATAATGGGGAAGCGCATCTCCATGCGCCCGATATACATTCTGATTACTATAAAGGCTCTTTAGATGCTGATTTTGGCCTTGGTGAAGTGATGGACGTACCGGGTATCGAGGGTAATATTCATGTTCATGATGCGCTTGTTGAATTTCCGCTTACATTGCTCTCAGATTCAGGCAGTTCATCCATACCGGCCTTGATAAAGCTGGAGGTCCTTGTCGGGGATAACGTCAGGGCAAAAAGCAGCTCTCTTTATGATTTGCGACTGACAGGAAATATAGAAACAGAAGGTCCTGTCAGTGCACCTGCTGTCATAGGGAAGGTCAATGTAGAAAAAGGTACCGTTAAAGTCAATATGACGGAATTTAATATTTCTTCAGGATATGCGGCTTGGAATGGAGAGCAGGGAAATATCCTTCCCGCAATCCATATGAAAGGAACAACAAAAGTAGGAAGTTACAATATTACAGCGGAAATGGATGGAATTCCCGGTAATCTGAAAACAGAGTTCCACAGTGAACCATATCTGAACGATTCCCAAATTCTCATGCTTCTGACATTACATGCTAATCCGGAAGGCGATAATACCGAAGCTATAAAAGGTGCACTTTTCAATGCGGGTTTGACGATGGTCTTGGGAAACAGTGTGCAGGATTTCTTTAAAGAAACCATCGGACTTGATATGATCAGTATTACATCAAGCCTGACTGATTATTATGACAGCAGGACGGTAAATAATGATAACTATTACTATATAAAAATAGGGAAATACTTGTTTAATGATTTTATGCTCACTGCGACGACCGGTGTTAATAATAATCAAACAAGTATCGGATTCCATTATGATTTAAATTCGCACATAGGTATTTCTTCATGGTATAATAACGAACATGATAGTTATATCGGTACGGATTGGAAGTTTAAATTTTAGGAGAGTCTAATGTTATCAGAGTATATAAGTTCCCTCCCTAAAGAAGGGAAGCTGTCCCGTGAAGAAGAAGCACGGCTCTGGGATGCCTATAAGAATGAAGGGGAACTGGAGGCACGTCAGAAACTGATAGAGCATTACCAGCTTCTTGTGTTCAAAGAGGCGACAAAGTATCCTGTACAGGAAACCGTGCTTTTGGATTTGATTCAGGAAGGGACAGTCGGGCTTATGGAAGCCGCTGAAAAATTTGATATTGAGCAGGGCGTTGCATTTTCTTTATATGCCATTCATCGCATCAGAGGAAGAATGCTGGACTTCTTACGGAAAGGCCAGAATGATATTCTTATGGGGGAAGAACAGGAAGAAAAACTTTTTACACTGCAGGTTGCACCCGATACGGCTTTTGAAATTACTGACAGAAATTCTCTGCATTCTGCTGTTTCGATGGCCGTCAATCGATTACCAATGAAAGAACAGGATGTTATCCGAAGTGTGTATCTGAAGGAAAAAACGGTAGCTGAAACTGCCAATGAGATGGACGTAAGTACGGCTTATGTGTATCGCCTTGAAAAACGCGGAATCCACCGCCTTCGCGGTATGCTTTCCAAGCTAATGCATGAACGTAAATAGTGAAAATCGATACAATATGATTTCATGCTGAAAAATTCAGAAAACGGAAGAAATTGATAGAGGAATGGCGTGTTTAGGCAATAATTGATGTTTATAACCACATATAAAAACCGGATTATGTTTATATAAGGGGGGAAATATATGCCTGGCGATAAACTGAAACGGGTAAAATCTGTAAAAAGATGGCTCGATAAAGCGGAAAATTCTTATTCGAATAATAAAGACATTTCCGGTGAGTTAAATTTAATGATGGCGCAGGCGGAAATGCAGCGGCTGAAGGAAACACATCCTCATGAAAAAGCAAAGAAGTGGGGAATCCGACTTTCCGCCATGGCAGCCGCGGCAGTCCTGTTTATTGGATTTAGCAATCTGTTTTCTGCAAATGCGGATAAATCCCCTGTGATATCCCGGGAAACAACTGTTTCAAAAGAAGAAGTGCCGAAAGTGCCGGAAGATAAAAATCTGGTGCTTCCAGAAACGGTACAGCCGACCGTGGCGGCAACTGAATCATCTAATACGGATCCGGTACCGACGAAAAGTATACAGACGGAAGCGCCTGCGCCCGTACTTCCCGTTATGTCGCAAAGTGAGATTCAAAGCGTAGTTGGCGAAGCAGGACGTGCTTTAAGGGGGCAGTCCTGATATAATATAAATCTAAGCAAGAAATAATTTAGGAGGATATTTATGATTACTTCAAGACGGAGAAAGACTTTGCTCGTATCTGCAGTACTGATTTCTATTTCGGGGTTCAGTGTTTTTGCGGAAGCACCGCAGATGGCAGGGAGCGGAAATAATATGTCCCAGAGCTCCATGGTTGATGTAAAAAGTGGACAGGCCACAGGTGAAAGGGAAATTTCCAATGAAATAGGGAAGGCGGATGCCCTTGCGGTGGAGCAGTCTCAACAGACAGTGGCTGTGGGCGATGCATCCCTGTATTTGTCAGCAGAAGATGATGCGGCAATTGCTTCGCAGGAGGGTAAAACGATTACTGCTGTCGATTTCAAAGGTATTCCTGGAGAAGTCAAACCGAAACTGTATCCTTTGCTGCAGAGCAAACCGGGTGGTGTTGTTTCTGCTGAAAGTGTAAGAAATGATGTGGCATCCCTTGGCAGCACAGGTGTATTTTCCCAGATTTCTCCGTCTTTTTCGGAAATTCCGGAGGGCGTACAGCTTGATTACAAACTGGTATCTAATCCGGTTGTCCATCATGTGGAATTTACGGGGAATACCATTTTTACTGATGAATATCTGAGAAATATCATGAATATTCCCCAGGACAGCGTATTGAACTTTGTCCTGGTTAATCAGAAAATACATGAAATTGAAAACATGTACTTGAAACAAGGGTACATTCTTGTTTCTGTTCCTGATGTGCAGGTAACCCCTGACGGAACACTGCATATAACAATTTCTGAAGGTAAGATTGAAAACATAGTGCTTGTAGGCAATGAAAAGACAAAAGACAAGGTTATTCTTCGCGAATTACGATTCAAGAAGGGACAGCCTTTTAATAAATTCCTTGCAAGCCGCAGCATGGAACGTCTTTATAATTTAGGGTATTTTGAAGATGTAAATATGAAGCTTCTTCCCGGTACGGAAGGAGACCACAACGTATCTGTAGAAATTGATGTTATTGAACAGAAGAACGGGATTGTTACTGTCGGGGCGGGGTACTCTGATTCTGACGGCATGGTCGGTATTTTCGAACTGGGAGATACCAATTTCCGCGGAACCGGTGATAAAGTAAATCTTCACTGGGAATTTGGCGGAGCAGGGCATGGTAAAAATTATCAGCTGTCCTATACGAAACCATGGATCAATTCCAACGGTGATTCCCTGGGTGCTTCTATTTTCAACAGGGTCTATAAATACGATGATTATAATGCAGATGGTGATACCATTGCAGAATATGATAAGAGAAGAAAAGGATGGAATCTTACCTGGGGGCGTGTCAGTGATGAATACCGCACCAATTATTTGAACTTTGAATCCGTAAAGGAATCCTATGATGATGAAGACGGATTCCAGTGGGGAAGTGGTGCGAGCAAAGAGACTGCCGCTACAAAAGCAAAATGGAGAAAGGCCATCTTTGATAATTTCGGCAGGACGAACAGCCTGACATTTACCCATGTATATGATAATCGTGATAATTACTTCAATGCCAGCAAGGGCAGACGTTTGTCCTTTTCGGCACAGTGGGGCGGACACGGACTTGGCGGAAATTATGACTTCTACAAGTTCACCACGGAGGGGCGTTTTTACAAAGGACTCGGTAATGGACATATTCTTGCACTCCGTGTAATGGCAGGTTATATTGACGGTAATGTATCTTACGGTAATCTTTTTGATTTAGGCGGTTCCAACACACTCCGCGGTTATGAAGATGACCAGTTTAAGGGAAGTAAAATGTATGCAGCTACTTTGGAATACCGTTTCCCTATTGCAAAGAAGGTACAGGGGGTCGTATTTACCGATATGGGTTCGACCTGGGGGATTGATGAAGGAAAGATTCCGTGGTATAAAGATGATAACTCTCTTAATTTCTCCGTGGGTGTCGGGCTTCGTCTTCAGACGCCTATCGGGCCGATCCGCCTTGATTATGGGCATGGTGACAGAAATAAGTTCCACTTTAGTTTCGGAACACAGTTTTAATCACAGGATAAGGATGGGAAATGATTCCTTATTTACGGAGACAAGCAGTTGTGCAGGCAGGCGTGGGGCTGCTCGCATGCTTTGTTTTTCTGCCGCATAATGTGGATGCGGCGCCCATAAAAAGTGTAGGTGTATCCGTAGCAACGATGCAGGGCGAAGTTCCTGATTCTGTGAGAAAACGGATAGAATCCAGCATTTCTGCTATTGGGAACCGTGTTTTTGTGGGAAAGGAGGAAAATATTTTCCGTCTGAACGCGGTTCAGTACAATAAAGTTTTGGCGGATATTGTTAATCGCGTCGTTATCGGGTATATGGTAAGTGATTTGCAGGTGGCTTATGGAGAACATACATCGATTTCTGTGGAGTTACAGCCGGTAGGGGAAATTATACGAACTGTCAGTACAGAAATTGATTATGGGAATTTAACGGAAGAAGCGGCGAAGTATGTCCAAAAAGACACGACTTCCGTACCGGTGCTTATGACGGAATTACTGACCGGTCTTCCCGTGGATTCCGTGGGGTGGGCGGAAAGTGTTTCCCAGTCTGCTGGACGGGATTTGATGAAACAGATTCTTCCTGAGTTTGATGCGAAGTTTGAGGTTCATTCAGGCAAGGAAACAAAAGTACGCATATTTCTGATTCCTAAAGGAGAGATTGTGAGAAGCAGCGTCTTGTCCTTTCATAAAACGACGATTCCGCGGATTCTGCTTTTTCGCGCAGCCAGCCGGACAGAAGAAGCGATGAAAGGATTGGAGGGACTTCCCGTGAGCTTCGTGGCTCGGCACAGCCAGGACATTTCCAATCATATGAAGGAAATTCTTTTAGAGGATTCTTTTATCAAAAAGTATGAGATAGATGTAGAGACAAATTTATCGGCAGGGACAGATTCCGTTTTAAAAGTAGACGCTTTGACGGATCACTGGATTATTAAGACGGAAGCCTGGTTGGATACAGGGCGTGATGGGGATAAAAACTATGCTTTCCGTGGTATGCTCGGGCATTATATGGGGAAGCATGATGTTCTTTTCGGTGAAGTACAGCTATATCCCGGTCCTATGGAGTGGAATGTCTATGGCGGCTGGCAGCATCGTTTTGGAGATGTTTTCGAGATAGGATATAAATACGATTTTATGGAAAGTACCAATCATGTGTTTGCACGTGTGCCTTTTGGTGAAAAAATTGCCCTGCGGTATAATTATGATTTTGGGAAAAAAGAGAGTGAATATGGACTTTCTTACAAGATCCATAATTACATAACTCTTGAATATGTGTATAATGAAGAAGAAGGCAAATGGCTGCGGCTTATTGCCAATTTGTAAAAGGAGTGGTTTATTATGATGACAGCACTTGGAAATAAGAAAAATGTGAAAATCTTTTCGTTTGCGCTGGCAGGCGTATTTATCGCATCTGTCGGTATCATGGCAATTGTTTCTATGGGGGATACCGCCAATGCCGCCCCTACATCCGATATTGGGGTCGTCGATCAGCGTCAGGTAATTTCCGATAATGGGACGCTTGCATTAGATTACCAGAAAAAGTTAAAGGAAACGGCGGATGAAATGCAGAAAGATTTTGATGCAAAAGCAGAAAATATGACTGATGCTGAAAAAGAGAAACTTTTTGCCGATATGCAGCAGCAGTTCAATCAGAAACGTACTTCTATCGAAAAAGAAATGGCGGATCAAGTAACGGGGGCGGTTAAATCTGTTGCTTCCAAGAGAGGGCTTTCTCTTGTGGTAGATAAAGCAGCAGTTATTTATGGCGGAACAGATATTACAAAAGATGTAAGTGATTCTTTGGCAAAATCAACATCCGCGAGTGCTGATGCTGCTAAGACGGATGCAGCAAAGACAGATTCATCGACCACGAAATAACGGTAAGAGTCTATGAGAAGAAATAGCCGCTTGATAAAGGTACTGGCAATGATCTTCGTAGGTGTGGGGCTTACGTTGGCCGGCTGCGGGACAAAAAAGGCAGAGCAGACCGCACTTCATCCGGTATATGGTGTGGCCGATTTGGAAACTCTCGTGAAATCTCACCCTAAGTACAGCGAATATTTTCGGCTGGAGACAGAATATAGCCATTTGGTGGAGAAATATAAGAATGAACAGCAGCGGATTATCCGTGTCGCCTCTCAGCAATCTAAAATCAGAGCTTCCGTTCAAGATCAAAGCAATCGGCTGGCAGCCGAGAATGAGCTGAAAATTCGTGTTAAGACCAAAGAAGATGAATTGAATCGTAAAATTCAAGATCTTTATTCGGAATTGTCTGAGAAATATAAAGAAAAAGGTGTTTTTTCTGTTGATAATCTGACTGCGGAAGAAAGAGCCCGTATGGCTAATCTTCAAATGAAACTGACTGTTCTCGGTGTAAGGGGTGACGAAAAAGAGCAGATTAAAAAAGAGCTTCATGAACTTTTAAGCTCTCGTGCGTTTCAAGGCGGATATCCCATGAACGGCTGGTTGCCGGAGGACGTGGAAAAGATGAATTCAGCACGGGAAAAGGGAAGTGCCGAATTAGAAAAGTATGCCGATGAACAGGCTGCTGAAATTAAAGCAGATTTGGATAAAAAACGGGCGGAGACGATGAAAACAATTGGTGCTGAAGGAATATTGGCAGCACCTGAGGAATTTAATGCCGAGTGGAAAGACAGAATGGAAGCAAAGCAAAAGGAAATTGCTGCTTTAAAAGAAAAAATGATGGAAGATATCAGACGGGAAGCAGGGCGTGTCGCTTCTGAGAAACACCTGACTATGATATTTACACAGTATCGCGCGAATATCAGCGCGGAAGATGTAACGGGTGATATTGCCGGAAAAATTATCGCTATGGGCAAGCAGGAGGATAAATGAGAAAGACTATATTACGTAAGTTAGCATGCATTGGATTACTTATGGCAGCTGCTGCTGTTTCTGCATGCGGAAGTGCAAACAAAGTGGCTGTGGTTGATGTACAGAAAGTACAGCAGGATTCCGCGAAGATCCAGGCGATCCAGAAAGAAATTACAGATAAGAATGCGGAAATACAGAATAGATTGACAACAGATTCACAGGCGGGGTTGTCTGATGAAGATATGCAGAAAAAGGTACAGGAAGCGCAGCAGGAGAGAATGATTTTTGTACAAAGCAAACAGAAACAGATCCAGTCAATGGTGGAAACACAAAGCGCGGCTGTTGCAAAAGAAAAGAATATAGGCATCGTTATGCACAAGCGGGTCGTTCCTGCCGGCGCAGTAGATATTACTGATGAAGTGTTAAAAAAATTGAATGGTGTATCCGACCCGTCATCAACAGATAAAAAATGAGGATTAATATGAAAAAAACAGCCGGAGAACTGGCGAAAATTGTCGGTGGCACACTGTACGGAGATCCTGCAGTAATTATTGATGATGTGCGCAGTGCAGAGAGCGCGGGATCGTCTCATGTGACTTTTGCAAGAGGTTTGTACGCTGAGCATATCGAAGAGATGCAGGCTGGTGTTATTTTGGTGGATGCCCTCCCTGCAAAATACACGAAGAATCTGATTGTAACGGAAGACTGTCGACGTTCATTTGGGAAATTAATTGAATTATATCATCCTGAAGAACAGCATGACGGTAAAATTCATCCTACGGCAGTAGTTGGTAAAACAGCGGTTATTGGCGAGCATGTAACGATTATGCCGTATGTTGTTGTGGATGACGGTGCAGAAATCGGAAGCGGTACTGTCGTCTATCCTTATGTATATATCGGTAAGAATTCGAAAATTGGTAAGAATTGTGAGTTGAATCCAGGCGCAGTGATTCATGAGAACAGTATTCTTGGAGATCGTGTGGTTCTTCGTGCCCATGCGGTAATTGGTGGACAAGGGTTCGGGTTTTCTACGGATGCGGCAGGTCATCATACTCATATCCGGCAGCTTGGCAAAGCGGTTCTGCAAGATGATGTGGAAGTGGGAAGCGGCAGTGCCGTAGATAATGGGGCGATGAATGACACCGTAATCGGCCGTGGTACGAAAGTAGATAACCTGGTTCACTTGGGACATAATGTGGAAATTGGAGAAGATTGCTTTATTATTGCGCAGGTTGGAATCGCAGGGAGCACGAAGATTGGTGATTCCTGCGTACTGGCAGGACAGACAGGAATCACGGGACATGTGAATATTACGGATCATGTGGTACTTGGAGGAAAAACCGGCGTGGTAGGAAATATCGAAACTCCGGGAACTTATGTAGGATATCCGGCTCGGCCGCACGGAGAATGGGGGCGGGAACAAATCATGGTGACTCGTCTTCCAGAGTTGATGAAAAAGATGCGCCGTTTGGAAAAGCTGCTCACTGAAAAGGGTATCAAATTATAATCAGATATTCTGTTACAAGGGTTCTTTGTTATTTTCGAAAAGGTGCATCTGCATCTTTTTTTATTACAAGTCAGGCAGGATATATATGAATGGGAGTTATCAATTATTGAAATTTCTGAGCCGTGTTTGCTGTCGTCTTTCTGATCGCAGTGCGGTAAAAATGGGACATATTTTGGGCGAGTTTTTTTGGATGCTTATCCCCAACCGTCGAAAAAAATTGGCACTGCGAAATATCTTTCGTGGGAACATCACGAAGGATGTAAAAACGGCGGAAGAAATATCTAAGGCGGCGGCAGTCCGTTTCGGCACTATCGGGATGTCCGTATTTCGGTTTCCTTTGTTGAATAAAAAAAATATTTCCGACTATGTGGTTATTCAAGGAAAGGAAAAACTTGATGAGATTCTTGCTTCAGGGGAAGGCTGTATTATTGCGGGGAATCATTGCGGCAACTGGGAACTGGAAGGGGCGGCGCTTGCTCTTTACGGGTATCCTATACTTGCAGTGGGGATGAAACAGTCGAATGAAGGTTTTGACAAATTTATTCGTGAGTATAGGTCCATTCCTGGACAGACGGTAGAATACAAAACCGGTGTCCGAGATATGTTGAGGCGTTTGAAAGAGGGGTATTTTGTGGGGCTTCTTTGTGATCAGGATCCAGGGGATACAGGACTTATTTCTCCCTTTCTTGGACAAAAGACATTGACGCCTACAGGACCTGCTCATTTTGCACTTATGACAGGCCGTCCTGTCCTTATGGCATTCATGCATCAACTTACGGATTATACTTACGAAATTATTGTTGAAGATCCTATCTATGCGGACAAAAATTTAGGAAAGAAAGAATCCGTCCGGCAGATAACTGATGATATCAATAAAAGACTTGGGAATTGGATAAAAAAACATCCTGAAGATTGGTTTTGGCTGCATAATCGGTGGAAGTGGACTGACAGGTTTTATCCTGAATTAAAGGAGGAATCATGATGCAGCTGAAAGTAGAAAAGGTAAAATATGGATCGATTCCCTGCTATGTGGTTTATCCCATACGGGAAACTGGAAAGACAGTTATCTTTTATCATGGCTGGAGCAGCAAGGGAGAATTGCAGGTCAATCGGGCGGCGTTCCTGGCCGTTCATGGGTATACAGTTTTTATTCCTGATGCGGTAAACCATGGAGAACGCCATGCACTGTCTGATTATTATACATCTGAGGGATATGATATTTTTTGGAAAACAATTTTTAGCAATGTGGAAGAATTTCCTTTTTTATATGAAAGAATTTTTTCTTGTGGATATGAAAAGCCTTTTCTTATGGGACATTCTATGGGAGGTCTGTCTGTATTGGGAATTGCCGCGTCGCATTCCGCTCATTTGCGGGGGATTGTTTCTTTTAACGGTTCCGGTGACTGGGAATTATCTCATTTATTCATGCAGGCGCGTTTTGGGATTTCTTTTGGGAGAAATTGGACACTTTATGAAGAATTGGAAAAGAGAAATCCTTTAAATCATTTATCTGATATAAAAAGATGTCCTCTTTTGCTGATTAATGGGGAGTGTGATACTTCTGTCGATCCGCGGGCGCAGGTACATTTTTTTGATGCTTTTAAAAAAGCGGGCGGTGCCGGGGAAAAAATAGAATATCCCGGACTGGGACATTTTGTGACAACAAATATGATGGATGACGCTGTGGCTTGGATGGAAACAGTCAATTGATACAATTGGAAGCAGAAAATGGGACGCTGGAAAATGTGGAAATCGCCGCAGGTGCCATCACGATGCCGCAGGTGGTTACTGATAATATTTGGGGGCGCGATGTGCCAGTTCCTTGCGGGATGCTTCATAATCCGTCTTAATCCAGCACTTGTCAAGTATGCACCCGGATCTTTTCATGGACGTGTGTTTGGATTGTCTTCCGCAGCGCAGCAGTTTGGGAATATGGCAGGATCTCTTATTGCGGCGACGGTTATTATTCAGTCATCTGGCAGGTATATCTTCTGGCGGGAATCATCCGGTTTGTCATGGGATTTGCCATTTACTGGCGGCATATATGAAAAAGCGAATTTGGAAAATAAAGTATTTTTGATAATAGGGCATCAGACAGGCATGACCTTTGCACTTATAGGGCGGGCCTGTTTTATATTGTTTGTATTAAGGAAGATAATCGTTGATTTTATAAAGGATATTATTTTGTAAATCGTCATCTTTTTTTGATTTATGGTATCCTAAAGGAAAACCGGATCGAAAATTAAAGGAGGGAAGATAATGCATATTACCTGTGAGGGGAAGGCATATGAATTATTTGAGGGGGCAACACCACAGAATTTATGGAATATGGTTTCCGGAGGCCGTGATCCTGAAACGGCAGTGCTGGCGGACTGTGAAGGGGATATTATTGATTTCCAAACGCCCTTTACCGGTGATACTGATGTGAAATGGATTCCTCTTGGTTCTCCTCTGGCTCACCGTGCCTATCAAAGGTCTCTTATTATGCTGCTTGCTATTGCTGCGAAAGAAGTATATGGCGGGAAAATAGAAGTAGCAGTGAAGCATGCTTTAGGGAAAGCGCTTTACTGTGAATTCAGTGATGGACATGTGCCTCTTCAAAAGGAATTGGATGTGCTTTGTTATAAGATGGAAGAAATCGTAAAAGAAGGAAGAGATATTACGCAGCTGACTGTGGGGATTTCCAAAGCGGAAGCTTTTCTGCGCTTAAAAGGGCGGAAGGCGGATGCAGATCTGGTTACACAAATGCCGGTCAAAGAAATTAGTGTAAGTCAATGTGGTACTTTTATTGATTACTTCTTTGGTCCCATGCTGCCGGACATGAGTTTTTTGAAAATCTTTCATTTGTCTTCATATGCACCGGGGTTTCTTCTCCATGTACCTGATCCCGGGGAAAAAGAGATTAAAGTACAGGAAGAAACGCCTTTGTTTGCCCGTGTCTTTTTGGAATCCCAAAAATGGAGCGAACTCATAGGCTGCCATTCTTTAGCGGAACTGAATGATGCCATTGATGGAGGTGCAATCATTGATCTGATTGCCGTAGCGGAAGCTCTTCATGAAAAGAAATTGGCAGAATTAGCGGATGAAATCTGCGGCCAAGATCCTGAAATCCGTCTGGTATGCATTGCAGGGCCTTCATCATCGGGGAAAACGACTTTTATGAAACGTTTGATCATCCATCTGTGGGTTAATGGCGTTCATCCCGTAATGCTTTCTCTTGATGATTATTTTAAGAATCGCGATGAAATGGAAGGAGAAAGCTGGGAGAACCTGCAGGCAATGGATATTTCCCTTTTTGAGAAAACAGTGATAAATCTTTTGGAAGGGAAAGAGGTTCAGTTGCCACGATTCAATTTTATTACAGGGAAAAAAGAGTGGTATGACGAACCTGTCCGACTCGGAGAGAACCAGCCTGTTTTAGTAGAAGGACTGCATGCGCTTAACCCCAAATTAACCTACTTTGTTCCCGGTTACCAGCAAATGCGCATATACTTATCGGCATTGACACAAATCAATATCAATAACCATAACCGCATTTCTACGTCCGATACGCGTCTGCTCCGTCGTATGGTACGGGATGTCCAATACAGGGGGTACAGTCCTGAAGATACGCTGTCTATCTGGAAGTCAGTACGCCGGGGTGAGGAAGAGAACATTTTTTCATTTCAAAATCGGGCAGATTGCATATTCAATTCTGCCCTTATCTATGAGCTTCCTGTTCTCAAGAAAATGACACGGCCCATGCTGGAGAGGATAAAAAAGGGAAATCCGCTTTATCCGGAGGCACAGAGACTGATTCATTTTTTTGAGCCTTTTCGCGAATTATCAGATGATTTTGTTCCTGATAACTCGATTCTCCGTGAATTTATTGGTTATAAAAAAGCGAAATTCCCATGAAAATAAAGTTGAATATATCGATAAAAAGCGATATAATAAAATCAATAAATTTAGATATAAATAGGTGGAGGGATATTATGGAAATGTCTGATGTGCTCGTAATCGGCGGGGGTCCTGCGGGGTTGAATGCGTCTCTTTATGCAGCAAGGAAAGCATTATCTGTGACGCTTGTATCGACTGATATTGGCGGACAAATGATGCTGACCAATGAAATTGAAAACTATTTGGGGTTCCAGTCTGTCACGGGGATTGAACTGGCGGAGAAGATGGAAAATCATGTCCGTCAGTATCCCGTTAATTTTGTTACTGCAGGTGTAAAGGTACTGAAGCATCTGGCAGATGGTTCCTTTGAAGTACAGCTTGATGATGGAAAAAGCTTTCAGGGGAAGACTGTTATTGTGACTGCAGGTAAAAAGAGCCGTACTCTTGATATCCCCGGTGAAATGGAATATACTGGCCGCGGGGTAAGTTATTGTGCGACTTGTGATGGACCCTTTTATAGAAATAAGACAGTTGCGATTGTGGGGGGCGGAGACAGTGCTATACAGGCAGCCATTGAAATGTCCATGATTTCACAAAAGGTGTATCTTCTTGTGAGAAGCCGTATTCGCGCTGCGGAAATTATTGTAAAGCGTATGTATGAAAAAGAAAATATTGAAGTGCTTATGGAATATATTCCACTTCGCATTAATGGTGAACGGAAAGTCACGTCTCTCATTGTGCAAAATAAGAGGGATGAAAAAGAAATAGAATTGTTTGTAGATGGTGTATTTGTGGAAGCAGGCGGAATCCCCAATAATAGTTATTTACCGAAAGATGTCATTACGAATTCTTTGGGTGAAATCATTACAGATAAAGAAGGAAAGACAAATATTCCGGGACTTTTTGCTGCCGGCGATGTGACAGATAACAAGAATAAGCAGGTTATCATTGCTGCCGGTGAGGGAGCTGTTGCAGCGCTGACGGCCCATGATTATCTGCTGAGGAATTAAAATGAGAGTAACGAAGGCAGTTAAAGCAGAGCAGCTCCGAAGGCTTTCCGATGTATACAAAAACGAAGGAACGATGCTGACTTACGGCAGTCCGTTTACTCTTCTTGTAGCAGTCGTGTTGTCAGCGCAGTGTACAGATAAGCGTGTGAATACTATTACTGATCGTATTTTTCCAAGGTTAAACACGCCTGAAAAGATGGGGGCTTTGTCACAGGCGAAGTTAGAGAAAGAAATTCATGACTGTGGACTGTACAGGGCAAAAGCAAAAAATCTTTTAGGTATGTGTCATATGCTTCTTGAGAAATATGGCGGAAAAGTACCGGAAGATTTTGATGAACTGGTGAAGCTTCCCGGTGTAGGGCGCAAGACAGCAAATGTGGTAAGAAGTGTGGCATTCGGCTATCCTGCCATCGCCGTGGATACTCATGTATTCCGTGTGTCAAATCGATTAAAGTTATCTGTCGGTGATACTCCTGATCAGGTAGAGGAGGGGTTAAAGAAGGTTATTCCGATGAAAGACTGGTCTGATGCTCACCATTGGCTCATATGGCATGGACGTCGTGTGTGCCACGCACGCAGACCGAGCTGTGAAACCTGTTTTATGTCTAATGTATGCCCATCATGTTCCATTAAAGTGGAAGCATGGGAACCGAAGAAATAAAACCGGATGTCTCTTGTTAAATTAGAGACATCCGGTTTTTTTGTCCGCCGAAAAGGCATGAGTAAACCCCCAGTTAAACTGGGGGTAGATAAAAGTTATCTTATAGAAAAGGAAAGAACCTCCTAATGGTACAATGATAGCGGTCTGGCAACCACATCATTGTATATTAAGGAGGTTCGGTGTCAATGAATGACGTAAAAAGCTTATCACACAGCAAGTGGAGATGTAAATATCACATAGTATTTGCCCCTAAATATAGACGGCAAATCATATACAGGAAATTAAGAAGTGATATTGGGAAAATTCTACGAGAATTATGTATCAGGAAGCATGTAGAGATTTTAGAGGCAGAATGCTGCCCGGATCATATCCATATGCTGGTAACGATACCGCCGCATTTGAGTGTGTCAAGTTTTATGGGATATTTGAAGAGTAAGAGTAGTCTTATGATATTTGATAAACATGCTAACTTAAAATATAAGTATGGGAATCGTCACTTCTGGTGTAGAGGCTATTATGTAGATACAGTTGGAAGATATGAAGGAGCGATAAAGGAGTATATACGCAATCAACTGGAAGAAGACATAGCGCAAGACAGTTTAAATTTTAAAGAATATACAGACCCGTTTACGGGTGAGCCAGTGAAGTAGGCATAGAAAGAGCCCCCGAGTAGGGGGCAGCCTGTAATAACAGAGTGGTTGCCGGATTGATTATTCAATACCCTCTTTAGAGGGTAACCACTAGAGGAAGACCCTTATAGGGTCAGAGCAAACCACCCGTTTTACGGGTGGTTATGATTGTTAAATATAACGCTTCAGGAAATGAAGCAAAGGATATTCTTAATAAAAATGTTGCCTGCTGAGATATACAAGACTATGAGGCAACATTTTTAATTTAAAGACTTAGAACATATTCAGGAATCCTGTGAAACCGGATTGGTTCTGATTCAGGAATGCATCTACCGTGTGTGTAATACCAATCGGGGTCGGTGCAGTGAGGAATAGGAGAAGAGCCACCAGTACAGTAATACCTACAGCGATTAGGTTTGTCTTACCTTTGCCGCTCATTTCATAGTAGCCGAAAATGCGCAGGCCGATAGCGGAAAAAAATACAATGACCATACCAGAAAGGGAAAAGATACCAAAAAGGATATTGGCCATGAGAAAGGCGATAAAGAAAACAGGGAGGAATACGAAAGGAAGATTATAAGCAAGACGTGTGGGATTTACATTTCTTTTCAGGTCGTCAATCCAATCAGCCATATCAAAACCATAGAGACCAGCAGGAATGAAAGCGGCAAGAATGATCTTATCCCAAACGGAAGCTAAACGATCGCGGTCATTACCGACCCACCAGAAGAATGCACAGAGGGCTAAGATAACAAAACCGCCCAATCCATAATAAAGAGTTTCCGGGATAAATTTTACTGTAATCATGGATAGTGTCATAAGGATTGCGCCGCCGATGATGTATGGTATAAGTTCGCCTTTTTCCATACGGTGTTCTTCAGGCATTTTCATCCGCATCTTTGCCAGTACTTCAGCCATAAAGACAAGAAGAAAAATGGCAAGACCCGCAAAAGGATAGAGAATAAGAGAAATCAAAATAAGAGCAACTGCAGGAATAATTTTCCATCCTGGAAAGACTTCCATCTTTTTGAAATTTACCCGATTTTTTTGTGTATAGATTGTTAAACGCATAAATACGAGGTAAGTAAGCATTATGCCGATTGTCTCCAAAGGTGTGGCACCAACATAGAGAATAGCACAGCATGCAAGGATAGATATAGGTGCACCGGAAAAGCGAGAGATAACAGCACTGAATACGCCTGCATTCAGAAAATAAGCGAGGGTGGTAACGAAGTCCAAAACATCCATCTCCTTAACTGATAATTTCAATAATGATGTACTTACAAAGTATACCTATAAAAAGGAATTGACGCAAGAAACAGAAAGAAAACTTTGAAGGGAAGTATTTTCTTATGGAAAGTTGCTTTTACATGGCTGGTGAAACCTGTTAAAATAAAATTGAACAGCCAGTAAAGGAGGCGGGAATGGATTCTTTAGTGATTGTTGATTGCCAATATGATTTTATTGATGGGTCATTAGCATGCAGCGGAAGTCATGAGGCAGTGGCGTATCTTATTGATTTTATAAACAGGCATGAGGTAGAAGTTCTGTATACTTCTGATTGGCACAGTCCGACGAACCAGTCTTTTACGGTGAACGGAGGCATCTGGCCGATTCATTGTGTCGCCGGGGAAAAAGGTTCTGCTTTGGACAGACATTTCTTTGCAGATATTATCGATGTTAAAAATCGCCCGAATGAAGAAAATATTTTTCATAAAGGAATGGATGATATTGTTGAAGAATATTCCGCTTTCCATGGAATAAATAAAAAAGGGATTCCACTTGGCACAATGGTGACAGACCATGTTTATGTAGGTGGCATTGCTTCTGAATATTGTATCAAAGAAACGGTTTTTGAGTTATTAAAGGCTGGGCATAAGGTCACGCTTCTTGTCAAAGGTCTTGGTTATGTGGATTATAACGGCCATTTGGCAGCAATAGATGCAATGAAAAAGCTTGGCGTGGAAATTTTGGAGTGATGAAGGAAGAAACTTTGCGGGATATCGGAGAGTTTGAATGTATTCACCGTATTGCCCATGATCTTATTTACCGGCCTGAATTGGTTAAGCTAGGCACAGGTGATGATGGAGCTGTATTTATGACGCCTTGCGGATACGACGAGGTGATTTCCACGGATACTATGGTGGAAGGAATTCATTTTACAAAAAGAACGATGTCTGCCGCTGATACGGGATATCATCTGTGTGCTGTGAATTTCAGTGACATGGCGGCCATGGGGGCGGAGCCGGTATCTTTCGTAATATCTGCTGCGCTTCCAGGGGATTTGTCTATTACATGGATAGAATCCTGTTATGATGGAATCCGTGAATGCTGCCGCGAATACAGCGTCAATCTTCTTGGCGGAGACATCACCGGTTCAAAACAGGGGGTTATTCTCACAGGGACGATAGTAGGTATCGTTCCTGAAAATCAAGCGGTAAAGCGGAGCGGTGCCCAAGAGGGAGATATCGTTTTTGTCACAGGAACGCTTGGTGATTCGTCAGCAGGATTGTCTATCCTCTTAGATGGTAAGAAAGAAGAATACCCTATGTTGGCAATCCGGCATCAAAGACCGAAACCGCAGATAGATTTTGGCCGGATCCTTCGAGAAAGTGGAGCCTCTTCGCTCAATGATGTATCTGACGGTCTTTCGCGGGAAATCAATGAAATAGCATTGGCAAGCCGGGTGACGATAGAATTGGAAAAAGAACGGATTCCTCTGTCTGATGAACTTTGCCGGTGGGGACAGGACTGTGGAAAAGAGCCTTTCCATTTTGCCATTAATGGTGGAGAAGACTATGAATTGGTTGGTACGATTTCTAAAAAGAATTGGGAATATGTAAAGGGTATTGGTGGTGTGACCGGAATCGGACATGTCACGAAAGCAGGGAAAGGGCAGGTATTTCTTAAAGATAAAAATAGTATAAAACTGCTTACAATAGCAGGGTATGACCATTTTCGTTCATAAGGAGGAATTATGCATACACTCGTAATAATCAGACATGGAGAAAGTCAGTGGAATAAGCTGAATCTGTTTTGCGGCTGGACGGATGTAGATTTGACAGAAACAGGGTATGAAGAAGCCCATCAGGCAGGAAGACTTTTGAGAGAAGAAAATTACCATTTTGACATATGCTATACGTCTGTTTTAAAGCGGGCAATCCATACTGCTTATACTGTTCTTGATGAACTGGATCTGGCATGGATTCCCATGGTAAAAGATTATCATTTGAATGAACGTCACTACGGCGCGCTCCAAGGCTTGAACAAGAAGGAAACAGCAGAGAAATATGGTGACTCCCAAGTCCATCTTTGGCGCCGTTCTTATGATGTGCGGCCGCCGGCTTTGCCGAAGGATGATGAACGAAATCCTGCAAAACAGGCGCCTTACCAGCGGTATAAAGGAACTGTGGAGCTGCCGCTGACGGAATGCCTGAAAGATACCGTGGCCCGTGTAGCACCTTATTTTGAATCGGAAATCAAGCCTAAAATTGAATTGGGAGAAAATGTTTTAATTACAGCCCACGGAAACTCTATCCGTGCTCTGAGAAAGTATTTGGAAGATATTTCTGATGATGAAATTGCCGGTATGAATATTCCTACAGGTGTGCCACTTGTATACCATTTGAATGAGGACTTTACAGTTGATCATGTAGGTTATCTTGGTGATGAAGAAATAATTCGTGCGAAAATTGACGCTGTAAAAATGCAGTCTGTTCGTACGGAAGAAGAGAAGTAAATTTTATGGGATAAAGGCAGTATAGTGCCGTGAGGTGTATGACAGAAAAGATAAATTCGTTTGATTTTTATGTACCGATGGACATTCCCCTTGTCCTGGAGGGCGGCGCTATGCGAGGTGTTTTTGAGGCAGGCGTTTTAGATGTATTTATTGAAAAAGGGCTCCGTTTCCGGAAGGTAGTTGGTACGTCAGCAGGAGCCATGCAGGGAATGTGTTATATGTCCGGACAAAAAGGACGCAATATCCGAATCAATACGACTTATTGTAATGATCCGCGGTACATGGGAATAAAACATCTTCTCAGAGAAAAGAACTATTTCAATTTTAAATTCATGTTTGGCGAGCTGGCAAATGAACTGGATCCTATGGACATGGAAACATATCGTGCATCAGATACTGAATTGTATGCTGTTGTAACCGACGGACAAACAGGGAAGGCACGTTATATTTCAAACAAAAGCCGCAGTGAGGAAGACTTTGTGAAAGCCGTAGAAGCGAGTGCATCCATTCCTGTTCTTTCGCCGCCTGTAGAAATAGATGGCATTCCTTATGTGGATGGCGGACTTGCCATACCACTTGTTCCATTTTATGATGAACTTCCTTTTCCTGTAAAAAAATCTGTATATATATTGACACGGCCGATTTCCTACAGAAAAAGGCAGATGCCCTATTTCTTGAGGAAGATGGCAGAAGCCGTGTGGGGAAGAAAATATCCTGCCATTGTAGATTCCATGTGTACTATTCCGGAACGGTACAATGCACGGCTGGAAAAGATTTTACAGATGGAAAAAGAGGGAGATGTTTTTATTTTCCGTCCTGAAAATCCGGTGAAAGTCAGCCGGGCAGAACGGAACCCTGCCAAACTTCGTGTGCTTCATGGCGAAGGATATAGAATCGGCATGATGCGCTTTGATGAATTAATGAGGTGGCTTCATGGATAAAGTGAATTTGACAACTCATAGTGAAGAAGAAACAATGGCCTTTGGTGAGTGGATTGGCGCTCATGCAGTGAATGATCTGTTTATCGCCTTAAATGGTGACCTTGGTACGGGAAAAACACACTTTGTACAGGGGCTGGCTAAGGGAATGGGTATCAATGATGCGGTTGGCAGTCCTACCTTTATGATTATGAATTATTATGAGGGGGTACTGCCACTGAAGCATTTTGATTTTTATCGGTTGGGTGACGAAAAAGATTTATATAATATCGGATGGGAGGAGTACAGCAGCGGTGGTGTGACAGTCGTAGAGTGGGCGGATGTATTTCCTGCTTTGCTGCCGCCGGAAAGTATTACTGTCCATATAGAAAGAATCAATGAGACTATGCGCCATATTTCCCTGTGCTGGGGAAAAGGCGCTCCGGAATCAGTTGTAAAGGAGATTATAAAGTATGTTGCTTGCCATTGATACCTCTTCTTTTGTTCTCAGTTGTGCGCTGGCGGAGAAGGACAAGCTTGTAGCCGAGTGGACAGTACAGAAAAGGTTAACCCATTCAGAACAGCTCATACCACATATGGATGAAATACTGAAAGATGCAGGAGTAGATCAAAAGGAGATTACTGCCATTGCTGCTGCCAAAGGACCGGGGTCGTTTACCGGTCTCCGTATCGGACTTGCTACCGCGAAGACAGCAGCTTATATATGGAAAGTTCCGCTTATTGGCGTAGATACCCTGGAAGCGCTGGTATGGAATCTGGTTGGCGCGAGAGCTTTTATTCTTCCCCTGCTGGATGCCCAGCGTGGAAACGTTTATGCGGCGATGTATGGCTCTTTTGATGAGATATGGCAGGAAGCACCCGCAGAAGCAGCCTCTATTGATGAAGTGGTTAAAGCAGCAGCCAGCCATGGCGGACCGATTATTGCTGTAGGTGAAGGTGCAGAAATGTATCGGGAAAAGCTTCTTGCAGAAGGGATACAGGTGGCACCACCCCATAATTGCTGTGCCCGTGCCTCTTCAGTGGCGATGGCCGCATTTGTCCGATGGGAAAAAGGACAAATTGATGATCCCCTTCAGCTTATGCCAAATTATATTCGCAGAAGTGAGGCAGAGGTTTTATGGGAAAAACTTCACGGTATGAATTAATAGTTATAAAAGCAGAAGAAAAGGATATCAGCGATATTTATCAAATTGGGACAGTTTCTTTTTCTGATGCTTGGCGTGAAGAAACTATAAGAAATGATATGAAGGGCGGACACAGCTGTTATTTCATTGCAAAACTTGCCAAAAAAGTTATTGGATATGGATGTTTTTGGTTTATTGCTGATGAAGCCCAGCTAATGAATATAGGTGTGCTTCCTGAGTATCGTCGTATGGGAGCAGCGGAAAAAATACTGAAGCAGGGGTTGGAGGAAGCTGCGGAGCGTCATATGGAAGTCATTTTTCTCGAGGTTCGTGTGAGTAATCTGCCTGCCCAGTCACTATACAGGAAACATAATTTTCAAACGGTCAGCGTAAGACAGGATGTCTATGAACTGCCCCGTGAAAATGGATATATCATGTCTCGGAAGGTGTAAGGAGATAAAATGAAAATCTTAGCGTTTGAAACAAGTTGTGATGAAACTTCCTGCGCTGTTATCGAAGACGGACGGAAGATTTTATCCAATGTTATTTCCACACAAGTTCCTATACATAAAAAATTTGGCGGCGTTGTGCCCGAGATTGCATCCCGGCACCATATTGAAGACGTTCTTCCTGTGGCTATTGAAGCACTGGAAGAAGCCCGAGCCGGCTGGGAGGATATCGATGCTGTTGCTGTTACACAAGGGCCGGGGCTGGTAGGTGCTCTTTTGGTGGGCGTAGCTGCAGCCAAGACGGCAGCATGGGTTTTAGGAAAACCGTTAATTGCGGTGAACCATATGGAAGGACATATTTTTGCCAATCTTCTCCAGTATTCTGATTTGGAACCTCCCTTTTTATCGCTTGTCGTTTCCGGTGGACATACTATGCTTGTTGTTGTTCGTGACTACAATACTTTTGAACTCCTTGGACAGACGAGAGATGATGCGGCCGGTGAAGCTTTTGATAAAATTGCACGGGTCATGGGGTATCCTTATCCCGGCGGTCCTTATATCGATAAATTGGCAAAAGCGGGAAATCCTAATGCCATAGAATTCCCGCTGGCCTTGAGGAAAGAACATAGTTTCGATTTTTCGTTCAGTGGATTGAAATCTGCTGTGATTAACTACATTCATGCGAAAGAGATGAAGAAGGTTCCCGTTTCTTATGAAGATGTAGCTGCTTCTTTCCAAAAAGCGGTTATAAACGCATTGCTTGAAAAGACAATGGCAGCTTTGGATAAAACGAAGTTGAAAACAGTAGCCTTAGCAGGCGGCGTCGCGGCGAACAGCGGACTTCGTGAAGCAATGGAGAAAAACTGTCTGAAAAGAAATGTTCGTATATGCAGTCCTGCCCCCGGGCTTTGTACGGATAATGGCGCTATGATTGGCTGCCGGGCGTATTACATGGCGCAAAAGGGGGATTTTGCGCCAATGACATTGAACGCAGATCCACGCCTTCCCTTTCTGGCAGAACGGGGGAAGGTTTAAAGGTAATTTAATACAGGCGGTACTTATGAATCAGCTCTATTCGCTGGCCCGTGAGATGACGAATCTTACGGATGTGCAGATTCGTATTTTGGATCATATGGAAGCAGCTCTCCAGTTCGCTGCTGATATTTCCAAAAATCAAATTTACATCTGCGCAAAAGGAAAAAATGAAAGTGTAGAAATAGTTCTTTTGGCGGCAAAGCCTTCTTATTCCATGGGGAATACCTTTTTTGACAGAGGGGATGCCTATTTAGATGAGGAATTTACTCTTGTGGAAAATGTATTCTCTACAGGCAGTAAAGTCGTTGGACGAAAAGAACTCGATTTAGGACGGTTGGTAGCGCTGACAGCATATCCTGTTTTTGATAATGCCGGGATTCCTTTTGCTGTAGCTGCTTTTCTGTCTAATTCCCAGTCTCAGCAGCAGGTTCTTACCGATACGGCTTATATGATGCTCCAAGTGCCGATGGAAGAAGGGGCGTACCATTATCTTCGTCCCCAGGATGGGATGGTTATCCTTGATTCCGTAGGACGTATCATGTATGCCAATGATATGGCGGATGATTTATATTTTGTTCTTGATAAGGAAACGGTGGAACGGAAAGAAATCATTGGGCATTCCATGGTTCATCTGCCATTGGTGGATAAAATTATGGAAACGAAAAAGCCGGCATATGGCGATGAAGTATCCGGGAATATGATATTGTCTGCCTGGGGAATGCCTATTCTTTCCGGCGGCCGTGTGTCTCGCACGATCCTTCTTTTAAGTGATGTAACTGCAATCCGTGAAAAGGAACGACAGATTATGGTGAAGGACTCCGTTATTCGAGAAATACACCATCGTGTGAAGAATTCTTTGAATACTATTGCCGGGATACTTCGGATGCAGGCGCGCCGGGCAAAAGATACTGATACGAAAGAGGCATTGAGAGTTGCGGTGAACCGCATATTGGGAATTTCCCAAATCCATGATGTTTTGGCGAGCCAAAGCGGGGACCATGTGAATTGGAATGTATTTTTGGATAAAATCTGCCGGCTTTCTGTCGACAGTCTGGCAGTATGCCCTATCGAATTAGTACGGCCGAATAATGAAATGAAGCTGCTTATTAATTCGGAAAAAGCGGTTCCATTGGCTATTGCTACAAGTGAATTAATTCATAATTCTATTGCCCATGGTTTTAAAGGTATGGAAGACGGTGTACTTATTGTAAGTGCTTCTGTAGAAAATGGTATGCTCCATACCTGTGTGAAAAATAATGGGCATATCTTAGATACACATTTCAGTACGAAATCTTTCGATCTGGGGTTGCAGATTGTCCGTACCTTAGTAGAAATAGAATTAAATGGTTCTTTTATATTGAAAAATAAAGGAGATATGGCAGAAGCCCATATCCGAATCCCTTTATCGATTATGGAGAACAAAAGATGAGTGAAACATATCGTATCGTTATTGCCGATGATGAAGCGATTATATGTATGGATTTAAAAGAAATATTGGAAGAGGCAGGGCATGAGGTGGTCGGTATATGTGCAGATGGCGTGCGTGCCTTGGAACTAGTAAAAGAGGAAAAACCGGATCTCGTGATTCTAGATGTACAGATGCCGAAGCTTGATGGATTACAGGCTGCAAAACTGATTGCCCATGATGATTTGGCGCCTGTTGTCCTTTTAACTGCTTATGGTGATGCGGAGACGGTGGAGAAAGCGAAACGATCCCATGTTTTTGGCTATGTCATGAAGCCGGTAGAAGAAAGAAATTTATTTCCTGCACTTCAGATTGCTGTCAGTCAGTATCGCAGCAGACATGAAATAGCACACCGTGTGAAAGAAATGGAGAGGGAACTGGCATCACGCAAGATCATTAACCGCGCCAAAGGGCTGCTGATGGATTACTATCATATCAGTGATGAAGAAGCTTATCATAAAATGCAGCAGACCAGTATGCGTCGTGGAATTCTCTTGACTGATGTGGCGCAAAAAGTTATTAAGGAAATTATGGTGAGAAAGAATATGCTGTCATAATTGTTCATGGTGTCCATATTTATATTCGATCAAAGGAGTGATGAAAATGAAATTTATATTTTTGGGACATGCGTGCTTCCAGATTGATACAGGAAAGGAAAAACTGCTTTTTGATCCTTTCCTCACCGGGAATGGACTTGCCGAAGAAGCTGCCAGCAAAGTAGAATGTGACTATATTTTTCTTTCCCATGCCCATGCGGATCATTTTGGAGATGCTATTGCTATTGCGGAATGGACAGGTGCAAAAGTCATCGCTATTCCTGAAGTCATCGGACTTTTTCCGAAAACCGTAATCAATTTCCAGCCCATGAACCTTGGGGGAACTTTTACGGCGCCTTTCGGTAAAGTGAAAATGGTGCAGGCCATTCACAGCTGTGGTGTGGCAGGCGGTATTCCTTGCGGATTTGTACTGTCTTTCAATGATGGTTTGACACTTTACTTTGCCGGAGATACGGCACTCTTTGGCGATATGAAACTTTTTGGGAAACTTTTTGATATTGACTATGCTGTTCTTCCTATCGGTGATAACTATACTATGGGACCAAAAGATGCGATTTTGGCAGCGAAATTTTTAAAAACGAAAAAAGTTATTCCCGTCCACTATAATACATGGCCTGTTATTTCACAAAATCCTGAAGAATTTAAGAAGGCGGCAGCGCGGGAAAATGTTTCTGTTGTAGTTGTGAAGCCAGGAGAATCCGTCGAATTATAATTGTAGGAGATGAGAAAATATAAAGGGCAGGTATTATTTGCGTTCTAAGGCTGATAATACCTGCCCTTTAAGCAGAGTAGCGAAAGTGGTGGACTAGCACAAAATATCATACTATGAGAGGGATGGATTTAATCTCCGATGAAAACGTATTGACAATTCATGGGGGCAAGAATATACTAATAACGTAAGTTTAGCACTCGATATGAGTGAGTGCTAATAAAGGTGATAAAGATGGCAAAATGGACAATGAATGATGCTTTTGACGGACTCAATGAACTGACTGAAAGAAAAAGAAGAGTGCTGTGGGCTATTGTTCAGGATTATTCTTCTACGGCTGAGCCGGTTGGATCCCGTACTATTGCACGGAAATATGATTTAGGCGTAAGCAGTGCCACTATTCGCAATGAAATGCAGGATTTGGAAGATGAAGGGTATCTTGAACAGCCTCATACTTCCGCGGGACGGGTTCCTTCTATTAAAGGGTACCGGTACTATGTGGATTGGCTTATGCAGCCGTCTCCTGTGACTCCTGAAGAAGAGTCTCTCCTTGTGGAGGCATTGACTAGTCACGTGGCAAAGGTAGATGAGATATTTCGAAATATGGCTAAGGTTGTGTCAATGCTTACACGTTCATTGTCAGTAGCAGCCTCTTCCGGACAACAAAGTATATTGAATTATATCCGTTTTCTTCCATTAGATGGCAGGCGGGCAATTCTTCTTGTAGTTACCGGTGGGGGTGAAGTGTCAAATGCAATTATAAAGATTCCTGATGATTCATCTTTTGATGAGATACAGCTGCTTGCTGATAAATTGAATCATTTCCTTCATGGACGGGATTTGGCGCGTGTGGATGAAAAGTTTATTATGTCTTTCCAAAAAGACGTGGAAAGAGATTTATCCCCTTATATACATATTTTTGCAGCTATGCAGGAGGCAGTGAAAACGCAGAAACAGGTTTATTCTGACGGTGCGTCACAGTTGATTGAGCAGCCTGAGTTTCAAAATGTGGAGAAAATGCAGGATATATTGAATTTATTGGAAAAGCGGGATATACTGGAAAGCATGCTTCTCTCTACTATGGATCGTCCGATTGCGGTCCATATAGGTACAGAAAATGCATTTAAGAATTTTGAAGATTTATCTGTGGTACGGGCGCAATTTACGGCCAATGGCAAAGTGATTGGATCGATGGCTGTTTTGGGGCCTACCCGTATGCAGTATGAAAAAGTAGTAGGGATGATGTATTTTATGCAGCATCAATTAAATCAACTCTTGGAAAAGGATGATGATTAAATTTTTGAGTCAATGGTAATGATTCATAAGATAAGAAGAGTCTCAAAAATAAAGTGAGGAGGTTTTGTGAATGGCAGAAAATAAAGATAAAGTAAAATTAGAAGATACTTTTTCTGCTGATGAGGCAGCTGTAAAAACTACTTCTGAAAATAAAGAAGAAAAAGCTGCAGTGAGAGAAGAAGTCCAGGGAAAGGTAGAAGCTGATTTGGCAACTTATAAAAATAAGGCGGAAGAAGCAGAGTCCAAACTGGCAACTACAATTTCTCAATATATAAGACTTCAGGCGGATTTTGAAAATTTCCGCCGCCGTAGCCGTGAAAATGAGGCGAAACTGTCAGATACGGTGAAAGCAGGTACAATGAAGGAATTTCTTCCGATTGTGGATAATTTTGAAATGGCTCTTGCGCAGATAAAAAGAAGTAGCGCTCCTGCTACATTTATTCAGGGGGTTGAATTGCTGCTTAAGCAGTTTGTGAAATTTTTAAATGATTCCGGTGTTACAGAAATCGAAGCGGTAGGAAAGCCTTTTGATCCCCATTTCCATGAAGCGGTTATGCAAATTTCTTCTGATGAATGGGAAGACGATACAGTTTCTATGGTATTAAAGAAGGGATACATGTATAAAGATATGGTGCTCCGGCCTTCCTCTGTACAAGTTTCCCATAAACCTTAATTTTCGTAAAAAAGTCATTAATTATCAGGCAAAGCCTGAAAAGAAAGGGGACATAGTAAATGTCAAAAGTAATTGGTATTGATCTTGGTACAACCAACTCTGTTGTAGCTGTTATGGAAGGTGGTGAACCTGTCGTCATTTCCAATGCGGAAGGTTCCCGCCTGACTCCGTCGGTGGTAGGTTTTTCTAAAAATGGAGAAAGGCTGGTAGGACAGCTTGCGAAGCGCCAGGCCGTCTCCAATCCGGATCGCACCGTTGTTTCTATTAAGCGGCACATGGGTGAAGGAAATTACAAAGTAAATATTGATGGAAAAAGTTACACGCCGCAGGAAATTTCTGCAATGATTTTACAGAAACTGAAAACAGATGCGGAAGCTTATCTTGGAGAAACAGTTACTGATGCGGTTATTACCTGCCCGGCATACTTTACTGACAGCCAGCGTCAAGCGACAAAAGATGCAGGTACTATTGCGGGTTTGAATGTGCTCCGTATTATCAATGAACCGACGGCATCTTCTCTTGCTTACGGTCTGGATAAAATAAAAGACGGCAAAGAACATCGTTTTCTTGTTTATGACCTTGGCGGCGGTACTTTCGATGTGTCCATTTTGAATTTAGCTGATGGTGTATTTGAAGTGGAAGCTTCCCATGGCAATGGACATCTTGGCGGTGATGATTTTGATGCCCGTATTATGGACTGGATCGCTACTACTTTTAAAGCACAGAATGGTTTTGAATTGCACCGTGATCCAATGACCAATCAGCGTTTGAAAGAAGCGGCTGAGAAGGCAAAGATCGAGTTGTCCAATGTTATGTCTACCGATATCAATCTTCCGTTTATTACCATGGATGTGAACGGACAGCCGGTACATTTCAATGCCGCTCTGACTCGTGCCATGTTTGACAAGATTACGGAAGATCTCGTTATGGATACTATGGAACCGATTGACTTAGCATTGAAAGATGCGGGGCTTACTGTAAACGATATTGACAAGGTTCTTCTTGTCGGCGGCTCTTCCCGTATCCCTGCCGTACAGACGCTGATTAAGAATAAGTTTGGCAAAGAGCCAAGCAAGAGTGTTAATCCTGATGAATCCGTTGCTGTTGGTGCGGCTATTCAGGCGGGCGTACTAAAAGGAGAGGTCAAAGATGTTCTCCTTCTCGACGTAACACCATTGTCTCTTGGTATTGAAACACTCGGCGGTGTATTTACGACTATGATTAAAAGAAATACAACGATCCCGACATCCAAGAGCCAGGTATTTTCTACTGCCAGCGACAATCAGCCGTCTGTAGATATTCATGTGCTTCAGGGGGAAAGGCCGATGGCTGCCAACAATAAGACATTGGGGCGGTTTGAATTGTCCGATATTCCGCCGGCTCCTCGTGGAGTACCACAGATTCAGGTTACTTTTGATATTGACGCTAATGGCATTGTCCATGTTTCTGCAAAAGATTTGGGGACAGGCAAGGAACAGAAAATTGATATTAAATCTTCTTCTGGCCTGACTGATGAAGAAATTGAAAGAATGCAGCAGGATGCGAAAGCCCATGAAGAAGAGGATAAGAAGCATAAAGAAATTATTGAAGAAAGAAATAAGGGTGAAGCACTAATTTATCAGGCTCAGAAAACGATTAAAGATCTTGGCGATAAGGCCGATGCGGAAAAGGTAAAAGAAATCAATGAAGCGATTACCCGGCTACAGGAAACACTAAAAGGGGAAGATGCAGAAAAGATGAAAGCTGATGCGGAAGCGCTCACAAAGCCCCTTTATGAAATGACCAGCAAGATGTACGAGGCGGCCCAACAACAGGGTGCATCGGAAGCAGGAGCTGCCCAACAGGATTCCCAGCAGAAAAAGAAATCGGATGATAATGTGGTTGATGCAGATTACAAAGTGGTTGATGATGATAATAAATAACAGCCAGTGGTTAGTTAGCATACGGGCTGCGGGTGATTTTCGGTTATCCGCAGCTCTATGCTGTTTATTGTAGCAGAAAAGGATTGTGTTTCTGGAATGGCAAATCGGGATTATTATGAAGTCCTTGGCATTGATAAAAACGCCACGGAAGCAGATATAAAAAGAGCATACCGGAGAATGGCCCGCAAATACCATCCGGATTTGAATAAGGAACATCCGAAGGAAGCGGAAGAAAATTTTAAAAAGGTAAATGAGGCATACCACGTTCTTTCTGATGCGGATAAAAGAGCGCAATATGATCAGATGGGGCATGATGCCTTTCGTCAAGCGGCGCAGAATGGCGGCGGACCGGGACCGGGAGGTTTCGGCGGAACTGGCGGTTTTGATTTCAGCAGCTTTGGTGGCGGAGCAGGCGGTTTTGACTTCGGCGATATTTTCGATATGTTTGGCGGAGGTGGGAGAAGGAGCCGAAATGGTCCGGAACAGGGGGCGGATCTCCGCTATGATATGGAAATTACTCTTCGTGAGGCAGCCAGTGGTATTCATAAGACCTTTACTGTAACGAAAAATGAAACTTGTGACCATTGTCATGGGGATGGAGCGGAACCGGGAAGTTCAGTAGACACCTGCCATGCCTGTCATGGTACAGGTCAGCAGCGTATTGTTCGGAACAGTCCTTTCGGGCAGATGGTGAATGTTGTGACTTGTCCGGATTGTGGCGGTACAGGCAAAATTATTAAAAATAAATGCAGCCGCTGCCATGGGAGCGGTACGACCCGTAAGCAGAAGAAATTGGAAGTAAATATTCCTGCAGGCGCAGATACGGGTGTACGTATGCGTATTTCCGGTGAAGGAGAACCCGGTAAACGGGGAGGGCCGAAGGGGGATCTTTATGTATATATTTACGTCAGATCTGATCCTGATTTTGAACGGCAAGGGGATGATCTTTACTGCAGGGTACCTGTTTCTTTCCCGACAGCGGCGTTGGGAAGCACTATCCAGGTAAAAACGTTGGATAAACAGGTGGAACTCAAGATTCCTGCAGGAACGCAGAGTGGTACACGTTTTCGTATTTCAAAAGAGGGAATGCCTCGCCTGCAGTCATCCTATAAGGGCGATTTATATGTGGAAGTGAAAGTGGTTGTTCCGAAAAAGCTGAAAGAAAATCAGAAAGAAGCTCTTTTGAACTATGCGAATGTATCAGGCGAAGATGTTACCCAGTATAAAGGGAAGGGCTCGTGGCTGGATAAAATTATTGATAAAATAAAAAGTTGCTGAATCTTGGAGTAGAAAAATCGTATCCTCTGAAAGAGGATACGATTTTTTCGCACCGTGATCTATTATTAGAAGAAAAAATGGAAAATCGCAAGGAAAACGGTTCCCGGAATTCCGAAGATAGCAATAACGACAATGTCAAAAAAGCTCCACGGCATATGGACAATATGCAGTAAATTGATGACGTAATATAACAGACCGCCCAAGATGATATTTCCAAGTAAAGGAAATACGGCACAGCTTAGGAATTTCCACAAAAGAAAAATACAAACAGCAGATGTAATGAGACCGACGATGCTGGCATCCATAATTTCCATAGAGAACCTCCCGATGATGAATCAATTTGATATATTTTAGTATTTCAAGAAATCTGATTAGTAAGGTGAGAAGCCCTGTAAAAAAAGCATATGCTTCATGTATGTGTAAGTTGTCCGGCTTTTTACACAAAGCACACGCTTTTACATTTCTTTTCTGTTTTCTACTGCGCCGGCCAATGTCATGCTGTCAGCATATCCTACGTCACCGCCGGCAGGAAGGCCGCGGGCAATCCGTGTAACACGGACAGAAAGCGGTTTAATCAGGCGGGACAGGTAGTATGCTGTCGCTTCGCCTTCTGTATTGGGGTCTGTCGCAATAATGACTTCTTTTACTGTATCATCGGCGAGCCTGTTTAAGAGCTCTTTGATTTTGAGCTGTTCTGGACCAATACCATCAAGAGGGGAAAGGATGCCGTGGAGAACATGGTACAAACCATGGTATTCATGGCTCTGTTCCAGTGCCTGCACATCCTGAGGATGCTCCACTACGCAAATCACTGATGAATCGCGTCGGTTGTCACCACAAATCTCACAGGGGTCTGATGTAGCTAAATTACAGCAGATAGAACAATAGCAAATCTTATCCCGTGCAGAATGGATGACATTGATAAATGCGTCTATATCTTCTTTAGGACGTTCCAACATAAAGTAAGCAAGCCGTCTTGCCGTTTTTACACCGATTCCGGGGAGTTTGCGGAATTGTTCGGCTACAAGTTCTAAATCACTGTTCATCAGAACATGCCGCCGGGGAGACCAAGGCCGCCGGTGACCTTGCTCATACCTTTCTGTACCATTTCATCAGCTTTTTTGCCTGCTTCATTGACAGCAGTGGTGATGAGATCTTCTAACATTTCCGGATCTTCCGGATCAATAGCATCTTTTGCGATTTTCAGGGAAACAATTTTTTTTTCGCCATTCATAATGAGAGCCACAGCACCGCCGCCTACAGAAACGTCAACTGTCTGCTGTTTTAATTCTTCCTGTATCTTTTGCATATCTTCCTGCATTTTACGAGCCTTTTTCAACATATTCTGCATCTGTGCCTTGTTGCCAAACATAAATAATTCCTCCTCGAAAAGCGATTGTTACCTTTTACAAATAAAACTTATAATTTCACATTCATCATTATACCGTATATCGGCAAATATAGTAAATTTGTCAAATTGGATCTATTTCTTTTCATAGATATCACAGTCGGAAAGAATTCGGAAAGCTTTTGCAAGTGCAGGCATATCTTTCTCATCGTCTGGGATTTCAGATTTTTCAACCAGTCGGTAATCACTATCTGCGGTTTCCGCCATCGGTTCCTTTTCAGTTTCATGAACCGATGCTGCGGAATCTGTATACATTTGCACTTGCCTAAGAGCATCCGCTTCATCGACAGTACCTTTCAAGATGGAATGGAATTCGACAGGAATTCCGATGGCATTTATGAACGCATCTTTGATTGTATTCTGATAGCCTTTATTATTTCCTGCGAGAACAAGGTAAGGCTGGGGGGCTACTGCAATAGCCCGGGATTTACTTAACAGGATCAGACTGCTTTTTTGAAGACAGTATAAAATATCAATGCGATGGTTAATTTCAAAAAATGCCAGTACCTTTGCCCATATATCATTATAGGTCGAGGGATCCAGAAGTGTTTCACCAATCTCATGGCTGGTTTCAGCCTTCTTTTCTTCGGGAGATTTTTTTGGTTTACAGGGAAGAGTCGGCTTACTTTTTGTGGCAGGTTCCATTTTTACCGGTGTTTTATCAGCAGGAGGGGGCGGTACCACTTCCTTTGGAGAATCCGGGCAGGTGGTTGTACTTGCCGCAGGGGCGGGGGTAAGTGCTGTAGGTGTGACGAGAGGTATAGAAATCGTTGGGGGCAGTATGGCGGGTGACGGAGCAGCGGGTATAGTTTCGGTTTGCGGGAGCGTGCTGCTTTTCATAAGTACAGATACGTTTTTTTCCAATGCTGTGATCCGTTCTTCTAAACTGTCCAATGCCTGTGAACCACGGAGACGGCATAGGCGGAGAAGTCCCATTTCAGCACTCATGCGGGGAGATGAACTTCTGTTAGCTTCAGAAAAAGAATGGTGGAGAGAATCGAAAAGTGCGTCCAAGTAAGCATCACTTAATTCCTGAGCATCTTTTTGTATAACAGAAATCTTATTTCCATAAGCAGATAATTCCGGTGCGTTTGGATTCACTTTGCAGATCATAATACTTCTGAAATGTTCCAGTAAATCAGAAAGTATAGCGGAAGGTTCCTTTCCGTCTTGGAGAATCTTATAAAAAAGCTGAAGTGTGGCACTGCTTTTTCCACACACAATCATGTGGAACAAATCTATAATCTGTTCTTTGTCCGTAAGGCCTAGAAGATCATAGACTATTTCTGCAGAAAGCTCATTACCTGCTGATGCGCCGGAACATTGATCCAAAAGAGACAGCGCATCACGAAGACCGCCTTCTGCGCGTACAGCAATTAAAGCAGCCGCTTCAGTGGTGAGAGAAAGATGGCTTTCTTGGGAAATGTGCAGTAAATGTTCCTTGATGTCATTTACAGAAATACGGTGGAATTCATACCGCTGGCAGCGGGATAAAATTGTAAGCGGAATCTTGGCAGGTTCTGTGGTGGCAAGGATAAAGAGTACATGGGCCGGAGGTTCCTCCAAAGTTTTTAGAAGGGCATTAAACGCTTCTTTTGTCAACATATGGACTTCATCAATGATATAAACCTTTTTATTCCCCGCTACAGGAAGAGTACGAACCGATTCGCGAAGTACGCGAATTTCATCAACACCACGGGCAGAAGCGCCGTCTATTTCATAAACATCCATACTGGCGCCGGTATTAATTGATTTACAGTTAGCACATTCATTGCAGGGATTGCCATTTTTTAAATCAAGGCAATTTACTGCTTTGGCAAGAATTCGTGCCATACTTGTCTTTCCTGTGCCACGGGGGCCGGAAAACAGATAGGCATGGGCAAGGCGGTTTTGTTCAAATGCGCGAAGAATGGGAATGGAAATATGCTTTTGCCCGATTATTTCTTTAAAAGTGCTTGGGCGCCATTTTCTGTATAGTGATAGGTAAGCCATTGAACCCTCCTTGGACAAGGAATAACAGCCTTTAATAGAAAGATGTATAAATTAATTATACCAAAAATAACATAAAAAAAGACTTTACAACTCTCATTTATGACAGCCTTCAGAATACACCGTGGCACATAGAAAGGGCCACTTACTGCTGCTTCCTCTCGGACCTGACAGGATTCATGGGATTCCATTGCACGGGACCCGAAGACTGCCATAAATCAGAACTGTAAAGCCATGTGCTGTTATTATACTATACGGACTTTATTTTGCAAAATATTTTATTTCTGAGAGCTAATTCAAGCAAAATATTTTTGTTTTGATTGAAAAAAGCGTGATAATTTAAAAGAATATAACCTTTTCTAAATGACAATTTTCAGGAGGAAATGGTAGAATAATATAGAATTCATTTCTGAAGGAGGAAACGACATGGAATACCGTATTGAACATGATACGCTGGGAGAAGTGAAGGTACCGGCTGATCATAAATGGGGAGCTCAGACACAGCGGTCTTTTGAAAATTTTAAAATCGGTAAAAATAAAATACCTGAAGATATTATTCGTGCTTTTGCCATACTGAAAAAGTGCGCCGCCATAGCGAATAAAGAAGCCGGAAAATTATCAGTTGAAAAGCAGAAGGTTATTTGTGAGGTTTGTGACGAAATCATTGCGGGAGAGTGGAAAGAAGAATTTCCACTTGTTGTATATCAGACCGGATCCGGTACACAGAGCAATATGAATATGAATGAAGTAATTGCACATATTGCTAATGAAAAATTGGGGAGCAAAAAAGGTGAAACCCGTATTCATCCCAATGACGATGTGAATATGTCCCAGTCATCTAATGATACGTTCCCGACAGCTATGCACATCGCTGCTGTGGAGACACTTCATAACAAACTGTACGGACCATTGAATCATCTTATTGAGATTTTTGAGGAAAAAAGTAAAAAGTACATGCATCTTGTCAAAATCGGACGTACCCATTTGCAGGATGCTGTCCCTCTTACTTTCGGGCAGGAAATCTCCGCATGGAAAGTGATGCTGGAAAAGAGCCGTGATATGCTTCATGATTCTGAAAAATACCTTCTTGGGCTTGCTATCGGAGGGACTGCGGTAGGAACAGGTCTGAACAGCCCGAAAGATTTCGGTGAAAAAGTATCTGCTGCTATTGCGAAAGAAACGGGATTGCCCTTTGTTTCCGAAAAAAATAAGTTTTATGCCCTTACCGGACGGGACGATTTTGTTTTTGCCCATGGCGCTCTTGAGGCGCTTGCCATGGACTGCATGAAATTCGCTGATGATATCCGTCTCCTCGGCTGCGGACCCCGTGCAGGATTAGGGGAAATCACACTCCCTGCTAATGAACCGGGATCTTCCATTATGCCCGGTAAAGTAAATCCCACGCAGTGCGAAGCCTTGACGATGGTAGCTTGTCGTGTTCACGGCAATCAGGCAGTTGTTTCCTTTGGGGCTTCCCAGGGGCGATTTGAACTGAATGTATTTGCTCCTGTTATGGCAGAAGCCTTCATCGAATCGGCTGCTATTCTGGGTGAAGCTATCCACTCTTTTGATATCCATTGTGTGGAAGGTATGCTGGCCAATGAAGACAGGATGGCTGAATTGGTAGAAAGATCACTTATGCTTGTCACTGCGCTTTCTCCGCATATCGGTTACGAAAAATCCGCAAAGATTGCCGAAACTGCTTTTGCCGATAACAGTTCCTTGAAAGAAGCCGCTTTGAAACTGGGCTACGTGACAGAAGAAGATTATGATCGCTTTGTCGTGGCAAGAGATATGACCAATTTGGACAGATGATTTGCTTCATAGAATTGTGAAGAACTGTTCTGTGTAATCATAGGCAGTTCTTTTTTATCGTAATTTTGCTGAAAAATTGTAAAAAAGATTTTGGGAGGGGTGCTTTTTGAATAATTGACGATATAGATATTCATTCATATAATAGTGAAAATAGGAATATGTATTAAGAAGGATTTTTTATGGTTGCATATACGGAATTATTTTCTTCTTTTTTAAGAAGGAATCAAATTAAGCTGAATGAACCCATGAGCCGTCACACAACATTTGGTATCGGTGGGGCAGCGGACTGTTTTGTTATGCCTGAAACGATAGAGGAGCTGCAGAAAGTCATTGTGGAGGTCACTAAAGCGAATGTGCCGTTTTTTATTCTTGGGGGCGGCGCAAATTTGCTTGTTCGTGATAAAGGAATCCGCGGTGTAGTGATTTATACGGGACGGCTGCAGTCTATTATTCATGAAGGAAACAGGCTCCGTGTAGCTGCGGGTGTTTCTACGGCAAAGGCTGCCAAGACGGCAATGAAGCATGGCCTTTCAGGGATGGAATTTGCCGCCGGTATTCCCGGAACTATAGGTGGAGCGGCGTACATGAATGCTGGTGCGTATAACGGGGAGATGGCGGATATTGTGGTGTCTGTTCTTTCCTGTAATCGGAATGGGCAGTTGTCTGTTTACAATAAATCGAAACTTCATTATGATTACCGCCACAGTCTTTTTATGGAGAATGGTGAAATAATTGTGGAAATTACAGTGGAGCTTGCACCTGGTAATATTCATGACATAGAAGTAATGATGGAAGAGTTTAATCGCCGCCGCTGCATGAAGCAGCCGTTGGAGAAGAAGAGTGCAGGAAGTACGTTTAAGCGTCCTGCTGGGTATTTTGTGGGGCAAATGATTGAGGAGATGGGACTAAAGGGATTTGCCGTAGGTGATGCAAAGGTAAGCATGAAACATGCCGGGTTCCTTATCAATGACGGACATGCGTCCTGTACGGATATGATGAACCTGATTTCTGAAATTAAGCGCCGGGTTTTTGATGGGTATGGTGTGGAACTTATGACGGAAGTGCAAATTGTAGGAGAAGAGTAGTTTTGTCTTGTAAGGATTGGACAGGCTGCCTGCGGACAGGGAGAATCGTATGGATGTTTTAGCATTTACAGGACCGCCGGGATCAGGGAAAAGTGACCGTGCACTTGTGGTAGCTTATGAAAATAAAGCTTCTTGTATTATCGATGATGGGATCCTAATATATCATAATCGTATTGTGGCAGGAAAGTCGGCAAAAAGGGAAGCCAGCCGTTTAACGGCGGTACGCCGCGCGCTTTTTTGGGATTCAAATCAGGCGGAAGATGTAATTTTCCATATTATGAAAATCAATCCGGAGCGTATTTTAATCCTCGGCACATCTGACCGTATGGTTCAGAAGATTGCTGCAACACTTAAGCTTCCTGCACCTTCACGGTATATTCATATCGAGGATGTGGCAAAACCTGAGGAAATTGCCCAGGCAAATTACGCACGCCATAAGGAAGGAAAGCATGTTATTCCTGTGCCGACGATGGAGCTGCGCCCCTATTTCAAAGGATACCTTGTAGATCCGCTTCAGTTTTTCCGCAATCGCAGAAGTGTAAGGGGAAAAACGAAGGGCAATGAAGAGCGATCTGTCGTCCGTCCAGTATTCAGTTATTATGGAAAGTTGTCTTTTTCAAATCATGTTATTGAAGCACTGGTACATTACGCGGTGCGTGATCTGAGAAAGATACATATCAGCCATATTTCCAGCGTGAAAAGTACAAGCCAGATGAATGGTATCATTTTGTCTCTTGACGTAACGGTCCGGCAGGGAACGCCGCAGGAGATCAAGAAACTGATTCACCTGATGCGTGACAAGATTCAGCGTGAAATTGAGCATACCACGGGTATGGCTCTGGATACAATTAAAGTCAATATCATAACTGATGTAACAGGATGAGTGGGTCTGCGCCGTAAGGGGCAGGCTTTTCATTTTCAGGAGAACGGGGGCGGTTATGATATAATTAAATATCATGGTTATACTTGGAGGACTATTTTGAAAGAAGTGTCTTTTGATAAGAAATATTTTATAGAAACCTATGGCTGCCAGATGAATGAAAGCGATACGGAACGTATCAGCGGGCAGCTGGAAGAGCTTGGCTATGTGCCGGCGGATATATTGGATGATGCCGATGTTGTTATTCTGAATACCTGCAGTATCCGGCAGAATGCGGAAGAGAAAGTATATGGCAAAATTGGCGAGGTAAAGAAATTAAAGGGGAAGAAGCCCGGTGTCCTTTTGGGGATTGCCGGGTGCATGGCGCAGGAAAATAAAGGAAAGCTTATTGAGCGTATGCCGGTGATCGATTTTGTTATTGGACCATACCATATCCATGATTTAAAGGATATTGTTTCCCGCAGGGGGGCAGAAGGTTCGCATGTGGTCATGACGCAGATGAATCCGAACCGCGTGAATGATTACAGTGAACTTCATTCTGTGAGAAAAAGCCGGATTTTTGCTTGGGTACCTATTATGCAGGGATGCAATAAGTTCTGTACTTATTGTATTGTGCCTTATGTCCGCGGCAGGGAAACAAGCCGTACGATTGATGATATTTGTCGTGAGATTGAGAAACTTGCCCGAGAAGGGTATAAAGAAATCACTCTTCTTGGTCAGAATGTCAATTCCTATGGACTTGATTTTCATGATGGTACGGATTTCGGCAGTCTGATTCACGCCATTGACAAGATTGACGGAATTAAGCGGGTTCGTTATATGACGTCTCATCCCAAGGATATGACTTTTGGAATGGTGGATGCTATGGCTGCTTCACCCAAGGTGGTGCGCCATATGCATCTTCCCGTTCAGCATGGGGCGAATGAAATACTGCGGCGGATGAACCGCGGATACACAATTGAGCGTTTTAAGGAGCTTCTAAAGTACGTCCGGGAAAAGATGCCTGGCATCACTGTGACGACTGATCTGATCACGGGATTTCCTGGCGAGACGGAGGACATGCATGAGGAAACGCTTACACTCCTTAAAGAAATGAAGTTTGATTCAGCTTATACCTTTATTTATTCTCCCCGCAGAGGAACTCCTGCGGCGCGTATGACAAATCAGGTGTCTGATGCTGTTTGCCACCGCCGTTTGCAGGAAATCATGGATGTGGAAAATGAAATCAGTCTTTCTCTTAATAAGGAAATGGAAGGGAAGGTATATACTGTCATTGCGGAAGGGGAAACGAAACAGAATCCTGATAATTGGTTTGGTCGTACATCAGGCAATAAGATGGTTATTTTTCCTAAGGCAGGGTCTCTTTCTGTGGGCGACATTTTGAAGGTGCGTGTAGATACGGCGCAGACCTGGATATTAAAAGGAACTATTGTGGAGTGATACAGATGGCAGCTAAATCTCCTTTGATGGAACAATACAAGTCTATTAAGAATGAGCACAAAGACGCATTTCTTTTTTATCGACTCGGTGATTTTTATGAGCTTTTTTATGACGATGCAGTAACTGTTTCTCATGAATTGGAATTGACGCTGACGGGGAAGAATGCGGGCCCTGAAGGAAGAGTTCCTATGTGCGGGATTCCGTATCATGCGGCAGAAACGTATATTTACCGGCTTGTACAGAAAGGCTATAAGGTTGCCATTTGTGAACAATTGGAGGATCCAAAAAAAGCGAAAGGCTTAGTGAAGCGTGATGTGATTCGTATCGTTACGCCGGGAACGATCCTTTTTGAAAATTCTATCGCCGATAAATCCAATAATTACCTTGCTTACCTTTATGAAACGGATAATGACATTGACGCGGTACTGGCGGATATTTCCACAGGGGAATGCTGGTGGGGAATTTGGGATAAAAAGAAAGAACGGGAAGCATTTTTTGATATGCTGTCTGTTTATGCACCGACAGAAGCAGTATGCTCTTTAAGTGATAATTTTTATGGGAGACTGGAAGCTTACTGCAGGGCGCGTCTTGGATGTTGTCTTCTTACCCGGCGTGGAAAGGATGGGGATGATCCGGTTCCCCACGTGGCGGAAGCGTTAGGAGATGAAAATATCCGCCGTGTCTTTGCATGGCTGGCAGCATATCTAAAAGAAATGATGAAGGCTGATGCAGCAGAGTTTCATACGGTGATGCCTATTCGTGAGGATGATTGCCTTTTACTCGGAGAAGACTGTTTACGGAATTTAGAAATCACGCGAAATATGCGTGATGGAGGGCGACGGGGAACGCTTCTTGAAATATTGGATCACACCCATACTGCCATGGGGGCACGTCTGTTACGCCGTTGGTTGGAACGCCCGTTGACGGATGTGAATCGAATTATTCAACGACAGGATGGTATTGAAGAACTGACGGGGCATACGACGGAACTTTCCCAACTGGAAGAAATGCTGGAACATGTTTTTGATTTCGAACGTATTTTAACCCGCATTGAAGCAAACACGACATCCCCAAAGGACTTACTAGCACTTAAGGCATCTCTCGGGATGATTCCCGAAATAAAGAAACTGCTTTCCGGCACAGTTTCAATAGTCCTTAGAAAATTGTCCGATCAAATGGATATCCACAGTACGGTCTATGAGCTTTTGGATCGTTCTATGAATGAAAACGGTACGGGAAACATTCGTGACGGCAAGTATATAAAAGAGGGATATTCTGCGGAACTTGATGAGGTTCGTTCCCTTTCTGAAAACAGCAGGAAATGGATTGCCGATTTGGAAGAACGAGAAAAAGAAAAAACAGGGATTAAACTGAAAATCGGATTCAATAATGTGTTCGGGTATTATTTTGAAATTACGAACGCCAACAAGGTGCCGATTCCTGAGTATTATATGCGCAAGCAGACACTTGTCAATGCAGAACGGTATATCACACCTGAATTGAAGGAGTTTGAGACAAAAGCGCTTTCAGCAAAAGAAAAAACAGAAGAACTGGAATTGAAAATTTATCAGGCTGTCAAGGCGGCTATCCGCCCTGAAATTGCTGCTATGCAGAGGACCGCAAAGGCTCTTGCGGCGCTGGATTGTTTGACGGGGCTTTCCCGGGCGGCACTGAAAGACCGTTATGTCCGTCCACAGATTACAAACAGCCGTGAAGGGCGTATTTCTATCCATGACGGACGTCATCCGATGGTGGAACATGCCCTGAAACGAGAGATGTTTGTGCCGAATGATACAGAGCTTAACCATACGGATCAAGAAATGATTATTATTACCGGGCCCAATATGGCAGGCAAGTCTACCTATATGCGTCAGGTTGCAGTACTTACGATTATGGCGCAGACCGGCTCTTTTATTCCCGCAAAAAGTGCATCATTTGCACCTGTGGACCGCATATTTACACGAGTGGGTGCGGCTGATGACATCTCTACGGGACAGAGTACATTTATGGTGGAAATGAAAGAAGTCTCTCATATTCTTTGCAATGCTACGAAGAACAGTCTTATTCTTTTGGATGAAATAGGACGCGGTACGAGTACTTATGATGGAATGAGTATCGCACGGGCAGTGGTGGAGTACCTTAATAGCAAGGTGCATGCGTATACTCTTTTTGCTACTCATTATCACGAACTTTCAGATATGGCAGCAGAAAATGAACATATCAAAAATTATACGGTTACCGTTAAGGAGCGGGGAAAAGAGATTACATTTCTCCGTCGTATTGTTCCGGGGAGTGCTGATAAAAGTTATGGTATCCATGTGGCACGGCTGGCAGGACTTCCTGAATCGCTCCTGAAGCGGGCCGATGAAATACTGGAAGGGCTGGAAGTGGAGGGAATAAAGGAAGAGCCTGCTGCTCCGGTTATAAGAAGAGAAACTGCTCTTAATTTATTTTCTTCACCGATTATAGATGAACTGGCGGATTTGGATGTCATGAGCAAGACACCCATCGAGGCGATGGAGATTTTGTTCAGGCTTAGTAAAGAAGCAAAGGAGGGGCGCTAATGTCATTAATACATATACTTGATGAAGTTACTTCGAACCAGATTGCTGCGGGGGAAGTGGTAGAAAGACCAGTCAATGCGGTAAAGGAATTGGTGGAAAATTCTATTGATGCCGGTGCCCACATGATTGAAGTGGAAATAGCAGACGGGGGAATGACATATATCCGTGTTACCGATGATGGCAGCGGCATGACGAGGGAAGATGCGAAATTGTCCGTGATCCGCCATGCAACCAGTAAAATTTCCAGTGTTGAAAATATTTATCATATTTGTTCCCTTGGATTTCGCGGGGAGGCTTTGCCAAGTATTATGTCTGTATCCCGAACGACAATTACCACAAAACGGGCGGAAGATATGGAAGGAACCGCTATTGATGTGACAGGCGGAGCGGTGGAAAAAATTAAAGGTGTGGGTGCGCCTGCAGGAACTACAGTGGAAGTACGTGAACTGTTCTACAATGTGCCGGCAAGAAAGAAGTTTTTGAAATCAGAACGGACGGAAAGCAGTCGGATTAATACAATGATTGGTAAATTGGCACTGGCAAATCCCGATATTTCTTTTACTCTTATCAATAATGGACGTACTGTCATTGAGACACCGGGAAACGGGCGCCTGATGGATGTGATTTCTGCATTATACGGGGTGAAGGTGACCGGAGAAATGTTAGAAGTGGAAAGTGAAGGGGAAGACTCTGTTATGACAGGAATGATTTCTAAGCCTTCTCTTTTGAAAAGCAGCCGTCAGAACCAAACGATTATTATTAACCGCCGTGTGGTGGAAAGCGCCGTAGTGACGAAGGCGGTAGATAATGCCTATCATTCCCTGCTGCCTAAGAACGGCTATCCGATTATGGTGCTGACATTCACCTTGCCGCCTGAAAGTATCGATGTAAATGTTCATCCGCAGAAGAGAGAAATTAAATTTGATGATGAGCAGAAAATATTCCGTCTTGTTTACCACGCAGTTCTTAATACGCTGACATCCCAATCTGCACCTGATTCTATTGTGAAAGATATGATCAAAGAACCTGCTCATCAGGTACCGTTGGGAACGGAACTGGACTTGTCAAAGGTGGTGGTGGAAGATAAGCAGCTTGGTGCGCATGATATCGGACTCACTGAAGCGGATGGAGTCGTGCAGAAACCGCAACCGTCTGTGCCGGTACAGTCTTCATGGAACGAATCTTTTTCTTCTTATGGAAATCGTGATTTTCGCAAATCGGAACATGCTGTATCCCGATCAGGAACTGATTTTGAAACAAAACAAACCCGATCAGAAATTTTATCGACAACACCCGTTTTTATAAAACCACATGAAGAGTCGATGAAAGCGGAAAGTGAACCGCTTTTTGAAGTAACCGCTGAAAAAGATGATCCTGTCATTCCTTTGGGACAGGTGGCGGACTGCTTTATTCTGTGCCAGCATGGGAGCGATTTATTTATTATTGACCAGCATGCTGCCCATGAACGGGTAAGGTATGATCGTTTTGCTGCAAAGACTGATGGAATTCCAGTTCAGACAATTCTAATTCCTTACCTGATTGATGTGGAACCGGAAGATATGGATCTTCTTTTTGAGAAAGAAGAAGAGATTAAAAAGTTAGGAATTACTTTTGAGCAGGCAGGCCGTGACGTCATTCGAATCACAGGAGCACCGGAAGACTTCCCGGAAAATGATATGGATCGTATTATTAAAGATTTGCTTTTTGCTTTCCATGATGAAAACATGCCTTCTCCTGAAACCCTGCGTCATCGGATGATGGCTTATGCCGCCTGTCGTGGTGCAATTAAGAGAGGCGATCCGCTTAATGTACGGCAGATGAAGGAACTTATTACTGATCTGTTCCATACCACGCGGCCATTCGTTTGTCCCCATGGTCGTCCGACCATTGTGAAATTTACACCTGACGAACTGGGGCGCCTCTTTGACAGAACATGAATATAGCCGTCACCACCGTTTTAAAGCCTGATGCAGATTCTCTTCGGCGTGCAAGGAAAAAGGCGGAAGACTTGCGAACCGCTTTTTATGAAAGAGAAAAGAACCTGTTCCATATGTCAGAAAAATATGGAGAGGAAGGCTTTCTGGTTTATGGAAAGAAACCGGTATTCTTCTGGTCAAAAGAAGGAACTTACCGGTTTCATTTGGGGACGGCAGTTCTTCGTATTTTTGAAATGCGAAAAGGGCATGGAGACAGGCTGTGCAATCTTTTGCCGGGAGACTGTACATCTGTACTGGACTGTACCTTTGGACAGGGCAGGGATTCTGTCATTTTAAGCTGGTATCTGCGGAAACGCGGAGAAGTTATTTCTCTTGAACGGAGCCGTCCTCTTTATGAAGTGGGGAAAGAAGGTCTTGCTGCATTGTCAGGACAAGATGGAGAAATGACGGAAGCTTTACGGCGTATTCAGCTGCTGCATGCCGATTTTCGTGGATTTTTAGAAACAGCAGCGCCAAATTCTTTTGATGTAATTTACTTTGATCCTATGTTTAGGTATCCTGTAAAACGGAAAGAAAATAGTATAGAAGGATTTCGCAGTGCCGCGGTTTATGATCCTTTGACAGAAGATGTTTTACAGTTTGCAATGAGAGCAGCCAGAAAAAAAGTAATAGTGAAAGAGAGGCCGTTTTCTGCGCTGTTCCGTACAGGATTATTTACAGAAATTCACGGTAAAAGAGGACAGACAACCGCTTATGGAGTGATAAAACTATGAAGAAAGAAAAACTGCTGACCATTCTTGGACCTACGGCAGTTGGTAAGACGGAGTTGTCAGTCTATTTAGCAAAAATTCTGGGCAGTTCCATCATTTCCGGTGACGCTTTTCAAGTATATCGCGGTATGGATATCGGTACAGCGAAGGTAACGAAAGAAGAGGCGGATGGAATTTTCCATTATCTGGTAGACTGTATGGAACCTGCAGAATCATATTCAGCCGCTATATTTCAAGAGAAAGCGCGGGAATATATCTCTAAGGAAAATAAAAAGGATAAAATTCCTATTCTTATCGGCGGTACAGGTCTTTATGTGCAGGGACTTTTGGAAGGATATGTCTTTTCACCAAAAGTAGAAGGCCGAAGCAAGTGGTACACTTTTTATAAGATGCAGGGGAAAAAAGGATTGGCGGACGCGTTTAAGAAACTTCTTCCTGAAGAGGTAATTCCTTTGGATCCCCAACGTATGGTACGGCGGTTAGAGCTTGCTGATGCAGGGCAAAGCCTTGTAACGGATAGAGCGGAGCATCTCGTATATGACGGACCTGTTATAGGTATTACTATGGACAGATCGGTTTTATATGATAGAATAAATAAGCGAGTCCATCAAATGATTGAAAGAGGACTCAAGGAGGAAGTTGCGGCTCTTCTTACTGCAGGCGTGCCTGAAAATTCACAGGCATTCAAGGGGATTGGCTATAAAGAGATGATTCCCGTTCTTCACGGTAAGTATTCCCTTGAGGAAGCGGAAGCGCTCATTGCAAAGAATACACGTCATTTTGCCAAAAGACAGCTAACCTGGTACCGCCGCATGCCTTATATCCATTGGGTAGAGCGGACAGATACGGACACATGGCTCAGGGAAATAGAAGCGTATGTGATTTCATGGATCAGAGGAGAATCAGAATGGAAGGGAAAATGAATCTTCAGGATACGTTTTTAAATGAAGCGAGAAAAGAAAATGTACCGGTCAGCATATTTCTTTTAAGCGGAGTACAACTCAAGGGTAAAGTTAAATCATTCGACAGCTTTACAGTGCTGCTTGTGAGCGAAAATCGTTCACAACTTATCTATAAGCATGCTATATCTACAATTCAAAGGATCTGATTATTTATAATGAATACACAATTACAGAAGGTGCGGCAGGAAGCTCTTATGCTCTGCGCACCTGTTTTTCATAAGATGGAAGAAATTTCCTTATTCAATATGCAAAAAGTACTAGAAGCTTTTCGCAAAAACCATCTGTCGGCTTATCACTTTGCGCCATCTAACGGATATGGTTACGGTGACCCCGGCAGGGAGAAGTTGGAGGATGTCTGGTGCGATATTTTTCATGCGGAAGCGTCTTTGGTACGGCCCCAGTTCGTTTCGGGTACTCATGCGCTGGCGACGGTTCTTTTTGCGCTTTTAAATCCCGGTGATACCATGGTTTCCGCTGTGGGAAGTCCCTATGATACGATGCAGAGTGTTATTGGGATTACGGGTGATGCACCCGGCAATTTGAAAAAGCGCGGTGTCCGGTATAAAGAAGTGCCGCTCAAAGGGAATGCATATGATTTGGATGCCATTGCCGCGGCGGTGGATGAAAATGTAAAGCTGGTGGAAATACAGCGGTCCCGTGGTTACATGCTTCGCGATTCCTTATTTCCTGAGGATATAAAAAAAATTGTCGATACGGTCAAAGCAAAAAATCCTGATACGATTTGTTTTGTAGATAACTGCTACGGTGAATTTACCTGTAAAGAAGAACCGATCGAACTCGGTGCGGATATTACGGCAGGTTCGCTTATTAAGAATGCCGGCGGCGGATTTGCTCCTACCGGAGCATATATCTGCGGTAAGGCGGATCTGGTGGAACTTTGTGCCCATGCATGGACGGCTCCTGGGCTTGGCTCTGAGATGGGATCTTATGCAGCTAGCTATCGGCCGTTTTTCGAGGGACTTTTTATGGCACCGCATGTAACACGTCAGGCCATGATGAGTGCCGAATTCTGTTCATCCGTATTTAAGATACTCGGATTTTCAGTAACTCCTGAACCGGGACACTTAAGAACAGACCTGATTACAGCGATTACATTAGATACTGAGGAAAATATGTGCCGCTTCGCGGAAGCCGTTCAGAGCTGGTCGCCTGTCGATTCTGATGCAACACCGATTCCCGGTCCCATGCCGGGATATGTAGATCCTATTATCATGGCTGCCGGTACTTTTGTTCAGGGGTCAACCATAGAAATGTCGGCAGATGGTCCGGTGCGTCCTCCATACATTATGTATTTTCAAGGCGGACTTGTATTTGAACATGCTCTTCTTGCCGTCATGGGGGCAGCAGAAAGAATCCTAGAAAGTCGAAATGAATTGTAATTAAGAGGACTGCTTTGTAGTGGGCAGTTTTTTCTTTTAACCAAGTATGATTGCTTTTTTACGTATGCTAATGTATAATGGACTTCACTTATGGGACTATAGCTCAGCCGGTCAGAGCGCTTCGTTGACATCGAAGAGGTCTTCAGTTCGAATCTGAATAGTCCCACCACAGAACTTCCAATTCTTATGAGGCGGAAGTTTTTGCTTTCAAGGAGCAGATTGTTCGACTTTTATATACTTCATAATTCTTTTCTTGATTGTCCAATTTGCTACTGTAATTTGGTGAAAATAAGATTCAAAATGATGTGTCTTTTGATTTAGAAAGACGGGCATAATGTCTGTTTGACAAATAACAGGAAACTCGGTTTATTATCTGCCCGAAGATAGTGGTAAATAAGTTTACTCACTGAGAAATCAATGTCGGTAAGATGCTGATAAATTATTGACAAAACAGGGGGTGATAGATATACTTATAAGGTAACTTGCGGCCCGGTGGTGTAGTGGTCTAACATGCCGCCCTGTCACGGCGGAGATCGTCAGTTCAAATCTGATCCGGGTCGCCAAGTGCGGAAGTAGCTCAGTGGTAGAGCACAACCTTGCCAAGGTTGGGGTCGCGGGTTCGAGTCCCGTTTTCCGCTCCATATGGCGGCATAGCCAAGCGGTAAGGCAGAGGTCTGCAAAACCTTTATCTCCGGTTCGATTCCGGATGCCGCCTCCATATTTTAGATGAAAGTTCCATGAACCTGCCGGGGTGGCGGAACTGGCAGACGCAAGGGACTTAAAATCCCTCGAATCGTGAGATTCGTACCGGTTCGATTCCGGTCCTCGGCACCAAAAACAACTGTTGTGAAATTTCGCAGCAGTTTTTTATTGCTTATTTCTAAAATGGATTTGTCTGTGAGTTATTTTTAACCGACTGATCAGTAAAACAACTTATAATCATTAGTGCATGATGTCGCGCTTTGTCATAAATGAGATGAAGCGGTCCGTGTAATATCTGCAGTAGTGGCATGGATAAAATCAATCAGTGCTCTTGCAGATAAAAGAATCTGTTGACCCCGTTGGCCGGCACTGATACTGATTTGTTCATGAAACAGACAGGAACTGTTTATATAAGTAGAAAATTGTTTCTTCATTCCTATCGGTGAACATCCGCCTCTTACATATCCGGTGAGAGAAGGAAGGTCTTTTACATGAATCATTTCAAGATTTTTATTTTTACTGATTCGGGCGGCTGCCTTTAAATCCAGTTCTTTTGTGGATGGCAAGCAAAAAACGACGGGGCCGGTTTTATCGCCTTTTGTCACGATGGTCTTAAAAACTATGGCGGGGTCATATCCGAGGGCGGCAGCAGCGTGGGTGCCTGACAGATTACTTTCTTTGTATTCATAAGATCTTGCGGTGTATGGTATTTTTGCCTTATCAAGTATACGCATAACATTGGTCTTCTTTTCTTTACGCATAAAACCTCCTATTTAGAACATACGCGCGGGAAAGAGTATTGTCAATCAATTATTGCTGATTTTATGCAATTACTCTTCTTCGCGGAATCATTTGGGCGATGGATTTGATTGTTAGAATTGAGAGAGATTTTATGGAAGCGCGCTTACCCACAACAACTTGACACCGTCCCATGCAAAGGCAGGCGTAACGGTGAATTAGGAAAATGGTATAATAAAAAAAGAATTTAAGGCAGGTGAGGATATGTATATTTCTGATGTGAGGATTGAGAATTATCGTACATTCCAAGATGTGACATTTCATTTTGACAGTCGTGCCAATTATATCGTTGGAGATAACAATATCGGGAAGTCTAATTTTCTAAGTTTTTTAAAAACAGTTACTCATGGATATGGATTCCGGGAAGCGGATTTTCTTGATGAGAATAATCCGATACATGTCTTTTTTACTCTTTCCTCTGCAGATATGGGAACAGGGGAATTTGCACATATCGAACTTCGCCAGTTAGTGAGTGAAGTGGTACCGACTCTGATCAATTCTGATACGGGCGAACGATTACCGCTCGAATATATGCGCTGTCTGTTTTATATTGATTATGCCTTAGATGATGTGCCGCGCAACATGGTTACGGATGAAGAGCTTCTACAGATATCTTCCTTATATAAGGATTATCTTTCTGCAGGAGAAGAGACGATTCGAGAGGCGGAAGAACTTTTGGCAAAAAAAGGGCTTCCGGTCAGCTTACCGTCCGATCCTAACTTGGCAGTGGTTAAAATATTGAAAGTTATTTTCACATCAGATAAAGATGCGGCACCGTCCGGTTTTACAATTCGTTTAATGTTTGCGATTGCCTCACATCTGTTGGTTCAGCTTGTGGAAAAAAGAAACAGTAAAGCAATTCCTTTTGAAAATATCATTGTATACAATAAATGGGGAAAACGATTTTTTCCCTTGGTGTTAAGCATCGATGAACCCGAATTGCATCTTCATCCATATCTGCAGAGAGCGGTATTGGCCTTTTTGCAGTCCATTTTAAATAATGAAGAACCTTTTTTTAAAAAACTGATACAAAGAACATTAGGAGTTGACGGACTTGACGGGCAGCTTTTTGTAGTAACTCATTCCACAGATTCTCTGGTAAATGACTATCGGCAAATCATCCGTTTATATTGGAATGAAGAAAAGAAAGTACAGGTGTCTTGCGGAACTACTTTCCATTTCAGCCGTGAAATAGAGAAGCATTTGATAATGCATTTTCCCGAGGTTAAAGAGGCACTGTACTCGCGGTGTACTATTTTAGTAGAAGGTGAAACAGAGTATGGTTCGTTTCCTTATTTTGCGAAGACTTTAGGCATTAATTTTGATTATTATGGAATCTGCCTGATCAATGCCCGTGGTGAAAGCTCTATTACAAAAATTTCCCAGTTGATCCGACGTTTTCATATTCCTACAGTTTGTCTTTATGATAAGGATGTAATGGTTGAAAATCCGAAACCTTATGTTTTTTATACTGACTATATTTGTTATGAAATGGATGTGGTACAGGCTTGTATATCCAGTGGGAGTATTGGTGTTTTGAATCGGGTGATACATTCTGTGGAAGACAGTTCCGATGTGGTAAATTCTTCTCTTGTGAAAAAAGCGGGACAAAAACTTGGCATGGCTCGTGGTTCTTATCCGCCGAGAAAGCTGTCTAATATTTCGAAACGGGATAATCGTTCACTGCAGTTCTACTACTTTGCCTGGCTTTATGGAAATAAAGGGGTCATTGTTGGAAGAGCTATTGGTGAATTTTTAACAGGGAAGGAAATCCCGCCTGCATTTAAGACTGTGATTGAAGCAGCAGTTTCTTATTCAAAGGGAGAAATACTTTAAGGGAAACGGATTCACCAAAATTTAATCGAGTTTATGTTGAAAAAAAGAGTTTGATATTTTAGAATCATAAAGATAACTATTTAGCTGTTTTAATTTAAGGAGGCCGGAATGGGTACAGTTTCGCTACAAGGCCGATCAATTTTAGGGCTGGAAGATTTTAAAGCTGAAGAGATTGAACGGGTGCTTGATGTGGCGGCACAAATGAAAAGAATTGTGTTGTCCGGGAATAAGAAAAAGGATTATCTTAAAGGGAAATCTATTGTTACCGTATTTTCCGAGGCTTCCACCAGGACGCGCAGTTCTTTTGAACTTGCCGGCAAGTATTTGGGGGCGGATGTTGTTAATATTACAAAGAGCGGCAGCTCAATGACGAAAGGTGAAAGCCTGCGTGATACATTGCTTACTGTTTCGGCAATGGGAACAGATGCGGTGATTATTCGTAATTCGTCAGAGGGGGCCGCTCTTTTTGCATCCAAAGTAAAAAGCCCGAAGGTAAAGACACCTTTGATTTTTAATGCAGGTGATGGGGCGCATGAGCATCCCAGTCAGACGTTACTTGAACTTTTTACACTTCGTGAAGCGGGAAAGAAGATCAAGGAAATGAAGTATGCAATTATTGGAGATATTCTTCACTCCCGCGTGGCGAGGAGCGATATTTACGGATTTACGAAATTAGGTGCGGAAGTTCATTTAACAGGACCGCGTACATTGGTACCTAAAAAGTTAGAGGCCATGGGAGCGATTGTGGATGATAAATTGGAAGATGCTTTAAAAGACGCTGATGCTATTAATATCCTGCGCATTCAGCTTGAAAGAGCAGCAGGCGGTTTTTTCCCGACGACCCGTGAATATGCCCGTTTGTGGGGAATTAATCGGGAACGCTTAGCACTTTGCAAACCTGATGTGGCAATCATTCATCCGGGGCCGATGAACCGGGGAATAGAAATTTCTCATGATGTAGCTTATGATGAGCAGTCTTGGATTCAGGAAGAAGTGCGGAATGGCGTTGCAGTACGTATGGCATTGTTATATTTAACGCTGACGGAGGGAAAAGACATTGAAACTGATTATTAAAAATGGGACCATTATAAATCCTGTCCATCATCAACATGAGAAGGGTGATGTGGTGATTGAAGATGGAAAAATCGTGTCTTTGGGAGGCATAGCTGATGTGCCCGGCGCAGAAGTATATGATGCGGAAGGTTTTTTTGTAACGCCCGGCCTGATTGATATGCATGTCCATCTTCGTGAGCCTGGGCAGGAAGCAAAAGAAGATATCCATACAGGAACACAAGCAGCCGCCGCAGGTGGGATTACTCATGTGGTGACAATGGCAAATACAAAACCGGTTATTGATAATATGGCTGTCCTTCGGGCAGTACAGAAGCGGGTTGAAGAGGATGGTGTAGTAAAAGTCAGCATTATTGGTTCCGTATCGAAGGGACTGGAAGGGGAGCAGTTGTCTGAAATGGGGGATTTATCTGCTGCTGGCGCGGTGGCGTTCTCTGATGATGGACATTATGTGGAAAATGCCAATTTCATGCGGCGTGCGATGGAATATGCAGGGCAGCTTGGAAAAATGATTATCGACCATGCAGAAGATATGACGATGTGCAGTGATGGATTTATGAATGAGGGGATCATTTCTTATCAGATGGGAGTGGCTGGGAGGCCGGCTGTAGGGGAGGATATCGCGGTGTCGCGGGATTTGCTCCTTTCACAGTTAACGGGATGCCATATCCATATTGCTCACGTAAGTTCCGCAAAAGCGGTGGAATTGATTCGAGATGCAAAGAAGAAAGGGATTGATTGTTCTACAGAAGTGACAGCGCAGCATTTATATTTCACTGACGATTATTTGAAAAATTATGAATCCGCTTTTAAGATGGCGCCTCCTATACGGACGGAAAAGGATCGGCAGGCATTGATTAACGGACTGCTTGATGGAACGATTGACGCTATTATGACGGATCATGCGCCTCATGCTGACGAGGAAAAGGATGTGCCTTTTAACTGCGCGCCGAATGGAATTGCAGGGCTGGAAACATCTTTGGCATCAACATTGACCGTCCTTTATCATACCGGTAAGATGTCTATCGATCGCATTGTCGAACTGATGGCGGTTAATCCTGCGAAACTTCTCCATATTTCCGGTGGTGTGCTGGAAGAAGAAGGAACAGCGGATATAACTGTTATTGATCCTGACAAAGAGTGGGTAGTCCGTGGAAATGAGTTATATACAAAGTCTCTCTTTACGCCATATGAAGGGATCAGCCTGAAGGGAAAGGCTGTTCTTACGATAGTGGATGGGGAGATTGTTATGAAAGGAGGAAAGGTGGTTAAATGAGGGGCCTGCTGGTTTTAGAGAATGGCGTTCGATTTAAAGGGGATTTGTTGGGGTCAACAGAGGGAATTGGCGAACTTGTTTTTAATACGGGAATGACAGGATATCAGGAATGTTTTACCGATCCTTCTTACGAAGGGCAGATTCTTGCGTTGACGTATCCCTTGATTGGCAATTACGGCGCTAATAATGAATTTATGCAGAACAGCAAACCTGCAGCTACTGGGTATGTCTTGGATCAAATTACGATTCATCCGAGCAATTGGGAATGTAAAGAAACGATTGCTGATTTTATTGAAAGATATAATGTGCCGTGTCTCTACAATGTGGATACTCGTGCAGTTACCCGTGCCGTACGAAAATACGGTGTCATGAAAGCGATTATTGTCAGAGACGATACTGATGAAAAAATAATTCAGGAGAAATTGGCGAAAGAGCTTCATCGGGATCAGGTTGAAAGAGTAACGGCTGATAAGCCTTATATCTATGGTCATGGGACACATAAGGTATCTTTGCTTGATTGCGGTCTTAAGAAAAACATCTTAGTCAGCCTTGCTAAAAACGACTGTACTGTAACCGTATATCCCTGCCATACCACTGCAGCAGAAATGCTTGCGGATAACCCTGATGGTATATTTCTGAGTCCCGGTCCGGGGGATCCTCTCGATGTACCTTATGTCATCAGTACGGTTAAGGAATTGATCGGGGAAAAACCGATTTTCGGCATCTGCCTTGGTATACAGATGCTTTCTCTGGCATTGGGAGCGCATACTTTTAAGCTGCCTTTCGGGCACCGCGGATCAAATCATCCGGTGAAAGATCTGCGTACAGGGCGTGTCTATATTACCAGTCAAAACCATGGGTATGCTGTTTCTGATGAGGGCCTGCCGGAATGTATAGAAGTGACTCACAGAAGTGTCAATGATGGAACGATTGAAGGGTTCTGCCATAAAACTCTGCCGATTCAGGCAGTACAGTACCATCCGGAAGCATCACCGGGACCGACGGATAATTTTTACCTGTTTAAAGAATTTGTAAAGGCAATGGAGGATGCAAAAAGATGACAAAAAAGAATGTAAAGAAAGTCTTAGTCATTGGTTCCGGTCCTATTGTCATCGGTCAGGCGGCTGAATTTGACTATGCGGGGACACAGGCCTGCCGTTCTTTAAAAGAAGAGGGAATGGAAGTTATTCTTGTCAATAGCAACCCGTCAACCATTATGACAGATGTGGATATTGCGGATCGTGTCTATATCGAACCAATTACATTGCCTTTTGTGACGGAAGTTATAAAGAAGGAACGTCCTGATGCTCTACTTGCCACCTTGGGCGGGCAGGTCGGCTTAAATATGGCGGTGGATCTTTCAGAGGCAGGCGTCTTAGAAAAATATGGTGTGGAATTGCTTGGCTCTTCGCTCCATGCTATCAAGCATGCGGAAGATCGTGAGCTGTTCAAGCGCGCGATGAATGAAATCCATCAGCCTGTTCCTGAAAGCGGTATTTTTGATGAACTGGAACCGGCAGTAACTTTTGCTGATAAAATCGGCTATCCTGTTATTATTCGTCCTGCATATACGCTCGGGGGCACAGGCGGCGGTATCGCCCATGACCGCTATGAAATGGAGGAGATTTCCAATCGTGGTATTAAATTATCCCCTATTAATCAGATTCTGGTAGAACGCAGTGTGGCTGGTTGGAAAGAAGTGGAGTTCGAAGTGATGCGTGACAGTGCAGATAATTGCATTATTGTCTGTGCTATGGAAAATATCGATCCTGTCGGCGTCCATACAGGAGACTCCATCGTTGTGGCGCCGACACAGACACTAACAGATGGTCAGTACCAAATGTTGCGTACCGCTTCTTTAGATATTATTCGTTATCTCCAAATTGAAGGCGGCTGTAATGTGCAGTATGCGCTGGATACGAAAACAAATAATTACTATGTAATCGAAGTGAATCCCCGTGTCAGCCGTTCTTCCGCGCTGGCATCCAAGGCGACGGGCTATCCGATTGCGAAAGTGGCGGCGAAGATTGCTTTGGGGATGCATCTTGATGAAATCACGAACAGTATTACAAAGAGTACGAAAGCATGTTTTGAGCCGTCTATTGATTACATAGTCGTTAAATTCCCCCGATGGCCTTTTGAAAAGTTTACCCTGGCGGATCGTTCAATTGGGACGCAGATGAAAGCCACTGGGGAAGTCATGGCACTTGACCGTACTTTTGAAGGGGCTCTGTTGAAGGCACTCCGGTCATTGGAGGTAGGAGAAGGCTACCTTCACTTGAAAAAATTAGATGGGCAATCCTTATATGACATCCGTTGTCTTTTGAGTCGAATTGATAATGAACGTCTCTTCGTCCTGGCAGAAGCACTTCGTCGTGGTATTGAACCGGAAGAGATCAATAGGATCACCAAGATCGATTTGTTCTTTATTTACAAAATCCAAAATATTATCAGGATGGAACGCCGACTGCTTAAAGAAGGGCTGACGGAAGAAACATTAAAAGCGGCGAAACGCATACAGATGCCTGATCCGGCTATTGCCCACTTTGCAGAAATCTCCATAAAAGATGTAGAAAACTTCCGGAAGAAATTTAATTTGCATCCCGACTATAAAATGGTAGATACTTGTGCCGCTGAGTTTGAATCTTACACTCCTTATTATTATTCTACTTATAGTAGTGAAGATGAGGTGAAACCGCAGGGAGAAAATGCGGTCATTGTTTTTGGATCCGGACCAATCCGTATCGGACAGGGAATCGAATTTGACTATTGCTCTGTTCATGCTTCCTGGGCATTGCGAGGAGCGGGGAAGAAATCTATTGTTATCAATAATAATCCGGAAACTGTATCTACGGATTTTGATACATCAGACTCTCTGTATTTTGAACCGCTCTCGGAAGAAGATGTACTGGAAATTATTGAAAAAGAAAAGCCGGAAGGCGTTATTTGCCAGTTTGGGGGACAGACAGCAATTAATTTAGCAACGCCTATGGCAAAAAGGGGAATCCGTATTATCGGCTCCTCTAATGAAAGTATAGATATGGCGGAAGACCGTGAACGCTTTGATACACTTATGGGACAGCTCGGTATAGCAAGACCGAAAGGCTGTCTTGTAGAAAGTGTGGAAGAAGCTATGGAAAAAACACAGGATTTGGATTATCCGCTTATTGTACGGCCCAGTTATGTGCTTGGCGGCCGTGCGATGCAGATCGTTTATGATCAGGCTGAATTGCGCCAGTATCTGAAAGAAGCCGTTGTAGCTTCTCATGAACATCCGGTTCTTATTGACCAGTACATGGTTGGCCGAGAAGTAGAAGTGGATGCGATTTCTGATGGTATCGATGTATGCATCCCCGGGATTATGGAGCAAATTGAACGCTCCGGTGTTCACTCCGGCGATTCTATTGCTGTTTATCCGCCTCAGCATCTAACACAGGAAACGATAAAGACTTTGACCGATTACACACGGGAAATTGCACGAGCGATGAATGTTAAGGGCCTTATCAACATTCAGTTCATCGTTGTCGGTGACAAAGTCTATGTTATTGAGGTGAATCCGCGTGCCAGCCGGACGGTTCCCTTCATGAGTAAGATTACAGGAATCAATATGGTGGAGCATGCAACGCGAATTGCGCTTGGCGAATCTTTGGAATTGCAGGGGCTACCGCTGGGTCTCGTTCCTGATAAAAATTATGTAGCCATTAAAGCACCGGTATTTTCATTCTCCAAATTGGGACTTGTGGAAATCAAGCTGGGACCGGAAATGAAATCAACCGGTGAGGTTATGGGAATCGGGCATACATACCAGGAGGCACTCTATAAAGCCGTTGTTGCTGCAAACCTTATGATTCCTGCCAAAGGAAATATTCTTATTACCGTCAGTGACAGGGATAAACCAGAAACGGCGGAACTGGCAAAGCGATTTGTAGAACTTGGTTATCACCTAATCAGCACGTCCGGTACAGGCGAGTATTTCAAGAATCGCGGTATTCCGGTAGAAATAATCAGGAAGATTCATGAGAAGGGAGAAAACTGTGAGAAGTATTTGAAGTCAGGAAAGGTAGACATGGTACTGAACACTATTTCTTACGGAAGTCAGATTGAACAGGAAGGCTACGACCTGCGGCGCATTGCGGTCGAATTGGCGATTCCCTGTCTTACCTCTTTGGATACGGCAAGAGAAGTACTCCGTGTTATGGCAGAGGCGGCCGGTGAAAACCGGAATGTAGAAGCCATCCAGGATTATATCGGGGAGAATTAATTATGGCCGGTTATGTAGAAAAGGGTGTTATTCGCCTTCATGAAAAAGTGGGGCATGATATCTGGAGAATGCAGATTGAACTTCCACAGACTGCTAAATCGGCACTGCCAGGACAATTTATTCATATAAAAATTAACGATCCCAGCAAATTGTTGCGGCGGCCTATTTCTATCGCAGGCATTGAACCGGGAAAAGGCCTTGTGGAAATTATTTATCGAATTGTTGGTAACGGGACGGAAGCCATGGCTCATATGAAAATAGGGGATATTGTTGACAGCCTTGGGCCATTGGGAACCTCTTTTTCCATGGATAAAGGACATATTGTAGGGGTTGGCGGTGGTGTAGGAATCGCACCGATCCTTTTCATGGCACGTTGTGCAAAACGGGGACAAATGACAGTTGTCATCGGTGGAAGAAATAAAGAAGAAGTATTCTGGAAAGACCTTTTCCCTAAAACTTTGAAACAATTAATTGTAACAACAGATGATGGTTCTTATGGGATTAAAGGATTCTCCGTATCTGTTCTGCCTGAACTTTTTGCAGAAGAACAGGTAAATGAGGCCTGTATCTGCGGTCCCGGTATCATGATGAAAACAGCGGCGCAAATGGCAGCGGATGCAGGAATATACTGCGAGGTTTCCCTGGAACGCCGGATGGGCTGTGGCACGGGAACATGCTTGGCGTGTGTTTGCGATAAAGCTGACGGCGGGCATTACAAAGTCTGTCTTGACGGACCGGTATTCAATGCACAGGAGGTTTGCTTATGAGTACTGATCTGAATGTGAATTTCCTTGGTATAAGGATGAAAACACCTATTATTGCGGCGTCAGGGACTTTTGGATTTGGCGTGGAATATAAGGATTACATGGACTTATCGCAAATTGGAGCAATTTCCTGTAAAGGGATTGCTATTACGCCTTGGGACGGTAATGAAGGCGTTCGTATCGCAGAAACGTCATCAGGAATACTGAACTGCATTGGCCTCGAAAATCCCGGTACTAATGTTTTTAAGAAAAGGTATCTGCCTGAGTTAAAAAAGTACGACGTACCAGTAATTTGTAATATTGTGGGAAGGAACATAGAAGAGTATGGCATGGCTGCAAAAGCATTGTCTGTGGAAGGCGTAGATGCTTTTGAAGTCAATATTTCCTGTCCGAATGTAAAGTGTGGAGGAATTGCTTTTGGTTCTGATCCCCATATGGCGGCAGAAGTGACGAAAGCCGTAAAAAGAAATACTGATTTGCCTGTCATCATGAAACTGTCTCCCAATGTGACGGATATAGTTTCTATAGCCAGGGCTGTGGAAGATGCTGGAGCGGATGCAGTGTCGCTCATAAACACACTTCTTGGACTTGCAATTGATGTCAAAACGCGGAGGCCGGTGCTTGGTAATGTGACCGGCGGATTATCAGGCCCCGCAATAAAACCTGTGGCGCTTCGTATGGTATGGCAGGTGGCACATGCTGTTCACATCCCCGTTTGTGGGATGGGGGGGATCATGACTGGTACTGACGCAGTGGAGTTTATGATGGCCGGTGCGGATACTGTGCAGGTGGGAACAGCATCATTAGCAAGTCCCTATGCAATTCCAAAGATCACTGATGAATTACGTATGTGGTGTGAAAAAAATAATATTTCTGATGTAAATAGCATAGTAGACACGTTACAAGTCTGAAAGAGGTGACAGAGGGATATCTTTGCCACCTCTTTTGATAGGCTAAAATATAAATTTATTTTGATGATATATTACACATGGACATCATATGTAGAGGAAATTATGGAAAAGTCATATTTGGTGTAGATGAAGTTTTCTTCCGCGATGAACAGATATTTTAATGTACCTATGAAAACGGTTCTTCGTCAAAACTTACGTGGAATTTCCATAAGAGAGAAGATCGTGATGTTACCCACATCACTGAAGGACAAATTACTTCCGACAGGAATACCGTATAGAATAGAGGAAATTAAAATTTTATACTGAGAAAAACGCTATACTAATTATTCAACACTATTCTTGTTGATGCATGACATATAAGGAAGATTGATTTTATAAAATATCAGGAGAATAAAGTATATGTTTTATATGCGGAGAACATATAAGTTCCTGTACTTTTGCTATGTTCGGGTTTAGATGATAAAATAATAAAATAAGTTTTTATAGGTGTGGGATATCAGAATGAACCAATTTCTTACTCACGTATATGGACAGGAAAAATTAAAAAGGGAGCTGAAGCTTTTGATGGAAAATCATAGGTTACCGCATACTATGATTTTTTACGGTGATGATGGGCTGGGAAAAACAACAGCTGCTTTTGATTTTGCAGATTTTCTCACGGGGGCATCTGAAAAAATATGGGTGGAAATTAAAAAGATAAAAAGCAGTAAAAATGAAAAGCTTCTGGAAAATCTGAAAGGAGACCGTGTTTGGTATATCCGGCCGATGGGAATGGAACTTAAAATTGACCAGTTCCGCGCCTTTATGGAGGAAATGGCTTCCTTTGATGAAAAATTGCGTGTATGTATTATTGATGATGCGCAGAAAATGAACCAATACGCGGCGAATTCCTTCCTGAAAACCTTGGAAGAACCGGTAGAAAATCTATATTTTATTCTTGTTACTTCTGATATAAATACACTTTTACCGACGATTGTTTCACGAGGGGAAAGATTTCCTTTCTTTCCGTTAATGGAAAATGAGTTTTATTACTTAGTGGAGACAGAGGCTGAAGAATTTAATTTTGACGGGACAGTAAGGAAGGAAACAGCGTTCAAGGTTTCTGAAGGTAATCCTGGCGTTGCTAAAGATCTTTGTGGTGAAAAAGGGATGATGCAGTTGGACGTGGCCATGAGGTTTTGGGAAACAGTCACAACATCTTCAACAGCATTTTCTTCTTTATCCGCATGGACATTTAAGGAACGGGAGGATTTTTTGGTTTTGCTTCGATGGCTTATTATCATCGGACGGGATCTCATGATTGGCGCTGAAACTACCGATGATCAGCTGGAGAAATGTATGCAATGGTCTGATCGGGAGAAGCGGCTGTTGAAATATTGGACTGACGGCCGTGCGATAGAGGCATTAGCTGTCTTGCAAAAAGCAGAATCGGCGTGTCGGCGTTATATCTCTACTAAAAATATATGGGATATGATTTTAATTCAATTACAGCACATACAGAAAGGCGATTATATATTATGGAACAGGTAGTGGGGGTTCGTTTTAAAAAAGCTGGTAAAATTTATTATTTTGCGCCTAATGAATTACATTTACAAATTAATGACGGGGTTATCGTAGAAACATCCCGTGGTATGGAATATGGGTACATCGTAACGATACCGGCGGGAGAAAGAGTATCCGAGGATAATGGACCGCTAAAACCGGTTGTTCGTAAAGCAACTGTAAAAGATATGGTACAACTGGAGCGGAATCGAGAAAGAGAGAATTCGGCTTTTGCTATTTGCATTGAGAAAATTGAAAAGTTCAAGGTACCGATGAAACTCTTACGTACAGAATATACTTTTGACAGAAGCAAGATTGTATTCTTTTTCACAGCAGAAGGCCGCGTTGATTTTCGTGAATTGGTAAAAGAGTTAGCTTCTGTTTTTCATACGCGCATTGAATTAAGGCAGGTGGGGGTCAGGGATGAGGCGAAACAGGTCAGCGGTATTGGTTCCTGCGGAAGACCGCTTTGTTGTGCGACTTATTTGGGGGAATTTGCCCCGGTTTCTATTAAAATGGCAAAAAACCAAGGATTATCTTTGAATCCTGCTAAAATATCCGGCGTTTGCGGGCGTCTTATGTGCTGCCTTCGATATGAAAATGACCAGTATACAGGAGATCATTCACGAAAGAAATGTTGCTGCGGCGCGCAGGAGTCCTATAAAATGTTTCGTGTCGGGATGAAAGTTATCACTGACGAAGGTGAAGGACAGGTTGTCTATGTAAATCTGCAAAAACACAGTGTGAAAGTACAGTTGGAAGGCGGACGGACGAAAACGATGCAATGGGATGTGGTGGAATCGGTGGAAAATGAATAATTGGGTTTTAAATGAGGGAGAACGGCTGGACGATTTGGTTAGGGGCGATATGAAAATTATCCAGCGGCCGGATCAATTTTGCTTCTCTTTGGATTCCATATTGGCAGCTCACTATGTTTCAATTCGCAAAAAGGACAGGATTGCCGATTTGGGAACCGGTACGGGAGTTATTGCGCTCTTGCTTTCTACACTTGGCGGTGAAGATATTACTGCGTTTGAAATTAATCCAGTAATGGCGGATTTAGCTCGTAGAAATGTGAATGGGAATAACAAATCAGATTGTATAAAAGTCGTGGAATGTGACTACAGGAATGTAAAGGAGCTTTATCCGACGGGAAGTTTTGACTCTGTCGTGGTAAATCCGCCCTATCGGGAAATAGGAACCGGTCGAATGAACCATTGCGAAGGTGTAGCCAGCGCCAGTTATGAATTAAATGTAACCTTGGAAGATATTTTTCATACAGCACAGTATCTTTTGAAATATGGCGGCCGTCTGACTATGATCCACCGTGCGGATCGTTTAGTCGATTTGATTACGCTTGGCCGCAGGTACAAAATGGAAGCCAAACGGATACGCCCCGTATATGCCCGAATAGGCGCTTCGGCAGTTCGTGTCTTACTGGAGTTCAGATATGGTGGACATACGGAATTAATCTTGGAACCGCCGTTATTAATCCATAATACTGATGGATCTTACACACAGGAGATTATGGAGATATATGGGAAGAAAACAAATGAATGAGGTGGAAGCGGGTACATTGTACCTTGTGCCTACTCCTATCGGAAATTTATCTGATATGACAGAGCGGGCAGTAGGCATTTTACGGCAGGTTGATTTAATCGCGGCAGAAGATACACGACACACAAGAATATTACTGAATCATTTTCAAATTTCCGGGCATGTGGTTTCCTATCATGAACATAATAAAAAAGAATCTGGCAATAAATTAATTGAAGCATTGAAAAGCGGTCGTTCCGTGGCTCAGTGCAGTGATGCAGGAATGCCTGTCATTTCTGATCCTGGGTCAGATCTGGTACGGCTTGCCATAGAGGCGGAGATTCCTGTTGTGCCTTTACCGGGACCTAATGCGGCATTGACAGCGTTAATAGCGTCCGGACTTAATGCCCGGCAGTTTGCGTTTATTGGCTTTTTGCCTAAAATTAACGCAAAGAAAAAGAAGTTATTGTTTGATATGTCTCATATACCGGTTACTTTAATTTTTTATGAAGCCCCCCATCGGTTGAAAGAAACATTAGAGACGTTGATACGGGAATTGGGAAACAGGAAAGCGGTTCTTGCAAAAGAGCTGACAAAAAGATTTGAAACCTTTAAAAGAAGCATGCTTCAGGAATTGTTGGATGACTTAGAAACGGAAACACCACGTGGAGAATATGTTATTCTTGTGGAGGGATGGAATGAAATTTCTGCGGAAGAAAAGGAACAGAAAACTGGCTGGCGTGAAGAGGCAGTATCTTTTGCGCTGAAGATGCCGTTAAAAGAAGCAGCAAGGCAAGTATCTTTTAAACATCATTTATCTCGTCGAGAAGTGTATCAGTACCTTTTAAATCAAAAAGAAGCTGATGCGAATAAATGATTTGGGAAATAATTGCTCCCGGTTATATAATGGAAAATACAAGGAAATAAAGACTTTTACAGGGGGAGTTACAATGACAGAAAAACCAAAATACTATATCACAACGCCGATTTATTATCCAAGTGCCAAACTTCATATCGGACATACATACTGTACGTCCATTGCGGACAGTATGGCACGGTTCAAACGCCTTGATGGATACGAGGTGATGTTTCTGACCGGTTCTGATGAACATGGGCAGAAGATTGAACAGAAAGCGGAAGAATCTGGAGTTACGCCGATTGAGTATGTGGATAATATTGTTGCTCTTTTCAAGCAGCTTTGGAAAGAACTAAATATTTCCAATGATGATTTCATCCGCACAACGGAAGAACGTCACCGTGAAGTGGTGCAGATGCTTTTTCAGCGTGCTTATGACAATGGAGATATCTATCTTGGGAAATACGAAGGATGGTACTGTATTCCTGATGAAACTTTCTGGCCGGAAAATAAGCTGACACCGGAGCATCTTTGCCCTGACTGCGGACGACCATTGCAACGTATCAGTGAAGAGGCCTATTTTTTTAAGATGTCAAAATACGCGGATAGATGGATGAAGTTTATCGAAGAAAATCCGGATTTTATCCAACCTGCATCTCGGAGAAATGAAATGATCCAGTTCGTTAAGGGCGGCCTGGAAGATCTTTGTGTGTCACGAACTAGTTTTACGTGGGGTATTCCTGTACCATTTGATCCCAAGCATGTTGTTTATGTGTGGTTTGACGCGCTTGTTAACTATATAACGGCAGCGGGTATTATTGATAATCCTAAAAAATTTAAAAGATTTTGGCCGGCTGATGTTCATTTGGTAGGGAAAGAGATTGTCCGGTTTCATTCTATTATCTGGCCAATTATGCTTATGAGTCTCGGGATAGAGTTGCCGAAAAAAATTTATGGTCATGGATGGCTGATTGTTGACGGAGAAAAAATGTCCAAGTCTAAAGGAAATGTAGTGGATCCTATTCCATTGCTGCAAGAGTTCGGCTCAGATGCTATTCGCTACTATCTTTTAAATGATATTCAGTTGGGACAGGATGGTAATTTCAGTAGAGAAAGGCTTATCAACCGTATTAACTCAGATCTTTCCAATGATCTTGGCAATTTGCTCCACAGAAGTTTATCCATGGTGGAAAAATATAGAAATGGGGTTCTTGTGCATGGTGACGCGTCTGTTGATCCTTGCATAGGAGAGGTATCTTCGGAAGTTGAAAAAAATGCAGAAGCTACTTTGCAGAGGTTCCGTAATGGAATGGATAATTGGAAAATTAATGACGCTCTTAAAGCGGTGTGGATCTTTATCCGTTCATTAAATAAATATATTGATGTAACAATGCCTTGGGTACTGGCAAAGGATGAAGCTAAAAGGGCTGCACTTGATGCTGTGCTTTATCACCTTTGCGAGGGTATGCGTTTTGTTTCTCTTATGGTAGAGCCCGTAATTCCAATTGCTGCTGAAAAGATTTGGGCGCAGTTGGGACTGGTTGATTTTGAAAAAGCAAATTATGAAAACCTTGTATGGGGCGGTATTGCTGATGGTACAAAAGTTGCCAAAGGAATGCCTATTTTCCCGCGTATTGAAGTGGAGAAAGAAGACTTGAAAGCGAAAGTAAAGTCGGAGAGAAAGTTCAACGTGAAGAAAACAGAAAATGATACAAGTGTTCCACTCATTACAATGGATGATTTTTTAAAGACGGAATTGCGTGTTGCGGAAATACTGACAGCAGAAAAAATAGAAAAATCAGAAAAGTTGATTAAGCTGACAGTGTCTTTGGGCGAAGAAATTAGGACAGTTGTCAGTGGTATTGCTAAATACTATAAGCCGGAAGAACTTGTCGGCAAGCATGTGATTTTTGTAGCGAACCTTAAACCGGCGAAGTTGATGGGGATAGAATCGCAGGGGATGGTTTTGGCAGCGTCCAAAGATAATGATCTTGTACTTCCTTTCGTTGATATGCCCGCGGGCAGCCGTGTGAAATAATGGAACTTTTTGATACTCATGCGCATGTGTATGATAAACGTTTTGATAATGACAGAGAGCAAGTTCTGTCAGACGTATTTGCACATTTAAAATATGTGGTTTGTCCTTCTGAAAATTTGGAAACGAGCAGGAAAACGACAGATCTTGTAAACAGGTATCCCCGGCTCTATGGAGCAGTCGGTATTCATCCTCATGAAACCTGTCATGCGACGGAAGACAGCTTGCAGGAGCTCGAATCTGTGGCGCGAGAAAATCATAAAATCGTTGCTATCGGTGAAATCGGTCTGGATTATCATTATTTCTATAGTGATAAAGAAATGCAGCAGAAATGGTTTCACCGACAGATAGAATTGGCAGGGAAGTTAGATTTGCCGATAATTATTCATGACAGAGATGCGCATGGCGATACACTCCGGATTTTGCGGGAACATAAACGGGATTCTTTGCGGGGGATACTGCACTGTTACAGCGGCAGTTTAGAGATGGCCAAAGAATTCATTCGTTTGGGGTTTTATATTTCCTTTGCGGGACCGGTAGTATTTCCTAAAAGTACCAAACTGAAACAGGTGGCTAAAGGAATCCCTTTGAATAGATTGTTAATTGAAACTGACAGTCCTTACCTGGCACCACCGCCACATAGAGGAGAACGGAATACGCCGCGTAATGTAATTTATGTGGCGGAAGAAATTGCACGGCTGAAAGATTTGAGCGTGGAGGCTGTTGTTTTTCAGACAACGACAAATGCCTGTAACATTTATAAAATTGAGCAATAAATATAAACAAGCCGCTTTGTGCGAATCAAATCGCCAGGCGGCTTTTGCATGGGGGAAGTATGAAAGTGGCAGATCAATTATATGGACATATAAGGGGCAGCGATTTCCGCAAATCTGGAATATCCCTTTTCATTGGGATGGATACCATCGGAATACCAGGCATTATCAAGAGGGAAGGCAGTTGAAAAATCAATAAAGAGAATATCTAAGTCGATGCAATTTGCTTTTAAAAAGCTCCCATAGTTTTTCAAATCTTTATTATTTTTCGTAAAAGCAAAGTGCGTCTGCCATCCTGTGGTAATGCTGAGTGGTGTCATTAAAGGAGGGATACCGATGCAGAGAGGGATTTTCTTATTAAGTTTATTAATCTCGGATAACATCATTTTTTCCAAATGAGTTACTCTGATTCCGGAAAGTATGTCGTTGGTACCACCCATCATAAAAAACAATGTATTTTCATGGGGGCTGCTTAGAAACAGAGAGAGGGAATCAAAAATGTCTTCAAGTCCTGCACCGCATAAACCGTGATTGTAGTATTGGATGGCAGGGCAGCGTCTGGAAATTTGGTAAATCCAGCCATACTGCGGTAAGGTGCCGTATCCTGCAGTAAGACTGTCCCCAAAGAAATGAATTGAGTTTGCATTTTGAATATCCCAGTCCATGATGCTCCTCCCATGTTATATGACTAATGATAGAAATAGCAAGGTCCTTTTGTCAAATCGGCAAAAGGTTAAAAACCGTTTGCTATATGCAAAGATAATAGTCAGATTTCTTTTTAAATGGCTGCTTCATGGAGCTTTCAAAAGTGATATAATATTTTAAGATGGAAGATAGTGTACTATTATGGAGGCTGTAATGGATAGACAATTATCATTGGAGTTTGCACGTATTACAGAACAAGCTGCATTGAAAAGTGCGCGGCTCGTAGGATTAGGTGATAAGGAGGGCGCCGACCAGGCTGCTGTTGATGGTATGCATGAGCAGTTTGCTTTAACGCCTGTTTCCGGTACCGTGGTCATTGGCGAGGGTGAGATTGATGAAGCCCCCATGCTGTACATTGGTGAACATGTAGGACAGGGTGGGGAAGAAGTGGATATTGCGGTGGATCCTGTAGAAGGAACAAACCTTGTAGCAAAAGGAAAAAATGGTGCTATTGCTGTTCTTGCTATCGCTCCTAAAGGGTGTCTGCTTCATGCTCCGGACATGTATATGCAGAAAATCTGCGTGGGTCCTCGTGCGAAGGGGAGGATTGATATCCGTGCCTCGGTTACTGAAAATCTTAAAAATGTGGCAGATGCGATGGGACGTGAAGTTTCCGATCTGACGATGGTTATTTTGGACAGGGAACGCCATGAAAAGATTATTCGTGAAGCGAGGGAAGCCGGGGCCCGCGTATACCTGATTACTGACGGAGATGTAGTGCCTTCTGTCGACTGCGGTATCCAGGGCAGCGGCATCCATATGGTTATGGGGTCGGGCGGAGCGCCGGAAGGTGTTTTATCCGCAGTAGGATTGAAATGTCTTGGCGGTGATATGCAGGCAAGACTGCTTCCGCAGACGGAACAGGAGATCCAGCGGCTGCACACAATGGGGATTGATGATCCCAATAAAGTGCTGACATTGGATGATTTGGTAAAAGGAGATGACTGTATTTTCGCGGAGACAGCTATTACAGACTGTGCTATGCTTCGTGGTGTCCGTTTTTTTGGCGGCGGGGCAAGGACAAGTACTTTAGTTCTTCGTTATAAGACCGGTACTGTCCGTTTTATTGATACAGTTCACCGTTTTGGAGAGGATAAACCCGGTGTAAGAATGTTTTAATAACAGTATATTAGAAGAACCCTCGACAAATGCTTATGATGTTCAAGTGAGGCGGGGGTTTTTATATGGAATTTTTTTATTGTTTGCAGTAAAATATATTGTATTACAGATGAAAGGGGAGACTTATGCACGAATTGTTTGATTGGATTTATTCTATCGTGGTCGCTTTATTTTTAGCGATGATTATCCATATATTTCTTTTTGTCCCTACCAAAGTGGCAGGTTCATCCATGTATCCTACGTTAGAGGATGGACAGTATTTAATTGTTTCCAAGTTAGGGCATGTTTTCCGTCAGACACCTGATTATGGTGAGATTGTTATTATTGACAGCCGTACGCAGAGAATGCGGTCGTGGGCGGATGATTTATCTGAACCTGCTTTAAACTACGTGGCGCTTTTCAGCCGAAGCGGTCAGGGACACAATGTTTGGGTAAAGCGTGTGATCGGTAAGGGCGGGGATAAGCTGGAGTTTCATGATAATGCGGTATACAGAAATGGCACAAAATTGAATGAACCCTACATCAATGGCGTGATGGAGTTCTCAATGCCCGGTTCGTTTACGGTGCCCGAAGGAACAATTTTCGTTATGGGCGATAATAGAAATCATAGCTCTGACAGCCGATTTATCGGGCCGATTCCAATTGACCACGTACTTGGAACTGTAGTGGTTGAGTTATGATGGAAGACCGTTTCCTGGAAGCAGGAGCGGTTTTTATTTGCGACAAAGGATAGGAGTATTATGTTATAATAACTTATATTTTATGTTCAATGATGGGGAATGAGGGGTGATTATTTTGGCACATTGCAATGAAAATTTTAATGATTTGCAGGGAGCGTATTTGTTTGCAAAAATAAGAAAGGAACAGGAAACATACAAAGCGAATTACCCGGATGCTGATATTATCTCTCTTGGCATTGGTGATGTAACGCAACCGTTAGTTCCGGCTGTTGTTGAGGCCATGATGAAAGCTGTTGCGGAAATGGGAGAAGCGGAAACTTTCCGTGGTTACGGTCCGGAACAAGGATATTTATTTTTGCGTGAAGCTGTTGCCCTGCACGATTTCAAAGACAAGGGATGTGATGTTTCACCGGATGAAATTTTTATTAGTGATGGCGCAAAATGTGATATAAGTAATATGCAGGAAATATTTGCCACGTCGGATATTGTGGCAATTATGGATCCTGTATATCCAGTGTATGTGGACAGTAATGTTATGGCGGGACGAAGTGGGAAATTTGTGAATGGATCATATGAAAAATTTGAGTACCTGCCGTGTTATGAAGAATGTGATTTTAAAGCAAACCTGCCATCCCATGATCCCATGATTATTTATTTATGTTCACCCAACAATCCGACAGGAACTGCGTTAAATAAAAAGGAATTAACTGTTTGGGTGAAGTACGCAAAGCAGACTGGATCAGTTATCTTCTTTGATGCTGCCTATGAGGCATTCATTACGGAAGACATTCCGCATAGCATTTATGAAATTGAAGGGGCCAAAGAGGTGGCAATTGAGTTCCATTCATTCTCTAAGACAGCCGGATTTACAGGGGTACGCTGCGGATATGTCGTTGTCCCGAAAGAATTGAAGCTGGAAACAAAATCAGGGGGATTAATCAGTGCAAATGAACTTTGGTATCGCCGACAATGTACGAAATTTAATGGATGCTCTTATGTTGTGCAGCGCGGGGCGGAAGCTGTATATACAGAAGCCGGACAAAAGCAGATACAGAAGACTTTGGGGATATACAGAAAAAATGCCCTGGCTATTTTGGCAGGGGTAAAAGAAGTCGGGTTACGGGCTTCCGGTGGAATAAACAGCCCTTATATATGGGTGTCTGTACCTGATGGAATGAGCAGCTGGGATTTTTTTCACTTCCTTCTTCGGGAAGCGCAGGTTATATGTACGCCGGGATCAGGATTCGGTCCATGCGGGGAAGGGTATGTCCGTCTGACCGCATTCAATACATCGGAAAAGACGGCAATGGCTGTGAAACGTTTGAAAACTGCTGTTAAAAAATATACAAATAAAGGATGAAGATATGAGCACAAATTTACAGATCGGTATTGTCGGGCTTCCTAATGTAGGAAAGAGTACGCTTTTTAATGCGATTACAAAAGCAGGTGCGGAGGCGGCCAATTTTCCTTTTTGTACTATTGAACCTAATATAGGCGTTGTGGAAGTGCCGGATCATAGAATTTATAATTTGGCAGGTATATTTAATCCGAAAAAAACGACGCCTGCATTTACTCGCTTTGTGGATATTGCAGGGCTGGTGGCAGGAGCATCGAAGGGGGAGGGGCTGGGGAACCAGTTTTTGAGCCACATTCGTGAAACCGATGCTATCGCTCATGTTGTCAGATGTTTTGATGATGAAAATATCACTCATGTAGAAGGCGGAATTAATCCTGTTCGTGATATGGGCATCATTAATACAGAATTATGTCTGGCGGATCTGGAGAGCGTCGATAAGAAAAGAGTAAAGACTGCCAAATTGGCTCAGGCGGGGATAAAAGAAGCAAAAGCGGTTTTACCAATTTATGAAAGGGTTTTTCAGGTTTTGCAGGAGGGAATACCGGCAAGAACTTTGGATTTAGCTGAGGATGAACTGGTGGTTCTTAAGGAATTAAATTTGATTACATTGAAGCCGGTTCTGTATGTATTGAATACGGCGGAAGATGATATTGCAAATCCCATGGATAATCCTTATGTGCAGGCGGCAGCAGCGCAGGCGGAAAAAGAAAATGCCAAATGGGTACCTGTTTCGGCAGAGATTGAGCAGGAAGTATCAGAATTGGAGGAAGAGGAAGCCAAAGCGTTTCTGTCGGATTTGGGAGAAACGGAACCGGGATTAAATCGTTTGATTCGTACGGCGTATGCAATGTTAGGCTTGATTAATTTCTTTACTGTAGGTGAAGATGAATGCCGTGCATGGACGGTTCATTCTGGGACAAAGGCGCCTAAGGCTGCGGGGAAAATTCATTCCGATATCGAACGTGGATTTATTCGTGCGGAAATCATTACCTATGATGAATTGATAAAATGCGGTTCTTTTGCAGCTGCCCGTGAAAAAGGACTGCTGCGGGTAGAAGGGAAAGAATATATTATTAAGGACGGAGATATCGCGTATTTCCGCTTTAATGTATAGTGGTAAAATAATTGAGCCTCCGATAAGGGGGCTTTTTTGCGGAGAAGTACTAATGAAGAAACTTTATGGAAATATTGTCACCGGTGCATTTGTTATGCGGATGAACAGATTTGTAATTCATGCGGAGATAGATGGGAGAATAGAAATCTGCCATATGCCTAATCCCGGAAGAATGAGAGAGCTTTTATTTCCGGGGGTCAAAATGTATCTTGTAAAAAGCAGGAATCCCTTGAGTCGCACGGCATATCGTGTTATCGGCGTGGAACGTGATGGAGAAGTTATTCTTCTGGATACATCTAAGTGTAATGATGTGGCGCATTACTTAGTGAGCCATCATCTGATTGCTGGTTGGGAAGAATATTCCGTAGTACAGCGAGAAGTCACAATGGGTGACAGCCGATTTGATTTACTGCTGGGAAATGAAACGACAGGAGAAGTATTTCCTGTAGAAGTGAAATCGTGTACTCTTTTTGGCGAAAAGGGGGCAATGTTTCCTGATGCAGTCACTGCAAGAGGAAAGAAACATGTTGATCATCTTGGGCAAATAGGACAGATCGGACGCGCAGGCATATTGATCCTTGTGCAATGGAATCGGGCAGAGTGGTTTTTGCCTGATTTTCATACGGATATTGAGTTTGCAAAAGCATTCCGGGTTAATATGGAGCGTATTGATTGGAAGGTGGCAGCGCTTCATTGGACGCCTGAATTTGATTACCCCGATCATGTAAAGCTTCTTCCCACTTCCATAAAGGTCTTGGATGAGGAGATGGGGAATTGTGGTGACTACTTACTGATACTTTATTTGGATAAAGACAAATTAGTGGAAATAGGAACCAAAGGGATTATGAACTTCCCTCAGGGGTATTATGTATATATCGGGTCCGCAAAGAGAAATTTAGAACAGCGGATCAGACGGCATCGTCATCTGAGAAAGAAAATGCATTGGCATATTGATTACTTACGGCAGGAGTCTGAGTTTATCGGTGTTATTCCGATTAGAACAAAGCGCGATTTTGAACATCTTTTGGCAGCGGCCATATCTGATATTGCAGATTGGGAAATTAAAGGATTCGGCTGTACGGACTGTTCCTGTAAATCTCATCTGTTCGGTTTTTATGAGAATCCGCTGCATATAAAAGCATTTACAAAGATTGAAGAAAATTTTGAAATCAATATATTGAACTCTTATTTTGATGCGTAAGAAAAGTGCCGATTGATGTGAACTGGCACTTTTAAAGTTTTATTCAGATATACCACTTTTGCTCTTGTATTTAAAATGGAAATATAGAAATAAGATGAACGCTCCGACAAAAGCAGCCAGACTGGTAATTTGTGCACTTTTTAAGCCGAGAGCGAGTGTTCCGTAATCGCCTCTGTAATTTTCAAGGAAGAAACGAAGAAGAGAATAAAGCATAATATAGAGACAAAAGGTGGTTCCTTCTGCTCGTGTTTTGCATCCATACCAGAGAAGCAAAACAAAAATTAAAAGATCTCCTTGGCATTCCCATACTTCTGCCGGCCAAAGCGGTTGGGCTCCATATGTATGATAAGCAAGAGTTGTGTCAGGATAGAGTAGTCCGAAATCTTGTCCAGTGGGATGTCCAAAAGCGTCTCCATTCATAAAATTGGCGATACGTCCGACAGCCTGTCCTAAAATAATTCCCGGTGTGACAGTATCAGCAAAGGGAAGAACTGGGATCTGATGTTTCTTTAAATAAAAGTATGCGGCAATGCACGCAAAAATAATGCCGCCTTGGATAGCCATCCCGCCCTGCCAGATATAGGGGATTTCCAATAGATGATTATGATAGTATTCCCAATCAAAAAAGAATACGTCCCAAAGCCTTCCGCCAACGATTCCTGCAAAAGCGATGACAAGTCCTAAATCAAACATGTGGGATTCCCATCCCCGCCTGTCTTTTTTTAGTAAGAAATAAGCGGTAATACATCCTGATATGATACCCAGAGAGAAGAAGATCCCGTATAAGCGGATAGGGAAATTACCGATAAAAAATAAATATTGATGCATAATTGGCCTCACTCAATTATAATGATAACAATATTGTTTTATTATACTCTAAAAAATGAAAACAGGTGGTGTTTTTATGTTTAAGATTTTATTTGCAGGATTGTTGTTTCTTATATTTACACAAAATATTTACGCCTTTACGAAGGTGAATGTGAAATATAAAGAAGTGAGTGAGACTGCTTATGAAGAAGGTGAACAGATATTTACGAGACCGTATTTCCTGGAAAAAGGAAATCAATGGAAGATTATAGAAAATGGGAAGAAAATCTATGCAAAAGTTAATCTGGGAATACATGAGGATCCAGTTGATGTAGAATTGCCATTGACGGAAATTAGAGGAAAGCCCTATATTAATTTTACGTTTTTTTCTAAACAGGCAGGTTTTGAATATATTTTTGATAGAAAGAAAATGGAAATATGTGCAAAGGAATATAAAGCGGAAGAAAAATCACAGAAAAATAAAAGGATCATTCTTATGTGGGATCCGGACTTGATATTTGATACGAGTAAAAATTATTTCACGGAACATGTGGGAGAAAGAGTTTTAGCGCCCACATGGGGTGGCTATAAGGATATGAAAGAAATACCGCTATCGCTTTCATATCTGCAGGAAGCCAAACGTGCAGGAATGAAGATTACACCGCTTTTACATAATGACTTCGACTTACAGGAAACAAAGAAACTTCTTCATGATTCGGGAGCAGTTCAAAATCTGGCAAGACAAATTACTGCGACAGCACTGGTTTATGATTTCGATGGATGGAATTTGGATTTTGAAAATATGGATGAGGCGGATAAGTTTTTATATACGAAATTTATTAAAACAGTATCTGAAAAACTTCATATGCATGGAAAGGAAATTTCTGTTGATATTACGGTGAACAGTAATAGTCCGAACTGGAGTCTCTGTTATGATCGTAAAGGAATGGCAGCCTATGTAGATTATGAAGTGATTATGGGATATGACCAGACGCCGGGGGGAAGTCGATATTCCGGGCCAGTATCGTCCTACTCATGGCTCAAACATCATATTGCTATGCTTTTAAAACAGGTGCCTAATAATAAACTGGTGCTGGGGTTACCTTTTTATACGCGCATTTGGACGGGAAAAGAAGGGCAGGCGGCTTCTTCCGTCCTTATGATGAAGCAAATCAAAAGTTTGTTGGGGCAGAATAATATCGGATTGTTTTGGAACCCTGAAGATCGCCAGTATGTAGGGATATGGGAAGAAAATGGACAGACGAGAAAAGTTTGGTTTGAAGAAAGACGCTCTTTGCAAGAAAAGGTTTCCTTGGCACATGATTATAAACTGGCAGGACTGGCATTTTGGCGATATGGTTTTGAAACAGAAGATATATACGATCAGATAGAAGGTGCATTTCTGAATAAAAAGGATGAATCGGTCAGGTATAAGAACAGAAGTGAGGATATACTTATCAAATTCAGGGAGAGGCTGAAAAGGGCACAGTGAATACTTGCTCATTCAGCGGGAATCATCCGTGAAGTAACGGGCAGTTTGTTTGACGTTAATATGCTAAAAATATATAATATTGGATAACGGTTTTAGAAGAAATTTCTTTGATAAAATGCTTATGGAAGGTGACGGTATGCAGGGGAAATATATTCCGCAGCAAATTGAAAAAAAGTGGCAGCAGATTTGGGAAGAGACGAAAGCATTTGAGACTCATTTTGATCCGAATAAAAAGAAATACTATGTTCTTGAGATGTTCCCGTATCCTTCGGGCAATCTTCATATGGGGCATGTGAGGAATTACTCTATTGGTGACGTGGTAGCCCGCTTTAAATCCATGCAGGGGTTTAATGTTATTCATCCGATGGGATATGATGCTTTCGGCATGCCGGCGGAAAATGCCGCTATCCAGCATGGAATTGCTCCGGCTGAATGGACATATGCAAATATTGAGAATATGACGCGTCAGCAGAAAGAGCTCGGGCTTTCTTATGATTGGGAAAGAGAAGTCCTGACTTGCCGTGAAGATTATTATAAACATACGCAGAATCTTTTTGAGATTTTTTATAAGAGGGGGCTTGCGTATAAAAAGGAAGCAAAAGTAAACTGGTGTGACCATTGTCATACAGTTCTTGCAAATGAACAGGTGGAAGAAGGAAAGTGCTGGCGCTGTAAGAATCCGGTTGTTAAAACAAATTTGTCTCAATGGTTCCTGAAAATTACAGATTATGCAGATCGTCTGCTTGCTGATTTGGATCATATGCCCGGTTGGCCGGAACGCGTAAAGATCATGCAGCGCAACTGGATTGGCCGTTCTATCGGGACACAGTTCTTTTTTCATGTGGATGGCATGGAAGATACAATTCCTGTTTACACTACTCGTGTAGATACAGTATATGGTGTTACCTACATAGTGTTAGCACCTGAACATCCTCTGGTAGAAAAGTTAATTTCCAATAATCCTGAAAAAGAAAAGATTCAGGCATTTATTCAGGAAATCAAAAATCAGAACGACATCGACCGCACGTCTGAAGATACACCTAAATTGGGAATGCCCACAGGTAGCTATGCTGTGCATCCGCTTACAGGCGAACGTGTGCCGATTTGGATTGCCAACTATGTTCTTTATGAATATGGTACAGGTGCAGTTATGGCAGTTCCCCAAGGTGATCAGCGTGATTGGGATTTTGCGAAAAAGTATAATCTTCCCGTAAAAATCGTTATCCAAAATAAAGCTCATGACCTAAAACTTGATAAAATGGATCAGGCCTACTGTGAAGATGGGGAGCTGGTCAATTCATCAGAGTTTGATGGCCAGCTTTCCGCGGAAGCAAGAATCAATATTACGAAAAAATTAGAGAAAATGGGAATTGGTGAAGAAAAGGTCAATTATCGCTTGAGAGATTGGCTTATTTCTCGTCAACGCTATTGGGGATGTCCGATTCCGATTATTAATTGCCCGCATTGCGGCAGCGTACTTGTGCCGGAAGAAGAACTGCCGGTTGTATTACCTGAAGATGTCAATTTTGTTGCCGGTGCTACATCGCCTCTTGAAACAAGTGAAAGTTTTCTTCATTGCAAATGTCCGAAGTGCGGAGCGGATGCCGTTCGTGAAACGGATACAATGGATACTTTTATTGATTCATCATGGTATTTCCTGCGGTATTGCGATCCGCATAATGAACAGGAACCGTTTAGTAAGGGTAAAACAGACTATTGGATGCCGGTGGATCAGTATATCGGCGGTATTGAACATGCGATTCTTCATTTACTATATTCCCGTTTCTTCATGAAAGTATTGCAAGACGAGGGGATGGTTGATTATCCGGAGCCGTTTACCAATCTGCTGTGCCAAGGGATGGTGCTCAAGGATGGCGGGAAGATGAGTAAATCCGTTGGTAATGTGGTGAGTCCGGAAGAAATCGTTGGAAAATATGGAGCGGACACGGCCCGACTCTTTATTCTTTTTGCCGCGCCGCCGGAAAAAGATTTGGAATGGAGTGATCAGGGCGTAGAAGGCTCTTATCGATTCCTAAAACGTGTTTGGACGATTGTTGGCAAGTATCAGGAATTGGGAAAAGAATTAAAAGGAATGTTATCACCTGATGAGGTGGCTCTGCGTCGCCGGCTGCATCAGTCTATTGCTAAAGTTACAGAGGATTTAGATGGGAAATTTGCCTTCAACACGGCTATTAGTGCGATTATGGAACTCGTAAACGAGATGTACAGGTTTGGAGAAAAGCACAGTACGATTGAAGACAGTTTTGCAAAGGAACTGCTTCGTGATTTGTTAATTCTGCTTGCGCCTTTTGTTCCACATATTACGGAAGAACTTTGGCAGGGTATCGGAGCGGAGGAAGTCAGTGTACATGCTGCAGCATGGCCAAAGGTTGATGAGGCTGCGCTTGCCGTAGATTCATTGGAAATGGCAGTGCAAATTAACGGCAAGGTTCGCACAACAATAAAAGTACCTGTTGACATGGATAAGGATAGTATCGAAAAACTTGTGAGAGCATTGCCGGAAGTACAGAAATTTACGGAGGGTAAGATAATTATCAAATGTATTGTGATTCCCGGAAAAATTATAAATATTGTCGCTAAGTAATCAGCGGTACAAAAAAGTGATGCCTCAAGTTAAAAACTCAGTTTGTGCAATTCCGCAGGGGGAAAGCATTGAACTGAGTTTTAATCATTTTAGATATTTACTTGATTACCTATTTTACCGGGTTACGGAGTGTACCAATGGGGTCAATCGTAATTTCCACAACATCTCCGGGACAAAGGAATTTTGGCGGGCTAAAACCCATTCCGACACCTTCCGGTGTTCCAGTGGCGATGATATCACCTGGAAGCAATGTCATGCCGGAAGAAAGAGTAGAAATCAGTTTGGCAACAGAAAAGATTAAATCCGTAGTATTGCCTTCCTGGCGAAGTTGGCCATTTATTTTTGTGTAGATTGTGAACGGAAACGGCCAGCCGCCAATGAGGACAGTGGGGCCTATGGGGCAGAAAGTATCCAGGCTTTTTCCTCGGAACCACTGGGCGTGGGATTTTTGTAAATCTCTGGCGGTTATATCGTTGATGATGGTATAGCCATATACATATTTCAGAGCATCTTTTTCGAGGATATCAATGCACTTTCTGCCAATGATTACACCCAGTTCACCTTCATAATCAACCTGGGATGTCACATCCCGATGAAGATCAATTTCTTCATTTGTACCGATGACAGAAGTGGTTGCTTTTGTAAAAAAAATAGGGTGTAGTGGATTTTTCGCATTTATATTTTTTTCGAATTCCTTGACATGGGACTGGTAGTTCTTTCCTACACAGAAAATATTACGTTTTGGATAGAAAGGAACTGCGATTTCTACCTCTGATAAAGAAACAGGGGGGATAGACTGATCTTCTTTGTTCATTTCCAGTACTTTCGCAAGGTTAAGCAGTCCTTCATCGCCAGTTTCAATAAATTCATCCATCGTTTCGCCTAAGGGAATGAAATAAGTTTCTTCCAACAGTTCAGCGGGAATAATGGACTTGCTGTCTTGTGTAAGGACGCCCCATTGGCGGAGGCACTTATGATTATATGAAATAAGTCTCTGCATAGATATCCCTTCTTTCTGTTAAATTATGGCTATTATAACATAAAAGTAAGTGAGTTATTCATATTTTATTTCACAAAAATAGTATCTATGGTAGAATGAATTTGTGCCAATTATTGAAATCATTCTTGATTTTAGAAGTAAACAGAGGGATAAGTAATGGAAGAAAGACAAGAAGCGGCCAATTTTATCGAAGCAGAGATTAACAAGGATATTGCTAATAATGTATATGAAAATGGACGGGTATTAACAAGATTCCCTCCGGAACCTAATGGGTACCTTCATATTGGACATGTGAAAAGTATTTGCCTTAATTTCGGCCTTGGTGAAAAATATCATGGTGAAACTAATGTACGTTTTGATGATACCAATCCTGCCAAAGAAGAGGTCGAATATGTTAATTCGATTTTAGAAGATATAAAATGGCTCGGATTCAAATGGAAAGAACCCGTACATTATGCATCTGACTATTTTCCGCAGCTTTATGAATTTGCCTGCAAATTGATTCGTATGGGATTGGCTTATGTAGATGACCAGACCAGCGAGGAAATTCATGATACCCGCGGTGATTTTTTACATCCCGGTAAAGAAAGCCCATGGCGTAACCGCAGTGTGGAAGAAAATCTGCAGTTATTCCAGGAAATGAAGAATGGAAAATATAAAGATGGTGAAAAGGTTCTTCGTGCCAAGATTGATATGTCGGCACCCAATGTGGTTATGAGAGATCCGGTTATTTATCGGATTCTCCATTCTACACATCATCGTACAGGCAACACATGGTGTATCTATCCGCTCTATGATTTTGCGCATCCTCTTTCTGATGCTATTGAAGGAATTACCCAATCTATCTGTACGTTGGAATTTGAGGAAAGACGCCCTTTATATAATTGGTGTCTCCAGGCATTTGACGGGAAGGAAAAACCGAGGCAGATTGAATTTGCGCGATTGAATGTGACTACAATGATTACGAGTAAGCGTAAACTGCGTAAGATGGTAGAATCGGGTGTTGTTTCCGGATGGGATGATCCCCGTATGCCAACTATCAGCGGCATCAGAAGAAGAGGATATACGCCGGAATCTTTACGACGCTTCTGTGAATTGATTGGTGTGGCTAAGGCAGATAATGTAGTAGATATTTCTTTTTTAGAATACTGTATTCGTGAAGACCTTAAGACTAAGGCGCCTCGAATTATGACTGTTATTGATCCTGTTAAAGTTGTTCTTACGAACTATCCTGAAGATAAAATGGAATATGTAACGATTGAAAATAATCCGGAACAGGAAACTATGGGAACACGGCAGGTTCCTTTTGGCAGAACTATTTATATTGAACGGGAAGATTTTATGGAAACGCCGGTGAAGAAATTTTTCCGTATGACACTGGGAAAGGAGGTTCGGCTTAAAGGGGCATACATTGTGCACTGTGATGAACTTATTAAGGATGAAAAGGGTAAACTCAAAGAAATTCATTGCACGGTTGATTTTGATACACGCAGTGGAACACCCGGTGCAGATCGTAAAGTGAAGGGGACGCTTCATTGGGTATATGCTGATACAGCAGTTGATGTGGCAGTGCGTCTGTACGATTATCTGATTTCCCCGGATGATGTAGATGATGGCCGCGATTTCATGGAAAAGGTGAATACAGATTCACTTGTAGTAATGAATGGTAAGGCTGAACCGGTAATTAAGGAATATGATGTGGGAAGCCGTTTTCAGTTTTTACGCAAGGGATATTTTATTATTGATAAAGACAGTACAAAAAAACAGATTGTGTGCAATCGGATTGTCGGGCTTCGAGATACTTGGGCTAAGTTGCAGAAAATAATGGGGAAGGGAAACGGATAAGGAAAAATATGAGATATAGATTATGGCTTAGTATATTATCTGTGATATTTACGGTATCACTGACAGCTAATGTTTCAGCAGAAAAATGGGAATTACCTGATGTTGGAAAGATGGAAGTGCCTCCGCATGTTCATTTTGAGGAAGGCGAGCAGTCTGCTTTACCTTTTTTGCAGGATAAAGGGATAAAGCTGTATTTTACGCGGAAGGGAGCAGCAAGTGGAAGATATTATACGATGACTTATTCCAACCCCCCTGATTTTTCCTATGGCTGGGCAACCAGTCAAAAGCTGGGAGTTCCCTTTTTATTGGAAATAGGGGAGATCACACATAAAACAGATCCTATAGAAAAGCAGATGGATGTCATTGCGGGGTATTTGAATAAGCGTATTATGGAAAGTGGTGCCGTTTATACAGGGGAAACACCTTTGATACGGATAAATGATAAGAAGAATCCTCGCTGGGAAGGATCGTTTGAGATTAGAATAAAAGAAAAAGATATCGTTTATCATGAAGCATATCAAGTTGTACTACAAAATGACGGTTATTTCATTTCCTTAGGAATTATCAATTCTGACGCGGAGCAATTTGAATTGACCAGTTCTTTACGGGAGATGATGGGGAAAAGGAAAATTGTCAAGCAGAAGAAATTGCTTGATTTAAAAAAGTAGATTTTGGAATAAAAATTTGTAATAAAAAGTGGCAAATTGACAAGGCATGTTTTGATAAGTAATATAAAGAGGTAGTAATTCATTATGTAAGAATTTGACAGGAGGAGTTTTACATGGCAAAGGTAGCAATCGTATATTGGTCCGGCTCCGGAAATACAGAAGCTATGGCACAAGCAATTGAAAATGCAGCAAAGGATGCGGGTGCAGAAACCACATTGAGCTTTGTAAGTGATACTACTGCATCTGATGTGGCAGCTTTTGATCATATTATTCTTGGCTGCCCGGCGATGGGGAATGAAGAGTTGGAAGAATATGAATTCGAACCATTTTTTGCTGAACTGTTGCCACAGCTCAAAGGTAAAATAGTTGGTATTTTTGGTTCTTATGCATGGAATCAGGGCGATTGGATTGTGACGTGGAAGCAGCGTTTGAATGATGCAGGTGTTGAACTTATATCCGAACCGGTTAAGGCTTACAGCTATCCTGATGATGAAGCACTGGCTGCTTGTGCCGCTTTAGGGAAAGCGGTAGCGAATGCGTAATTAAATCGTATTGAAGAGGCGTCTTAAGAGAGGCGCTTCTTTTTTACATAGGGGGACTTATGGGAAGTAAAGTTGCAATTATTTATTTTTCAGCAACAGGGAATACAGAAGCGATGGCAGAGGCCGTGGCCGTGGGAGCTCGTAATACGGGAGCTGAAGTTTTACTTGCTCCCGTTTCAGATGTAGATCCTATTGAAATCGGTAATACCTGTCATCACATTATCTTAGGGTGTTCAGCTTGGGGAGTCGAAGTGATTGAGGAGATGGAAATGAAGCCATTTTGTGAGAAATTGAAACCTTATTTAAAAGGGAAAGAAATGGGGATTTTCGGTTCTTGTGGCTGGAGCCGCGGCGCATGGCTGAATTCCTGGTATAATGAGCTTCATTTCGCAGGGGCGCATTTTGCTGCCAAACCGGTTTTAGCTTATGGATATCCTGATGAAGAGGCTCAGAAGAATTGTGAAGCTCTTGGGGCAGCGGTTGCTAAAGCATAATGACTGTATTGTATAAAAGATGATAATTACTAAAGGTGGGATTTGAATGGAATGGAATAATAAAATTTCTGAAAATGTACAGGCAGTTCCTTTTTCTGGAATTCGTAAATTTTTTGATCTGGCGAGCACAATGAAAGATGTTATTTCTTTAGGTGTGGGAGAACCAGATTATGCGGCACCTGATAGAGTTATTGACGCATGCATTGAAAGTCTGAAAAACAAAGAAACTTCTTATACCTCGAATTGGGGTCTTTTGGAACTTCGCGAGGAAATCAGCTGCCTTTTTAAAAAGCGTTATGGATTGGAATATGATCCAATGAATGAAATTATGATTACTGTTGGTGTATCGGAAGCTATTACTGTTGTCATGCAGACGATCCTGAACCCGGGAGATCAGGTTTTAATGCCTGACCCTGCCTATCTCGCGTATCCTGCATGCGTAAGATTGGTTGGAGGGACACCTGTTCTTGTACCGACATTTTCTGATGATGAATTCAGATTAAGAGTGGATGAGTTGGAGGAAAAACTGACGACCAAGACGAAAGCGTTACTGATCGGTTATCCAAACAATCCAACGGGGACGGTAATGGATCGGGCGGCTCTTGAAGAAATTGCAGCATTTGCCCAGAGGCATGACCTGATCGTAATTTCAGATGAAATTTATTGTGACCTGACTTATGAGGGGAAACATACCTGTTTTGCTTCCATCCCCGGTATGAAGGAACGCACTCTTGTCATGAATGGGTTTTCAAAATCTTATGCGATGACAGGATTACGTATTGGCTATATTTGCGGACCGAAAGAAGTCATGCAGTCTTTGTACAAGGTTCACCAGTATGAGATTTTATGTGCTGCATCTACCAGTCAGTATGGAGCAATCGCTGCGCTGAGGAAATGTGATGAAGATGTAAAAGTGATGTTTGATGAATATAAGATTCGCAGAAAGATAGTGTATGATGCTCTCGCGAAAATGGGGCTTAAAGTATTTAAGCCGAAAGGGGCCTTCTATATTTTTCCGGATATCAGCTGTACTGGAATGAACGATGAAGAGTTTTGTGATAGGCTGCTGATGGAAGAAAAAGTGGGAGTGGTTCCTGGTACTTGTTTTGGGCTGCAGGGGAAAAATCATATTCGTATTTCCTATGCGGCAAGTCGAGAAAATTTGACAGAGGCGATGAAACGCATGGCACATTTTGTGACAAAATATAAAAAATAAAGTGTTGGTAAAAGGGGGGCGTGATTATGCCTCCCTTTTTATTTTGTTTCTTGACAGAATAGTGATGCGAACTTCATAATAAAAAATATGTAAAATTATTGGACAGGAGAGATCTGATGAAGTATGAATCTTTGCAGAAAATGACTGTGATAACAGGGCTGCTCGTATTTTCCTTGGGAATATGTTCTTATGCGGAAGATAAGGTATCCATGATGAAAGAAGCCTCTCTGCCGAAAGAAAAAGCTTCCGAAATAAAATCGGGAAACGTATCGGATGATAAGGAACGAGTATCTTTAATGGCGGTGGATGGGCATCCGTTAGATGATGATGACTTTATACTCAGTAACGTTAAAATGGGAGATGAACCGGAGCGTATATTTCATCTTAATGGAGTTCCTGACATAGTTTCCCATGGAACTATTAGTGATGAATATCATTGGAAGGATGCAGGGCTTACTGTAGTAGTGAATAGGAAATTACCTTATGCTTATGTGCAACGAAAAGATGTACAGCTGAAAAAAGGGGAGGGATTTTCCGGGGTCTCGCGTCTTTATATAGATGGCAAAGCAGCGATCACCAAAAGAGGTATCACGGTGGGATCCTTGAGGGAAAATGTTTTGCGGGCATATGGTGCGCCTGAAGAGGTCTTATGGGATGGTACAGACAAATCATTTTATTTTATTTACAAAGCAGGGCAAAAAAAGATTAAGTTCATCATAAAGGGAAATAAGGTAAAGGCATTTCAGTTTTCTGTTGAGGATTCGGGAAGAGCTGCCGGGGGTTTCCAGTCATTGACGCAAAAGATGAGGAAAGACGGACTACTTCCGGATAAAGACTTTGGGATCGCCGGGTTTAAACTGGATACGAAATTTAGGGCTCATTCGTGGGATACATGGCAAAGGAAAATGTCTAATCCCAAAGAAGATGTGTGGTATTTTTCCGGATATGCTGTTCGCGCTACGGCGAGATCGGGGATAGTACAGGGGTTGTTCCTGACGGATTCTGATATGGTGACCACTCGAGGCATAACCTTGGGAGATGATTTAGAAACGGCAGAGTTAATTTATGGGGCGCCGTATAAGGTAGAAATGGATACCTCGTCAGGGCATCTGAGAACTTCCTACATATATTTTTCGAAGGATAAAAGAAATATATTGATCTTATTTCTTACAAAACAAAAGATAGATGGAATCGTTTCTGCAAAGAATCCACAGTTTAGTGAAAAGAAATAGATTGCAAGTAGATTTTGTATGGTTATTGTGAAGAGGTTATATAAGTGTACGAGTATTTTTGTGCGTTAATTATTGGGATTGTTGAAGGTTTAACAGAGTATATTCCTGTGTCGAGTACGGGACATATGATCATCGTTGGGAATATGATTAACTTCACAGGTGAGTTGGCTAATGTTTTCGATGTATTTATCCAGCTTGGCGCCATTTTATCCGTAGTTGTCGTATACCGACAGAAGTTTCTTTATATACTGGATACCCATCATTGGTTTAGAAAAAAAGGTCCATCTTTGATGAATCTGGGAATTGCCATGCTTCCTGCCTGTGTTTTAGGCTATCTGTGCCACGGTATGATTAAACAATATCTGTTTGGTCCCAAAACCGTTATCATCGGTCTTGTTATTGGAGGCCTTTTCATGATTTTTGCGGAAAAGAAGAGAAAATACTTTTTGGTTGAAAATATAGATCAGATTACTTCACAACAGGCATTTAAAATAGGACTTTTTCAATGTCTTTCTCTGTGGCCGGGGTTTTCCAGAAGCGGAAGCACTATTGCCGGAAGTCTTTTAGTTGGCGTATCAAGAAAAGCGGCTGCCGATTTTTCCTTTATTATGGCAGTTCCGTTGATGTGCATTGCATGCCTGTATGATTTGATAAAGGTGGCAAAATATTTATCTATGGGTGACTTTGGCATTCTATCAGTGGGATTTATTACGTCTTTTGTTGTTGCATACGTTTCTATTCTTTGGTTTTTGAAGTTTTTGGCTACATCGACTTTGACAGGTTTTGCTTTTTATCGTTTTATTGTAGCGTTTGTTGCGCTAATTTACTTTTGGTGAAACTTGCCCGCTTGCTTTGAACATGTTATCATTAATCCCATAGCGGTAAGATTTTAGTTTGGAGAAAGTTCATGAGAGCATTTATTCGTATTCAGCATTCTGGAGACTTCTATGATCAGAATTGCTATTCTGTTTATCATGGATGCTCTAAATTGGATATTCCCATTGTTAGGTATAAAGCAATATATTCAGTGACGGATAATGCACCGACAGATTTGGTCGTTGGTGCTTTTTCGGATGTGAAGGTTGCGTTAGAGCGGTTAGGTGTAAATTTACTGCCGATTGATTATCCGGATGAATTATTGCCTTTTACAGGAAGAAAAATTTGGAAATCGACACTATTTACGATTACCAGTCATCCCGATTATTGGCATGTGTTTGTGAAGCCGGTGGAAGATGTAAAACGTTTTCGCGGAACGATTTTAGATAAATCGGAAGATTTGATTAAATTAGGCGGAGGCCTTGAAGATATTGAAGTATGGTGCAGTGAAAAGGTGAATTTTCTTGCCGAATGGCGCATTTGGATTTTAGATGGGAAAATTATAGGTGTAAATCCGTATAGAGGCAGATGGGATTTATATCCTGATCCTAAAGTACTTCAACAAGCTGTTAATGCTTATCATTCCGCGCCTCGTGCATATGCTCTTGATTTTGGAATTACGGATAAAAGAGAAACTCTTTTAGTAGAAGTAAGTGATGCATATGCTTTGAGCAGTTTTGGCCTCGATTCTGTTTTATATACTAAAATATTAATGACTCGTTGGCAGGAGCTGACATCTACAATTAAAATTTCTGTTGAATAAAGGATGCTTGATTTTACGGAAAGGAGAAACGCTGACAAATATTTCCTTGTCAGTTTTTTTGTCTACTTTCTGCTTTTTATAGATAAGGAGGAACTGTGAGAAAATTTAATAATGAGTTCCTTCAGCAGGTAAAAGACAGCACAAATCTTATTGATGTAATACGTGCTTACGGAATTGATGTAAAAAAGAAGGGAAGTAGGTATTGGGCATGCTGCCCCTTCCACCATGAGAAAACGCCCTCCTTTTCTATTTCACCTGAAGATGGATTTTATTATTGTTTCGGTTGCCATGAATCAGGTGATTCCATTAAATTCATAGAGAAAATGGATCAAATTACATTTCCTGATGCTGTAGAACGTTTAGCTGAAATGGGGAATGTGGAATTGCCGCCGGATGAAATATCCGAAGAAGATAAAAGAGAAGCAGCACTGGTTCATAAGCTGTATGAAGTAACTGAACTTGCGGGAAATTATTTTCATAACTGTCTGTTGCGGACAAATATAGGAAAAGACGGGCTGGCTTATTTTAAAAAGAGACATTTAGATGATAAAACCATTGAAACATTTAAGCTGGGTTTTGCTCCACCCGAATGGGAACGGCTTTATTGCGATTTTACCAAAAGGAAACATATAAGTCCGGATATTTTACTTCAAGCGGGGCTGGTGGGCCATAAGAACGGAAAATATTATGATACTTTTCGCAATAGATGCATGTTTCCTATTATGGACTTAAAAGGAAGGATTGTTGCATTCGGCGGCAGAATTATGCACAGCGAAGAAAGTGCTGCCAAATATTTAAATTCTCCGGAGACGGTTATATTTAATAAACGCAGGTTGTTATTTCCCATCTATCAGGCACTTCCTGAAATTCGGCGGAAGCGTCAGGCAATTATGGTGGAAGGTTATATGGATGCCATTTCTTTACATGCTCATGGAATTAAAAATGTGGTTGCATCATTGGGAACAGCCTTTACTGTTGAGCAGGCAAGGCTCTTAAAAAAGTATGCTGATGAAGTTATTTTCAGCTATGACATGGATGCTGCCGGACAGAATGCGACACGTCGTGCGCTTGAGATAGCCGGTTCAGTAGGGCTAAAATTAAGAGTAGCACTGCTTGGGGAAGGAAAGGATCCTGATGAATTTGTAAATCTTCATGGCGGAGATGAATACCTAGAAGTTATTGATCAGGCAGTACCTGCTCTTGACTACTTATTTCAGGCTTTGCGGACTCAATATGATGGTGCCACTTTAGAAGGGCAGCAAAAAATTTTAAATGAAATGTTTGCAGTTCTTGCAGTACAGGATAATACATATCAATTCAATTCGTTTATCAGGAAGATGGCACGTACGCTTCATATGGATGAAGGCCTTATACGCAGTGAGGCAATTCGGTATACGAAGAAAAATAATTCCCATGTATATATATCGCCCAATGTATATGGCGAGGAAAGAACTGGTACCGTCAGCTCCAATGATGGGCGTCAGCGAAGGCTGGAACAGGAACTGTTGAAGTACTGTTTGGTTTCACATATATTGCCGGAAGGCTTTGATAGTTTGGAGAAGTATTCCTTTGCCGATGAATTTCTTGGAAGATTATATGACGTATTGAAGCAGGCCGGCAAAGGAAATATTACTGTGGAGTATGCAGAGGCACGGTTGGAACGATCTGATCTGGAACAGTTGGCGCAGCTGATGATGACAGATTATCATGGTGTGGCAGAACCATATGAAGAATATATCCGCCCTATGCGTAAAATTTATCTGCAGAACGAGTATAAATTTCATACACAGCGGGCGGCGGAATTAATGGAGAGTGATCCGCAAAAGGCAAAAGAAGAGCAGTTAACCTGTATTCGATTAAGTGAGGAAATTCGATTGATTGGCGGGTAAAAATACAGTATGAAATTTATGATAAAGGGGGGCTTATGAAGAAGAAAAGGCAAAATTTAGAGCTTTGGATGGGAGAACTGAGAGATAAGGTAAGGAAAGATGGGACAATTTCAAATAAAGATATCATGCTTTTCTTTACCGAAAAGAATTTGGGACAGGATGATCTTTCAGCTGTATATGAGCTGCTTCATGAAAGCAATATCGACATCAATTTCGATGAAGATGCATCCGATGAAGACCTGGAAATTTTAGAAGATGAAGAAACAGATGATGAAAAGGATATTGTCGAAATTTCTGATGTCATGGATACTTCTGATTCTATAAATATAGATGATCCGGTAAAGATGTATTTGAAAGAGATTGGAGCTATTAAGCTCTTTACAGGATCACAGGAAATAGAGCTTGCCAAGTTGGTGGAAAAAGGAAGCTTTGATGATGCAACTAGTCGGGATAAGCTGGCTGCTGATGAGGCGAAAAAAGCGCTTTCTGATGCGAATTTAAGACTTGTTGTTTCTATTGCAAAAAAATATCTTGGCAGAGGACTGCAGTTTTTAGATTTAATTCAGGAGGGGAATTTGGGGCTCCTCAAAGCTGTAGATAAATTTGATTACACCAAAGGTTTTAAATTCAGTACATATGCAACATGGTGGATAAGGCAGGCAATTACGCGGGCTATTGCAGATCAGGCTCGTACGATCCGCGTACCTGTCCATATGGTGGAGACTATCAATAAGTTAAATCGTATTTCTCGTCAGCTGCTTCAGGAGAAAGGCCGGGAGGCTACCAACGAAGAGTTGGCAAAAGCCATGGGAGTAAGTGTTGCGAAAATTCGGGAAGTAAAAAAAATTGCTCAGGATCCCATTTCGCTGGAAACACCAATTGGAGAAAAAGAGGACTCCCATTTAGGCGACTTTATTGAAGATCATGAGGCAATTGCTCCCGATGATGCGGCGGGTTCCATTTTACTTCGGGAACAGATTGATGAACTGCTGCGAGAATTGACAGATCGTGAACGACAGGTACTTGAACTTCGATTTGGATTAAAAGATGGAAGGCCACGAACTTTGGAAGAAGTGGGAAAATATTTTGATGTAACCCGGGAGCGTATCAGGCAAATTGAAGGGAAAGCATTAACAAAACTGAAAAAGTCTGCAAAATCATTGGCCAATGTGTAGAAGTATTGACGGTATTCCTATTTGCTGATAAAATATCATGTATTGGTGAAGGGGGCCTATAGCTCAGTTGGTCAGAGCCGGCGGCTCATAACCGCCTGGTCCCAGGTTCGAGTCCTGGTGGGCCCACCAATAGATATTTAAGGTTGAGCTCAATGCTTGGCCTTTTTTGTTACAGAAAAGGAATTAGAATGAAACTTACACCTCGTCTGCGGGCTGTAGCGGAATTGGTTCCATGTGGTTCGTGTATAGCTGATATAGGGACAGATCATGCGTATGTACCTATTTCTTTGATTCATGACGGAAGAATTAAATATGCTATAGCGGGAGATATACATGCAGGTCCTGCGCAGCGGGCTCGGGAACATATAAAGAGGGAAGGTCTCTCAACGAAGATTAAGGTACGCGAAGGTGCCGGATTATCTATTTTGGAAGAGGATGAAGTAGATGGTGCGGTGATCGCAGGGATGGGCGGATTTATGATTCGTGATATTTTGAAGCAGGAATATGCTATTGCTGAAAGTATCAGGTGGTTTATCCTGCAGCCACAAAACCATACATCCGATTTATATATTTGGCTGCAGCAAAATGGATATAAAATTGAACAGGAAATTCTTGCTGAGGAAGGAACGCAGCTTTATGAGATCCTTTATGTGACACATGGATATATGGCGCCTTTCTCTGAGATAGAAGCTGAAATAGGAGTTACTGAGAGCCGATATAAAGATAAACTTTTTGTTAAACATTTGAAAAAACTTAGCAATCAAAGAAAAATGATATTGAAGGGCATTGATATTGAGAGTGCAAATGTCGTAAATACGGCAAAGTACCAAAAGGCATTAACGGATGAGGCTATTCTGGAGGAGATATTATGGAGATTTATGTAAAAGATATTATGCAATTGTTGGAAGATTGGGCACCCTCCTCATTGGCGGAATCATGGGATCATCCCGGTCTTCAGGTGGGAAATCCGAATCAGTCTGTACATAAAATTCTGGTAGCTTTGGATATGACCGAACTGAATATATCCTATGCAATTGATCATGGAGTGGATATGGTCATATCGCATCACCCATTTTTATTTAAACCTATTCATGACATAGACCTTTCCACTTGTAAAGGACGAATGATTGAAAACTTGATTAGACATCGGATCACTTCTTTTGCAGCACATACCAATTTAGATTCAGCAGTACAAGGCGTAAATGATGCATTGGCTGAAAAATTGGGATTACAGGAATGCAAGGGATTTGTCCCGGTAATGACGTATTCATCTTATAAGTTCACTTTATACATAACTGCTGCGCATGCTAAATTATTGAAGAAGAAATTAGATAGTTTAAGAGGGAAAGATATTGAGAGCTACTATGTTGTTGATGATGCAGATGATTTTACAGAAAATATACGAGTCGAATTCCGCGTGCCCGGTCAGTTGGTAAAACAGGTGAAAGATATGATTTCATCTTTAGATAAATCAGCTAAATATGATGTATATAAGCTTGTAAATCATGGTTATAAGGAAACCATGGGGCGTATCGGAAAGTTTCCGTTCCCTATGTCGGTAGAGGAAGCGCTCTCTTATATAAAGAATAAATTGGAGATTCCTGTATTGCGGTATGCCGGTAATAGGGATCGTTTGGTAGAAAAAATAGCTATCCTTGGCGGGGCAGGTGCCGAGTTTGCAGAGGTGGCAAAATCAATGGGGGCAGACCTGTATTTGACGGGGGATTTAAAATACCATGAGGCACAAGATGCGGCGATGAATGGATTAGTTATTGCTGATGGCGGACATTTTTATACGGAACGTGTGATTATTCCGTACTTAGCAAAACGTTTGCGTGATGAATTTAAAACCCGTGGTTGGAATGTTGGAGTTTTAGAAGATGTTAGGGCAAAAGATATATTTCATTGTGTATAAAAGTTGAAATAAGATATACAGGATGGTATACTGTTACTCGCGAGCAGGAAAGATGATTGCGGGCCGAAAGGCGTGAGGAAAGTCCGAGCTTCGCAGGGCGAGATGCCGGATAACATCCGGCGGGGGCGACCCTAGGGAAAGTGCCATAGAAAAGAAAACCGCCGTGAATAACGGTAAGGGTGGAAAGGTGCGGTAAGAGCGCACCAGCAGGCGGGAGACCGTTTGGCTTGGTAAACCCCATCTGAAGCAAGACCGAATAGGGAAGGAATGACGTTGCCCGCTGACCTTCCGGGTTGAGTCGCTTGACCGATAAAGTAATTTACTCGGCTAGACAGATAATCATCACCATGAAAATGGTACAGAACTCGGCTTATTGATTGCTCGCAAAAAATAAAGGATCGCTTTTAGCGGTCCTTTTGTATTACAAAAAAATATGACAATTTGACAATGTACTTTGAGGGTAATAAATTGTGTTATTCGTAATGAGATTTGTATTCAATCAATTATTTTTCATTGGAAAGAGATACTACTTTATTAAAGTTATCCAAAATTGTTTGTGATGGTTTTTCATCCATAAGGCTGATTAAAATGATAGAGATTGTAGAAAAGAGAAATCCTGGGATTAATTCATAAAGACCGAACCAGTTAAACTGTTTCCAAATGAGGACGGTGATACCGCCAACAATGATGCCGGCATAAGTTCCTTTTAAAGTCATACGTCTCCAGTAAAGTGAAAGGAGAACGACTGGTCCGAAGCAGGCGCCAAATCCTGCCCATGCATAAGATACTATGGAGAAAATATAACTGTTCGGGTCGGACGCAAGATAGATTGAACATAGGGAGATTAACAAAACCGTAACACGGCTTATAATAATAAGCTCTTTCTCAGAAGCATTTTTATGGAAGAAGGGCTGATATAAGTCTCTTGCTACAGCAGAAGCCGTTACGAGAAGCTGAGAAGAGGCGGTACTCATAATTGCTGCCAGTACGGCCGACCATATAAGTCCCGTGATGAACGGAGGGGAAAGTGTTTCTGCCATAATGATGAATACACGTTCAGCATTGGCATTTTCGAGAGGCATAGGCAGGTAGGCTTTTCCTACGATACCGATAGCAACAGCGAACGTCAGGGACAAAAGAACCCAGGACACCGCGATTTGCGTAGACTTTTTTAATTCTTTCGGATTGCTGATTGCCATAAAGCGGACTAGGATATGAGGCTGTCCAAAATAACCGAGTCCCCAGCCCAATGAGGAAAGAATCATAATAATAAGGGACATTCCTCCCAGTGATTCAGGGAAAAAGGAGAAAAAGTCTTTCCCTTCTTCCGCGAGAGCAGCCATTGTCGGTGCTGGACCGCCTAATACGATCGTTGCAGCAACAGGGATATATATGACGGTGAAGAACATCATCGTTCCCTGAATGAAATCTGTCATGCTGACAGCGGAGAATCCACCTAAAAAGGTATAAAATACAACAACAAATGCTCCGATAAGAAGTGCGGTAAAATAGGGCAGCCCCAAAATTGTATTAAAAAGTTTACCTGCAGAAACGAATCCGGAAGACGTATAAATAATAAAAAATAATATAATAAAAAGCGCGCAAATAAGGCGAAGTCCGCTTTTATGATCTTCAAAACGATTGGAAAGGTAGTCGGGAATTGTTAGGCTATTATTGGCTACTTCTGTATAATGGCGGAGCCGTTTAGAAGTCAGTACCCAGTTTGCCCAAGTGCCTACTATTAGTCCAAATCCGGTCCAAAATGCGGAAAGTCCATTCAAATAGGCAAAACCGGGAAGTCCCATAAGCATCCATCCGCTCATGTCAGAGGCTTCAGCACTCATGGATGTCACCCACGGGCCGAGTTTGCGGTCACCTAAAATAAATTGAGATAATTTCTTTTGTCGGCGTGAGTAATAAATGCCAATCCCCATCATGGCGGCTAAATAGAGCATGAATGCCGCCAAAATTCCCATATTGTTCTGCAAATTCATATACAGAAGCCCCCTTCTATTCTGCAGTTATAGTTATATCTATTATATTGTTTATTCATGATACTGGATAAGAAAAATAATGTAAAGTATCAATTACCTTATAACAGGTGAATGATAGAAATCCAATCTGCCGGTTCTGTATGATTTATTTTTCATGCAATAGGATTGGATGTCGGTTGCCCGCAAATCGATGCTAAAAGACTCTAAAGCTTTTTCTTCTTGCAAAGTACGCAGAGCTTTTGCTGCACCTGTGATTACAGGGAGATTTGATTTGTTGAGGATAAAACTTTTTGTGCTTCTCAAAGCAAGGAGCCTGGCATATTTGGGGAAAGAGGAATGAGAAAAGGGAGAAGGTACCAGTTCTGATGAAAGTAAAAGCGACGCTGCAATTCGTTTAAGACGGCTATAAAGGTAGCGCTTGCTTTTTATTGCTTCAAATACATCCGGAAGGGACGCCTGCTGGATTTCTTTGTACCATTTATTTTCTAACCCTTCAGAAAAGAGCCGGGAGTCTCTCAGTGACTCTTTTTTTGTTAGCCGCCCTAATAATAGACATGCGTCTTCGTAACGGGCGTAAGAGAGAATATGCCCTGTGTTCATAAGGGTATGGATTTCAGTTTGTATTTGTTCAGGAAGCAGAGGATAATACTCGCCTGCTATAAAATGCTTTCTGGCAGTTGTGGCAGAGGCGGGATAATGCGCATTTCTTTCTATGACGATAAATGATAAAGGCAGGTTTTGCTTTAATGCGGCCTGCACATAAAGGAATCCAAGCAAATTATTGGGGCGTGTTAATTCTCGTGAGATTTCAGGATATCGGATTTCCATGGATTTGGTGACAGCAGAGGCGTAAGAAAGTCCCTTTCCTAAAAATTGGTGAAAATATAGATTGAAATCGGGCTGCAGTGACCAGTGCGCAGCGTTATGAAGTGTATCCGAATTTAAGGATTCGGCGCCAAAGGCAATATGGGTACACCCCATATTATGAAGCAGTGAAACCGATGAGGCAGCAAATTTGTCGGCGCTTTGCAATACACAAAGTACAGGGAGTTCGATTACGGCATCCACACCAAACATAAGAGCCCATTTTGCACGTGTCCATTTATCAAAAATAGCAGGTTCTCCACGCTGTACAAAAGAACCGCTCATCGCGGAAATTATAGGAGCGTCCGGAAATAAATTTTTAAGGCTCCGGAGCATATGGGCATGGCCGCTGTGGAAAGGGTTCCATTCAGCAGTAATTCCAATATACATGATGTACCTCCAATGTATTTATTGACTATTTTACCATAAGTATGTGGGGTTTCCCGTAATCAGGGGAATGGCATATGCTATAATTATTTAATGAAATAATAAATCGGGATAATTTTATTTATAGAAAAGGAATAAATGGATATATATCATTTAGTTCAGAGGAATAGTTTAGGTTTTCTTATATGTTTTGTCCTGCTTTTGTCGGGGTGTAGCGGTAATAATGTGAGAGATAAGTTTGTCTTTGGGAAAAATAGAATTAGTTGTAATAATACAACTATTACAGTATTAACACCTTTTGAACTAATTGCAAATGGAAAACAGGCGGAAATCTCAGACAGAAATGCTCATAAAATAATGGCAGAAGGGCATAATCAACATATACGCATCTTTGTTATGGGGGATAAGAATACAATAAATGAGAGCATATCTGCTGCGGAAGAAAGTGCAGAAACTCTTTTGCGGAACAATAAGCGAGTTACTAATTTGAAGGTAGAAAAAGCTGACGATAAATTTACGCTAAAGTTTTGAGATTCTCTTATGTGGAAAAAGCAAGAGAGGAGAAGACTGCACTAACGGTTAATGAATATATTTTTTTACAGGATGAAGTTATTTGGCGTGTAATTTACCAATATCGGACAGAAGATCCGATTGGGAGAGAACTCTCCGCACAGCTGGCAGGGAGAATACAGATTGGGGCAGTATTTTAGGAAATGGGGGAAATGTGATGCGTTTCGGTGGACACGGATTATTTTCTTTGTTACTCTTTTTGGTATGCGGAGCTTTGATTGGCGGGATTATTGGGCAAGTGCTCAGCCAGGTCAGCTTATCCGGAATGATACCGTATTTGACGAAAACATATGAGATTTTTGATTTTAAGGATATTTATTTGAATTTAGCGGTCATAGATGTTCATTTTGGTATCCGGTTTGCGCCCAATTTAATCAGTATTTTCGGGATACTTTTGGCAGCTTGGGTATATAAAAGATTTTAATGAATTTATTGTTATTACCTGGTCTATATTATGTTACTTTGGCCAATCAAAGGAGGGGCTATAAATGATGATTAAAGAAATGCGGAGCGAAGATAAACCGCGCGAAAGATTTGCCAAGGCTCCCGATACGGCTAGCATGGTAGATTTGGTTGCTATCCTGTTGCGAACCGGTCGCCACGGGTGTTCTGTTATGGATATGGCGCAGGAAGTGGTAGAGCAAATTCGGTTGTCCACGGATGTCAATGGATTTGATAATTTGGATTGGCGGGATTTAATCTCTGTGAAGGGTGTTGGACAAGATAAAGCGATTACCGTATGTGCAGCAGTAGAGTTAGGGCGAAGGCTGGCGCAGTTTCATAATAAGAAACAGTTGGAGAATTTTAGTTTCCCCGAAGCAGTGGCATCATATTTTATGGAAAAATTAAGACATGAAGATCAGGAACATTTCATTGTCTGCTTTTTAAATACCAAGAACAGATTGCTTGGATATAAAGAAATTTGTGTGGGAAGTTTGGATGCTGCGCCTGTGGATATAAAGGAGGCTATGAGATGGGCTCTTCGCTTTAAGGCCCACGGTATGATACTCGTACATAATCATCCGTCAGGATATCCGGAACCTTCAGATGCGGATATTAATTTAACGAGACAATTTACAAGGGCTACTTCATTTTTTGATATACGGTTATTAGATCATGTTATAATCGGTGATGGAGAATTTGCCAGTTTAAACCAAAATGGACTGGTATAGAAAACATAGTTTAAGAATTGTAATTAAAGGAGCGCATATTATGGCAGATAGGGAAAATGAAAAGAAATATTCCGCGGAGACGAAAGGGTATACGGATAAAATTTATGAAGTAAGGTTCATGCCGGTACTGGAAAGGAGTGAGTATCAGGCTGGACCGGAACGTGAGGGACTCATTAAGTTACAAGGAATTATGGAAGAAAAAGATTTCGAGAAATATATTAATAATGGATTAATCCGTATTACACAAGATGGCGATCGGCTTATGATGATCAGCAAGAGTGAAATGTATCGTTCCATGCTTATGGGGAAGTTCTGGAGTTCCATTTGCGAAGCTTTTGGTGTAGATGATTTTCGTGTGGTAAGCCAGACAAACGGATATTAATAATAAATATTAATAATGAGGGAGGGGTGATTAGTCCCTTCCTTTTTTCATTTGTCCTTGACTTATATAAAATTTACATTAATGTCTAATGATAGAAATTATGATATAAAAGGAAAATATTTGACTAGAATATATGTAAATGCTATTCTTTTTGTAATAAGTTTTATATACACTCTTTTATTAATTTATGAATAAAGTGTATGGTTGCTAAAATGTGAATTGGGAGGATGTTATGTATTTTTTGCACTTATTTCATGCTGGCGGATTTATGATGTACCCGCTTTTACTTTGTTCGATTATAGTTGTAGCGATTTTTTTTGAAAGATATAGATACTATTCTTCCCATCGTTCCAATACAGAAAGGTTGTCAGCGGTGATGACTGACAGCTTGAACCGGGGCGATATAGAAGGATTAAAAGACGCTTTAAAAACTGATGGGGGAATTCCGGCTGGGGTACTTCTATCCGCAGTCAATGTATATGGAACTAAAGCACACCAGGCGACAATTATTGAAGGTGCGGCAGCACATGCAGCAGGTCTTTTGAAAAATTACCTGAATTATCTGGATGTTATTGTGACGCTTTCTCCTCTGATGGGGTTGCTCGGTACTGTTATCGGAATGATCGGTTCCTTTGGTGTCCTTTCTACTGCGGAGGGCCAGCCTTTTGCTATTACCGGCGGCGTTGCGGAAGCATTAGTGTGCACGGCAACGGGTTTGTTTGTTGCCATTATAGCGTTAATTGCTTATACTTACTTATCCCAGCAAGTTAGCCACTATATTTCTTCCATAGAAAAATTATCTTCTGTTTATCTTGCAATAGCGGAAGGTAAAGAAAAATGAGATTACAACAGCTGGATGTAGATAAAAAGCCTAAAATAATGATTATCCCTATGATTGATATCATATTTTTCTTACTTGTTTTCTTTATGATGAGTATGTTAACCATGGTGGTGCAAAAATCAATTAGTTTAAATTTACCGCAAACAGTGACTTCGAAATTGGATGTGGAAAAGGCCTTACCGGTAGCGGTTACTTCAGATGGGCAGATTTACGTGGAACAGGAAAAGATTCCCCGTGAAACGTTTCGCAGAAGAATGGAAATTGAAAAGGGTAGAAATCCGAACTTGAGTATTGTTCTTCGAGCGGATACGAAATCGGAACATGGGGATTTCGTATTTGTTCTGGATCAATTGAAATCAGTAGGAATCAGTAAGATTGGTATTGCAACGGAAGCAAAATCACAGAGTAAGGAATAAGGGGGCGCTATGTTTACATCTAAATACAGATGGATGGCTGCCTTTGGAACATCTGTTGCTTGTCACGCTGTAGTGTTTGTCGTGATTGGAGCGGTTGTGGCGCTATTTCCTTCCACTCCCGTTGATAAAGGGCCTATTGAGGTGGAGTTGGTTTCATTGTCCGGTGGTGGCGGTGGCGGCGGCGGAAGCTCTGATGCAGATAATGGACCTGCCATAGAGTCACCTTCGGCCAAACCGACAGAAGTTGCACCGCCTCCTCCGGCTCTGGCAGAAGATATGCCGGAAGATGCCATGAATGATGTTCATGAAATTGCTGATTCAGTAACAGAATCTAAAGAGGCTGCAACAAAAGACAATATGGGGAAGCAGGTTTCCGGAGAAGGGGGATCTTCAGGAAATCGTGGGTTTGGCAGCGGTACGGGTTCCGGAGGCGGTCATGGATCTGGACATGGCACCGGAACAGGGTCAGGTACGGGTTCCGGCAGCGGTACAGGTTCCGGTGGTGGAAATGGTTCAGGAGCAGGAACCGGTAATGGTGATGGAAATGATGGCGTCACTATGGGCCCGCAAATATTAAGCGCACCATCTCCTTCTTATCCTGAGTCGGCTCGTGCGTCAAATGTAGAGGGAACGACGGTGGTCGGTCTTATCATCAGCGTTAATGGTAATGTGACAAGTGCCTGGGTTGAATCATCATCGGGAAACAGCATACTTGATCAAACTGCGGTGAATGCCGTTTACGGATGGCAATTTGTTCCCGCAAAGCAAAATGGAGTGGCTGTTGAAGCGCAATCACGAGTCCCAGTATCATTTACACTAAAGTGATTGTTATATATGGTTTTGGTAAGTGTAGGAACTAATCTGTGGAGATTTCATATTTTCACAGATTTTTTTTAAAATAGATGATAGAATAGGAATCGTATAGTATATTCTAAAATTTTTATGAGGAGGATAGTTATGTCAAAGGGGAAGTTATATGGAATCGGTGTGGGACCGGGAGATTCCAAACTTTTAACTGTAAGAGCGGTAGAAACGATTCAAAATGCGGATATGATTATTACACCAAAAACAGAAAAAAAAGAAGACTCTGTTGCCTATCATATTGCAACTCCCTATATTTCAAAAAAAGCGGAAATCTTACCTCTTGTGTTTCAAATGGTAACTGATATGGAAGTTGTATCGAAACAGTGGGAAGAAAATAGAAGAATTATTGAAGAAAAGTTAGATGAAGGAAAAAATCTGGTTTTTCTTACTTTAGGTGATCCGATGCTGTATAGTACATATATGTACATTTTCCGGGCATTAAAAAGAACAGAATATACTGTGGAAACGATTCCGGGAATTCCCGCTTTTTTAGGAATTGCCTCTTATATTGGAATGCCGGTGACCGAATGGGAAGAAAATGTACTGATCATTCCTGCAACTGCAGATCCTGAAAAAATTGACAGAGCGCTTTCCGCTGCCGACAATGCGGTAATTATGAAGGTATATAAGAAGTTTGCATTTATTCAGGAAGAACTGCGTAAGCATCACATGATAAAGAATGCGGTCATGGTATCACGCGCAGGTTTGCCTGATGAAATAATAGAGCGGGATCTGGATAGTTTGCCTTCAGATTATCGACCGAATTATTTAAGTACAATTATTGCCAAACGGGGGAACTGATATGACGGAATTTATACGACCTCGGATTGTCGTTGCGGGTACGAACAGCGGTGTCGGGAAGACAACGATAGTGACCGGCCTTTTATCATATCTCAATAGAGAGGGGTACAGAGTCCAGCCCTTTAAAGTGGGGCCTGACTATATAGATCCCGGGTTTCATGCGGAAGCGGCAGGACATAGCTCTTATAACCTGGATACATGGATGACACCTCCAGATAAGTTAAATGAGACCTTTATTGCTTTATCTAAAAATGCAGATATATCAATTATAGAAGGGGTTATGGGTTTCTATGATGGAGGGGAGGATGGAATCAGCAGTACTGCTGCCATTGCAAAACAGTTAAATGCGCCGGTCATATTGGTATTGGATTGTAAATCCGTTGGGTACAGTATCGCGGCTACAGCGTTAGGCTTCCGTGAATATGATAAGGGAGTAAATATCGTCGGGGTCATATTGAATCGCCTTGGTTCCGACCGCCATGAAGCGATGGTTCGAGAAGTTATGGGAAAAATTCATATGCCTGTACTTGGCGCGTTCCATCGGGATGATGCATTAAAAACGCCGGAACGCCATTTGGGACTGACACCTGTTACGGAAGTAGAAACACGAGTGTTAATTAAGCATATGGGGGAGGCTGTCAGTAGATGGGTAGATACGGATGCCTTCCTAAAAGCAGCGCAGCAGGCACCTTCTATGTTTGTAGATGTACGGAATGATTTTTCAGCTGAGAAACGGGTTTGTATTGCCGTGGCGAAAGATGAAGCGTTTTCTTTTTATTATCCGACAAGCTTAGAATATCTTGAAAAAAATGGAGCAAAAATTATTGAATTTAGTCCTCTTCGGGATAAAACTGTACCGGAAGCGGATGGCCTAATCTTTGGCGGCGGCTTTCCGGAGATGTTTCTGCAGCAATTAATGGGGAACATTTCCATGAAGGAGTCTATACGCCGGTGTGCTGAAAGAGGAATGCCGATTTATGCGGAATGCGGCGGATTGATGTATCTTTGCAAGGCTATACAGGGATTTAATGGAGAATGTTATGAAATGGTGGGAATTGTGCCGGCTGTTTGTAAAATGCAGAAGAGTCTTCAGCGCATTGGCTATGTGAAAGGGGAAACGCTTTTATCTAGTATTATTGCTGATGCGGGTGATACTCTGAAAGGGCATGAATTTCATTTTTCTACTTTAGAATACGGTGAAGGGTTTCCCTGGGCATATAATCTTCAGGGATCCCGACAAAAAGAGGGGCATTTGGAAGGATATAGCAATAAAAACATATTGGCATCATATCTGCACCTTTCTTTTGATGGGAATCCCAAAGCTGGAGAAAAGTTAATTGAATCCTGCGAGCGTTATCATTGTAGCAAGGAGGGAAAATGACAGAACAAAAGGGCTTGATCCTTATTAATACAGGAACGGGTAAAGGGAAAACCACAGCGGCGTTAGGTACTGCAATCCGTGCTTGGGGTAATGGACAAAAAGTTCTTATTTTACAATTTATTAAAGGTGCATGGAAATATGGTGAACTTAAAGCAATTGAGGCATTGGAAGCATGTAATGGAAATATAGAGATTCGACCTATGGGTGATGGCTTTGTGTTTCACAATCGCAAAGAGGATGAAGCTGCTTATCAGAATAAAAAAGAGTTGGCAGCCAGGGCTTGGGAAATTGTTGTTGATGAAGTAATGAGTGATAGGTGGGATTTGGTTGTTTTAGATGAAGTTAATTATGCGATTCATTTTAAGATGCTTGAACCGGAAAAACTTTTAAAACTTATTAAAGAACGGCCTCCGCGGTTAAATATGATTTTAACCGGGCGCTATGCCAGGCCGGAGATTATTGAAGCTGCTGATACGGTAACCGAAATGACTTTAATTAAACATGCTTTTCAAAATGGGATACATGCACGTAAAGGTATAGAATTTTAAATCGGCTGCAGCAAGATAAATTCCTTTACATAGATTAAAATGCATGATAAAATCTCTAAATAAATATAAAAGTAAATGAGGGATGCGGAATGGCACTCTATGTAAAAAAGTTTGGCGGATCATCTGTTGCGACAACAGAAAGAATGAAGAATATAGCATCGCGCATTCTTCGCGAAAAACATGATAATGATAAGATTGTTATAGTAGTTTCCGCCATGGGTGACAGTACGGATGATTTGCTGGCGTTAGCCGGTCAGGTTCCATCATTGAGACATGGCCGAGAGATGGATATGTTGCTGTCTACAGGAGAACAGGTCTCGATCTCTCTTTTGGCGATGACCTTCAAAAGCTTAGGGGCACCTGCAATATCTTTGACGGGGATGCAGGCAGGAGTTTTTTGTAGCGGGACACATGGCAAGGCGCTGATTGACGATGTAAAACCGGAAAGAGTATTTTCTGAGTTAGAGAAAGGGAATATTGTCATTGTTGCAGGTTTCCAGGGGGTGTTGCCGAATGGAGATGTTGCCACTTTGGGGCGCGGTGGGAGCGATGCAACAGCAGTTGCCCTAGCCGGTGCAATGCATGCGGATGTGTGTGAAATTTTCACTGATGTGGATGGTGTTTATTCGGCGGATCCCAGATACTGTCCGCATGCTGTAAAAATGCAGGAAATCACGAATATAGAAATGCTGGAATTGGCACGTCTTGGCGCAGGCATTATGCAGCCGCGCAGTGTTGAATTAGGGATGCATTACCACATACCAATTCATGTCAGATCTACATTTACGGACGATGAAGGAACAATTATCCAGGAGGAATGCGTCATGGAAAGAAAACGCCAAATTATTAAAGGTGTTGCGCAAGATACACATACGGCCAGGATTTCTGTATTGAACGTGAAAAATGTTCCCGGTGTTGCGCATATGGTGTTTGAAGCTCTTGCTGATGAACATATTGATGTCGATATGATTGTACAAAGTGTGCAGCGGTCTAATGATGATTTGACCGACATTATTTTTACTATTACCGATACTGATTTAGAGGATGCGAGGCGTGTTCTTGGCGAATTGCAGTCGCAAGAAAAATTGACGACTATTATTTATGATGATAATATGGCGAAAGTATCTATTGTGGGTGCAGGCATGCTCGGTACGCCCGGGGTTGCTGCAAGAATGTTCGGCGCACTGGGAAGGGTCGGCGTTAATATCTTGATAGTTAGTACATCAGAAATTAGCGTATCCTGTCTGATTAACCGGGACGATGTGGCAAAAGCTATACAGGCTATCCATAAAGAGTTTTGGGGAAATAAAACGGCCTGATCGTTAGACTATTTAGAAAGCACAGGATAAAATTGCCTGCGCTTTTTCTATTAATGATGAAATAATATGGAGGTTGACCATGAAATGGAATAATGGAGATGTGGTGCATGGATTCAATATTATGAAAGTGGATCATGTTGAAGAGGTAAATTCTGATGTATACATGATGGAGCACATAAAATCCGGTGCAAAATTAATGTATTTAGATTCAGCAGATGATAATAAGGTTTTTTATATCTGTTTCCGCACGACACCGGATAATTCAAAAGGAACGCCGCATATTATGGAACATTCTACTCTTTGTGGCTCAAGGAAGTTCCCTTTAAAAGAACCCTTTGTGGAACTTGCAAAAGGCTCTTTGAATACTTTTTTAAATGCCATGACTTGGCCTGATAAAACTATGTATCCTGTTGCCAGTAGAAATTCTACAGATTTTCATAATCTGATGGATGTGTATTTAGATGCGGTGTTTTATCCGGACTGTTTGCAGAATCCCCAAATACTGATGCAGGAAGGATGGCATTATGAACTTGATAAGAAAGATGGAGAACTTACCTATAATGGGGTTGTTTATAATGAAATGAAGGGAGCACTTTCTTCCCCTGATGCATTATTGAACGACGCTGCGATGGAAAAGCTTTTTCCTGATACGACATACAGTGTAGAGTCAGGGGGAGATCCAGACGTTATTCCTACTCTTTCATTCCGTGAGTTTACTGATTTTCATCGTCGTTTTTATCATCCGTCAAACAGCTATATCTATTTATATGGGGATATGGATATAGAAAATACCTTAAAATATATTGATGAAGAGTATTTATCGGCTTTCGATAGACGGTGTGTCTATTCTGAGGTGGGAACACAGAAAGCGTTTGCCAAACGTGTCATAACAGAAAAGAATTACAACATAGCAGATGGAGAGAATATCGCTAATAAAGCGATTCATGCTTTATATGCTGCTATGACGGATTGTATGACAACAAAAGAGTCATTGGCCATTCGGATATTAAATTATGTATTGATTGATATGGATGGCGCTCCGTTAAAAAAAGCCCTCCTTGATGCGGGTGTTGGAAGTGATGTGTCGGGAGCTTACGAGGATAGTTATAAACAGCCGGTCTGGTCGATTGTTGTGACCGGTTCAGAACCTGAACGGCAGGGAGAATTCTCACAAATCGTAGATCATACACTTAGAAAACTTGCGCTTACGGGGCTTGATAAAAAGATGTTGACTGCCGCATTGAATCGTACGGAATTTATTTTAAGAGAAAACGATTATCAGGGGAGGCCTAAAGGCTTGTTTTACGGAATACGGGCTATGGATATGTGGCTATATGACCGTGATCCAATAGAAGCTCTGCGGTATTACGATGATATAAATGGATTAAGGAAAGCTATTGAAACGGATTATTTTGAAGGCCTGCTTCTAAAATATCTTATTAAGAATCCTCATCAGGTATTGATTACCATGAAAGCTAAAAAAGGGATTGATGAAAAGAAAAGAATTGAAGTTGCGGAACAACTGGACGCCTATAAAAAAAGCCTTTCAGAGAATCAGATTACGGATATTATAGAAAAGACACGGGTATTAAAAGAGCGACAGGCATCTGTGGATTCAGAAGAGGCTTTGACTGCTATTCCTCTCCTTCGACGGGAAGATTTAAATCGTGAAATTGAGAATGATGAAATCGAGAATGGCAGAATTGAGGGAATCCGTCATTTTCACTATGACATCAATTCAAACGGTATTGTTTATCTAAATTTATATTTTAATTTAGAAGGATTGTCAAAAAAGGATATCTTTTATGCCAATATATTGACAAGACTGATATTATCGATGAATACCGTAAATTATGAATATTCTGAATTGGTTAGACAGTCTAATGCGTATACTGGAGGAATTAACTTTCAAGTGGGGTCGATCAGCAATATCGATTCAGATCAAAAATGCACGCCATATTTAATCGTAAAAGGAAAAGCACTCGTATCTAACGCAGACAAAATGGTTCGACTGCTGAAAGAGGTGATCCTGCATACTGATTATACTGACAAAATTCGGTTAAGAGAAATTTTAATGGAAGAAAAAGCAAATTGGGATATGACAGCGTTTGCCCGCGGACATACTCTTTGTATAAGCCGATTATTGTCTTATTTTTCTGAAGCAGGTAGATATTCAGAGACGACAGGGTTGTCTTATTATTATTTTTTGAGTGATGTGGTTGCAAGATTTGATGCAATTAGCGATGAAATGATTTCTTGCTTGCAACGGCTGGCAAAACAAATCTTTACACGGCATAATCTTTTTATTCATACAATTGGATCTGAAGAAGAAAAAACGGCAGTCAATAAGTTTTTACCTGAAATGGTTTCAGAAATGCCCGAAGAGCTGGGCCCTGCCAACCGAGAAACGACCTGCCCCAACGTAGTAATAAATGAGGCTTTTCAAACAGCAGGTAAAGTACAGTATGTAGCAAAAGGCGGAAATTTTAAAAGACATGGTTTTGCGTATACTGGAGCACTCCGGGTGATGGAAACTATTCTTCGATATGAGTATTTGTGGAAAAAAGTAAGAGTCCTTGGTGGAGCATATGGAGCGTTTACCCAGTTTATGCGAAATGGTAATGCCGTTTTATGTTCTTACCGTGATCCTAATTTAGCGGAAACTTTAAAAGTTTATGAGGAATTGCCTGACTATTTAAGCGCACTCGTCTTATCTGAACGCGAGATGACCAAGTATGTTATTGGGACGATGGCTGCTGAAGAAATTCAATTGACACCATTTATGAAGGGAGAAAGAGCTTTAGCATACTACCTGACAGGGAATACACGAGAAAGCCGAATGAAAATAAGGGATGAAATTGTTAACTGTACAATTGACAATATCAGAAGTTTAGCACCGCTTGTCAGAAGTGTGATGAATGATCCTTATATTTGTGTAATGGGAAACGAAGAAAAAATAAGACAAAATAAAGCGCTATTCACATCTATTCTGTCTATGCCGAAGTGATGGGGATAAAAACAAGATTTGCACCAAGTCCAACAGGTTATTTGCATTTGGGGAATGTATGGGTGGCGTTTTTAAACTGGTTATGGACGAGGCAAAATAAAGGGCGAATTATTCTGCGAATAGAGGATATCGATCAAAGCCGGTGCAGGGCAGACTATATCTCAGCAATTAAAGAAGATTTATCTTGGCTGGGGTTAGATTGGGATGAAGAACCCGGGCATGCATATGCATATGGAGAGCCTATACAAAGTAAACGGTTCTCTATATATGAGGGTATTAAGAAGCGGTGGGAAGCTGAAGATTCCATATACCCTTGCTTTTGTTCGCGGGCAAGAATACATAATATATCGTCAGCTCCCCATTTAGGGGAAAACAAACCTGTATATGACGGGCATTGTCGAAACTTATCATGGTCAGAACGGGGACAAACCGACAAAGAGCCATCTTGGAGAATCCGCATGAAAAAGCAAGAAATTTCTTTTTGTGATATGTTCTGCGGGAATCAGATAAAGACCTTAGAAGAGGGGAAAGATGATTTTATTATTTTTCGGGCAGATGGTGCCGTATCATATCAATTGGCGGCTTCTGCAGATGACGGGATAATGCAGGTAACTCATGTTTTCAGAGGAAATGATCTATTGCCTTCAACGTTTTATCAAATTTATCTTTTGAGAAAGCTTGGCTATCAAATTCCCTTATACGGACATTTACCTCTGCTGGTAGATAAGTATGGTATACGTTTGTCTAAGAGGCAAGGCGGAATTACCATCCAGGAACTGAGGGCAAACGGGAAGTCACCTGGCGAGATTATAGGTAGGATGTTATACTGGTCTGGCGCAGTGAAAACGCCACTGTCTGTAAATGCGAGGGCGGCTTTGATAAATATTCCGTTTAATACATGTACCAGGCTGGGTAGTGCGTATATCGTAGCAGAATAGGAAACGTGATGAAAGAGATTTTCATCACGTTTTTTTGTGTGAATTTTATTCTGTTTTACACAGTATAAAGACAAAGTGGGAGTTAAAAATGTCTGGCATTATTAAAGCGAAGAAAGAGATGGTAGGAAATATTGGTGAATAATAGTTATATGAGAATAAATGTTCCGGATTGTATATAAGTGGGGGGATTGTGGTAGAATGTGGCTAAAAGTGGAGGGAGGTGGAAGAATCATGTTTATGTCAGAATATTCGCACAGTATAGATTCAAAAGGGCGGATGATTCTTCCTGCCAAATTCCGCGAAGAATTGGGGGATCATTTCGTTTTAGCTCCAGGGTTGGATTCCTGTCTCTGCATCTATACGATGGAACATTGGAATAATCTTATTTCTAAGTTTGAGCAAATGTCGGCAACACATCAAAATGTAAGAAAGGTAAAAAGATATCTGATTGGAAAAGGAAGTGAAATGGAGTGCGATAAGCAGGGGCGGATATTGATTCCTGCACATTTAAGGAAACTTGCTGATTTAAAAAAAGATGCAAGAATTATCGGTGCGGGAAGCACGATTGAAATATGGGATCCTGAGCTTCTTGATCGGGATTTAAATGAAGAAGAATCTATTACCGATTTGGCGGAATCGTTAGAACTTCCTCTGAATTTCTGATATAAGAGGTATCTATGAAATTTAGCCACACTACTGTTTTGCAAAATGAGATGGTTAGTCATGTATTGACGAATACAAACGGTACTTATGTGGATTGCACATTGGGCGGTGGAGGCCATTCTTTGGCTCTTGCTGAAGGGCTTTCAAATCTTGGCTGCATAATTGGTGTAGATCAGGATGGGGAGGCTATTGAGGCGGCTAAAGAACGGCTCCGTGGAGCCCAGTGTAAATTTATATCAGTAAGAGACAATTTTTCTAATATCAATGGAATTTTAAAAGAGAATGGAATAGAAAAAGTTGATGGTTTTATTTTTGATTTAGGGGTGTCATCGCATCAGTTGGATGATGGAACCCGTGGATTCTCATATATGAATAATGGAAAGCTTGACATGAGAATGGATCAAAGGAACTCGTTGACTGCATATGATGTGATAAATACATATACGAAAGAGCATTTAAGAAATATTATTCATGATTACGGGGAAGAACGTTGGGCGAGTCGTATTGTTGATTTTATAGATAGAGCCAGGATGCGCAGACCAATCTCTACTACAGAAGAACTTGTCCATGTTATTAAAGCGGCAATCCCTTCTGCGGCAAGAAGAGATGGACCGCATCCAGCGAAAAGGACTTTTCAGGCCATTCGCATTGAAGTAAATAATGAACTTGGCATTTTGCGAAAAGCCATGGAGGATTGCATAAATCACCTGAATAAGGGAGGACGGTTAGGAGTCATCACTTTTCATTCGTTGGAAGATCGTATTATCAAAAATACCTTTAGGGATATGTCTAAAGACTGTATTTGTCCGTCGGAAATTCCGATTTGTATATGTAATCACAGAAGACAAGTCAGAAGTGTGGGGAAAGCGATAAGGCCATCCCTGCAAGAGGTTAAGGAGAATCCAAGAGCACGAAGCGCTGTGCTTCGTGTGGTGGAAAAAGTGTAATAAGGGATAGGGGAAGTTTAAATGACATCACAGAATGTGAATATGATGAATTATATATCTGAAAACGTAGCAGTAGCAGGACAAAGTGGCGTCATTGAACGCAGGAACTTTTATCAAGTATTTATAAGCCTTTCTTTATTGTTTATTCCTGTGTTGGCACTGTATTTTTTTTCGGGAATGAATGCACAGCAAGAATATAAAATGCAAGTTCTTCGTTCTGAAGTAATTTCTATTGCAAAAGAAAATGCAACTTTACAGCTGGATGTTGCCAAGCTTGAAGCACCGGCAAGAATCCAAAATATTGCGGAAACACAACTTGGTATGCAAGTTGCTACAAGTGCCATTTATGGACGTATGGAGACAGAAGGCGGAAAGCAGAAAATAAGAGATTGAGTTAATAGCGGCCCTCATAGGACCGCTATTGTGCTTGTATATAAATTGTTATACTATATAAGGCAATGTACAGGATTATGATGACAAGTAGAAGGTATTGGTGTGAAGCAATTAATTGATTTATTAAAGGCAACTCCTATCGAGAGAATGGAAGGTAATTCCCAAGTTAGAATAATTGATGTAACTGCGGATTCCCGTGCGGTAGAAACAGGAAGTTTATTTTTCTGTTTGCGTGGAGAACACGTAGATGGACATAATTTTGCAAATATGGCGGCTGAAAATGGAGCGGCAGCTATTATTGCGGAAAAGAAAATCGATGTGGCCTCAGATGTTACAATTATCTATGTTGCCGATACACGGAAAGCGATGGAAGATATAGTTCCATATTTTTTTGACTATCCCTCTAAAAAAATGAGAATGATTGCTTTGACGGGAACAAATGGAAAAACTACAACAACCCATGTTATATCCCATATCCTGCATCATGTCGGATATAAAACCGGTGTCATTGGAACGGTGCATGCTTTGATTGGGGATAAAGAGATCCCGACACATAATACAACACCGGATGTTATAGACCTGCAGCGTATTTTGTATCAGATGCTAAAAGAAAATGTAACCCATGTTTGTATGGAAGTATCTTCTCATTCATTAGTTATGGGGCGTGTTATCGGATGTGAGTTTGATACAGCGGTTTTTACAAATCTGACAGAAGATCATTTGGATTATCATAAGACTATGGATAATTATGCCAAGGCAAAATCCATCCTTTTCAAAATGGTTTCTGGCAAAGATCAGATTAAAGATGGGAAATCGGCGTGGATTAACAGTGATGATCCATATGCAGCCGTAATGAGTAACGCAATTTCAGATCCGGATTTTTGCCAAGTATCAACTTATGGCTTTAATGGTAATCCCGATCTAAAAGCAAGTGATGTTCATTTTAGTGGAAAATCCTCATCGTTCAAAATTCAGCTTGGTGAAAAAAGATACGTTATAAAAACTAAGCTTATCGGCCGTTTCAACGTATATAATGTAATGGCAGCTATTGGTGCAGCTTTGTCAGAAGGTGTGGATATCAAAGACATACAAGCTGCTCTTTCTGATTTCGTATCAGTGGCAGGACGGTTTGAACTTATTGAAGAAGGGCAATCTTTTTCCGTCGTCGTAGATTATGCACATACACCGGATGGGTTGGAAAAAATATTAACAACTGCGAAAGAGATTGCGAAGGGGCGTCTTATAACCTGTTTTGGCTGTGGCGGAGACAGGGACAAATTGAAACGTCCTATTATGGGGCGCATCGCTGCCAATTATTCTGATGTTGTTGTTATTACTAGTGATAATCCAAGAACAGAAGACCCGGAAGAAATTATTAGGGAAATAGCTGCCGGGGTACAGGATATTTCCCAACATAAGAGTAATTTACTTTATAAAACGGTAACTGACAGGCGTGCTGCCATACAGTATGCTCTGTCGATAGCACACAATCAGGATATTGTATTGATTGCGGGTAAAGGGCATGAAGATTATCAGATTTTGAAAGATAAAACGGTTCATTTTGATGATCGTGAAGAAGTAAGGAAGGCATTAAGAGGTTAGGAAATGGCATCATTTACGCTGGGGGAAATTTTAAAGGCAGTTAGTGGTGTTTTACTGCAGCAGGGGAGCCATGAATATTGTACAGGGGTAAATACTGATACGCGCACTATTTCTCCCGGAGAACTTTTTATTGCTTTGCAAGGGAATACATTTGACGGACATCATTTTTTAAATGATGCATGTATTAACGGTGCATCAATGGTCATTATTTCCGAAAGATCTTCTTTTAAGGCTGTTCCTCGAACAGTTTCCGTTATCCTGGTAAAAAATACCCAAACAGCCCTGGAAGCATTAGCACATTTCTATCGGATGAAGTTTGATATTCCAGTGGTGGCGGTAACGGGATCTAATGGAAAAACGACGACAAAAAATATGATTGCGGCTTTAGTTGCTTCCAAATTGAATGTATGTGCAACGCAGAAAAATTTTAATAATGAAATTGGACTTTCGTTGACTCTTTTATCCATGACGCCGGAAACAGAAGCGTGCGTGGTGGAAATGGGAATGAGAGGTCTTGGGCAAATTGCAGGACTGTGTCGAATTGCAGCGCCTACTATCGGTGTTGTAACAAATGTAGGGACTTCGCATATAGGAATTTTAGGGAGTCAGGAGAATATCGCGAAGGCGAAGGGAGAGCTAATTGAATCACTACCTGATAAGGGGATTGCCATATTAAATGAAGATGATCCTTATGTAATTAAAATGGGAGATACTTTTAGCGGAAATATAATAGGGTATGGCGTAAATGGGAATTATACTGTCCATGGGAGTAGAATTCAATATGAAAATAATTGTACCAAATATGTTTGTACCTGCTTTGATGAGGCATTTAAAGTTAAGCTGAATATGCTAGGTATTCATAATGTATATAATGCATTGGCGGCTACGGCAACAGCAAGAGTGCTTGGGATTGATGTAAATCGTATTCAAAAAGCACTTTCTGAGTTTTTACCTGGAGCGCAAAGACAGTTTTTCACAGAGATTAATGGCGTAACTGTGATTGATGACTCTTATAATGCTAATCCATTATCAATGGAGATGGCTTTTCATGCTATGCGTCAGGTCAATGGAAAGCATTATTTCCTTGTGTTAGGGGATATGGGAGAGTTGGGGGAAAAAGAGGAACAATTTCATTATGAATTGGGGAAAATAGCCGCAAATATAGGGTTTGACGGAATGATTACGGTGGGGAAGCTTAGCCGCCATATAGCTATGGGGGCTCGCGATGCGGGAAAAACGAACATCATGGAGTGCACAACTTGTGAGGATGCTTGGCAGAGATTACAAAAGATGATCCAGTCTGGAGATGTTGTTTTAGTCAAAGGATCCCGTTACATGCATATGGAAACGATACTGGAACTTTGGAGGAAATCTTTAAATTAAGATGGAATTTACTTATATACTTTACATGGGGGAAGCAATTGCATTAACAGTTATGCTTGGGGTAATTGCAATTCCCCTCGCACGAAAATATAAGGCGCAGCAGTCTATTCGAGAAGAAGGACCCAAATCGCATCGCTTAAAGGCGGGAACTCCCACAATGGGGGGGCTATTTGTGTGCTTGTCTGTAGTTCTTGTCGTTATTTGGAACAGATTGGCAGACCCATCGGTACTTTGGCTCCTGTTTCTGACTTTGGGACATGGCTTGCTTGGTTTTTTAGACGACTTGATAAAAGCGGAAAAGAAAAGGAATTTGGGGTTAACCGCTAAGCAGAAAATCGCGGGACAATTGATTTTAGCGGCCTTTTTTTGCTGGGGATGTGTAGAGACGCTTCATCTGCCATATTCAATCTCAATTCCATTCTCATCAATGGAGATCGAGATTGGAGTGCTGTATTATATTTTTGCAGTATTGGTTGTTGTAGGGGCTTCCAATGCAGTGAATCTGACTGATGGGCTGGATGGCTTGGCTTCAGGATGCAGTGTTGTAACATTTTTAGCTTATTCAGTTTATTGCTATGTAAACGGGATACATGACATTGGTTTGTTTTCTGCAATCTTAGCGGGGGGCTGTGTGGGATTTTTATTTTTCAATTATCATCCGGCCGAAATTTTCATGGGAGACACCGGCTCTTTGGCTTTAGGAGGGGCAGTTGCAGGAATTGCCATAGTGACAAAAACCGAATTGCTTCTCATTTTTTTAGGGATGGTTTTTGTGCTCGAAGCACTTTCTGTGATTTTACAGGTTGTATCTTTCCAATTAACAGGAAAACGAATATTTAAAATGAGTCCACTTCATCATCATTTTGAGCTTTCCGGCTGGAGTGAAGTTAGAGTGGTTTGGTCATTTTGGATTTTTGCCTGCATTATGGCATGTGTCACACTCATGATTTCATTTAAAGCATAGAAAAATATAGGCATATATTCATGCATTAAAGTGAAGCAATAAGTGTAGTAGTTGTTTTTATTTGAGGCGGTAAAAGTGAAAAATGTATTGGTGCTTGGCGCAGGGATTAGCGGCCTAGGGGCAGCGCATGTATTGCTCAGACATGAATGTAATGTTATTGTTTCAGATTTAAAAGACAATATAAAAGATAAGAAAGAAAAAGAAATACTTCAATCGTTTGGGGTCGTATTTGAATTTGGCATGCAATCTGTTGAGTTACTGGATGGAATCGATACAGTTGTGGTTTCACCAGTTATTTCTGCTGAGAATATAGTCGTGATGGAGGCTTTTAAGCGTAGAATTCCTGTAATTAGCGAAATTGAACTGGCATATAGAGTAACGAAGGCTCCTATATTGGCAGTTACCGGTACAAATGGGAAAACAACTACAACAACTTTACTCGGCAGCATGATAGGCCATTCATCAATACCTTTTGCAGTAGCAGGAAACCTAGGGATTTCACTTAGCCGTGAAGCAGAATTGGTAGCTGAAGATGGAGTGATTGCGGCAGAGGTATCCAGTTTCCAGTTGGAGTTTATTAAAGATTTTTGCCCTAGGGCAGCAGTGATTTTGAATATTACTCCAGATCATATAGAACGTCATCATACGATGGAAAGATATGTGGCAGCAAAAGCAAGAATTTTTGAGAATATGGGAAAGGATAATTGCTTGTTATTAAATGCGGAAGATGAATATACTCCGATACTGATGAAAAAAGCTAAAAATACTACTGTATGTTTGTTCAGTATAAGCCGTGATGTAGAAGAAGGCGCCTGTCTTAACGGAGCAGACTTGGTGATTAAGCGAAGGGGGAAAGTTCTTAAGGTGGCAGGTATAGATGAATTGCAGCTGACAGGAAATCAGAATTACCAGAATGTCTTAGCAGCAGCATTTTTAGCATATGAAGGTGGAATCCCGCTTGAAGCCATTCATGATGGAATAATTGAATTCAAAGGCTTACCGCATCGTATCGAATTTGTTCGAGAGCTGGATGGAGTTTCATATTATAATGACTCAAAGGCAACAAATACAGATGCGGCGATTAAGGGAATGGAAACATTCGATCGTCCAATCATTCTTATTGCAGGCGGATATGACAAGCACACAAAACTTGATAAGTTTATGAAAACGGTGAAAGCGCGTGTCAAATGTTTGATTTTGTTAGGCAATGCAGCAGCAAGATTTAAAGATGAAGCAGAGAAAGCCGGGATAAAAACTATTGTTTTGGCTGATGATATGCGGGGCGCTGTTGAAAAAGGGAAATCCATTGCCTGCAGCGGGGATGTTGTATTGCTGTCTCCGGCATGTTCAAGTTTTGATATGTATGCTAATTATGAAGCGCGAGGCTTTGATTTTAAAAAGATTGTAAACAGGCTGAAGTGATGGGAGTATAGATGAAACGTATTATTTTATCCGGAGGCGGAACAGGTGGACATATTTATCCGGCAATTACGATTGCCCGCGAGATTCTAAAAATAGAAGAAGCAGAGATTTTATTTATCGGAACTCCGGATGGGATGGAGTCTAAAATTATTCCGGAAGAGGGATTTGCTTTTGCATCAATTCCGGTTTCGGGATTAAAAAGGAAAATCACATTTGATAATATAAAAATTTTAATGCAGGCAATACATAGTTTATTTAAAGCAAAAGCTGTTTTGAATAAGTTTAAACCTGATATTGTGATTGGAACGGGCGGATATGTGTGCGGACCTATTTTAATGGCTGCAGCATTGAGCCGTATTCCGACCCTTATCCAAGAGCAAAATGTGATTCCCGGTATTACAAATAAAATTTTAAATCGAGTGGTTGATAAGGTTGCCTTAGGCTACGAAGAAGCGAGAATACGCTTTCCCAAACCGGAAAAATGTATTTATACGGGGAATCCGATTAGGCCGGATGTAGTATCTGCACAACGGGCGGAATCCAGGAGAAAACTAGGGATATCACCTGAAGTGTTTATGGTAGTAATTACCGGCGGCAGCCGTGGTGCAAGAACGATTAATCGTGCAATGATTAGTGTACATGAACATTTTAAGAGAGATAAAGGAATCTGTCTTTATCATATAACAGGGAATCTTGAATACGATAAAATTGTTCGAGAGTTAGGACTTACAGACGGTAAGTCCTTTGGGAAAGGCAGTCGGATTATTAAGTATGAGTATGATATGCCGGCGGTATTAGCAGCTGCGGATCTAATTATCTGCAGGGCGGGGGCAGTGAGTCTTGCGGAACTTGCTGCACGGGAACTCCCTTCTATTCTGATACCATATCCCTACGCGTCAGGAGATCATCAGACATTCAATGCAAGAGTTTTTGTTAAAGCTGAGGCTGCAAAAATGATTGCGGATAAGTATGTGACTGAAAAGGAACTTATTCAGGATATTAATGATTTCAGACACCAGCCTGAAACCTTGGAACGGATGTCTGAAGCAACAAAAAAGATTAAAAAGATCTATGCAGGGGCAGATATTGCGCAATTGGCGCTTGAAATGACGGAGAATAAGAAATGATGGAATTGGAAAATTATCATGCGTTTCATTTTGTTGGGCTTGGCGGTGTGGGAATGTGTGCGCTTGCCAGAATCTTAATTGAAAAAGGTATTACTGTTTCCGGTTCTGATGTGTCGGATTCAGCTGTTTTACAAGAACTTAGGAATAAAGGCGCTGCCGTCTTTATTGGGCATAAGCGGGAAAATATAAACAATGCGGATGTACTGGTAGTTTCTTCAGCCATTGGCATGGATAATCCTGAGCTGCAGGAGGCCAAAAGTAGAGACCTGCCGATTTTCCATCGATCTGATGTATTGGCGGCCATTTTCAAATGGGGAAAAGGCATTGCAGTAGCCGGTGCACATGGAAAATCAACCACGTCAGCAATGATCGGGCAGATTTTTCATGTGGCGAAGATGGATCCTACAATTGTTTTAGGCGGATTCACGGATTATCTTAAAGGAAACTCATGTTTGGGACATGGTGAACATATCATCGCGGAAGCTGATGAAAGTGATGGCTCCTTTTTAAAATTCGCTACGTTTCTTTCTGTAGTAACTAATATAGAGGATGATCATTTAGACCACTATGGGACAGTAGAAAATATAAGAAAGGCCTTTGTTGAGTTTCTTAACCATGTTACTTATAAAGATGGGGGAGCAATTGTTTGTACCGATAGTGAAGGTGTACAGGCTATACTGCCGCAAATAAAGAAAAAGGTTATTTCTTTTGGCATAAATGATTCTGCTGAATATCGTGCGGTGAATAAAAGATATGAAAAGCAGAATATGCTGTTTGATGTGTATCACTATAAAGAAAAACTTGGAACGGTATCTTTGCAGATTCCAGGGATTCATAATGTCAGAGATGCTTTGGGAGCCATTGTGGTAGCATTATATTGTGGAATTTCTTTTGAAACAAGTGTAAAAGCGTTATCAGTATTTTCCGGCGTCAAGCGTCGGTTTCAGACAAAAATGAAAGAGCATGGGGTTTGGATCGTAGATGATTATGCCCATCATCCGACTGAAATAGCAGCAACGTTAAAAGCGGCCAAAGAGATGGGGAGGCATCGAGTTATTTGTGCATTTCAGCCACATCGGTATTCTCGGACAAAATTGCTGCGAGAAGAGTTTTCAGAAGCATTTATTGATGCTGATGTCTTGTTTTTTACTGATATTTATGCAGCCGGTGAATCCCCTATTCAGGGAATAGATGGAACATTGATTCCAAATCTTGTGAAAAGGCGGTTCCCGGATAAACCAATTAATTATGTGAAGAATGTAGAAGATTTGCCCAAAGAGCTTTATAAGGTCATAAAACCTGATGATATACTGATTACTATGGGCGCAGGGAATATATATATGGCAGGCGAAATGCTTGCGAATCTTATGAAAGGAAAGGGTTTATCCAGTGATTACAAAAAATAATACAGTAGCTGTTTTAATGGGAGGCGTATCTCGTGAGGCGGATATATCCAGGAAAACAGGAACGGCTATTCTTCAGGCGCTGTTGTCTTTGGGGTACCATGCGGTAAAAGTTGAATATAATCCGTCTTGTGTCCTTAAACAGCTTAAAGCAGTCGGGGCGGAAGTTGTTTTTATTGCACTTCATGGGAAATATGGGGAAGATGGAACAATTCAAAGTATACTTGAGCTAAGCAGGATTCCGTATACAGGATCGGGAGTTTCCTCAAGTGCTATTACGATGGATAAGATTATCAGCAGTAGAGTTTTTAAAGATGCCGGTGTCCGGATGGCTTTTTCAAAACCGTATTATTTAAAAAACGGAATTGATACCGTGGCGGAATCCATTGAAAAGAATTTTAAGTTTCCAGTTGTGTTGAAACCGGCATGTGAGGGATCTACGATTGGGCTCGAAATTGTTTATGAAAAAGAGAAATTAAAAGAGGCATTAAAAAGAGTATTTGCCATTGAATCCAGAATTTTGGCAGAAGCTTATTTAGATGGAAAGGAATTTACCATAGCGGTCCTGAATGGTAAAGCTTTGCCGATTATTCAGATATGCCCTCATTCAGGACAATATGATTTTCACTCTAAATATACGAGTGGTGCAACCGATTATATAGTACCTGCACCATTGCCGGGAGCCGCGGCTGATGAAATGACTCGTATGGCGATTTTAGGATATGAGGCTGCAGAGTGCAGCGGGGTGGTCAGATTTGATTTTCGCACCGATAAAAGAGGAACGCCTTTCCTGCTTGAGGCGAATTCTATTCCGGGAATGACGGAGACAAGTCTTGTACCTAAGGCTGCGGCGGCAATCGGTATAGATTTTCCGTCTTTGTGCGAAAATATTTTGCTGAAAGCTGGTGTTGATAAAGTATAATACGTATCAAGGTGGTTTAGAATCATGGGTGAAAAGAAAGCTTTTAAGAAGTTCCCAAAGAAGCAACACATAAAAAATGACACCCCATCTGTTCAAGAGGGGGTTAAGGGAGTTTATGATGATGGCCGAGTGCTGTTAAAAGAGAAACCTCATAGAAACGGCAGGCATCCAGTATCCTTTTATGGTGCGGGAAAAATTAGAATGTATGCCATATCAGTGTTTGCGTTATTTTTTATGATATTTTTAACACTGCTATTATTTCCGATACCCTTTGGGCAAATCCAGATATCGGGAACACGGAGCATCACGTTGGAAGATGTCCTGTTTGAGGGAAATGTTTCCACACCGATTAATATATTGCAAATCAGCACAGCTGATCTAGAGGAACGGCTTACCCATGATATTCGAATTCAAACCGTTAAGGTGAAGAGGAGCTCGCCTTTCACAATTTCTGTCGAGATTACGGATAGAAAAGTAGTGGCTGTCATGCAGGGGGAATATGCCTACATATTTCTGGATAAAGAAGGAACAGTTGTTCAAACAGAACCGTCTATTAAAGGAATGATTTTTCCAATGATAACAGGAAAGAAACTGGGAAATGTCCTTCTTGGGGATAAACTCGATGATGCACAAATCCATACAGCATTAGAATTCATTAACGGGCTTACTGAAGACGGCATCAAAATATTTTCGGAAGTGAATGTGGGAAATGCGGATAATCTGATGGCCTATACAAGAGATGGGATATCCGTCCATTTAAAGAATGGAACGGATATGGAAAAAAAGGCGGCGCTTGCGGAAAGTATGGTGAACGATGTCAAGGCGAGAGAATTGTCTGTTGAGTATTTGGATGCCAATTTGGCAGCACCCTTTATTAAATTGAAAAGGTAGTGTAATATTTTGGGAACATATACAATATATATGGCGAATCTTTTCAAAGTATTGTAGAATATAAAATATATTATTATGAAACAAATTGAACATAATTGTAGTATATCGCAAGTACCAGAAGGAGGAGCGAAAATGGGAGATTCTGAAATCGCAAAAATTAAAGTCATCGGTGTAGGTGGTGGTGGAAATAATGCCGTTAACCGCATGATTGAGGCAAATATATCCGGTGTAGAATTTATTGCTGTAAATACGGAGCTTCAAGTGTTGAATCAGTCCAATGCACCGACAAAGATACAGATTGGCGAGAAGCTGACACGCGGTCTGGGGGCAGGCGCTAAACCTATTGTTGGTGAACAGGCCGCAGAAGAGTCGCGTGAAGATTTATCAAAAGCCCTTAGTGGTGCCGATATGGTATTCGTTACCGGAGGAATGGGGGGGGGCACAGGAACCGGTGCGGCTCCTGTAGCGGCTCTTTGTGCCAGGGAACTTGGCGCATTAACCATTGCCGTAGTTACAAAACCGTTTAGTTTTGAAGGTAAGGTTCGTATGAAAAATGCACTGGAGGGCATTGAGAAGTTAAAGGGAAATGTAGATGCCATTTTGGTTGTTTCTAATGATAAATTGCTTCAGATTTTTGATAAAAAAACACCATTGAGAGATGCATTTAAAACGGCTGATGAAGTGCTTCGTCAGGGGATTCAGGGTATTTCTGATCTGATTACTGTCCCCGGGGTTATTAATCTTGACTTTGCAGATGTCAGGACGATTATGAGTGATCAAGGTGAGGCACTGATGGGAATTGGCATGGGGACAGGTGATAACCGTGCAAGCGATGCAGCAACCATGGCTATTAACAGTCCGTTATTAGAACGTAGCATTGACGGTGCCAAAGGTATTATTATCAATATCACGGGAAATGAAGATCTCGGGCTTTTTGAAATCAATGAGGCATCTCAGATTATAACGGAAGCCGCCGACCCTGATGCAAATATTATTTGGGGAACATCTGTCGATTCGACACTTGATAATGATACCGTTAAAATTACGGTTATTGCAACAGGATTTGAAGAAAGAGCAAAAACTGCGGCAGGAACCAGTACGTTTAGAGGCAGCATTCATACACCCGGTATTGCGGTTCCTGAATTTTTGAAAAAATGATAATAAGCAGGGCCACACCGCGATCGCAGTGTGGCTTTTTTGTAAGGAGAATGTTATGAGATGTCCTTTTTGCAGCAGTCTTGATACAAAAGTGACCGATTCACGTGATACAGATGATGGTGCATCTATTCGCAGAAGGAGGCAGTGTTTATCTTGTAATCGTCGGTTTACAACCTATGAAACTGTTGAACAAGCACCATTACGCGTAGTGAAGAAGAACGGATCCCGTGAAATGTTTGATAGGAATAAGTTGAGAAATGGCCTTGTCAGAGCTTGTGAAAAAAGAAATATTTCATCCCGTCAGATCGAAGAAATCGTCAATTCTGTAGAACGAACTGTCAGAAATGAATTGAAACAGGAGGTTCCTACTGAAGTTATCGGTAATCTTATCATGGAAGAACTGCGTAAATTGGATCAGGTTGCCTATGTCCGCTTTGCGTCGGTATATAGGGAGTTTAAAGATTTAAGCAGTTTCATGAGCGAACTCGAAACGCTAATGAAAAATGGTAAAACAGAAGGAACCGATAGTAAAAATGATCAAAATTAATACGATAGAAACGTGTTTTAATGCTCACGAAGAAACTTTATTGGCAACGAGAAAACTTTTCCCTGTAATTCGCCAAATGGCTGAAATATGTCAAGATGCAATGATAACCGGACATAAGATTCTTATCTGTGGTAATGGCGGCAGCGCTGCTGACGCGCAGCATATTGCTGCGGAGTTTATTGGAAGGTTTCATAACGAGCGGCGGGCGCTTCCTGCAATTGCCCTTAGTACAGATACATCTATCTTGACATCTATCGCAAATGACTATGACTATTCCCAAGTTTTTTCCCGGCAGGTACAAGGACTTGGGCGCGCTGGAGATGTATTCTGGGGGATATCCACCAGCGGAAATAGCGAAAATGTGAATAAAGCGATTATAGAGGCTAAAAACAAGAGGATGATAACTATTGCCTCAACTGGTAAGACTGGAGGGAGGATGGTTGATACTTGTGATGTTGCGCTTGTGATTCCCAGTGATAGTACGGCGAGAATTCAAGAAATGCATATATTATGTGCCCATATCATTTGTCAGTTGATTGATGACCTTGATTGGGGTAAATAATAATGCGTATTGGGAAAAAGGCGATACTTTTTGATCGGGATGGTGTTCTTAATATTGATTCCGGATATGTATACCGATATGAAAATATCCGCTGGATTGATGGTGCGAGAGAAGCGGTTGCCCGGTTAACGGAAGAGGGATGGCTTTTGTTTGTTGTTACCAATCAAAGCGGTGTGGCGCGTGGCTTCTATACGGAAAAAGATGTGATGAAACTGCATAAACAAATGAATAAAGAATTTAGGAAATATGGTGGAAATATTACTGAATTCTTTTTTTGCCCACATCTGAATGGTGCAAAAATTTCCCGCTATAACATGGACTGTGACTGCAGGAAACCTAAGCCGGGGATGATTTTACAGGCGATTAACAAGTATGGATTGATTAAAGAAAACACATTTTTGGTCGGTGATAGCAGAAGAGATATAGAAGCAGCGGCCCGTGCGGGTATAAAAGGTTTTTTATTCGAAGGGGATAATTTAAATCTTTTTCTGAAAAATATTTTTCGGGAAAAAGGATAACTAGATAGATGAAAGATTACAAAAATATACTGGTTATTAAAATGAGCTCATTGGGGGATATAATTCATGCATTGCCTTCACTTTATGCTTTGAGGGAGCTCTTTCCGGATGCGTGCATTACCTGGGCGATACATGAAAGTTTTGCGAAGATACTTCCGGGAAAACCGTGGATCGACAATGTATATGTTATTGATCGAAAACGAATAAAGAAAATAAATTATTTGCTCCAGGTAAGGAAGGATTTGCATAAAAAACATTTTGATCTTGTGATTGATTTGCAAATGATTGCAAAGAGCGGATTAATTTCATTTCTAACGGGCTGTCATGAACGGATTGGCTATAATGATGCACGGGAATGCAGTGGATTATTTAGCCGTGCCATTTCCGGCAAATATAAAAATGGGCATATCATTGAACAGCTTTTAGATGTAATACGTTACTTGGGATGGCAGGGAAACGGAATCCATTTCCCGCTCCATGACTATAAAAATGAATTGTCAGTTGTGAGAGAAAAGCTTTCTGAGGCAGGTGTAATTGGGAAATATGTACTTCTTGTACCCGGAACAAGAGGTGAAAATAAAAAGTGGCCCATTAAATATTGGGGAGAGTTGGCAAAACGATTGGCCAAGAAGGGGATTTTCTGTATTATATCCGGAACTGTGGGTGAAAAGTCTATGGCAGATGAAATCCGCAGAATAGCACAGTCAAAATATGTAGTAGATTTCATAGGTAAAACAAATTTATTGGAATTGATAGCATTGGAAAAGATGGCTGCTGTCCATGTATCATCGGACACAGGACCGCTCCATATTGCCAATGCTGTTGGAACTCCTATTATTGCGTTATTTGGCCCCACACTTCCTTATCGGAGCGGTCCCTATGGAAATCGTTATAGTGAGGTTCTTCTGGCGGAGACCCCTGGCCATGAAGTTACAAATATGGGTACAATTTCAGTAGAGGCTGTTTATGATTCATGTATGAAAAAACTATCGTTGTGAATTGTTTGTGCATCAGATTGTTGAAGAAACAAGTAGTGTATAAGGAGAAATTTGGTTGGAGCATATCACAAGCAAAAACAACCGCTGGATCAGATTGGCAATCCGTCTCAAACAAAAAAAGTACAGGGATAAGAATAAAATGTTTCTGATGGAGGGGCTCCGTAATGCAGAAGATGTTCAGAATCAAGAGATAAGTGATATTGTATGCCTGGTTCAGTCGGGAAGAGCAGAGAATGGATCAGTGCAGCACATTTTTGAACGAGGGGAAAATCTGCACTGGCTATTTTGTGAAGTTGAAGAACCGTTGATGCGTTTAATTTCAGGTACAGAAAATGGACAGGGAATCATCTTATTGGTGAAACAGCCATATGTTATGGATTATCCCCAGTTATTAAATGGTTTGCATGGTAAATATGTTTTGTTGGATACAGTCCAGGATCCCGGAAATGTTGGGGCGATTATCAGGACGGCCGCCGCGGCTGGGTGTAGTGGAGTTCTTTTGACAAAGGGGAGTGCAGATCCATATTCAGAGAAAGTGGTAAGGAGTTCTATGGGCAGTATTCTTAGACTTCCGATATATCATGATTTGGACATAGAATTTTTAAAAGAAATTAAATCTTTTTCGAAGGTTCCTTTTATTGGAACATCACTTAGTGCTTCCCAAAATTATCGCCATGCCAAGTTTGTGACAGAGGGGGTTTTTATCTTTGGAAATGAAGGAAGTGGAATAAGTCCGGAAATATTAGACTTGACGGATTGGAATGTGTTTATCCCTATGGCAGGTACTGTGGAATCATTAAATGTTTCTTCGACAGCGGCAATCATTTTATTCTATTATTTAGATGATAATGAATTTAATAATTAATAGTATTTAGTAGAGTTTGGACATATTAATTCAAAAATGCTTGATTATAGTGTGTACGATTGAAAGGAAAGATGATGAAAAAACAGCTGATAATTAATGCCGATGATTTTGGGATACATGAGGCTGTGAATCTTGCTGTTTATAGAGGTTTTGAGTCAGGAATTTTAACCAGTACTTCGATTATGGCAGGTGGGGATGCTTTTTCCTCAGCGGTGAGGCTATCTCGCGAAATGGGAAATATTGGGATAGGAATCCATCTAACCTTGGTAGGAACACTGACAACAGTTTTACCTGCTGAAGAAGTTCCGACGCTAACTTGGGAGAAAGGAGTCCTTTGTAAAGATTATTTAGAATTAATTCTCCGAGATATGAAAGGCCTTATTAATCTTGATGACGTTTACAGGGAGTGGGATGCACAAATCCGTAAGGTTCTTGATGCAGGAATTTCGATTACGCACATTGATGGGCATCAACATCTTCATATGTGGAATAAATTTTTTCCTATTGCCCTTGCATTAGGGAAGAAATATAAAATTCCATGTATGAGAGTACCTGATGAAAGCTTTTTTTTTGATATAAGCGCAAAAAATATTTTACGATCAATGGCAGGAACCGGATTGGCCTTTATTGCCCGAAGACATAGAAGTGTATTAAAGCAGATGAATGTGAAAACGAATGATTATTTTTACGGAATGCTCTATGGGGGACATTTGACGGAAGATAGAATAATCAATTTATTGAGCAGGGTTAAGTCTGGCGTTACAGAGATTATGTGCCATCCTTCATCGAATGAACAGGAAATGGATAGGCAATTTCGGTGGGGATATCATGGGGAATCGGAACTACAGGCATTATTATCGACAACGGTAAAGGAAAAGATTGATGAAGAGAGTATTGATTTAATATCTTATCGGGATGTGGCAATAGAAGGGATTTCTGCAAAATGAAAAATAATGAAAAGCAGTTTTATTTGGTGGATTTTCAAGTATTACCGGAAGCAATAAAAAAAACAATTCGTATTAAAGAATCTTTGAAAAATGGAAGGGTGAAGACAATAAATGAAGCATTATCTGCGATGAATATAAGCAGGAGTGCTTATTATAAATATAAAGATCATGTGGAACCGGTAACGGGAGCCGTTAAAGAACGCAGTATCACATACTTTATAATGATGCAAAATGATTTTTCTCTTTTAAATAAAATAATGAGAAAAATAAAAAAGGAAAATAATGATGTGCTATCCATAAATAGCGGGGTAGCTTTTGGCGAAAATGTTCCGACTATAATTTCATTTAAGACAAAGATGACCCTGGCGGATATCAATTTATTGGCAGAAAGTATTCGCAGGATTAAGGGGATCATACGAATCGTCGTTTCAGAAGAGGAAGGTAGCCGATGAAAAATATAAATATCGCTTTACTCGGATTTGGTACGGTTGGAAGCGGTGTGGCAGAAACGATTAAGAGAAATTCCGACATTATCAAAGAGCGGCTGGGCGTGCATTTATTGATAAAATATGTTCTGGTTCGAGAGGTAAACAAATATACTAAATTTCCCGTATTGAAAGATATTCATTTAACCGATAACTTTTCGGAGATAATAGAAGATGAATCCCTGGATATCATTGTTGAAGTGATGGGAGGGATTACCCCATCCAAGGAGTATATTTTCAGTGCATTGGAGCATGGATTGAGCGTCGTCAGCGCAAATAAGGATTTAGTAGCTTTATATGGCCCAGATATTATCCATAAGGCGATTGAGAACCATGTAAATTTCAGTTGTGAGGCGAGTGTCGGCGGAGGAATTCCTATTTTGATGCCACTCCATCAGTCACTTGCAGCAAATCAGATTGAAAGTATCGTGGGCATATTGAATGGAACAACAAATTATATATTGTCACAGATGACAGAAACCGGTGTCAACTATGCAAACGCATTGGCAGATGCCCAAAAACAAGGATTTGCCGAGGCTGATCCGACAAATGATGTGTGTGGTTTTGACGCGGCCAGAAAACTTGCTATTTTATCCTCTATTGGATTTAGAGCTAATGTAACTTTTGATGATGTTTTGGTGGAAGGCATTGAAAAGATAGATAAAAGTGATATTCAATATGCGAAAGATATGGGATATACAATTAAACTTTTAACAGTTGCACTCAGACAGGAAAATGGGATTGCACTAAACGTTTATCCGGCCTTTTTGCCCGATAATCATCCATTGTCTTCAGTAAAGGGGGCATATAATGCGATTTATGTAACTGGAAATATTGTCGATGATGTTATGTTTTATGGCAGAGGAGCCGGCGCATTACCTACGGCAAGTGCAGTGATGGGGGATGTTATCAGCACGGCACAGCATATATTGAATGGATCAACAGGAACCGGCATGATAATGACTGATACAAAAAGAATTCCATTTTATTCATCATTAAAACTTCAAAATTCATATTATTTTCGTTTAGATGTTGATGATGTTACCGGTGTGCTTTCTCAAATTGCGGCGGCTTTCGCAGAAAATGACATCAGTATTTGCGAAGTCGTCCAAAAACGAAAAACAAAAGGTTTGGCGGAGTTGGTGCTTATTACGGAACTGGCGAGCCGGGAAAGCATATTGCAGGTGGAGAAAGCTCTCCAGGTACTTCCTTGTATGCGTAAGGTTGCTAATGTGATAAGGGTTATGTGAGATGAAAATAAATAAGAAATACGGTGTGCGTGTCCCTGCAACTACGGCCAATATAGGAAGCGGATTTGATACGCTGGGAATGGCGCTTGGATTATATAACGAAGCTTATTTTACGCCTGTAAATGAGTTATCACTTATGAAGTCTCATATTGATATTCAAGGAGAAGGTGCCGGCAAGATTAAACCCGGTGCTGATAATATGGTTTTACAGGCCATGCAGGCAGTGGCGGGAAAAGTAGGAAAGGAAATTCCCGGCGGTGAACTGAAGCTTATTAATCAAATTCCTTTGGCACGAGGAATGGGAAGCAGTTCTGCAGCACTTGTTTCCGGCGCGTATCTTGCCAACCAATTGTGCGGAAACGTATTAAACAGACATGAAATCTTAAATATCGTTACTGAATTGGAAGGTCATCCTGATAATGTTGCTCCTGCTATTTTTGGCGGATTTTGTTTCTCCATTGTTAAAGATAAATTTGTTCTTACGGAGCAGTGGAAAATCCCGGACACTTGGAAGGCGGTCGTTGCTGTTCCCGATTTTGAACTTAGAACAGAAGATGCACGGTGTGCATTGCCGGATACTTATTCCAGAGAGGACTTAGTGCAAAACATAGGGGCGGTTTCCTTTTTAATGGCAGCTGTTATGATGCGGAGAGGTGAATTACTGAAGGTAGGATTGGCGGATCGTATCCATGTACCTTATCGTTTGCCATTAATCAGTGGGGCTGAAGAGGCAATGAAAAATGCTGATAAAAAAGGATGTTACGGTGTAACAATAAGTGGATCCGGTCCGACGATTATTGCTTTCTCTTCAGCGGAGAAAGCATATGAAATTGGTGCTGCGATGGTAGACGGATTCAAGCTGCATCATGTAAAATCAAAATTTATGGTTTTGGATTTTGATCAAGAGGGCGTACGGCTAATACAGCTTGACAATTACTGATAACATGTGTATTGTATATAACGTAGTAAATGTCGGGACGTAGCTCAGTTTGGTAGAGCGCTACCTTGGGGTGGTAGAGGTCGCATGTTCGAATCATGTCGTTCCGACCATTTTTATTGCATGATATTATTCTAAAAATAAGCTTTTTTGAATAAGTATTTGTTATAAAGCGAGGTTTTATGTTGAATAGAGTAAAATCAGTCATGCTTATGACACTGCTCGGTTTGATTCTGGTATCAGCTGGCGGATATGTGGGCGGGCAAAATGGGGCGACAATGATGTTTATCATTGCTCTCATTTTAAATTTTTACAGTTATTGGAATTCTGATAAAATAGTGCTGAAAGCATATAATGCAAAAGAGTTGTCGGAGAATCAAGTGCCGGAATTATTTTCACTGGTAAAAGGATTATCAAGAAATGCGGGAATCCCTATGCCGCGATTGTATATTATTCCCACAGAAATTCCGAATGCTTTTGCTACCGGCCGGAATGAAAATCATGCCGCTGTGGCTGTGACAGAGGGATTAATATCGTTGCTTGACAGAGATGAAATCGCGGGTGTAATCGGTCATGAATTGTCCCATATCCGTCATCATGATACACTTATTATGACCCTGGCAGCTACCTTTGCGACTGCTATCAGTTATCTTGCGCAAGCCGCACAATGGGCCGCTATATTTGGAAGTGGACGTGACAGCGAAGGAAGAAGTAATAATCCATTTGCGTTGATTGCTACCATTATTATCGCTCCTTTAGCTGCATCACTGGTTCAAATGGCATTATCGAGGTCACGAGAATTTATGGCAGATGCTTCCGGGGCAGAAATAAGCGGTAAGCCTTTAGCGCTTGCCCGTGCATTACAGAAATTGGACAGTTATTCACGTCAAAAAGTTATGCCTTATGCAAAACCGGCTTCCTCCGGATTATTTATTATCAATCCGCTTGCGGCTGTTGGCGGTTATGCAACATTGTTTTCTACGCATCCTTCTACAGAGGAGCGTGTTAAAAAGCTGCATGAAATAGCAGCCCAAAAGAATTTATTCTAAGGAGGATAATAGTATGGCTAATGTAGAGAAAACTCTTGTATTGGTGAAACCGGATGGTGTAAAAAAACACATTTGCGGTGAAGTAATTTCTCGTTTTGAGAGAAAGGGACTCATTCTTCATTCCGTAAAAATGATACAGGTTCCGGAAGAATTAGCGAAAAAACACTATGCAGAACATGCAGGGAAAGACTTCTTCAATGATCTGATTTCTTTTATTACATCCGGACCTGTATTGGCAATGGTTATTGAAGGGGAAAATGCAGTAGCAGCCGTCCGTCAGATTAATGGCGCAACAGATCCTATTAAGGCAGTCCCGGGGTCTATCCGTGGTGATTTTGCCACTTCTATTGATGAAAACGTTGTTCATGCATCTGATGCTCCGGAAACTGCAGCAAGGGAAATTGCTCTGTGGTTCCCTGAATTAAATTAGCAGGGAGGGCTGTTATGGCAAAAGTTTATACTCGTACCGGGGATAGAGGACAAACCAGTCTATATACCGGGGAACGTGTATCCAAAGGAAGTCTTCGTGTTGAAACGTATGGCACAATTGATGAGGTAGACTCTGTCTTAGGAAGCGCTCGTGCTTTTGTCGTTCATCAGAATGTAAAAGAAACCATTTTTAAGATTCAGAAAGATCTTTGGCTGTTGATGGCGGATATTGCCAGTCTTGGGAAAGAACCTAATATTGGCAGTAACCATGTGAAAGACTTAGAGCAGACTATTGATAAATATACGGAAGAATTAGAACCTTTGGATCATTTTTTGGTTCCCGGAGAAACACAGGGCGCCGCGTTTCTTGATGTAGCCCGTGCCGTAGTCCGTCGTGCTGAGCGGAGTATGTGGAGACTTTCTGAAACGGAAGAGATTCATGAATCAGGGATTCGCTATCTTAATCGGCTTTCTGATTTATGCTTTACTTTGGCCCGTTATGAAACAGAAGTGAAGTAAAAGTTATTCGATAAATATGCTAAACTAAGAGGAGATATTCGGATTGATGGGTATCTCCTCTTATGTTTTTCGTTAAAATTTATATTCGGAACAGAAGATATTTAATGGATATTATAATACTATAATACGAATAAATTTTGTTAATATTTTGGAGTGTTACAGGATGGAACAAGATATATTGCAGATTCTTGAATTTAATGAAATCAGGCGTATGCTTGCCCAATTATGCCCTTCTTCTTTATCAAAAGCAAAAGCTATGAATCTGCAGCCGTCTTCGGAACCACGGATAATTGCAGAACATCTGCAGGAAACGGAAGAGGCTTCAATTTGTTTGCAAAAAGAAATATCATCACCCTTGGGAGAGACCTATGACATCATTCCATTTATAGATAGAGCGGAGAAAGAAATGATACTTCTTGCCGGAGAGTTTATGGAAATTTCTTCATCGCTTGAAACCTATCAAAAGATGCATGAGTATTTTAGTGGGGAAAGACATTTACGCTATCCGATTTTGGAAGAAAAAGCGTCTTTAATCTTTCCCTTGGATGGTTTACTCAACAGAATCCGGCAGGTTTTTGATGATAAAGGCAATATACGGGATAAGGCATCTATGAAGCTGTCCCGTATCAGAGGAGATATAGAAACAGTTAAAAGCAGGATACGGAAATCTTTCAGGCAGATACTACATGATAAAGATACCGCATTATACCTGCGGGATGCGATTATTACACAGCGCAACGGGCGGTATGTAGTGCCTGTCAAAGAAGAGTATCGATATAAATTTGATGGAATCGTTCACGATCGTTCCTCTACCGGGCAAACACTCTTTATGGAGCCGATGATTTCCGTGCGTCTGAATAATGATCTTATTGAGCTGGTACTGGCAGAAAAGCAAGAAGTGATGGAGGTTCTGAGGGAGCTTACACGGCAGATCAAAAATAATAGTGCAGTTATTCGAAAAGATTGCCATATTGTTTCATATATGGAGTTTATCTTTGCGCGGGGACAATTGGCGCTTGCTATGAATGGAGTTCGGGCGACTTTCTCAGCTGCCGGTATATTGGATTTAAAGGACGCGAGACATCCATTGATTCCTGCGGATAGAGTTGTTCCTATTTCGCTTACATTAGGAGAAAATTTCAAAATACTTGTTATAACAGGTTCCAATGCCGGCGGGAAAACAATTGCTATCAAAACGGTGGGCATATTGGCATTGATGAATCAATCAGGTTTATTTATCCCTGCTGCAGAAGGCTCAATGATGCCCGTATATAACCACATTTATTCGATTATTGGTGATGACCAGAGTATTCAATATAATTTATCGACTTTCTCCAGCTATATTACGCAGTTGGTTTCATTTCTACCTTATGTGAATGAAAAGGATCTTGTACTTTTAGATGAATTGGGAGCAGGGACGGATCCGATTGAAGGTGCCATGTTGGCACAGGCGGTTACGGAATATCTGGTAAATAAAAATGTGAATTCTATTATTACGTCACATTTTAGCGAGATGAAGAAACTTGCCTACGAATTGTCAGAAGTTGAAAATGCATTTGTTGAATTTGATAAGGAAACGTTATCACCGACTTATCATTTGGTTATTGGAGTTGCCGGAAACAGCAACGCATTTAATATCTGTCGGCGGCTTGGTATGCAGGAGAGTATATTGAATCGGGCAGTTGAGCTTCAGCAAAGATCACCTTTTCATAATATGGAGATGGTGATGAATCATCTAAATGAGCAGCGAAAAGAATTGGAGCAGGAGAAAGAATCTATCCGTATCATTCGGCAAGAGTCAGACAGAGTAAAAGCTCAATTGCAGGAGGAGCAAGAGGAGTTTTTATTGAAGAAAAATGCCATACTGTCAAAAATGCGGGAAGAATCCTCTGATATAAAACGTAATTTGAGGATTCAGGCTGAAAAAATAATTAGAGATGTTAAAAAGGCATCAAGTCTCGATAAAGATGCTTTTACGAAACATGTGGGAACTACAAGAAGTGCCATTGAAAATATGAAGATTCCGGAGATTCGGTCGAAGCGGGGGCTTGTTGCTAATGAAATCAAACGGGGAGATATTATTTATATAGATACGTTAGGCAGTAATGGAAAGGTGATTTCTGTAACTGGTAAGAAAATCACGGTTGCCTGTGGAGTAGCCAATATATGTGTGGATATAAGCCATTGTTTTGCTGCAGAACAGTTGGTGAAGATGATTCCGCAAAAAATATCACACCAAAAGAAAAATGTATCAAATTTACGACATGAGGAAGTAAGTACATCGGTAAATGTGATTGGCAAAACTGTATATGAGGCAATTCCTGAAATAGATAAATTTTTAAATGATTGTATAATGGCGGGAGTTTCCCCTGTGCAAATCATTCATGGAAAAGGGACGGGAAGCTTGCGGAAGGGAATTCATGATTACTTGAAAACGCTTCCGTTTATAACTGATTTTCGGATGGCAGAACCTCAAAATGGAGGAGCAGGCGTTACAGATGTGTATTTTAATTGATTCATATGCTTGACCAAATGTTTATGTAGATATATATTTAAATACAGTGGAAAGTTGTATAAAAATATGGGCAGGCAAATATGTTTAATTTACCGGAAAAGTTTGTAATTGTAGATGGTTATAAAATTCCCGCGGACAAAGCAGAAGAGTATAGAAAAACAAAGGAACGGATGGAAAAAGAAGCAGAGAAGTTTTTCAAAGGCTTTTGTGAAATTGTAAAGAAAGAGCCTCTTCTTGATCTTTTAGGACATGGGGTTGTTGGATATTCTTCTACGGGGGAACAGTTGGCTCGAATTTCTTTAGATCCCTTTGAAATTTCAGCTATGAATGTCGCTTTAGGCCGTAACAAATTGAAAGAATATATCCTTGCCACCAATGGATATGATGAATATGCATATCAGCAGCTATTGAAAGAATATAAAATAAGGCACGAAAATAAATAATAGGAAGGATTGTATTGTATGATTCATATCATTGCGGACAGCACATCTGCTATTCCTCAAGAAATGTTGTCTAAATATTCAAATTTGCATGTTATCCCTCTTAGTTTATCTATTAAAGGAGAGTATATTCCTGAGAATGAAGCAACAATCAGGCAGGTTATTGAATACTCTGAAAAGACAAATCAAGCAATACCTACAAGCCAGCCGAGCACGGGAGATTTTTTAAATGCATTTAATTTGATTTCCGAAAAAGATGACATTATTGTTTTATGCATCACAACTGCAGTCAGTGGTACATACAATGGTGCGGTTTTGGCTGCAAAACAATCTGGAAGGGGAAATATATCAGTAATTAATACCAAGACGACGGCTGTTGGAATGCTCCAAATGGTTCAGGATGCTTTGGAATTTATTGAAAGTGGCAATTCTTTTGCAGAAATCACGGATAAATTGACGGAAGTTGCTGAACATATGAGAACAACTTTTACTGTGGATACCCTGGATTACCTTCGTCGTGGAGGAAGAATTGGTAAGGCTGCGGGGTTAATTGGAAGTATATTAAAGATAAAACCCTGTATTTATCTGAATAAGAACAATGAAGTGGATGTTTTGGACAAAGTGCGTACAAGGAAGAAAGCGGTAGCCAGTTTAATAAAGTACTTAGATGAGAATGCTCCTTGCAAACGTATCGGTATCGTCCATATTGAGAATCCGGAAGGCGGAAAAGAATTACAGTCTATCGTTCAGGAAAAATATCCTGATATTGATGTCACTTTGACGACAGGGACACCAGTATTGGCTTGCTATTTAGGACCGGGACTGGTAGGTATTATTTTTGAGAGCGCCTGAGATGGGGGAGAATTGCATGTATACGATTATTGATGGTGGTTGTTTTAAGAATATGCTGATTGGCGCATATCAGATGTTTGAACAAAAATATGAAATATTAAATCAGCTGAATGTTTTTCCTGTTCCTGATGGGGATACAGGAAATAATATGCTGAATACGCTGAAATCGATGTATAGTATGATCAGTGATGTCAGTGCGGATGAGCCGGTAGGTATGATTGCGGAAAAGGCTTCCGCCGGTGCAATTATGGGGGCAAGAGGGAATTCAGGTGTTATCCTTTCTCAGATTATTCATGGGATAAGCCGTGGATTACGTGGTAAAAAGACAGCGTCGGGAACCCAAATGGGAAAGGCTTTTCAGTATGGTATTTTATATGCTTATCGTGCAGTAACCAAGCCGGTAGAAGGGACTATTCTTTCCGTTGCAAGGGGAATTGCCAAAGGAACATATGAAGTGATCAGGCAGGAACCTGATTTCAGCAAGGTTTTGGAGTCTGCCATTGGTCATGGCAATGATGCTTTGGCAAAAACGCCGGAGCAGTTAAAAATCTTAAAAGACGCAAATGTTGTCGATGCTGGAGGACAAGGCCTGATATTCTTCCTCATGGGATGCCTTAACGGATTGACCGGAAAAGTAAGCGAAGTAAATTTGGAGATTAAACCGGTAATCAGTCGGTTGGAAGCAAAAGGAGAATCTTTTTCTATCGAGTATCCATACTGCACGGAGTTTATTATCAGTCCTTGTAAATTGGCGGCAAAAGAAATACGCCAGAAATTGGGAACCTGGGGTGAATCTATGATTGTGGCGGAAGGAGATAATCTTATCAAAGTCCATATTCACGCCCAACGGCCAGGGCATGTTTTAGATATGGCTGCCTCTTGGGGGACATTGCATGATATTAAATGTGACAATATGGTTGACCAGTTTCATAAAAATAAAGAAAAGCAACAAGATGAACCTAAACGTCCGTTAGGGGTTTTAGCAGTTGTATCCGGTGACGGTTGGACAGAATTATACCAAAAACTCGGTTGCGATGTTGTATCTGGCGGGCAGTCAATGAATCCTTCCGTTCAGGAATTAAATGCAGGTATAGAAAATGGAAGGTATGATAAATATATCCTATTGCCTAATAATAAAAATATTATTTTAGCGGCACAGCAACTTCAGAAAATGCTTGGTGAGAAAATACACATTGTGCCATCTGTTAATCCTATGGAAGGGTTAGCTGCTGCGATGGCATTTATGGATAATATCGGTATTGAGGAAAATTTGAATGAAATGTCAAAGAGAGTGCAGCAGATAAAAACAGGAATGATTACTGCTGCAGTGAGGGATAGCCTTATTGGGGATATTGTTATCCATAAGGGAGATTACATGGGGATAACAAAAGATCACCAGGTTTTTACAGAAAAAGATTTCAATAAGTGTTTTCGGAAGTTACTGGAATCCCTTATTGATGAAGATACGGGTGTGGTTACTGTATATTACGGAAAAGATATGTCGAAAGATGCATGTGGTCGTGAGTTGGCAGCAGTGGAGAAAATTTATTCAGACATAGAGTTTGAGATGTATGATGGCGGACAACCGCTATATCCGATGTTTATTTCAGCAGAATAATATATTTTGAGAAATTTAAAACGGTGCAGTGATTTATATCACACATAGCACCGTTTTCTTGTAGTATAAGATCTTTTTAACAAAATAATTAGTTTACATTATCTACATTTCTATTTGCTGTTTCTGCACCATCAGAAGGGCTTGGGTAAAAGTACATAATACGGTCTGGTTGAAAATATTCACTTGATACTTTTTTCGTGATGATCTTGGACATAATTTGTTCAAATTCCACGACTTCAAGCGGAGAAAGAATAGTGTCTTCAATGAGTACAATAACTGAGGGATTAACTTCCGGAGCATTTTCGGGGACTTCGCTGCGATCGAGGGGAATGCTTAAGATTAATCGTATGGTTGCAACATATTGCTCTTTATAATCGAAAACGGTTCCACGATAAGTGTTTTCCCATAAGGTTCGCATTAAATCAATGTGGTAAGGATCTTGATTCAATTCTTCTTTCATGATATCCTCCATAACTTAAAATATATTTACATTGTAGCACTTTTAAGTAAGACGAGTGGTGGAATCCATCTAATTGGCATAGGAATTTTACATATGTTATTATGTAAAAGACATACTCGGGATTTAAGGTGGTAAGGCACAGATGGGCAATAAGATATTTTTAGTGTTAGGCGGATCAAGAAGCGGCAAGAGTGAGTTTGCCGAAGAGCTGATGTATCATTCTACAGGGAAAAGAAAAGGATATGTCGCAACAAGCCGAATCTTAGATGATGAAATGAAATACCGCGTTATCTTGCATCAAAAAAGGCGCCCGGAAGACTGGAAAACATTTGAAATTTTAGGAGAAGTCAGTGGCAAAATAGGATTTGTTCTTATGGAAGCGGACACGGTTCTTTTTGATTGCATTACGATGTATGTCAACAATATTCTTATGGAGCATTTGGCGAATAAAGATAATGAAACACTTGGAATTAACGATCTGACGGCATTACAAACATTACTGGAGAAAGATTTGGAATTGCTCTTTAATATCATTTCCCAGACGGATAACAAGGAAATTATCTTTGTTTCTGACGAGTTGGGGATGGGCATCGTACCGGCCAACGCAATGAGCCGGGTATACCGCGATTTGGTGGGATTGGCAAATCAGTATGTGGCCCAAAAGGCAGATAAGGTATATCTATCAATTGCAGGAATTACAGTGGAGCTTAAAAGCAGAGGAGTGGAACCATGGTGAGAAAAATTGCCAAAAAAGTTATGTTTCAGGGAACAAGCTCTCATGTGGGTAAAAGTATTTTAACAACGGCATTTTGCAGAATTCTCAAACAAGATGGGTATCATGTTGCCCCATTTAAGGCGCAGAATATGGCACTAAATTCCTATGTTACGCATTCTGGTGGAGAAATCGGCCGTTCTACTGTTGCCCAGGCGGAAGCCGCAGGGGAAAATCCTATTGTGCAGATGAATCCTGTACTTTTGAAACCCACGGGGAATTCCTGCTCTCAGGTGATTCTTCTCGGTAAATCGGTCGGTAATTATAGCGCTTCAGAATATCAAAATAAATATAGCCAAGAGGCATGGTCTTCCGTAAAAAAGAGTCTTGATTTCATGGAAACACATTATGATGTGCTGGTGATTGAGGGGGCGGGAAGTCCTGCTGAAGTCAATCTGAAAAAGAATGATATTGTCAATATGCGGATCGCAAAAGAATGCCGGTCTCCCGTATTTTTGATCGCAGATATTGATCGTGGCGGGGCGCTGGCGTCTATTGTAGGAACCCTTGAACTGTTAGAGCCTGAAGAACGTAAACTTGTGAAGGGACTTATTATTAATAAATTTCGCGGGGATATTACACTTTTGGAACCGGCATTGACATTCCTTGAGGAACATACGGGGATTCCGGTCTTAGGTGTTATTCCTTATTTGGATAAGCTGGGGATTGATGATGAAGATTCCGTGTCACTTCAGGAAATGCCACGGAATCAGATTATGCATGATGTTCATATTGCTATTATCCAAACGCCTAAAATCTCAAATTTCACGGACTTTGATGCATTTACCCATGAACCGGATGTAAACGTGCGTTTTATTCAGCAGGGAGATTTGATTGGGAGTCCGGATCTTATTATACTGCCGGGCAGTAAAAATACGACAGAGGACTTGCTTTATCTGAAGCGACAGGGGTACGATCATGATATTAAAGCGCTTGCAGCAAAAGGTATTCCCGTGGTTGGAATTTGCGGCGGCTATCAGATGCTTGGAGAAAAGGTTTGTGATCCATTACATGTAGAAAGCAGTAATGATGCAGTGGAAGGACTGGGGTTAATGCCTTATGTTACAACCATGCAGGGGGAAAAAAATACATATCAGGTAGAGTTTAATTGTGAAGCCTTGCCATTTCTTGGTATGGATTTTAAAGGAAGCCATTTAAAAGGGTATGAAATACATATGGGGGAAACGGTACTTACCCATTCAGCACAAAGCCTTTTTAATATAGTGCGGAGAAGTAATCAATCGGTGCAAGTGCAAGACGGATATATCAATGAAACACATCATATATTTGGTACATACTGCCATGGTATCTTTGATAATGATGATCTTAGGCGGGCGATAATTAACGCTCTTCGTAAAAGAAAAGGATTGGAGACGCTTCCTGTGCAGTTTCGTTATCGCCAATATAAAGAATCGGAATTTGACCGTCTTGCCGATACGGTACGAAAACATTTTGATATGAAGAAGTTTTATGAAGTCTTGGGGTGAGTGAATTGGAAACTCTCCCTTATGCGTTGGTTCCGTTTATGGCATTGATAATAGATGCAGTAATAGGAGATCCCCGATCGGACTGGCATCCGGTAGTTCTAATCGGGAAACTGATTTCCACATGGGAAAATAAATTGTATCCGAAGCATCATACGGATAATATGAAGCTGTTCCTTTACGGATGTGGTGTGGTTCTTCTTGTCTTGGTGAGCGTAGGTATTGTATCTACGGTAATATTGTATATTGCTGCGAAAGCAGGAATTTTCTGTTATTTTCTGCTTAGTGCGGTTTTACTCTATGTTTCGATTACTCCGCGCGCGCTTGCCCGTGATGGGATGGAAATATACAATCTTCTGAAAAAAGGAAATGTAGAAACAGCGCGTGCCCGGTTATCTTGGATTGTAGGAAGAGATACTGACGGATTAAATGAAAGTGAAATTTCAAGAGGGACGATAGAAACTGTTGCAGAAAATACGACTGATGGAATTATTTCCCCACTATTTTATTTTCTGCTTTTGGGCCCAATTGGCGCTATTGTATATCGAGCAGGCAATACGATGGATTCCATGATCGGCTATAAAAACGAACGCTATCTTTTCTTCGGCAGAGCTGCTGCACGGCTTGATGATGTTTTGAATTACATACCCGCGAGGGTTACTTATTTACTTTTTATTATAGCCGCTTTTATTCTTCGGCTAGATTGGCGAAACGCATGCGTGATCGGATTTCGTGATGCGAACAAACATCCGAGTCCCAATGGGGGTTATGCTGAAGCTACTGTGGCGGGTGCAATGCATGTGCAGCTTGGCGGATATAATTATTACAATGGGAAACCGGAGTTTCGTGCTTATATGGGGGATTCGGATCAAACCTTGCGGGCGGAGCACATTAAGACTACTATTTGGATGATGTATCTGGCTACTATTATTTTTGCCTTTATGGAATCGTTGATTCTATTATTTTGGTGATGGAATGAAAAGTTTTCTTGTCGGGCTGCAGTTTTTGACGCGGCTTCGCCTTGACACACAAACTGAATGGAAAGATGAAGACTTTGGGAAAAGTGTAGCATGGTTTCCTGTAATTGGATGGATTATAGGACTCCTGTTATGCGGTGTTTTCTTTTTGATACGACCACTCGGCAGCCCTCTTTTGATTGGATTTATTTTGGTTATATCGGAACTTTTTATTACAGGGGCATTATTGCTTGACGGGCTTATGGATTCCGCTGACGGCTTATTTTCGGGACGCAGTAAAGAGAGAAGCCTAGAAATTATGAAAGACAGCCATGTAGGAGCTTTTGGGGTACTTTCTGTCTTATTGATAGTTCTCTTAAAAACATTCGCGCTGGCTTCTGCTGATACTACGCTATATTTTGTCCTTATCGCGATGCCGACACTGGGAAGGTTAAATCTGGTTATCAGTATATGTGAATATCCTTATGCCAGACCATATGGAATCGGGAAGTCCTTTTCGGCCTATAGGTCTAAAAATGCAGTTTTTTATGCATTTTTTACAGCTATTCTGCCGGCAGTTTGTTTTGGGCTTGACTATATTATTCTCTTCAGCGCGGCTATATTGTTTGGTCTTTATTTAAATTCGTGGATAGTTGAAAAGATTGGCGGAACAACCGGTGATACTTATGGGTTTATTACAGAAATCACCGAAGCGTTTATAGCATTCTTATTTGTGTTATTGGTTAAAGGTGGGGCATGGCATATTTAGTTATATCTCCCGGATCATGCGGAGAGTTTATTCAGGGGTATGCGAATGGATACTCCTTTATGGTGACTTGCCCGATTAATCGATATTCTTATGCTTATAGCGGATTCGACGGAACTGGTGACATTTTGCCTGATAAGGCGGCGGAGGCCGTGAAACGTACATTAGTTTATCTGAAAAGACCCGATACGATTGTTCCGATTAGGCTAAAATCCTATATTCCGAGGGGAAAGGGATTGGCGTCAAGTACGGCCGATATAAGTGCGGTATGCCAGGCGACAGCGTTAAGTGTTGGAGAAATTCTTTCTCCGCGTGAATTAGCAACGATCGCACTTTCTATTGAACCCAGTGATGCTACGTTTTTTGAGGGGATTGTGGAGTTTGATTACCGTGACGGGAAAGTGATTCGGGAAATGGGGCATTGTCCTGATATGCAGATTTTAATTTACGATTGTGGCGGTGAAGTTGATACGATGTCTTTTAACAATAGGAAAGATCTGATTTCATTGCAAAAGAGCAATCAAACTGAAATAGAGAAAGCGATGTCTTTTTTGGTGGAAGGATTAAGAAATCAGTCATTGGAAATTATCGGAAAGGCGGCTACAATCAGCGCGTTTGCAAACCAGAAGATACTTTTTAAAAAGCCGCTAGAAGATTTTTATACGAGGGGAAGCGCATTAGGCGGAAAAGGGGTTATTTGCGCACACAGTGGAACTGTTCTTGGGTTAATCGTAGCACCTGGTGCAGATATTGAAGCAATCCGGACGAAAATTAAAGATTATGATTTAGGAGTTTTTTATCTAGATACAGTACGGTTGACAAATCAAGGTATGCAGATCAGAAAGTGTAAATTGGATGATCCTTTCACAAAGTAGGCATGGTGGTGATATATTTAAATTGCCGGGAGTAGAACGGGATGTTTTTTTAGATTTCAGTATCAATATCAATCCGTTAGGACTTTCCCCGAAAGGCAAAGAAGCACTTATTCGATCCTGGGAAAAAGAGGTATTGCGGTATCCTGATATGGAATGTCGAGAGCTTATTTCTGCTTTGGCAAACAGGTATGGCATGCCTGACCGAATGATAACGGTTGGAAATGGTGCTACAGAAATTATGTATACTCTGCTCCGTGTGCTGCTGCCTGGCAAGGTTTATGTACCGGCACCGTCATTTAGCGAGTATCGTCTATCAGCTGAATCTGTCAACGCAAAGGTAGAGGAAATACCGTTGTCTGCAAAAACAGATTTCAAAATTCCTGTGGAGTTTTTTACAAAGATAGAACCGAAATCTGTTGTATATTTAGGGAACCCCAACAATCCTGACGGACAAATACTTAATGAGGAGAGGTTGAAACAGATACTTCCGCTTGTAGAAAAAACGCAAAGCTATTTGATTTTGGATGAGTCTTTTGTGGACTTTTTAGGAGACTCTTTTTCCTACCGAAAACTTTGCCTTTGCCATAGACAAGTTATTATAGTCTCTTCCTTAACGAAATTTTATGCTGTCCCGGGGCTAAGAATCGGATGCAGTTTTTCCACAGAGGAAATTGCTAAGAAATGCCAGGAGCAATTAATTCCTTGGCATGTAAATGGACTTGTTCAGACTTATATGAAGAGTGCATTGGCAGATGATGCGTATATTCAGAGAACACGAGAATATTGTAAAATGGAAAGGAATAGGATGATTACGGATTTGTCTGCAATCGATAGTATTAAGGTATATCCGGGAAGTGTTAATTTCTTTTTATGCAAACTGATGAGAAAGTTCAAATCAGCATATGAACTGCAGCAAGCGCTATGGCCTTATAAAATTATTTTGCGGCAATGCGGTAATTATGCGGGGTTGGATGAAAGTTATTTTCGGATTGCAGTAAAGATAAAGGAAGAAAATCTGCGATTAGTTAATGCATTGAGAAAGGTTCTTGAATAGATGATCACGCTATATTTTGTTCGTCATGGACAAACGGTCTGGAATGAATCTGGAAGGTACCAAGGCAGTACTGAGGTGGCACTGAGTGCATTGGGGAAAGAACAGGCAAAGCTGACAGCTCATTGGTTTGAAGAAATTTTTCTGAATGGAATAATATCCAGCAGTTTGGGAAGAGCCATGGAAACGGCGAAAGAAATTGCAAAATTGAAGAATATGAATGTCGAAGTGGTTGATGCGTTGCAGGAACTTCATTTTGGCGACTGGGAAGGAAAAACTTTTGAAGAGATTGAGCATTACTGGCCGGGAATGATTGAGGAGATGTATCATCATCCGGAACTACTGCAGCTGCCTCACGGCGAGTCTTTTGCCGATTTACAGAGGAGGACGGTGCAAGCAGTTGAAGAGATCATTGACCGCGGGGATAATAAGACTTATGTAATTATAAGCCATGGTGCGGCTATCAGGACAATTATCTGCGGTCTTTTGGATATACCGTTAAAAACAGCTTGGAATTTCAGTTTATATAATGCCAGTATTACTTGCATGACACATTATATGGGTGACAGAACAATTTTGACTTTTCATAATTTTACGGATCATCTGATAAAGTGATTTACGGATACTGCCATAACGGAACATTTTTTATCGGATTATCCGGTAATAAGGAATCGTAACAGAAATCATTGCCGGAACCAAAGCAAAATGGACAAACATACACTTTTACGGTATCATAAAGAAACGGAAAAGTGGTGATTTAATGACTGAGAAAATGAAAATAATTGATTTTCTTAGAGAAAATCAATTAGATGCAATTTTTGTGCAAAAGGATGAAAACTGCAGATATTTAAGTAAGTTTACAGGTTCAGACAGTTATCTGCTTCTGACAAAAGAGGAGTTGTACCTTCTGACGGACAGCAGATATACAGAGCAGGCAAGAAAAGAAGTTGCCGATTATACAGTGGTGGATTACAAAGGTCATCTGGCAGAAATAGTCGCGAAGCTTGCTGGTGAATACCATATAAAAACTATGGGAGTAGAAACGGTTTTTTCCTATCAGATGTACCTGTCTTTTCATGAATATATGCCGAATATAGAATTCAGGTTTTCTCAAATAGATCGGTTGCGGCAGATCAAATCTGAGGAAGAAATTTCCTGTATAAAAGAGGCTTGTCGTATATCAGATGCGGGATTTAAGGCAACTCTTCCTTTTATCAGGGCGGGAATAACTGAGGCACGGTTGAGGACTATCCTTGAGTGCGCTATGCTTGAAGAAGGATCGGAAGGAAAATCTTTTGATACTATTGTCGCATCGGGTGAACGGTCCGCATATCCTCATGGTGTAGCCACAGGAAAGGTTTTGGAAGATGGTGATTTGGTCACTTTTGATTTTGGTGCTATTTATAAAGGGTACCATTCTGACATTACACGGACGGTCGCCATAGGAGATGTTTCAGAGCGGCTGCAGAAGATTTATGACAGTGTCTTACGCTGCAATGAGCATATTGAAATGCAGCTTAAGGAGGGAATTATTTGTTCGGAAGTGGATAAATCGGCGCGAGAGTATCTGAAGAAAGATGGATTTGAGTCTTATTTCATCCATTCACTTGGACATAGTGTGGGGCTGGAGATTCATGAATCTCCATTTTTATCAGCACGGGACCATACGGTATTGAAAGAAAATATGATAGAAACGGTGGAACCTGGGGTATATATTCCAGGAATTGGTGGAGTCCGTATTGAAGATACGGTTGTTATAAAAAAAGACGGTATTGAAGTCTTAACAAAATTCCCGAAAAAATTTTTAAGAATGTAGCAGGAGGAAGAAAGTAAATGATTTCCAGTAATGATTTGCGACCGGGTATTACCATTGAACTCGATGGATCTGTATGGCAGTGTGTCGAATTTTTACATGTAAAACCGGGGAAAGGTGCGGCATTTGTACGTGCAAAGCTGAAGAACATGGTAAATGGTTCGGTTGTTGAGCGTAAGTTTAATGCCGGGATTAAATTGCAGCCGGCCATTGTAGAACGTAAGCCGATGCAGTATTTGTATGAGGCTGATGAATCCTATTGTTTTATGGATACGGAAACGTATGAACAGATTATGCTTCGCAAGGATCAATTGGGAGATAAGATTAATTTCCTTAAGGAAGAGATGGAATGTTCTGTTATGTTTTTCAATGGGGATATTATCGGGATTGATATTCCGAACTCTGTTGAGCTGAAAGTTGTTGAAACAGAACCAGGGATTCGCGGCGATACGGCGACCGGCGGGTCAAAACCTGCCAAGCTGGAAACCGGATATACCGTATCCGTTCCACTTTTTATTAATGAAGGGGAAGTGCTCCGTATTGATACACGTACCGGCGACTATATTGAACGTGTAAAGTGAGATCTTTTTGATGGCAGCTGCAGAAATTAAAACATCATTGGGGATTATCAGTATTTCTGAACAGGTGCTTGCTACTATTGCCAGGGATACAGCGCTTCAAATTAATGAGGTTATGTCCATGGATGGTCGATATTCGCATGGAATTTCTTCTGTGATTGGCGATGGGGATGCGGAAGGTGTTCGTGTCTCCATAAGAAATAAAAATGTAATTATTGATTTATATATTTGCGTGAAACATGGGATGAGAATCCCTGCTGTTGCCTTGCAGTTACAGGAAGCTGTCAAAGAAGATATTTTTCAATATACGGGAATTACTGTTGCGGAAGTTAATGTAAATGTGCAGCAGATTGTTTTTAGTGCAGCAAGGTAAGCCATATGGTGGAAGATTTGCATTCTGTTGTTTCAGATGAAGAACTTTATCTGAAAATTGAAGAAACTATTCTTGCTATTCCGGAAGTTAAGGGATTTACATCGGAAGGTCTTCAGCATATTGTCAAGGGAATTACTTCAGCATTTGGTAAAAAGGTGCATAAAGGGATTTTAATCCGCCATGATAAAAATGGAATGACTATTAATATTTTTATCTCGCTCATTTATGGCTGTCATGTCCATGAGGTGGGATATCTTGTACAAAAACAAGTACAACGCGAAATTTTACTACTGACTGATGAACCTGTTTTATCAGTTGATGTAGCCGTAACAGAAGTTATTAAATAAAGAAAGCAGAACAATGAGCAGAAGTAAAGCCAGAGAACATGCATTAAAAGTTTTATATGCAAAGGAGATAAATCCTAATACGGCAGAAATATCAGCAGATATCTCTGATGCTTTATCTGAGAAAGGAAAATCCTTTTCTGATTTTTTAGTTGAACAGGTGCAGCTGCATCGGGATGAGATCGATGGGGAGATTGTCAGGTTTTTGAAAAAATGGTCACTAAGCCAGTTGAATATTGTAGATAAAAATATTTTGCGGATAGCGATTGCCGAATTTAATTATACTTACGAGGATAAGGCGGATAGAAAAGTTATCATCAATGAAGCTGTTGAACTTGCGAAAGTTTATGGCGGTGAAAATTCCTATCGTTTTATCAATGGAATTTTAAGTTCGGTAACAGGGGAAAAAAATGGCTAAATTCCTTGGTATTGATACAAGCTGCTATACGACATCTGCAGCTGTATATGACAGTACTGAAGGTATAGTGGGAGAGTCACGCATTATTTTATCTGTAAAGGCTGGAAAAAGAGGGTTATCCCAGTCAGAAATGGTATTCCAGCATGTCAGAAATCTTCCTGTGATTTTGGGACAATTAGAGCCATGGATTGATCAGATTAATGGTATCGGAGTATCAGTATTTCCACGTCGGCGGGCAGATTCTTACATGCCCGCTTTTCTTGTCGGCAAAGGTATGGCAGAGTCGCTATCTCATGTGCTACGTGTACCTGTTTTCGAATTCAGTCATCAGGAAAATCATGCATTGGCAGCCATTCAAAATATGCCTGAAATATGGGGAACACCTTTTTATATGATGCATCTTTCCGGGGGGACACAAGATGTTCTTTCAGTGGAATGGGAAAAGGATATTATGCAAATTGTGGATCTGATTCATTCTGCGGACATTACCGCCGGACAATTCATTGATCGTGTAGGTGTTTCTTTAGGAATGCCTTTTCCTGCAGGCCCGTCTATGGAACGATTAGCAATGAAACATCAGCAATTATATAAAGTACCGGTAGCAAATGTTAAAAATGGATTCAGTTTTGCTGGCCCGGAAGCGCAGGTACAGCGTGATATACAAACTAAGCGTTATACACCAGAAGATATTGCTTATGGCGTTTTTTCCTCTATTGGCAAGTCATTACATAAAGTCTTGGACTCATATAATGGCTTTATAGAAGGGAGAACCTTTATCGCAGTCGGCGGAGTAATGAGCAATGGGTATCTGCGAAAGAGTATTACGGAAATATGCAGGTATAAATCTTTGCATCCATGCTTTGCAGAAGTGAAGTATAGCAGTGACAATGCGACAGGAAATGCGTTCGGAGCATTTATGAGGTATACATATGAAAGTCTACTCGGTTCGTGAATGCAGCAGCCTTGTAGCAGGTGCTCTTCAAAAAGATTATATTTTTAAAAATATAACCATATCGGGAACTGTCAGCAATTTACACTTTCATTTTTCAGGGGTCATATTTTTTTCTTTAATTGATGAAGAGTCTCGTATTACCTGCCGTATCGGGAAAATGAGAAGCGCGTTTCTTGGACGCAGGATTAAGAATGGGACGGAAATTCTTATTCTTGGAAATATTAAATATGACAAAATAAGCGGTAGACCGATTTTTCAGGTGGATAGAATCCTTTCTTCTACTGAGAGTCCGATTCTGGAGAAATTGGATATGCTGAAGAAAGAACTTAAAGCTTCAGGATATTTTGATATTGAAAAGAAAAAAAGATTACCTTTATTCCCCTTTAGAGTAGGAATTGTTACATCAGCATCAGGGGCGGTCATCCATGACATTATACGGACGGGATTTTTACGGAATAATTCAGTAAGATATTCTTTATACAGTACAACGGTGCAAGGGGAGAATGCTGCGGCCGATATGGCAGAAATGGTTATTAGGGCAAATGAAGAAACAGAGCCGCCGGATATTCTTATTATTGCTAGAGGCGGCGGCTCGGAAGAGGATTTAACACCTTTTAATCAAAGAGTTTTATTGGATGCAGTGTTCTGTTCTAAGATACCGGTTATATCTGCAGTAGGACATGAAACAGACGTGACTTTACTTGATTTGGCCGCTGATGTGAGAGCCTCTACGCCAACGCAGGCAGCGGAAATTGCTGTCCCTGATAAAAAATATATTGAAGAGCGTATAATATGCTTGTACTTGGTTTTACAGAAAATTATTCGAGACAAGCTGAATATATCCAAGCTTAAATTGCAGCATACTTTAACTATCTTTAACATATTGGCACAAAGTGGAAAAGTAACTGCTGTACGTAAGGATATTTTATATAATTGGATTATACTGGATCGAAAACTAAAAAAGGTTATCAGCAATAAAAAATTGGATATTTTAGAGCGAATGCAGTTTCTTTCAAGGTGTGGAATGGAAGATATTCTTATCTGCAGTAAACATATAAAAGGAGCAGATGATGGAAAAGAAATTTGAAGATTGCATGGAAGAATTAAGTTCTGTAGTTTCTCAACTGCAGAAGGAAGAGACACCGTTGGAAGAAATGCTTGTCCAATATAAAAAGGGGACAGAAGCAGCAATGGCTTGTCTTACTATATTGAAAGAAACCGAGAGAGATATACATGATATTTCTGTTGAAATAGAAAAATTAATCCAGCAAGGGGAGGAAACGCGTGATAAAAGAAATGATGGTAAATAAGAAGATACTAGTTGATGATGCATTGGAATGTCTTCTTATGCCGTCAGATCCGGCACATGATTCATTATACGCATCTATGCAATATAGTTTAATGGCAGGGGGAAAACGGATACGCCCCTGTTTATTTTTGGTACTTCTAGATATATTGGGTGTGGATTCGAATTTATATATAAATGTGGCCTGCGCATTGGAATGTGTTCATACATATTCACTCATTCATGACGATTTACCGGGCATGGATAATGATGACTATCGGCGGGGAAAGTTGGCCAATCATAAAAGATATGGGGTAGGTATTGCAACTATGGCGGGAGATGGGCTCTTAACCTATGCTTTTGAACTCCTTGCCTGTGAAAACAATATATCGTTTTTCAAACGTATAGCATTGATAAAAATTTTAACAGCCGCGGCAGGTCCTGCTGGAATGGTAGGGGGGCAGGCACATGATAAAGGGGCAGAAGGTAAAACACTCTCTCTGTCAGAATTAATGTTTTTAGATCAATGTAAGACAGGTAAACTGATATGCGCTTCCTTGGATATGGCATCAGAAATTGCTGGGCTTTCTAAAAATGATAAGGAAGCGATTCATACATATGGAAAGCATATAGGGCTTCTATTTCAAATTACGGATGACCTTTTGGATTTCAATGGAGTTTTTCAGGAAATGGGGAAAGTTCCATTACAGGATATTTCAGAACATAAATGCACTTATGTGACGCTTTTGGGGAAACATCAGGCACAACAGAGAGCACGGAAGGAAGCTGTTGCTGCTGTACAGAGCCTGGGGGCTTTCGGAGAAGAATTTAAGCCGTTGAGAGAGCTGCCGGAAATGATCCTTTGCCGGAGAAAATAAGTTTCTTGCGCAGTATTTGCTTTGATTTACAACAGATAAAGGAATAAAAGATATGAATAAAGTAAAAAAAGAACGACTGGATGTTCTTTTGGTAGAACGAGGTTTTTTTGAAACCCGGGAAAATGCGAAACGGCATATTATGGCAGGAATTATTCTGGTGAATGATGTTCCTGTTGATAAACCGGGAACGAAGATACCGTCTGATGTCAGACTCAGAATTAAAGGGCATGTTATGCCATATGTCGGGCGTGGGGGATATAAACTGGAAAAGGCGATAAAAGAATTTCATCTTGATTTAAAAAATCTTGTGATGGCTGATATCGGCGCTTCCACGGGTGGATTCACCGATTGTGCGCTTCAAAACGGCATTGCCAAAGTGTATGCTATTGATGTGGGAACCAATCAGCTTGATTGGAAATTACGTACGAATCCTCATGTAATTAATTTGGAAAAAACAAATATCAAACAGGTAACTGAAGATATGATAGGAGAAAAAGTAGATTTCATTTCAACTGATATTTCTTTTATTTCCGTATTAAAAATTCTGCCGGCCGTACATTCTATACTTAAACCGGAGGGATCCGTAGTTATTCTGATTAAACCGCAGTTTGAAGCGGGGAAAGAAAAGGTTGGAAAGGGCGGAGTTATTCGTGATAAGAATATCCATGAAGACGTAATAAGGGATACTTTGTCAGCATTTGAAACAGAAGGATTCCACGTATGGGGGATAACATATTCACCAATTAAAGGCGGATCCGGGAATATTGAATTTTTAGCATTGCTGAAGAAAGATAGGCCGGAACGGTCTATGGTGAATACAGATATTATTCACGATATAGTAGAAGAATCACATCAGGTATTTAAGGGAGAAATGTCATGAAGATCGGTATATTTCCTAATATGGGAAAGGAAGCACTTTATACTTTTTGGGGCAAGTTGATTTCGATTCTTCAAGCCAAACATATTGAATATTATGTGGCTGAGTATGCACGAGGCGGTTTTGAGTCACGGGATATAGCTATTGATAAAGACCGGTATAAAAGCACAAACTGGATGGGCAAAAATTTAAAATATATTCTTTCTATTGGGGGTGATGGTTCATATTTAGAAGCTGCTAAGGCTTTTTCAGATTACTCTGTTATTTTAATCGGTATCCATTTGGGAGAACTTGGTTTTTTAAATTCAATACGCCAGTCTGACGTGGAAGAGCGATTGGATCAGATTATATCGCAAAAATATGTTTTAGAAGATCGTATGTTTTTGAGTTCCTGCATATTGCATGCTGATGGCACAAGAACTTTTCTGCCTGATGTTTTAAATGATATCGTAATCGGTCGTGCACAAATTGGCAAAATGGTAAGAGTCAACCTGTATATCAATGATATTTTTGCACAACAGTATCCTGCCGACGGCTTGATTATATCGACAGCAACCGGCTCTACGGGATATGCATTTTCTTGCGGCGGACCAATCCTGTCTCCTTCCGTAAAGCAGATGATGGTGGTTCCGATATGTCCCCATACTTTGTCACGATTTGCATCTGTATTATCCGAAAAGGATATCGTAAAAATTACATTGCCATCACGGGAACATATTCTATATATATCAGCAGACGGTAATGGGAGTTACGAGCTAAAAACGAATGATATCCTGCTTGTACAGGGTGTTAGTAAACCTATTCGTTTTGTTCGTTTCTTTGATCATGATTTTTGGGGTACGCTTTCCGGTAAACTTATGAAGAAATCCTGATTCCGATTAAAGGTCAATTATCAGATAAATGTACAAATAGGAAGCTTCTGTGCTATTTGTACATTTTTGACAGTTAACGGAATCTGTTGATAGTCATAAACAAGCAAGTTAAGGGTTTTATTTTTATGCAATATTTATTGACCTTATGCATTAAATACTATAAAATAAATCAATAAACTGTTAATAAAGATCTATATGAAATAAGGTGTAGGAGGATATGCGATGAAAAGATATAGAAGCATGAAAATAAAAGAAATTATACAGCATCAGATTATTGAAACACAGGAAGAACTGGCGGCTGCTCTAAAGAGAGAGGGGATTATTGTCACGCAAGCAACCGTTTCAAGAGATATCAAAGATCTCATGCTTATTAAAATCCCATATAAAGATGGTCATTATCGATATGCTCTGTCCACAGAGAAATCGGGGATCATGTCTAAGAACCATACATCATTTCTTTTCCAAGAAGCGGTTATCGGAATTGAAAGCAGCATGAACCTAATTGTGATTCATACATTGCCGGGATCGGCACAATCCGTAGCAGCCGCTATCGATCAGACCAGATATAGTGAGATTATGGGAACACTTGCAGGAGATGATACGATTCTCCTTATCATGAGAAATCCGGATGATGTGGAGCTGTTTAAGAAAAAAATACAGGAGCTTCTGAAAGCATAGGAGGAAATATGCTTCAAAGTTTACATATTGTTAATTTTGCGATTATTGAAGATACCATTATTGAATTAACTGATGGTGCGACAGTATTTACCGGAGAGACGGGAGCCGGTAAATCTATTTTGATTGATGCGCTTGCGATACTCTTGGGGCGACGCGCACGGACCGATTTGATTCGTACTGGTGCAGAATTTTTTAAAGTGGAAGGCGTTTTTTCTGCTGATGATGAAATAGTTTCTATTTTATCATCATTTGGCTTTGATGCAGCAGATTCACAGATTATTATTACTCGAAAATTAAATCGGTCCGGTCGGGGAATCTGCACGATTAATGGAGATTTCTGTACTGTAAAACAATTGGAATTTATCGGCAGAAAGCTGGTTCGTCTACATGAACAAAATGATGCTATCGAACTTCTTTCTTCTGAATATTGCAGGAGGATTATTGACAGGTTTACGCCTGAAATCTCAACGCTCCGTGATGAATATGACCATATATATCAGGAATGGAAAGAAACTAAAAAAAATTTAGAGGAATTTCATGCGCATAGGCAGGAAAATGAACGACGTATTGATATTCTCGAATGGGAATTAGAGCAAATTCGGACGGCTAATATCATAAACGGGGAAGATGAAGAAATAGATAGACGCCTTTCCATTTTGCAAAATTATGAAAAAATTATCTATTCCGTAAAAGCAGCTCTTTCTGCTCTCAGTGATGAAGGTGGTGCCCGAGATTTATTGGCATCAGCATCTAAAGCGGTATCAACGGCATCCCGTTATGATGAAGAAATGAAGGAAACAGATGAAGAACTGAGAACGGTATTATATTCATTAGAAGATATAGAAGGGAAATTAGATACTTATATATCCGCTGCGGATTTTTCAGATGAAGAATTATCAGAACTGCAATCAAGAAGCAACATATTGATAGGGTTGAAGCGAAAATTTGGCCCTACATTGGCAGATGTAATTCATTATGAAGAGAATGCAGAGAAAGAATGTACCAGCCTTAAAAATCTCATTTATGAAAATAAAGAGATGCAAGAAAAATACAAATTATTGACAGAAGCGGTGATGAAAAAGGCGGAAGCACTAAATCGACAACGTATTCTTACAGGCTGTGAATTTACGGAAAAGATCATATCTTTATTGCAAGATATGGGGATGGATGATCCAAGGATGACTTTACATTTAATCCCCGCAGCGGCACCTGTATCATCCGGTGTTGAAGAAATGGAGCTGTATTTTTCTGATAATAGGGGAGAATCTTTACGTTCTATGAAAGAAACCGCTTCAGGAGGAGAACTATCGAGAATTGCATTAGCCATAGAAATCGTAATTTCACGGTTGATGAGAGGACAAACTCTTGTTTTTGATGAAATTGATGTGGGAATCAGCGGAAAAATAGGAATACAGATTGCAAAAAAAATAAAAATTTTGTCAAAATATCTGCAGGTGCTTATTATTACACATTTGCCGCAGACTGCAAGTATTCCCGGACGCTATTATAAAATTGAAAAAATCATTAGCCGCGGGCAGACATCTTCCAAGGCCATGCTTTTAGATGGGCGGCAGCAAGTAGAAAATATTGCTCAAATGATTTCAGGAATGTCTAAATCAGAAAACGCGATTCGATCAGCATTGGAAATGCAAAAAATACTATCTGATGATTGACTTCTCCTTTTGTTTATACTACGATTCTTATAATTTAATAACAGATGTAATTATATTATTTTGGGGTGGTAAATAGAAAGAAGGGGACTGTAGTGATAAAGGTTCTGGTTAACGGTGCCAGCGGCAGGATGGGCAGTGAAGTGGTTCGTTCTATTGAGAAAGAAGAAGGGCTTATCCTTTGCGGAGCGGTAGATCCTAAATGTACGGGGCAGGATATTGGGGACGTCGTGGGTATTGGATATAAAGGAATACAGATTTATGGAAGCCTGGAAGAAGCTTTTGTTAGTGGTAAGCCTGATGTAGTCGTTGATTTTACTTCACCTAAAGTTATTTATTCAAATGCACAGACGGTTCTTGCAGCTGGCATAAATATGGTTATTGGCACAACTGGCTTGAAAACGGAAGAAAGAAAAAGTTTGTCTGCTGTTTGCGATAAAAATAGTTCTCATTGCCTGATTGCCCCCAATTTTTCTCTTGGTGCAGTATTAATGATGAAAGTATCTGAAGAAATAGCTAAATATTTTCCTAATGCTGAAATTATAGAACTTCACCATAATCATAAATTTGATGCGCCTTCCGGGACGGCTAAATTGACAGCAGAAAAAATTGCTGCAGCCCGTACATTGCATCCCGATGAAGATGAAACAAAAGAAGGCCTGCCGGGGGTAAGAGGTGGCAAGTATGAAGATATTCCGATTCATAGTGTAAGGCTTCCAGGATATGTCGCTCATCAGGAAGTACTTTTTGGAGGATATGGGGAAATACTTACGATCCGACATGATTCGCTGGATCGGAAGTCTTTTATGCCGGGAGTAATGCTTGCATGTCATAAAGTTATGAAAATTCCAGGGCTTGTTTATGGTCTTGAAAATTATTTAAAGTGAGGTGTTTGTAATGAACAAATTGCCCCATGTAGCTGTTTTAGGAGCAACAGGTGCTGTTGGTCAGGAATTTATACGTTTATTTGAAGAAAGAAATTTTTCATTTGCTTCACTCAAACTTTTGGCATCTGCCAAATCTGCCGGTAAAAAATTAATGGTTTGTGGTGAGGAATATACTGTAGAAGAGGCAAAACCAGATTCTTTCAAGGATATTGACATTGCATTGTTTGCCGGCGGCAAAGTAAGTGAAGTATTAGCACCGGAAGCAGTAAGGCGCGGCGCTGTAGTAATAGATAATTCAAGTGCGTTCAGAATGGATCCCCAAGTGCCGCTGATTATCCCTGAAATTAATCCGGAAGATATAGAAAAACATAGGGGAATTATTGCTAATCCCAATTGCTCTACAATTATCATGCTTATGGCGTTGAAGCCGATTTATGATTTATCTCCTATAAAGCGTGTTATTGTCAGCACCTATCAAGCCGTATCAGGAGCAGGGAAAGAAGGAATTGACGAACTTTACGGGGAAACAGAAGCCGTATCAAAAGGGATTGTATATGAACCGAAGATTCTTCCCTCTGCCAGCCTTCCTAAACACTACCCGATTGCCTATAACCTAATACCGCAGATTGATATATTTTTGGATAATGAATATACCAAAGAAGAAATGAAAATGGTCAATGAAACCCATAAAATTCTTCATGATGAGGATATTGCAATTACGCCGACCGCAGTTCGAGTACCTGTTATAAGAAGCCATGCAGAATCAATTTATGTTGAGACTGCTGCTCCTCTTTCGACTAAACAGATTAAAGAGGCAATGAAATCATTTCCCGGTGTGGTTCTTGTAGATGATATAAAAAAACAAGTATATCCTATGCCACTGGATACATCTAATAAGACCGATGTGGCGGTAGGAAGAATTAGAAAGGATCTATATAATAAAAGGGGAATCAATCTGTGGGTTTGCGGAGATCAGATCAGAAAAGGAGCTGCTTTAAACACCTTACAAATTGCAGAATATATGATTGCTCATGATATGTTTTAGTTGATAGGCCAGCAGTTTATACAGAAAGAAGGGAAAAATCATGGCAATAGCAAAGTTTGGACGAGTTATAACCGCAATGATTACTCCATTTAAAGAAAATGGAGATGTAAATTATGAAGGCGCATCTTCTTTGTCTAAATATTTAGTTAATCATGGATCTGAGGGAATTCTTGTCGGTGGAACAACCGGTGAAGGTGCGACCATGTCCAGTGAAGAAAAACTAAAGCTGTATAAGATGATTGTTGATGCGGTTGGTAAAAATGGAACAGAAAAGAGAGTATCTGTTATAGGAAATGTAGGCACCATTGGGACGAAGGAAACAATCGAGTTTTTAAAAGAAGCAGAAAAAACAGGGATAGATGCGGCTCTGGTTATTGTTCCATTTTATGTTAAACCGACGCAGGAGGGGATGTATCAACATTTTAAAGCCATTGCGGAATCTACTGAACTGCCAATTATTCTATATAACGTACCGGGACGTGTCGGTGTTAGTATCCAACCGGAAACAATCAAACGGTTGACAGATGTTTGCCCCAATATAGTAGGCGTGAAGGATGCTGCCGGGAATTGGGATCAGGTAACAAAGGAAAAGATTCTGCTTCCAGATGATTTCATGATATACAGTGGAGATGATGCATTTACTTTGCCTGTTTTAGCAGCAGGCGGTGTAGGTGTTATTTCTGTGGCGAGCCATGTGATCGGAGAGGATCTTCTTTCTATGATTGACGCTTTTGAAAAAGGAAACTTGGTTGCCGCGCGGAGACTGCATTTGAAAATGTATCCGATTATGAAAGGAATGTTTTTTATTGCAAGCCCTATTCCCGTTAAGACTGCTGTTAATTTAATTGGACAACCGGGCGGAAATTTCCGGCTTCCCATGGTTGCCCCGACAAAAGAAGAAGAGTCACATGTGCGGACTCTATTAGAGAATTACGGATTTCTTCTATAAAAGGAATCATAAAACTTTACGCTACAATTGTATCTGATAAAAAACGGTCTGTCATGTTGAGGTTTCCTATAACAGGCCGTTTTTTTATAAGTGCTTATATGGATATTTTGAAATCTTCCGGAATTACAGTGACAGTAGATTGGTGGGTATAATTGACCAGTCCGGGGGGACTGTTGGGAATCTTTTTGACATATTTTATACGAGTATAGTCAACATTAACCTTTCCGGATGATTTTCCTTTGCTGTAGAAGGCAGCCAGTGCAGCTGTTTTTGCAATTAATTCCTTAGGAATAACTTGTCCTTCCGTTATTAGAACAACATGGGATCCCGGAAGAGCTTGTGCATGAAACCACAAATCTTCTTTTCCTGCTTTGTGAAATGTCAAGTATTCATTTTGTACATTATTTTTTCCGAGGAGGACATGAAATCCATCTATAGTCAGTGAGATGAAAGAAGGTTCTTTTTCTTTCTTTCTCTGCCTGGAAGAGTGACGCTGAATAGTTGCTCCGGAATCTTTTAATTCATCCTTTAATTGAATAAGCTCATTTTTTGTTTTTATATTCTCAAGGAAATAAGAAATATTTTCCAGATAGCGGATTTTTGCAAAACATTCATTTAATTTATCCTGTCCGACTTGCAATCTTGTCTTCATTTTGGAATATTTTTTAAAATATAACTGACTATTTTGACTTACCGATAAAAGCGGATTGACAGGGATGCTCTCATCTGTCGGAGGTTCATTAAAAACATTGCTTACTGTCAATTCATGCATTCCGTTAAGTTTTTTATACGCATAAATGGAAAGCAGTGTTCCCCAAAGTTTATAGGTCTCCGTTTTTTTCGTTTCTTTCAATTCATCTTTTATTTTATTCATCTTTCTGGTCTCTTTTTTTAAGAGAGAGGATATCTTTTGGGACATCTGTGAAGTTTCAGCAGAGAGAATGCCGCCATCTTTTTGCAGTTCTTCACGAATCCATCTGTCAGCAGAAATTTTTCTGATGGGTTCTCCCGCAGAGAGCGTAATGGGCGTTGCCCAGGTTTTGTTATTTGGTTTCTTGTAAATATAAAGAGCTTTTGCACTTAAGATCTCTTGCGCTATATCGTAAATTGTATTTGCCAGGATAGTAGATTCTTCCTCATTTAGATGATTTAGTGGCAGATCAGCTTTAATTTTTGTTCGGGAAAATAATTCCTCTGCCAAAAAGCTGCTGAAGCCATTAAACGTATCAAAAATCCACTGCTGAACCGAAGAATCTTGCAATTGGCCGAATTTCAATATTTGGAGGATTTCTTCTGCTGAAAAAAGAAGAAAGTTATTCCTGTTTGCATATGAATTACGGACATAGGGTTTTCCCGGTGCAAGAATTCGTTCCATCTTTTTCCCTCGAAGACAGGCATCAATAATTACATTATCTTCTGTTAAAATTAAATTGGGTGCAGAGGGAATTAATTCCATACAGAGGGATTTGGTAATAATCTTCCCACCTGCTTCTATACGATCGAAATTAAATTTTAAGAACCGATCAAAATCCGGTTGTTCAATGGCTGAAAGCCTGGAGCCTTCCAGCTGTTTACGCAATGTCATGCAAAACGTTTGAGAGGGCATATATCCGGTGTCCTTTTTTAGGTTTTCGGTGATGTAGATTAAAGGGCGGTAAGTGTCAAAAATTAAGTGTATAGGTTTTTCGTATGAACGAAATAGTTCTATGTCAATAATCCGGTTATCTATTTGATGAATTTGGCGTACCTGTGCCGGTATGATTTTAGCTGCCAATTCTTTTCTGAATATGTAAAGAACTGCACTGTCAATTTGCATGAAATAACTCCTTTCTTGTTCTGAATCAGTATAGCATAATCCATTGGGGAGGATAGCCTGTTTTCTGTAGAAATATGCTCGACTCTGTTTAGTATAGATGTTAAAATAAAAAACTAATGAATGATATGCAGGAGGGGTTTATGCATTTTACGAAATGGCAGGCCTGTGGAAATGACTTTGTTTTTGTCAATGCAATGACAATGGATATCCGGCCGGTGGTAAAAAAATGTGTTTCTATTTGTAACAGAAATTTTGGTATAGGTGCCGATGGAATAATCTTTGTTCTTCCTTCGGAAAAGGCAACGCTTCAGATGAGAATTTTCAATAGTGATGGAAGTGAAGCAGAAATGTGCGGTAACGGTATTCGTGCTTTTGCCAAGTGGGCTCATGAGCTGGGGCTGGTATCAAAGCATCATTTTTCCGTAGAAACCGGTGCAGGGATTTTATTCCCTGAACTGCTTCCGGATGGAAAGGTTCGTGTCGACATGGGCGTGCCGCATTTAAACAGCAGTGAGATTCCTGTGACAGGATTTGGTGACGGTATGGTGGTGAACCGGAAACTTACAAATGACTTGCATACATACCGTATTACTTGTGTATCAATGGGGAATCCACATTGTGTTATTTTTACTGACGATATTGATCGAATTTCGCTTGAAGAAATCGGTTCCCGATTAGAAGCAGACGCTCATTTTCCTCGAAAAACAAATGTGGAGTTTGCGCAGCTCCTGAAAAAAAATTTGCTGCGCATGCGTGTATGGGAACGTGGTACTGGTGTTACGATGGCTTGTGGTACAGGAACCTGCGCGACTGTTGTTGCTGCAATCCTGAATGGACTTGTAGAAAAAGAAGCAGAGGTTATTCTTGACGGAGGAAATCTTCATATTTCATGGGAGGGTGATAGTTCTGCGCATGTATTTATGACAGGACCGGCAGAAAAAGTGTTTGAGGGTGAATATATCATTTAATTATTTGGAAAAGGGGCATAAAGTATGAAGAGCATGACTGGTTTCGGGCATGGTACGGCAACTGGTACTAAGGGAATAGTAACGGCTGAAATAAAAACTGTTAACAATCGATTTCTTGAGTTAAATATACGTACTGACCATTTTTCTGCAGCCGCGGAAGAAAGTATAAAATCTTTAATCAAAGAACAGGTACACCGGGGCAAGATATACGTTAATCTCACATTCACATCAGACGGAAGCAGAAAAAACATTCATGTTTCTTTAGATGAAGACCTTTTATCTGCTTATTTGGACGTATTTCACATGCTGAGGCATAAGGATGGGATCAGGTGCCGGAAACCTTCAGTTTCCGATCTTTTGTCGTTGCCGGCTCCTTTTCTTCATGTAGCAATAGAATCCATTACTGATGAAGAATTGATTTCTCTTGCCCGCGAGGCTGTATCTGCCGCACTAGCTGGAGTGAATGAAATGAGGCGTCGGGAAGGAGAAAATTTAGCGGCTGATTTAAATAAAAGAATTGATCTATTGAGGGAAAAACTTCTGTATCTGAAAAGTAAACAAAATATCATTGTAGAGGATTACGAAAAAAGATTTCGCAGCCGCATGATCAAATTATTGGAAGACAGTGGGAATGCTTGGGATGAGACACGTTTATTGCAAGAGGTCGCTGTTTATTCTGAAAAAACGGATTATACAGAAGAACTTACCCGGTTTGAGAGTCATTTAAATCAGTTCGCTGCTGCCTTAGACAGTACGGAACCTATAGGACGGAAGCTTGATTTTCTGCTCCAGGAAATTAACCGGGAAATCAATACAACCGCATCAAAAGCCAATGACATCAGTGTGATTGACTGTGTTATAATAATCAAAACAGAATTGGAGAAAATCAGGGAACAGGTTCAAAATATCGAATAAGGAGATAATAATGGGAGTTCAGCTTATTAACATAGGCTTTGGAAACATGGCGGCGGCAACCAGAGTTATTGCAATTATCAGTCCAGAATCGGCACCGGTCAAACGAATGATTCAAGATTGCCGAGACAAAGGCGAGCTGATTGATGCTACTTACGGGAGAAAAACACGGGCAGTTTTGATTATGGACAGTGGGCAAACTATTCTTTCCGCTGTTCAGCCTGAAACAATTTCTCACCGTTTAATGAATAAGGAAACGGCAATTATGGAAGCGGCTGATGAGGGGTAAAGGTATATGGGGAAAAAGGATGAGGGAATTCTGCTTGTCGTTTCCGGTCCGTCGGGAGCAGGGAAAGGCACTATTTGCAATGAAATCAGAAATATTTATCCTGAATTGAATTATTCCATTTCTATGACAACCAGAACGGCAAGAGTGGGGGAAGAAGAGGGGGTCAGCTACTTTTTCAGATCAAAGGAAGAGTTTGAAAGACTGATAAAAGAAGATGCCTTTTTGGAGTATGCATGTGTATACGGCAATTATTACGGAACACCAAAGAAAAGTGTTCTTGATCTAATTGAAAGAGGAAAATCAGTTTTGCTTGAAATTGATATCCAAGGTGCTATGCAGGTTAAGGAAAGATATCCTAAAGGTGTTTTTATTTATATAGTTCCACCATCCTTAAGGACGCTTTCAGCGCGTTTACACGGCAGAGGGACAGATTCGGAAGATACCATCCAAAAGCGTTTGGCTCAAATCACCGGTGAATTATCTATGGCGCATAAATATGATTACATAGTCGTAAATGATGTACTGAAGGATGCAGTTCATAAAACCTGCGCAATTATAGAGGCAGAAAGATGTAAACTATCCAGGAATCAGAATCAGATAGAAACAATTTTTCAGCAGTATATAAATAAGGAGGTTCCTTTAAAATGATGTGTTATCCAGCAATTGATGCTCTTGTGAAAAAAGTTGATACAAAATATACCCTTGTCACATTGGCTGCCCTGAGAGCGAGAGAATTAACGGATGGAGCTCCGGCATTACTTGATGATAAAGGGAAAAAAACGGTGACTGTGGCGCTTGAAGAGATATATCACGATAAGATTTCTTATTATGAAAATAAAAAATAAATTTACGGTGTAATTACTTGTTTCGTACTCACCTTACTGAAAGGATTTTTATGATGTTTATAAATAAGCATATTGTCGTAGGAGTTTGCGGCGGTATTGCGGCGTATAAAGCGGCCGGACTTGTAAGCCAGCTTAGGCAGCGCGGTGCAGATGTACATTGCATTATGACTGAACATGCAGCAAAATTGGTTACACCTATTACATTCGGAGAACTTTCAGGTAATGATGTTACTGTCGATATGTTTGCCAATATCAACAAATGGGATGTAGAGCATATTTCGCTTGCCCAATTAGCGGATGTTTTTGTTATTGCTCCTGCAACAGCTGATATCATTGGGAAAATAGCCAATGGAATTGCTGATGATATGCTTTCGACAACAATTATGGCGACAACTGCAAAGGTTATTTTTGTTCCGTCCATGAATACAAACATGTATGAGAATCCTATTGTCCAAGAGAATATTAAAAAGTTGCGCAAACTTGGCTATATATTTGTAGAACCTGAAAGCGGACACTTGGCATGTAATGCTTCCGGTAAAGGCCGGTTCCCTTCGCTGCAAAAAATTATTTTTCGGATTGAACGAATTTTATCGGGAAGGCAGTTGTTAAAGGGGAAGCGTGTAGTCATAAGCGCGGGTGGGACAAAAGAGAATATTGATCCGGTACGTTATATAGGAAATCGTTCCAGCGGACGGATGGGTTATGCTATCGCCAGGGCCGCTGCAATAGAAGCAGCTGATGTGGTTCTGGTAAGTTGTACGGAAGCACTGCCCGCGCCGGAAGATGTTAGAATGATTTATGTTCGGGATGCCCGTGAATTGGATAAGGCAATGAAGAGTCTCTATGAAGAAAGTGATATAGTCATTATGGCAGCGGCAGTTTCGGATTACAGACCGATTGCTGCGGCGAATCAAAAAATTAAAAAAGAAGAAAATGATGATCTTATGATTCACCTGTCGCTTAATCCGGATATTCTTTTTGATCTGGGGCAAAAAAAGACTCACCAGTTCCTTGTTGGTTTTGCAGCAGAAACGAATGATGTTATTGCCCATGGTCGAAACAAGGTGGAAAGGAAGAATTTAGATATGCTTATTGCCAATGATGTGGCGATGCCCGGCGCAGGATTTAATGTAACGACTAATATTGCCGCCATATTATATAAAGATGGTACATTACAGCAATATCCTAAAATGTCAAAGGAAGAATTAGGGAAAATCATCATAGAGAAAATTGCGGAAAAATGTAATTGATTATTTAATAAGAGAAGACATCCTGTTCTTGAGCTACGTAAACCGTAGAAGATACCTTTGTTGTAAACTGTTATGTAATAATACATATGTGACAAAAAAATAAAAAAATAA